>Ga0196964_10000172_pt1 | contig 45379 bp, 87 predicted proteins | sample S1_10metaG_FD_148615 | JGI IMG/M metagenome (GOLD analysis project Ga0196964, IMG submission 148615) | Soil microbial communities from Anza Borrego desert, Southern California, United States - S1_10 | ecosystem: Environmental > Terrestrial > Soil > Desert | place: USA: California | collected...
AGCACAGCGGGCGCATGATGATCAGCTTGGACGTGTTGTCCAAGGTCGTCGTCATGGCGCTCTTGAGCGTGAAGCTGCCAGAGGCCGACGCCTTGATGTAGCCGACCTGGCCGACTCCAGTGCCGGAAGAAACGTAAATCCACGAGCCCTCGATGTCGTCCTCTAAGGACGTGACCGTGATGACCGTGGACGTGGCAGAGGCGACATCCACGTCATTGCTGGTGTCGATTGCCATCTCAGCCGCGACTTCGCAGCCAGGCAGGAAGGGAACGATCTGGCGCAGCGGGTAGATCGTGCCGGCCTCGGGGTCGGCATCGCCCGAAACGCTGGTGTCGTGGAGCTCAGCCAAGAGGCCGAAGGAATCGGCACCCGCACTCGTGGCCTTGATAAAAACGGAGCGATCGGTCTCGTCCGTGACGCCGGGCATGATCACGGCGCCGGCCTGGATGTCGGAGCCCGCGCCGTCGATGGGAAGAGCCTGCGCCCGGGAAGGGCGGTTGCGGATGATTTCCATAGTACGCCTCCTGCAAGGTTATCGGCGGTATGATCCGCTGACCGAGGGGCTTACCCCTGGCCGAGGTGAGTAACCTTAGGCGTGTACTACGGAGCTAGATGCCGGGGCCGCGGTTTGAAGAACCGAGGCGACCCAAGTACGACTTTTGCCTGGCGGCGTTCTTCGATCCACAAAGGGCACAACCTGCGCCCCTGCGATTGATCGCGTTGCCGAACGTATCCGAAATCGAGGCACCGGCCGAAGTCGTGCCAGTGACGGTAGTCTTGGTGATCGCGCCGCGGCTTCCGTTTCCAGTCAGGTCGCCGCCAGACAGGTCGATGGCGCGGAAGTCCTGCCTCATGCCGCAGTGCTGGCAAGAGCCAATCCGCTTGCGGCCACCGCGTCCCTGGCCCGCACCGTCATTGGCGCTGTTCGCACGAATGCGGCCGCTACCTGCGGTCGCGGTCGGGAACCAGGGTCGGAACATGATTAGAGTTTACCAGCCGCAGAAAAATCGTCACGCTGAAAGTACGGCCAGTTTGGCCCGGTTTTCATGGGTGACATCCTGGCCCGCTCTTATCGCAATGGGCCTGGGCTTTGACTCTCGGCTTTAGCTTCTTGTCTAGATCCCGCTGAACCTCGTCGAGAAGTCTGTCGAACTCAGCGTCATCGGCCATCTTCTTGGAGAATTCGGCGCTGGTCTTGGCGGCTGCTCGCTTGCCCGCGGCGGCGTATCTGTTGGTCTTTCCATTCGCGCTCTCGCAGGCCAGAGAATAACCCGACCTGCATAAGGCAGCGTCCACGCTCTGCTGCGACTCAGCACTTAAATCCTCCATCCCGTCGGCATCGCTCTCGCGTTTAATGTATTCAAGGCGCGTGACGCGGTCGGCCAGTTCCTTCAGGTTCTTCTCGCCCCTGGTGATTTGATTCTGAAGCGCCACCATGGCCTGGCTTGTGACCTCAACGACGCGCTCGTCAATTTCCTTGTGCCGAAGGAAGTCTCGCTGGGTCGCACAGCCGGAAAGCAAAGGCAGGGCGCACGAGAGTAGTACGCCCTGCCTGTTGATCATCGCCGGAACTTGGGGGCTTCGTCAAAGTCCTGGGCCACCCGGACGCCGGTCGGATGCTCGGGGTGCTTGAACTTGTCCCGCTTCTCTTTCGGGATCAAGTCTTGAATCTCCACCTTGAAGTCGTCGTTGAGGCGGTAGGTGCCGGGCTTAATCTTCCCCGCCTTCGGATTGTCCTCGTCGGTGTCCTCAAAGTACGGGGCCTCATCGTTGGGCTTGGGAATCCGGACTCGGCCGCTCGGCTCGCGGGCGGGTTCGCGGGTCGGCCCCACCTTGCCGCGGGCGTAGGTGATGGCCTTGGCCATGACAGCCTTGAGCCGCTTGGGGTCGGACTTCACTTCGTCGCTGATGTCCTCAAGGTACTCCTTGATCCCGGACTTGAGCTTGCCGATTTGCGGGTCCCGCTCCGTGGCGTCCTCGATGGCATCCCGGACGTTCTCGCGGGCGTTGCGGGAAATCTCGCGCTTTTGGGACTCGCCGATCTCCTGCGCCTCGACGCGGGAGACGACCTGATCGAAGGGCAGACCCGTCGTCTTCTCGACCTGCTCGCGCTCCGCCTCAGACATGGCCTTAAGCTGGGCGGCGGTGATGCGGGGCTGGGCCGTGCTGCGGGTCCGCAGTTCCTCGTTCTCGCGCTCTAGCCGCTCCTTCTCGGCCTTCAGAGTCTCCTTTTCGGTATCGACGACTGCCTCAGGCTTGGCCTCTCCCTCTTTGCCAGTCTCGACTTCCTCCGCGGCCTCAGCTTCCTTCCCGTCTTCCTGCGGCTTGAGCTTGAGTGTCATACGATACCCCCCTTAGTTGCCTTCCCCGACTCAATGTCCTCGATCTGCTTTGTGAGCATCCCGATTTTGTGATTCAAAGCGTCGATCTTCTGCCTTGCGTCGGTGACGTTGTAGATGATGCCGCGCATGGCCTTCTTCTCGGCGGCCAAAGTCTTGATCTTGATGAATTCAGCGTCCCTATTTTCAACCGTCTGCATCTCAAGTTCTTCTTTATTGAAGTCCAACGTCTTAATGCTGGCTTCAAGCTCACCCTTCAAGGCGTCCCAGAACTCCCCGCCCGCGCCAGCGTCCAAAGACCTAAGGCGCTTGATGCGCTCCTTGTGCGCCTTAATAGCGGCCCGTGCGTCTCTGACATCCATCGCGTTCTGCTCTGTGATCACTTAGTTGCCCCTCCCGATGATGTGACGCCGCGCTTCTGCATCTCCATCTGCGCGACCATCTGCTGTAGTTGTTGTCCTAGTTGATCCACCTGAACCGGCTGACCGCCCATGGTGGCCTGGCCGTTCTCGCCGGCCTCGATCATGAACCGCTCGGGCTGATCGATGCGCGAGGCGGTGACGTAGTCGTTCCAGATTTCGATTATCATCTGAGGCTTGGCCATGACCGGGAACCTCAGCTGGAACGCCGCGGCGACCAAGGCCATGAGCTTGTTCATCTCCATCTCAGGCGCGGAGACGTTGCGGCTGACCTTGAGGCCAAACCGTCGGCGAGGGTCAGCAAGGACCTGAGTCGCCACCTCGCTCTCCCGCAACTCTCCTCCGTGCATGGCCATAAACTTGAGCTTGGCCTTGGCGTTGGCGAGATAGAGGGCCACATGGAGATCGGCGAAGTCAGGGATAGACCGCTTCCACTCCTCGACCAAGTCTTCTACGCGGAGATCCGCGCGGGCCAGGAGCATCCGAGTCTTAGAGGCTGGGGCGTTCGGGTCCCCTGTCGATTCCCGTCCAGACTGGCCCTCAGAGACCCCAATGAGGCCGTCGATGTAGCGGACAATCATCCCCTCTTCATCCACGCTGTCGCCCGAACGCGAGAGGTTGTATATCTGTAGCTGCTTGGGGTACTTATCCGGGTGTAGGTCGTTGGGAACCCAAAGCGTCATGCCAGGCTTGAACTCAGCGTACTCAGCTCCGAGGTCAACGTCCTCTTTGAGCGCCTTAGGGATGATGAGGGTGACTGAATCGGTCAACCGCCTGGTATTAGACCGATGTCGGTGTAACGCATTCAGTTCCCTGAACAAGTCCCGGCCGTCGCGCAGAAGAGAGACGCCAAGGAAGCGGTCATCGCGCTTTAGCAGTCGGAATGGAACGATACAGGGCGTGTTGCGCCAAAGCCCGTACTGCTCGACCCGGAGAGACCGCTTGCCCTCCATGTCCCAGTAGACCATGTACCGCTCGGGGATATCGTCGTCGTCTAAGTCGTAGGAGACGACAAGCCGGGCAATCTTGTAGGTGGCGCGGTCCTGCTCGTCGCTGGTGATTCCCTCGACCGTGTCCCGCCCACGTTCCCACTCGTCTACGTCAGAGCTTGACCGCTTCTTGGTCTGCTCGACCTGCTCTTTGTCGTAGAAGTTGTAGGCCACCGCAGCGTCGAATGACGGAGCTGTCTGGGTGTAGTAGTAACCGTAGATTTCAGCCGAAAGGCGCAGGTCCTTGGCAGACAGAGGTCCCCAGATAAACTTAGCCAGCGGGAAGATGGTGTAGGCGGGACCGTTCTGAGCCACAAAGTCCATGCTGAACTCGACGTGGAGTTCTTCGTCAGGCTGGGCGAGCTCGTCTAGGACATCGTTGTATTTCTCTTTGGTCAGGCCCGCGGCCTTCGCGGTGGGATAGTCGGCCGTGAACTGCTCGACGCTCTCATAAGTGCGGTAGTCCACGCCACGCTCAATCCGGCGTTCCCACTCGCCATAGACCAACGCTGTGCCGTCCCGGAAGGCAGGAACCGGGGTATCCTTCAGCGTCTCGATACCATTGGTTTCCTTGCTGGCCGTCCAGTTGACGGCGGCTTCGGCAAGGTTGTCCTGCGGCCCGCGGCGGGCGCCAGGCAGGGTCTCAGCAACCAAGAGACCTGGGTCGGCGAAGACCGCCTGAACGAACGAGGCCCTGAGAGTGCGGGCCTTGGCAGCGGCATAGCGGATGTCGATGCTTGAGGACTGTCCCGATCCGAACGGGAAGTCAACATTCTCCCCGAAGCCCTCTAGCAGGTCGTTGAGTTCCTTCAGGTCCTTTCGGAGCCCGGGAGTGCCAGACTCCCACGCCTCAACCATGCGGTTGATCCACTTGTCGAGCTTGTCCCGCTTCCCCTTACCAATGCCGAGCTTGCGGGCTTTGAAATACTGCTCGACCTCGCGGACTTCCTTCTGGGCATCGGCGAGGACTTGGGGCGGCGGTTCCAATCTCAGGTACATTAGGACTCCCCGCCCGGGTTCAGGCGTTCCCGTTCGTCTACTCTCTCGGCCTCGCACAGGGCCGTCTCCATGCGTCTGACGGCCCCCATAGCCCAGGTCCGGTCACTCGCCGCCCAAAGACGACCGCCGCGGGTGCTTCGAACGACCAGGACGTAATCAGCGAAGTGTTCACCGATATTGGCCCTGAGCTTGTCGAAGCGCACCACGTCGCGGTCCTCAGCCATTGTCCTCGCAGGCGATGCCGAGGAGTTCTAGGCCGGTGGTGTTGCGTCCCTTTCGCTTCTCGATGGAAGAGACCCGCACCCGCATCTTAACGACAGCGGTCTGGCCTACCTTCTCAAGCCCAGGGATGGACTTGGGCAAGTGGGCGGTCGGGTAGTAGGGCTCTTTCGATGGCATGGCCATCTCAGGGGCTTCCTCATCGAGGGCGACGAAGCGGCCTTTCTTCACTTCTTGGCCGCCTTGACCTTCTTCGCCTTTCGCTTCAGCAGAGCCTTCCGGGGCGACTCAGAGGCCACGCCGGGGGCGTTGACGCTACCCTTAACGGGAGCGCCTTCCTCAGGGGCGACGTACCGACCGCCTTTCTTCATCACGGCGACTTCCGAGACGGAATCTCTTTGCCCGGGTTCAGACCGCCCTCAGGCATGTTGTCCGGGGTCGCACCGATCACGGCGGCGGGGTCCTTGTACGGCAAGGCTTTCTCTTTGGGGTCCATATGGCTCCTATTCGCAGACCAGCGTCTTGAGGCAGTCGAGGGCAGAGGCCAGAATGGCCTTGACCTTCTCCTGATCGACCGGCCCGATGGGCGCGGACAGCAGGGCGCGGGCTTCAGCGGCCACGCGCAGCGAGTCGTCGAGAGACAGGGCGGGCTTCTTACCCACGGTTCTGCCTCTTGCTGACGATCTTCATGGCCTCAGAGGCCAGTGGCTCGCCCCAGACCTTCCCGCACAGCTCGGCCATGCGAAGGCTGTCCATCTCCAACTCGCTCACGCGGTCTTCCAGGCGGGCCAGGCGGTCGGCGTCCGACGCCTTGGGCAGGACCTTCTTGGGCAGCACGGGCGCGGCCAGCGCCTCGGGAGCCTTGATCTTCTTAGCCATTTGTCCTCCTACTTTGAATTCACGAAATTCCGCATCTTGTTGAAGATGCTGTCGCCGGGCATAACGATCTTCTGGGCCTGCTGCTTGGCCATCGCCTGCTGATACAGCCCCTTGATCGTGTCTTTGGCCATGTCCAAATGGCCTACGGCCGAAGCGGGGCTTAGGCGCGACAGGTCCATAACGATGGAGACGATGCCCTCGCGGCAGTCAAAACGATACGCAGGTTCGGGGGCCTTCTCCTTCTGGTCAGGCTCCATGGGCCTCCGCAACGGCCATGATGTCCTCGCCGTGGAACAAATCGTATTGCCTGCCTTCCCACTCGCATGTGTAAAGCGGCTGAGCGTGGCCGTGGAGCATGACCTCGCAGCCGATGTGGCTGTCTTGCAGGTCCGGGACGCCGCCACCGGAGGAGAACAGAACGCCCTCCTTGACCTTCCTGCGGCTGTAGCCGTCTGGCATGATGATGCCGCTCTTGGTTGCGGGCTCGGGCTTTCGCTCGACGACGACGTAACCCTTCTTAGGCTCGATGTTGGCCGGGTTCTGTACCCGCGCCGTGCTTTGTCGCATTAGACTACCCCCGTGCTGTAGACTCCACCCGCCGCCCCACCACGCCCGACCTTCCTAAAGCCCATGATCTCGCGGAATGACTCCCGGCGGGTCTCAGGCTCGATATGCAGGCGCTTGAGGAGATTGGTCGCTTTGCTGTAAGTTATGATCGTGTCGTCATGGCAGCCCTGTTGAGCGGCCATCTTCCCGTTGTCGTGAAGGACAAAGGTCCGCATCTCGTTTAAGGTCGCCACGCTGTTGACCTTCGCCGAACCGTCCCGCAGGCACTCCCGGCCATCGGCGATAAACTGGCTCTTGGACTTCTCCGTGGTCTTCCAGCCGAGCTCATCTCCGGATTCCTCGGGCTCGTCCCAGATGTTTGGGTAGCCAGCCTCGGCGATGGCTTGGAGGACGGCGTTTCCGGGGTAGTTGTTCTCTCCCGCAATCAGAGCCCAGCCGTAATACGCTCCCAGGCGCATACAAATGCCCGAGAAGGCCAGCGGATCGGCGTACCCGCGCCACTGGGCCACCTGCTCCCAGGTCTTAATGTCGTAGACGTCGGCCACGCTGTAGTCCTTGCCCTGGATGCCCTGGGAGGAGTCGGCGACGAGGAGATAGCGGGCCTTGGGGGACGGCGTCAGATAGACCGTGAGCGGCCCCCTCTTGTCCGGTTCAATGGCGATGCTGCCGCCCTTATCCAAGATGTGCCCGGTCCACTTCGCCTCGCGGCGGTCGTCATCGTGGCGCTTGATGGCGGTCCAGTCAAAGACCATCCCGCCAGCCGCAAGGAACGCCTCCTCCCACGTCGCCGGGTACTCCTGGGGGAAGAGTGAGGGGTCTTCCATGTTGGCGATCTTGTCCCGCCGCCAAGCCAGCTGGTCCCAGTCCAGCGTCAGAGCGTCACGCAAGCCGCGCTCTTCATCCGTCAGCAGGAACGGCTTAGATCCGGGAATGCGGTTCATTGGGTCTTGGTGCCAGCCGTAGAAGTGGGGCCGCCAGTTGGACGTCCCGTTGATGGCCTTGAGCCAGGCTTCATGGAACTTGGTGCCAGCGCCCTTGGCCGTGGACTCTTGAATCAGTCGGGTCGGCGCGCCCTTGATCAAGGCCTCTTGGATGTTCGTCACCACGTCGCGATTGTCGTAGTGGGCGGACTCGGACAGGTGGCCGTGAGTGATGTCATCCCCGCGGCCAAAAGACTTGCTACCGGCCGTGCCGATGTAAAACCAGGACTTAGTGTCTGGGAACTGGTACTCGGACTCCGACTCCTTGCTGACGCGGACCTTGAGCCGGGCGCTATCCAGGTAAGCCTTCACGCGCCGGAATAGACGCTTGGTGGCGCCCTCCTCATGCGAGAGGACCACGGCACGAGTGTTCATCCGCGTCATGCAGGCGTGCAGAAATTCGGCCAGGATGAAAGAGGAGAAGCCGGCCTTGCGGGGCTTAAGGATGATGTCCTTCTCGGTGCGGTTGGCGTGGTAGTCCGACTGAAGCGGGTTGAGCAGGAACGGCACTTCGCGGCTCGACTGGTCTACGATTGAGAAGCTGCGCTCGATGAAGTACCGCGGCTCCAATAGCTTCTGGGCTATCTCGGCGTCGGTCACGGCTTCACCTTGAGCTTTAGGTGTGTCTCGTACTGCCGGAAGACCTCGGCCTCTAGGACTTGGCGGGCCTCTTTTGTGATCGGGTGATATATCTCAACCCACGCGCCGTCCGCATTCTGACGGCATGGCATGGCGAGGATGGGCCGCAGGGCGTCTTGCCTCGACACCACCAGGCGCATCTGGGAGAGAACCAGGCAGTCATTGACGACCGCGCTGACGTAGGTCAGAAAGTTTCCCTTGGGCTGGCCGTTGAAGCGAACGTCCCGAACAGTGATCACTCAGCCCTCCCCAACACAAGCAAAGCGGGGTCCTTGTGAAGGACTGGATTGAATATCTCGACGTAAATCTTCCCGCCACCAACAACGTATGCTTGAAATTCCTGGAGGCTTCCAAACCTTAGGGCGATAGGCCCGGTGATGGTAATCACAGCGGCAACCCCCGCTCCTCGGCCGACTGCTTCACCATCTGCACCAGGGCGATGAGGTTGACCGACGGCGCAGCGCCCGCCTCAGCGGCAGGTCCGACGGCCTTGCGGGCTCTCAGGTTCAACTCCGCGGCCGACAGGCGCGTCTTGTGATCGACTACGGTATGCGTCTTGAAGCCGACAGACTGAAGCTTGGTGGCTTCGTGGGCCTCGGCTATAACCTTTGCGGAGGCATCCAGACTGGCCCCGGCACGATCTAGGGCCGCCTCAAGAGCAGCGGCCACCGTAGGTTTTTGAAGTTCTTTGTGCGCCTGGACCCTGGCTGAGTCCGTGGTCTTCCCATAGCCAGCCTCTTTCCCAGCCATGGTCATCGTCTTTCCTTCAGCTAGACTCTTGACCAAAAGCCTTTGCTTCACCGTCAGCCCATCCTTTCCGAGCTTGGCCGCCACTAGCGCACCATCCATCTCAGAACGATCAGCAGCGGAGCCGCAGCGCCCAGCATCCAAGGCGCATCGCAAGCCAGTCGGGCGGCTGGCACGGCAAGACAAAATAAAACTCCCGCGGAGATCACCTCCGGGGAGTGGTGCGGGCGTTCGCGCTTGGTCGAGGCGAGACGCAGGAAATCGGAAAGCAGAAGCGAACCCATGTCGTTAGACCTGGGCTCGCCTCGACCGCTACCAGTGTATCAGGCGTCTAGTTATTTGATGACGAAAACTACGGCCAATCTGACCGCATTTAGAACCGCGCTCTCACCTCCGCGACGTAGCGGTCCACAGAACGCCGCGAGGTTCCGTACTTCTGCTTGATCTTCAGCAAGGCCTTCTTCCGGGACTTCAGCTTACCCAACTGGACTAGGTACTCCCTTCCGATTCGCAGCCTCACGAGTTCTGACATCAGGACATCGCCCTCATGTACCCCTCCTCGCCATTAGGCGCTGGTTTATCTTAGGTGCCTCCTCATGATGCGTACACAACCCACCCCGCTTAGCCCTCTTGGAGCATCTACCGGCCTTGCGGTAGGTAGAGGCGGGAACGGGGGCGCGGCAGCGGGTCATTCCAAGTCGCCTCGGTACTTCTCGGCCTTCTTCGATTTCTCCATCTCCCGATCTTTCTCAAACAGCATCAGCGCCACCGCGTCAGGATCAAACAGAACCGGCCGGTTAATGCCCCTGAACTTTGTTGCCGAGTGCATGGACATCGCTTCAACGCCATGCTGCTCCCGCACTCTCAAGGCCTCGCCCTCATTGCGGACAACCAGCACAGCGCCTATCTTTTTCGCTGCCTCGATCATAGCTGTGGTTTTTCCGGTCCCCCTCGCCTGATGCAGAACGAAAGACCAGTCAGAATCCTTCACGCCTGCACCTCCCGACACGGCTTACACGCACAGTAAATGCTCTGGCACCTCTCATGGTGCCCGGTCTTGCAGGCTTGGCAGGGCTTGGCGGGTCTAGCCTGCTCTGTGCGGTGGGTCTTGCGGCCTTTGAGGGGTGGGATGTAGGTCACGCCTTTCTCCTGGCCTTGATAGCGTCATCAATCTTCTTTGCCCACTCAGGATGGTTCTTCCTGCATCCGGGAGACCTGATCGAATGGACCAGTTCATAGATCAAGCAGACAGCATCCTGACTCTCCTTCCACTCGCGCCTGGGGCTGACGGATTGAGCGTCAGCGGATATCTCCTCGATCATCTCAAGAGCCATGGCTAGACGCTGCCTTTCCGTGATCCTCATTCGCCCTCCGCATCGTGGCGGGCTATCTCGCGGCAAGGCGGGCACGGGTTCTTGACGAACACCCGGCAGTCGCACGCCTTTCTGGTAGCTTCCACCACCCGCTCTAGGGAGTCGATGTAGGCGAGGAGGGCGGGGATGTCCCGCCTTGCCGAGTCCCAAACATCATCATAGGTCCAGCCGTCAAAATCTGGCTCTCGCCTACTGCGGATCTCCTCAATGGGCGGGCGCTTCATGGCTTCTTCTCCCGGATGGCTGCGGCCTTCCCCCGCAACCTAGCGGCCTGTACGCAGTCATCGCAGGGCTCGCAAGACTGGCTCCCCTTCTCCCAATCGAAGCATTGGACGTCGCGGGCCGCGTCCTCATACGCCTCCGCAACAGCCTCGCGGAGGGCGTTGGCGATGAACCTCCGATGCTCCTCAAGGCTCCCGCAGGTTTCAATATTGGCGTCAATTTCCCTCGCCTTAGCTTCGTAGTCCATCACTTCTTCCTCCTGGGCTTGCGGCGTAGGCACAGCTTGCAGTCCACCATACTCCAACAGTTGCTAACCTTCCAGACGCCATTCATCCCGCAGGCAAGAGGCTCGTGGTTCCCCTCGCCCGTATAGTCACAGAATGGCGGCTGATAGTGGACCTTAACCCTCACGATTTCCCCTCCGATCCAGAGCGCAGGGCGGCGTATGACTCGCGCAGGTCAGCGATAGCCTCGGAGTAGTTGGCGAACCCATCCAGCAGAACCTTGGACTTAAGGGCGCGGCCAACCGATTCCACAAGCTTTTCAAGCAGAACTGCCCTGAGCCCCCTGATCCTACGCACAGCCTGCGGGCTAACACCAAATTTCTTGGCCAACACAGGAGCCGCAATATCCGGCCTATCTCTTATCTCCTGAAGCTGCTCGGGGCTAAGCTTCCTGCATCTCTGCCGCCACGGGATGCCCTGGGATGCCTGCTTTGCATTTTCCGAATGCTCAATGATCCGGCAGTTCTCCAAAACGTAATTGCCGTCTTTGTTGATTCGGTCTAGGCTGGGCTTCTTCATGTTGGCCGCCCCGTCCCGTTCCCACAGCATCTTTACCTCAGGGATCGTCAGCACACACCGGATGCCTCTGCCGCCATACCTGGAATAACCGTGGCTTTTCGGGTATTCACAACGTTGCCGCGCTCTCGAAAGCATAACGACCCAGGGGTTTTTCGTTTTGTATTCCCGCTTGCTGCCGCTGATGCATCTCCTGCAACGGTTTTCGTGGATCTCTCTCTGGCTTTCTATCGGGGCACTGCATTTTCCGCAGATTTTCATTTGGACTCGCTCCGGGGCGATGGGGGAGGGGCTGCTTGCTTAGTAGCAGTCAACCTAGCGAATAGGACTCCGATCTCCTGATGATCCTGCCAGTCGGGCCAAGTCTCGCGGGCATTGACGCAGAACCCGATGGCTAAGTCCACGGCTTGCCGCAGCGCCGCCGCGCGGGCCTCGGCCTTGTCTGCTCTGTCCGACTCGTCGGCGCAGTCAGCCGCCCACTTGTCCATGCCTGACTTGAAGGCGTCCCTCTCCTGGCGCAGCTTCTCGACGGCAGGCTTCAACTCGTCGTCAATCAGGTAGGCCATCTCGACATTTTTGTCGGCCAATTCCTGACGCTTCTTGCGCTCCGCTTCCAGTTCGCCCCGCAGGCGCTTGATGTCGGCAGACTGAGAGCGGATGTGGACAGCGAGGGCGCATCGGTCCTCGAAAGCCTGCCACGCCGAGTCCTTCTGGACCACACCTTCTGGGTGTCCGTCATGCTCGCCGACAGCGCAATGCACGGCGCGCTTGTACGCTTCGTTCCAATCGCTCACAATTTCTCCTTGGTGTCGGCGGGGGAGGGCTCGACTGCGGCGGCGACTGTTTGCGGAAGGATGGCGCGGCGCAGAGCATTGCCGTCCACGCGCAAATGAACTTCGCCTATCGTGTGGAAGTTCTTGTCGTATCCGTCAGCCAGGACGCGCTTCTTCTCGGCTTCCCAATGATCCTCGTTGGCTTCGTGCGTAAACTCGTCCACGGCCATCAAGACCTCGGGAGCGAATTGCTCGGGGTAGTCTTCGTGCATCAATCCAACCAGCAGACGGATAATCATGCTCCATCCTGAGACCCATGAGCGAAGAATTCGCCGGGGCCTAGTCGCTCGCGGCGCTGTTCAAAGTTCCCCGGCTTCGTGCCGCGCCCGTAGCTCTGGACCGTGGCCTTGCACGACCTCGAACAAAACCGCGCCCAGCCTCGGCGCACGTCGGCGGTCTTTGCTTGGAAGATTTGTCCGCATCGGTTGTTCTCGCACGTTCGATCTACCTTCACGCTCCCTCCGTATCGGGCTTGGGCTTGAAGACACAATCCCTGCAAAGATATTCCGTGCCACAGATGCCGCCGGTGAAGGCAAACTTCTTCCCGCACCCATAAGGCTTCGGCTCCGTCGTGCCCGCGTCCTTCAAAACCGCTCCACACTCACCGCAGGTGTCAGCACCGCCGATCGTGTGACCGACGCGGATGACGCCGTGCTTGCAGGCGGGCTTGCCCGCGTCCACGGCGGGGAGGGCGGCGACAAGACGGCGCACGGCAGCCTGGACCTTATTCCAGTCCGGGGCGCAGTGGAGTTCGATGGCGGCGCTACGGATCACCTCGTCCTTCTCCCCCATCGCCTTCCGCGCGGCGGCCAAAGAGGACTCGGCGGCTTTCAGCTTGGCGTTCACCTCTTGGATGACGCGGCACTCGTCGCAGTTCTCTTTGGTCTTGCCCGGCGCGGCGATGTGCCCGAACACGCAGATGCGCTTCTCTCGTTCCTGCCAGGCGTCCCGCTCCCGCTTGACCCGCTGAAGCTCATCATCAAGCTCCGCGTTCAGTTCTCGGCCAGCCTCTACGAACCTCTCTCGCTGAGCCAACTCCTTCTTGACTGCCTCTAGCTCCTTCTCCAACTCGCCGCACTTGCGCCACCAATACTTAGCGGCGTCTTCGTCGCTTAGCAGTTCTAGTCCTTCGCTCATCTACATTTCTCCCTGCGCCTGGACAGAAAGGCTTTGATCTTCTCCGCGTTCTTTGGGTCGTTCAGGAACTCCCAAACCTCGACGGTGTATGTCGCCAACATCCCACGGCTCATTGCTTCTCCCTGCGCCTGGACTTCTCGGCGGACATGGCCTTATCGAGACTATTCCTGTCCAGAAGATCGTCCATCAACCAGTCCAGCCGCACGGCATCTCGTCTCAGCCTGCGGACCTCTTTGGCGAGGAATTTCCCAGCCCTGCAATCGGGGTTAGCACAGAGCCTGCTCTTGCACGCCTCAAAGTTCTCCAACGCCTCATCAATCGTCATGGGGTCTCCTCGCCGTGGCGGCGGTTCCACCTTCTGATGGCCTCTGGTTTATCCAGAGCAATAAGACACCTGTCCGCGCACTCGACAGCGACCTCGCCATTCATTGGGCAGCTTGTTACCACCGCCGCTGTTCCGCAGTGAGGGCACGGCAGCAGTCTATCGGCCATCGGGCTTCCTCCTCGCCTTCTCCCCGGCCATGATGTCATCCAGATTCCTCCAGATGGCATGGGCGTTGCCAACGATGAACCCGACAAAGAATCCGGTCATCCTCTCCATCCAGATATCATTCACGGCTTCCCCTCCACAGCGTCAGGCTCGGCGGCCAGAAGGCAGTCCAAGCATCCACCGCACGGGCCAGTGGTGTTAGCCCGTCGGTAAACGTTGCAATGCCAGCTTCCCGTTCGCGCCGCCTTGGCCACCTGCTCAAGCCAATTCCACCTGGCGCTGACCCTGGCGATGGCGGGCTGACTCATGGCGAGAAGGACCATCGCCTCCGCGTTCTCTGACCATCCGTTGTCCTTGTGAGTCTCCCGCCAAGCCTGGATCACGGATAGGCCCGCCTTCAACGCCTCGGCGCAGGAGGACAGGGCGGCTTGGGACTCAGCCAGCATCTCCTTAAGCAGAGTCGCGTCGGGGTCTGGCTTGTTGGTAGTGAGGTGCTTGCACTGCTTGCCTCTCATCTTGTCGTAGCAGACAGCGCAGTGCGCCACCATGTTGTCCTCGCTGTGGGCTACTTTGCAGGTGTGGCAGGTGTAGGTCATCGCCGCCATCCTCGCTCCAAGTCTTTAAGCTTAAACTCAAGCTCCTCGATTCTTGCCCAGGCTTTCTGCAAGCTCTCCGCCAGCGTGGCTAGGTGCGGCATCAGGTCAATCTTAAAGCTCAGCGAGGCGCCGTAGTCCAACGCGCTCTCGGGCTTCGTCAGCGCGCGGCACTTGTCCGCCACCTCTAGGGCTTCCTTCTCAGCTTCGGTCATCGCTTCGGCTCCTCTAGCCTGTCGTTGACCATAACGGTGATGCCGCCGATTTGGTGTTCCCGCGTCAGCAGGAGGCGGGTGTAGAAACGGTGCATGTTTTCGGCGCCCTCGCGCCAGCCGCGCCACTGGCCGGCCATATAGGACATGTGGTTACAGAACAGGATTACGAACACGACGCCAAACACAGCGTTGACCATGGTTGCTTCTGGCGACGGGAACGTGATGCAGCCGACGGATAGGCCACACTGGAACGCGGCTACAATCTGCATCCAGTGCGAGACGTCGCGGCGGTTGAAGGGCTTTTTCACTTAGGCTCCTGATACTTCTGGCATTCGCAAAACTTCTTACCGTCTTCCCGAAACTCACAACACGCACCCTCGGAGTCGAAGGTGTGCCACTCGAAGGCGTGGCCGCAGAGGCACTTAGTCATTGTCCTGGGCTGACATCGCGGCATAGGTCGTCGTCGGCTTTGCTCTCACCTTCCCACCGATCGGGACAAGCTGACCGCCCTGGAACTCGCAGTAGAACTTGTCCCCGCCCGTTTTCTTCTGCATCTCGCGCCAGACGTCGCCGGTGAACTCTGGCGGCGCGTCAGGCTCCATCTTGAGGGTGCCAAGCGGGCGCAGGCACTTGGCGCACATGACGACTTCCCCGATCTTCTTGCGCCCAGGTTTCCACAGCCAAACGTCGGCCAGGAAGCGCACGGCCCCACAGCACCCGGACATGACCGGCGCCCCTTTCTCAGTCTCCACTTAGGACCGCCTCCTCATCGGCGCAGCGTTGGCAGGCTGGGCTACCGTCTCTCAGCCTGGCGGTAGGCCTCGCGTCTGGGCCCGAGATCCGGCAGCGGGGGCATTGCGGGGGCTTGGGGGTGGATGGCAGCTGGATGTCCAGGACGTCGGTCCAGCGATGCTCATTGAGCCACCTGGCCGGGCCGGGGATGTACTCAAACGGCGTCTTATGGTCGCGCCAGTGGGCCGACTGCGCGACGACGGCGGCCATGATGATCGACAGTAGTGGCTCTTGAGGCGCGAGAAGGTTCCATGCCTCGGCGGCGGCGTGCTGGTTGAGTTTCTTGGGGTAGAGGTCCCAAAACGACAGGAATCCGGGAGGCCAAGGAAAGCCAAGCCCTCTATCCGTTATTTCTTTCCTCTCCTCTCCTTTCCTTTCCTCTCCTAGCTTAGCGGTCGTTAAGCGGTCGCTTAGCGGTCGCTTAGCGGTCGCTTGATCGGAGCGTTTTAAGCCACCTAAACGCCCCGCCTCTTGCGCCTGCCTGATCTTCTCCCGGCGTTCCTGGAGTCGGCGGTCGATGGACCGGGACCCGAACTGCTTGCCCCCATCCTCCGAGTAGAAGAGGTCAAAGTCCTCAATTACGGACTGGACCATGGCCTTATCCACGCGAAGGTCGTATGCAAGTCTGTCGTAGTCCCGATCAATCCGGCCACCGGCTTCATACAGGTCCTCGACTAACGCCCAATAAAGGCCATAGCCGAGGAGTCCGTGAGTTCTGATCATGTTGGCGATCTTCCCGTCACGCCTAGCGTTGTAGTCGTGCTGGAAGTAGAACGATCCTCTCAAGGTTGCAGCCTCGCGCCGACGGAGTAGCAGAGCCGCCTCAACTTAATGCACGGGATACATGATGTCGAGCCATTAGAAGGGCGTGTATATGTGTTCTCTTTCGTTCTCTGATGCCCGCGCTTGCAGGCCGATACGGTGACTCGCCACCGCCTAGTGTTTTCAGTCTGAGTTACGGCCTCAAGATGGTTTGGGTTTACGCACCATTTGTTCTGACAAAGATGGTCGATGGCCAAGCCGTGTGGTATCTCACCCTTATGAATTCGATAAGAATGCCGATGGGCATAGTCCTCTTTTAATGCACCTACCGGCCCAATGCGCCCGTATCCGCGGCCATCCCTCCCGCCAGTCCAAATCCAGCAAGAATCTGTTTTCCTAACCCGCTCCCAAAATGTTTTCAGCGCAACGCCATAACGGGACGGTCGATTCTTTGCTAGGTCGGCCATTTTGCACCTCATGCTGCATGTTATTCTTGGATTCCGAAGAACAGGAAAAACACCTTTGCAGTAGGCGCAGATGAACGTGTCGCGATCTTTTGTTTTATCCATTTTTATTCCGACAGCAATGGAGGCTGCACCGGCAGCAGGCAATACATCTCCATTCATTATCATGACAGCGACACCGCCAAGTAACTTCCATCTTCACCACGTCCACCTTCGAATGGCAGCAGCCGCACGATGGGTAAGGCAGCGGCGCGGACTCGATGATGCGGTGGCGCTTGAGGGTCAAGGATGGTCCATTTTGCGAGCCTTCAGCATGGCGTCGGCCTCGCGGAACTTGATTCTTGCTCGGAAGTCGACAACTTCTTGGATCGTCGGGGATGCGTTCCCGTTGATTCTTAGGGTTTCCATGACCGAGTTCCACGGCACGTCAGCGTTTGCCGCGAAGTATTCGCGCAGGGATATACCGTGGGCGCCGCCATGCGTCGGATCACCATGACCGAACGCAGGCCCGTCGTCGTCCTTGGTCGGCATTAGACGTTCCTCGCCTCTCGCGCCGCCCTCATCATGTGCCCGCGCAGGAGTTGAGCCAAAGCCTCGGCATCGTCTGCGGCGTCCACGGGGTCGCGCTCGATAGCCGACCTCAGCGCGTTCTTGAGCCAGTCAGAGGCCGTCGGATCGGCTAGGACTTCTTCGGGGGTCCAGTCGGTGAGGGGTTTCATGTAGTCTCCTTCTTCGCCTTCGCTACGGCCAGCCGGCTCTCAAGCTCCACGATGGCGTCACCGAGGAAGGCCATGTATTCCGCTCGTAGCAGCTTCTCCTCAGCCTCCTCGCAGGCATCTAGGATGCGGTCGAAGTAGGTGTGTTCGTTCATGATCCCCTCCATTCCGGGTCGAACTTCTTGATGGCGGCGGCAAGAGGACGCAGCTTATCGACGCGGGCCATAACGCCTTTTGAGTTGTCAGCGATCCCGGCCCTGACGTCTTCATCGAATACAGCCTTCGCCGCCTCGACGAGTTCGCAGACCCACTCGCCCTGCTCTCTCTTGGTTGATCCGAGCATCGCCTTCATGCTGTCTACCCAATCAGCCGGGTCCTCAACGCCCGCCAGAGCGTTTACGCAGGCTTTCACCCGCGCGGCGTTCTCTCGCCCATTGTCCAAGTAGAAGGTGCCGACACTGCTGCCGTTGGCGTCGTTCAGGTAGCCGATATTCACGCACGTCGGGTCCGGGTGCTTCTCGTCGTCATCCCACGGCTCAGGTGAGTGCTTCATGCTCCCGCCGCCATCTTCCTGCTCAAATGCGCCGCCACAAACCCAGCCATCTCCTCTAGCTCATTGCGGACAAACACCCACCGAGACCGCTTGCTCATCAGCGCCTTGCAAATCTCGCTCTTGAGAACCAAGCGTGAGGCGGCACGGGACTTCTTCTTGGCAGGCATCAGAGGGGCTCCTTGACGTTTCTCTTGCGGTCCCACTTTCCACAGAGCGCGTAATGGTTCTTGGTCGCTTTGTTTGCCGTGTTCGCGGGCAGCGTGTCTATCTCGGACGGAATTATGTGGTACTCGCAGCCGTCGCAGTCTTTAACGCGTATGGCCTTGAAAACAAAAGTCTCGTAGGTGCGCCCATATCCGATTTCAGCAGGTCGTTTCATGCCCAGCATGGCTGGCGGCTCGTAGTCACCAACAGTCGAGACGATCACGCGGCTTGCCGGGATGTAGGTCGCAAGCCGAAAGTGACAGCGCTCGGCACAGATGAAGTGCGCGGGGCGTCCCATCCAGACCCAGTCTTTGCGGGCCATTAGCGTTGCTCCTGTACCGGATCGGCCTTCAAGAAATGCCCGCGCATGAAGTCTTCGCTGACTCCCCAGGCGCGAATTACGGCGTCCCACATGCCGGCGCTCAGGACTAGGCGGGGCATCTCAGCGGGGCTCCTTGCGAACAATGGCCCCGAAGTACGGCTGCTGCTTGCGGCCATCCGGTCGGCTCATGGCCCTGGTGATTGTGACGAGGCCTCGCTTCTCAAGAGCCCGAAGGGTCAGGGCGATGCCGTAGTCGTAGACGTCGGCCCCATCCTTTACAAGGTCCAGGGCCTTTGCTTCGCTCGGGGTCAGCTTGTTCGCCATGTCAGCGCCCTCCCTGCGGCGGCTTCTTCGCCTCGTGATTGCAAGCCGGGAACGTCTCGCAGTTGCTCCCGTCGGAATAGCAGCCGTCGTACAGGACGATCGCGGCGGGCGCTTCCTTAGTGACGGCGGGCTTGCTGCTCTGCTTGTTTTTCATTTTCTCCCTCGCATTCCCGTCTAAATAAGAGGCCGCTGGCATCCATCCTGCGAGGGAGTTTTTGCCAGCGGCCTGAAACCTTTACCTCCCTCGCAACGTAAGTATAGCATATATCTTACTTACGTCAAGACCTGCTCTTGCCCTCGACATTGACGCCGTGAAAGACTCGGGCTATACTTACGCCATGCTCTGCGCTTGCGGCTGCGGAAAGCCAGCCACTATTCCCGCGCCCAAATACTTCTCGGCCAAGTGCCGCACCCGCGACTACGTCAGGAAGTGGCGTAAGAGTCACCCGGACGCCGCCCGCGCACAAAACAGGAAGGACTCCGCAAAGCATCGGGCGGGGAAGAAGCAGCGGGCTAAGAAATAGGGTCATCCTAGGGCCTCGCGGGCTTCACGGAAGATTTTGAGCGCCTGCTGCGGGCTGACGCCGTTGCCCGTCGCTTTGAGCCGGTGGACGCGCCAGCGGACTTGCGCTTCCGCAGCAACCGCCTTGCCCCCGCTCGCTGAATCATCCACCACTTCTCCGCTTGGTCGTCCAGTTCCGTGAAGCCGATCGGCCAGCCCATTAGAGCCTCGACCCACGCTGGGTTGAGTAAGCCGCGACGGCTCCCAGCAAAACTGTTCTTCTCCGGGGCGGGCGGGCCAAATTCGGTTGTCTGACTCAAGCTCGGCGCTCCTCGCCGGCCCGGAGCATCCGCGCCTTTGGCATCGCGGGCAGTAGGACTGGGCCAGTTCTTCGCCGCTGCTGGGAGTCCGTTCCTGGGATCGTTGCTGATCTCCCCGCGCTTCTCGGCGTCGTTCGCTCGGGGAGTCGGCCAGTTCTTTACCTGCTGGGGTAGGCTGCTGTCGGAGCGCCCGCCGCCGCTCGGTTTTGAGCCGTCCGAGGCCTTGGGCGTCTGCCACGTCGGCCACATCGCTGCCGCATGATGCAGGCTCAGATTGTGCTTGCCCTTCGTCTCGGCTCGCCGACACGAGCCGTCCCGATGATTCTGCGTGTCGGGCGTGGGCCACGATGAAGATCCGCTCTCGCTTGTGGGGGGCTCCAACGCTGGCAGCCGATACAACTTCCCATCGCGCATCGTACCCCGCCGCGGCCAAATCTCCGAGGACTCGGGCAAGGCCACGTCGCATAAGGCCGGGAACATTCTCCACGATGACGACGCGCGGTCGTACCTCGCGAATGATTCGGGCGTATTGAATCCAGAGGCCTGATCTTGTTCCCTTCCTGAGCCCACGCCCTCTCCCGGCATAGCTGACGTCCTGGCATGGAAACCCGCCGAAAACAACGTCAACTCCTCGCCAGGGCTTGCCTTTAAAGGTGCAGACGTCATCCCAGATAGGGGCCTCATCGAGCCAGCCGCGCCGGAAGTTGGACATGAGGACGGCTTGGGCGTAGGACTCTCGCTCGACATAGCACACGGTGCGGATGCCAGCCCATCGGGCGGCAAGATCGAGGCCCCCGGCTCCCGAGAACAGGCTGATGGCGGTAGGTGTACCCACGTCACGCTATCCCTGAACCCCATATGTGAGGATGGCGGCGGCGGTGAGTTTCATGAGCGGCACTCCTTCCTGTTCGATATACTCTCGGCATGACCTGCCAGCATTGCGACCCTGACGGACAACGCGCCAAGGTCATCACGGCCCTGAAGAAGGCGGTCGGCGAGATCCTGGGCGGCTGGAACCGCACCGTTCACGGCCCCGCAGTCCTTCGGCAACGCCTGCGAGAGGCGTACACCGATCTGTTGGACTTGTAGGCCGGGGCAAGTGTTCACGGCTTGGCTTCCTTGCCCTCGGCGGGGGAGGGCTGCGACTCGCACCATCCGCACGGGGCTTTTGTTGCCGCGCAGTAGCACGATTTTGGGGCCTCGCCGTAGTCTTGCTGCGGCTTCTCCTTGTTCATCTTCGCCAGCCTGCCTTCAAGTTCTTCGATTTCCGAAAGCAACACGAATACGCAATTAACGGCTTCGTCCTTGAATCCCTGCCGCGACGATGGCGTATCAATAACCACATACGCTCTAAAGGCGCGCTCCCGAATACGTTTGATTTCCGCTCTCACGCTCCCTCCGTATCGGGCTTGGGCTTCGACGCCTTGAGGTAGGCGCGGATCGCCGCCCGGGCTTCGCAGAAAGCAGGAACTCGGCAAGCCTCATGATCCCGTGACGTCTGAACCTCGACGATAGCCTTAGCAACGGCGCGGACTACCTTGCTCGCGTAGGCCATTAAGGTGCCTCCGATGCTGGCTGCGATGCGTGGATGTGCCCGCCTTCCTGGCCCTTGTTCTCGCGGCAGTAGCAGGGCTTGTCGTAGACGCGATCCTCGGGCTTGACCTCATCTCGTCCCTCGGCACGATTGCGGATAGCAACGCATCCAACTTGATATGAAAGCCGCTGGAAGTCTTCTGCGGAGAGCTTTCCGCGCAACCAGTCCCAAGGTCCGCTTGATTGCCCGTCGATGTTGCCCGCATCCGCGGCGGGGAGGGCGGATTCGGCGTAGTACCTGACACCTCCCCACGCTCCATTCATGTCGGTGTCTTCAAGCCCTGGGCGCAGGTACTTCGGGTCGCGGCGCATGATCGCGTCGGCTATCCTTTTGATCTCCCCCATCGCCACCCGAACCTTGGATAGCTCGCCATTGGACATCTGTAGTCTTCGGCCCACAATGGCGAAGGCTAGAGCCGAATTGACCTTGAAGTCCTCGCCCCGGTCGATTCGTTCAATCATGTGGTCTATCTCGTCGCTCACCTAGTCTCCCTCCCCAAGCACGCCGGGCCATGCTTCTCGCGGTCGGCGCCGCAAGCCCGGCATCGCGTGACGATGCGGCGCGGTTTGCCAAGCTCGAAGACGGGCCAGCGTTCATTTTGGTGCTTCAAGACCTTTTGGGATTTCATGCGGCCTCAGAAAACAAGAAGATTTGCTCGCCAGCGGGCGGCAGTACGACGTCGGGCACCTTGACGATATCGGCCGGCGGCACCGGATCGCTGGATATCTGGACCGTGGCGTCGGCGGACGCTGCTGCGCGTCGTCGGAGCTTCCAGTCCCACCCCCCGAAGATGTGCGCTGGGGTCCGCCAGACTGAGGAGACCTCCATCGTCAGCGTGTTCCCGCACTGGACGACGGCCGGGATGTGTAGGAGCGAAAGCTGGAGGTAGGTCATGTGGACGCTGCGCGGGTCCACGTCCTGGGCTACGACGTGCATGTGGCGCTGCGGCTCGATACCCGCATTCCTCATCGCCTCGGCCATAGCGATCACCATTGCCCCGCCGCCGCAGGCGGGCTCGTTCACCGTCACAAAGCCCTGCGACTTCACCTTCTCGCGCAGGCTGTCGTCGATCTGCATCTCAGCGACCATCTTGCATAGCGAATAGGGCGTGAAGAATTGACCGGTGTTCTTGTTCGAAATCTCCAGCTCCATGTAGGCTTGCCCGAGGACGTCAGCCATGCCGATCTCAAGCTCTTCGACCAGACATCCGAGCATCTTGGGGAGGAGAGCCAGCACGTCGGGCTTGTACCGCTTCGCGGTCTCCTGGTAGCGGACCTCGCGCTCCGCGCGGTGGATCAGGTCAACGGAGTTGCTCACGGCGATGGCCGACATCTCGCAGAAGTCGCGGAAGACGTCGTAGAGCGTGTGCCCGTGCGCGGCCTCGCGCAGCAGGGCCATCAGCCCGCGCCTTCCCTGCGCGAGTTCCTTTGGCTTGCTCACGCCTTTCTCCTGGCGTAGAGTTGGCCGCAGCTAACGCAGCGGTAGATATGAAATCCGATCCATTCCAATGCCCGGCGGCAGCAACGGATCACTTCGTCACCGCCTCGTCGCCCGGCCGTAACAAATCGGCAACACCGTCCTTAAAAAAAAGGCGGCCCGACTCAAGCAAGCCCTTGAAATGCCTGATCTTGGCCTCAAGCTCGGCGGTCGGGATGTGGACCGCCTCCCGCGCCTTAGCCTCCATAGCCTCCCGGACCTCGACCCCGACAAGCTGGATGTGCATGTCCCGGTACTTCTGCTTGCGGAAGGTCTCCTCGTAGTTGCACCCGGAACAGGAGCCGACGCAGTTGGCTTCATCCCACCGAGTAGCGAAGGCGCCGCGGGAGATCCAGTGGAAGCAGACCTCAATGGGCCGCTTGCGGCAGAGGACGCAGAGGCCGTTGGCGACCCGCTTGTCACGAGCGCGGATGTAGAGGCTAAACACCGCGTCCAGCTTCTTGACCACGGCGCTGCGGCTGGGCTTTGGCTTGGCTGACCAAATCAGCTTGCCGCGGGCCTTCCGGTTGGCCTTCTTGGCCTTGGCGCGGGCCATGTACTCCTTGAGCGTCATGTCCTTGCGGATCACCGGAAGTACCTCGCGCAAAGAGAGGCGACCTTCTCGCAGGTCGGCGTGTCGAACATTCCGATGTGGCAGGCCTCGGCATGAATCCCCAGCTGCCCAGCAAGCCACTGATAGGCAGCGGAGCGGGCGACCTTCCTGGGGCACTTCTCCCGCTTGATCTTCTCGCGCCAGAGCGCGTCAAAGAGCTTATGCGCCTTGGATTTGGCCTGGCGCAGGCTCTTGTCGGCCAGCCGGCCCAGCGGCTTGTCCGTTCCCTTATGGCAACCGACGTAGGCGTCACATTTCGGGTATGCCGCGCAAACCCAAGCCTTGCCGTAGCTCCGCGTCCTGTAGATCACGATGGAATCCACAATGTTCACCGCAGAGCCACAGTAAGGACAGGTCACAGCCGCGCCCTGTTGGCGTTTTGAATTACGAATATCCTGTGGTTGATCGTCCGATTGGTGACGCTGATACCGTCCACTAGCCGCTGGACCCCGCGCACGGCGTCCTTGACCATGATTTCCCGCTCCTTCGATGAGAGGTCCGGGTACTTGTCGATCATGGCGAGGACTGCCTGGGCCTTGGCTTGGCTCAGGAAGGACTCAGCGTCAGCCAAGAGCCGCCCGGAGTCGTCGGCGTTCTGGATGGCCCGCTCGATCTCGACGTGACGCTCCCCCGCATCCAGCGGGAGCGGGGACTTGCCGTAGGCGTCCAGCTCGTCGCGCTTCTCTTGGGTGGAAATCAACCAGTCCGACAGGTTCAAGCCTTGATCCAGAGGGGTCTGGACCACTAGCGTGAGGCCATTCCTTCCCGCGAGACCACGACGACGCCGGGGTAGAGTTGACCTTCCTTCTTATTAAGCCGAGCCTGGCCATTCAGGTACACCATATCGGCGCACAGTGCCTTGACGGGGACCTTGCCGTCTTTGTTCTTGATGGAATCGGCCGCCGCCAAAATGAGGGCTTCCAGGCTCGTCACCGTTGCCCCGTAGTATTTCTGCTGCGCCACCCCCGCCACCTTCGGCGCGGCCTTGATGGGCGCGACCGGGGGCACGAAGACCTCTCCCGTGATGATCTCCTCGGCCATCTGGTGATCCCCCGCCTTCTCGGCGGCGTGGGCTTGGGCTATGGCGTCGTCCTCAGCTTGCTTGCGGGCGGCGGCTTCGCGCTCCAAACGCTCTCGCTCCAGGCGGGCGTCCTCGGCCTTCTTCCAGGCGCCGCCCTTCTGCTCGTAGAGGCTGGCGGAGTCCTGGGCAGGTGCGGCCAGCTTCTTGAAGGAAGCGCAGGCGGCATCCCAAGCAGCCTTCGCCTTGGGGATCATGCCTTGCTTGGTCTCGCCGTTGGGGCCGTCGTAGAAGAACGCCGTGACACGCTTCTCGAACTCCTTGCAGGTTTTGAATCGGCGGCAGGCCTCGGCGTAGGAGTCGGCATCCGTGACCACAAAGGCCTGGGCCTCGGTCAACATCCTCTCGCCGTCGGTCTGGTACTGACTCTCGGTCGTGGTGATCTCGGTTGTGGTCATGGCGATCTCCTATTTATTGTTCTGCTTGCGGTTGTAGAGTGAAATCCCAGTCAGGATCATCGCGCGGTCGTTTCTGCCGTCTGGGAGTTTGTCCGGGTAGACCGGCTTATACGTTCCATCCCCAGGAAGACCGATGGCGATGCGGCGATAGGTGTGTCCATCGGGCATGCAGGCGGCCTGGGCTGAAAGCTGCATGCCGACCCACCAAGGAACCTCGCCGGTCTTGATCTCGATGACGGCAGGCTCCCCGTCAGCCGCGCCCACCCGGTCAGGCTTGCAGCAGTACCAATAGGTCTCGTTGACCATGCGGACCTCGATGTGGGTAAAGGTCAGCCGCAGGTCCTCGACGGCCCGCTGCCAGCCATCAAGGTATGGCACCAGGCGCTCGTCCAGCGTTTCGACGCGCAGGGTGCCGAGATCCCAAAGCTCGCACGTTTTATGCACCTTGCTACCACGGTCCATAGCCCAATTGCGGGTATCCTTCGGTATCTTGCTGTAGTCAACAATCCCAAGGTCCTGCATGATCTCAGTGAGGCGGGGCATCTTCACGCCTTGCTGGAAAAACTCCTCGCCGCGCTGTGTTAGTTCGGTTAAAGTATCCATGCCATGCCCTACCAGGCCGCGCCGTGCCAGGCCCTGCCTAGTCCAGCCTGGCCAAGAATCGTCCTTCTGAAAATCAACCTCTCACCTTAAACTCTGAAACGTAGAATCGCCCAAACTTTGGCCGCCAGTCGCCGATGCCAATGCGGGCCCCGGCGTGGTCGATCATCTCTTTAAGGCGATCAACCTCGACGAGTTCCGTGTCTGCCAGGGTGACGCTAAATCGAGCCTTCCAACCGGGATTGAAAAGAGGGCGATAGCGAAAGCCGCGGCCTTTAGTGTTTGGATTGACTATCGATGATCGGTCGATCAGGTCGGGCTCTAGTTTCCCCACAAGAACCGCGTAAGGTTCGTTACAGAACACCGTCGCTTTCACTGTCTCCGCCATGGTCCGGCGCTTGTCGGCCTTGAAGTCTCTGGCTGCCTTGATGATCGCGTTCTCAACGGCAGCTGTTGGATGACCAAGTCCGCCCTGGATCGGGTATAGCTTGCCGCGCCACTCATCGGCGTTGTTTGCAGTACCCGAAGTCTTGCGCTTCCCCTTGCTGATCATTTGCTCTTCGCTGCCCTGCCAGTTGTTTTGGAGAAGGGCTGAGATTCCCGTTATCTCCACGTCAATTACCTGCTGCATTCCGCCTCCTTGTATGCGTCTTTGTGGCTCATGCAGAGCGATATGAGCCCAATTTGACCATCGTGCCCGCGGATGTGCTTTGTGACAATGCTGGGTCGGCCACAGGCCAGACCCCCTGACAAGTGCCAGCAAATTTCGTCACCAGTCATTCCCACAAAAACGAATCCATGCCCTGCCATGACGCGACGTGCCTTTCCGAGCCATGCCGAGCCGAGCCCGGCCCAGCCGTGACGAGCCTTGCCTAACAGCGCCAAGCCGCTCCGTGTCGCAAAAGTGAGCCAACGCGGGCAGGCAGGCCGTCGCCAAATCCTGCCGCAGGGTGGACGCCTGCATGGACGCGCTGGGTGGGAGGGCGCGTCGATGAAGACAAGGCACCCCTCCCGTTTCGTTCGCCTGCTCCGGGTGGGAGTGGCTACAGGAATTTAAGAGTATGGGTCGGTGCTGCCCCGACAGGTAGGAATTCCATTGGCAAGCTAGCGTCTGGTATCCCACCCCCTCCAGCTTAGAGGTGCGCGTGTGTCCTGCGGCCCCGGTGGCCCCAGCATTCCGTCGTGCTGGCATTCGCCGCGCCGCCATACTCAAATTGGCCGCTCTGATGGAGAGAATCAGGCGGCGGTTCGTCGAGAGGCCGTCTACGGGTCTGCCTTCGCCATAGCAGCAGGCAGAGTTCGCCTCTGTGGGCTCACTCTCGACTACGATGCGCCGGGGTAACAGGCGCGAGACACCGTTCGGTGTCAGATTCATTTATGCCGACTCCCCCACCATCACGATGCTCTTGAGGTCGTTGCCCTTTGGTCCAGCGGCAGACTCGATCTTGACGCCCTTCTTCTGCTCGTGGGCGGTCTTGGCGAGAGCGGCGCTGCTGTCGTCGAACGTCTTGTACTCGGTCCCCGCAGCGTCGGTGATGAGCCAGAGGTTCCATTCGCCTTTGTCAGACGTTCCGCTCTTGAGCTTACGGACGCTCTTGATCTGGAGGCCTTCCGACTGGGCCTGGCTAGTCACCGGAGACTGCTGCGTGGGCTTGGCCTCGGGCTCCTTGATAGGCTCTTTGGTAGGAGGCGCGTCACCGATCACAGCGTCCCGGATCTCCTCCTCCATGTCCTCCAAGTCCTGATTGAAGATGGCGCTGGCGGCGGTTGCCGTTAGCGTCCCGTCGATCTGTGACCGCTTCTTGGCCATCTTCAAGACGGTGTTGGAGACGTCGGCTTTGCTTGTGCGGACCTGCTTGACCTGGATGTACTTGCCGGTCCTGCTACCGCCCTTCCACTCGGGTTTCCAGGCGAGGCGCTTGCGGTCCTCTGCGGTCTCCGCGAATTCCTCATCGCAGACGGCCTTGCGCCACTTGTACTTCTCCTCGTGCGAGCTGGCCTCGCCGACGCCCTTCCCAAGCTCGATGCCCGTCACTTCATGGAAAAGGCGGGTCTTCACGCGGAAGCGGGCCTCGTCCTCGGTAGACAGGTCCTCGACCTCGGGGTCTACGCCGATCTTGAACGTGGCCAGGATCTTCTCGGAGCCAGGCTTGAGGAGCGTCGGCTTGTCGCCGCAGCCAGGGACCACGCCGTAGTCCACGCCGTTCTTCATGACGGACTTCATGACCTGTAGAATAAGGTCGATCCCGGCCTTGACTTCGGGCGCCGTCAGCGTCGGGCGCTCTACGATTACGTTTTCCATGATGTGTCCTCCTGGCTTAGTTGAGACCGGCGTGTGCGGCGATCCAGATAAGGCCTGCGGCGGCGATAGCGAGGCCGACAGCAATAAGCGCGTTTCCGATGGGCTCGCTTAGTTCCTCAATGCGGTCCCAAAGGCGATTGATGCGGGCGATGAAGCTGTAGCGCGAGAGAGCGCAGTCCCCGCAGACGATGGCCCCGTAACGCATGGGCTCGGTGGTGTAGCCGTGCTTACACATTACGCGCTCCTCCGGGTGATCGAGAGAAGGAGAAGCCTGCCGATGACCGGAAGGAACACCGCCCAGGCCGGAATGCGGGACAGGACGCGGTTCACTTGACCTCCGTGACAGAGAAGGCGACGAGCTGTCCCGAGTCGCGGGCGGCGGCGAGTTGGGCAAAAGCCTCCCATATGTCGTAGGTGCCGCTTCGCTCCCGGCCATCTCTAAGAAGCAGCGAGAGAAGCATCATGACTTCCTCCGACCATCCACCAGACGGCGCAGGTCCTCAGCGGTGTGAACCGTGTTCCGGTCGATCCAGGCCAGAACCGAGTCCGTGCGAATGCGCCTCTTGCGCCGACCGAACGGAACATACTTAAAGTCCCCGCTACGACAAAGCTCAGCGACAGTCCACCTGGAGAGGCCGAGCCATGCGGCGACTTTGCCGACCTGCATCAGGAGGGGCACCCGTTCCCTGTTCACTCGTATTCCTCCCAGCCGTCGATTTCCAAGATGTCTGGGGAGACGCCGCCGCGCTTGATGATCTTCAAAAGCGTAGTCCCATTCGGCTCGTTGGACCCCAGGAGTATCCGCTCCATCGTCTTCTCGGGGACCCCACACTTGGCAGCATAGGCGCTGATCGTGAGGTGTTGGTTCTGACGGATGAGGTCTATGCGCCCCCCATTCTTGAGGTGTTTCATTTGGCACCCGCGGCAGCTAAACACGCGTGGGGGTTTACAGGCTTCGACCATTGGGCCATCCTTAAATGGAGGTCGGATTGCTCCGACCGGGTTATGTTAAAATCGGGAGACGGAGAGACAAGGCCACGCCAATGGTGAAGCCGGGAGGCTCCATGAACTTTCGTTCCCTTGCGACTCTCCGCTCCCTTAAATTTGGGGCAGGGGTTCTTTTCCATTGGCGTGGTTTATCTCTGTTGTTAGGAGCGTCTATGGATAACGATCAACCTCATCATCAAATCGTTGCGGCGCAGCTTGCGGCGGCGCTGATCGTCAAGGGCAGCACGAGCATTGGCGACATCAAAGGGGCCGTTCTGACTTATTACCGGGTTCTGGGTGAACTTCGCAGCAGCCAGCAAGGTAAGCAACGATGACCTTCTCGGCCGCTGCATTTATTCCCGGGGTGCTATGCAAGCCACCGACCGCGCTCATCGCGTCCAGAAAATCTTCCCTGCTCGGCCGTCGCTTCGGGGTCTCGGGGTTCATTGGCGTGGTCATGATCTGACTATGATTTATTATAAACCACTAACAATCATAAGTCAAGAAGAAAATTACCGCTTTGCATGAAAAGATTTAGAGGGCCTGCCTCCGACGAGGAAACCGTCCGATTCAGTATCGAGTTGCCGCGACCGCTGCTTATCGTTGTCGAGGATTACGCTAAAAAGAAGAAGCGCAGCCGCGCTGGTTTTTGCGTTGACCTGATCGAGTGGGCTATTGCCCAGATTCAGGCGGCATCGGACCCTGGGGAAGGCAACATCAAGCGACCCCATCCCGCATCACCCGGGCAAGGCGCTCCATGAGAGCGAGAGCGCCATCCGTTTTCGTCGTAATGTGCTGGCACCCGGCCGCATCACGCAAGCAGATGATCACGAACACGTCGGGCTCCTTATGTTGAAGGCCGACGGTAACGCGGGAGCCGTCTAGAACGACGTAGCTGATCGTATCGCAGCGCAAAAGAGAGGGGCAGGGCATGGAAAGGCATAACATGAGAACGTCATATTTTGGTTACGCGGTCGTCATGGCCTGACCATGTTCTCAAAGAAATTTATCTTCAGACTGGCCACTCCTGCGTATGTCGCAGTGTTCGCTTCATTGGCCTCCTGCACCATCTTGGAGTTAGTCCTGATTTGCTGGAAACTTCCCGCCCTATTTTCGGGAGATGCGTGGTCGGCAGCGTGGCTCATCCTCGGAAGCGGGGCGCTCTTCTCGGTGTTCTGCGTTATCGCCAGGGTTGGGGCCCTGTTCGCTGTTGGCTTTGGAGACGGCTACCAGCCGTGGGAATGGGGCATGGTCCCTGTCACAGAGGAGGGTGAGGCCGCCATGAGCCTTGGAATCTCCCTCACGGTGTCTCAGGTAAAGATGCACTTCAAGGACCCCGAGCGATGACTTTATTTATCGCCTGCATCCTTATCCATGGATTTGGGCTGACCCACGCTTGGGCCTGGTATCTGATTGCTTTCGCCCTATGGATAGGAGAGCTTAATCAACGTCAAAAAGAGTTGGCCGACATTGAGTGGCAGGTAATGCGGAGCAGGGATTGGGTTGTGAATCAGCTAAGCCCAACCTCCGACCCCGACGCTCCGCCCAGTGTCCCACTATGAAAACCATAGCCCTAGTCCTTCTCACCGTGGCCGCGCCGTCCTTCGCCGCGCCGAGGCGCAGCCCACGCAGCCGCCCGCCCAAGTCCTACTCCGCGCCAGCGCCAAGCTACTCCCCTCCGGTACGTGTCGAAAGGCACAACCGGCGGTCGGGTGCCCTGGTCGAGCCGCACCGCCGAACCGCGCCTGACGCCTCAAAGATGAACAACTACGGAACCAAGGGCAACTACAACCCCTATACTGGGAAGGAAGGGACGCGGGAGCCGAGGCCGTGACGGTCTACGTAAAACCGTTTACAAAATACAATTTGTCGTCGATATTTATCTGTTTACAAGGCTGTAAACGCATTACTGGCGTGGAGGCGTGGCGGTGAAGCCCGCCAACCTGTGGTCCGACGTCGCGCTCCTCTCGCTGGCGGCGGCGATGTGGGCGGGATACATTGCCTCTACGATTCATTGGGTTCTATGCCTCGCTGGGAAAGCCGACGCGGCGAAGCTGCCCCGCGTGGTGCGCGGCATCCGAAACTTTTTCTTGTACGTTCTGGCCCTCTGTATCGTCTGCGGGGTCTATTACCTGGTCCTCGGCGACACTAAATTCAACGCTTGGGCCGACTACCTGCGCGGCGCGGCGCCGAAGGCTGGACTTATGGCAGCACTCTTTATCCTCTACGTCCTCTATGGGCTGGAACGGGAGCGGATCGAGAATGCCCAGGCCAAGGCGGAGAATGAGCCCACGAAAGGCTAGAGGCTGGAAGGTCTGGGTAGAGCGCGGCGGCGAGAATTGGCGCTGCCGGTGGTCTGGGAAGTTTGGGACGAGTCAGGAGGTGTTCGTCCGTCGGGACGACGCCCTGGAATTCGCTAAAGAAAAGCGCCGCGACTTTGAGCGGATGGATGTCGGTCTCCCCCCCGCCGAGCGTCTGAACACAGCCATTACGGTTCTGGAGCGTTGGAACCTTTACTCCAAAACCAAAAGCCGCGACAACCCCGAGACCTTCCGGCGCTTCGACACGCCGGCCCTATCCCCCTTCGTTGAAAAGCACGGGGCAATAGCTTTGGCCGCGATCACGGAAGACAACATCCAAGACTACAAGCACTGGCTTGAGGACAACTACAGCGGCGATGCCCCACTGATGTACTTCCGGCAGGTGTGCGCCTTCTTCAACGCCGCCGTCCGCTCCGGTGACATCACAAAGAGCCCAGCGAAGTCAGTCAAGAAGCCGCTGAGCGGCGGCGGTGGTGGACGCCCGCTGCTCGACTCCGAGATCGAAAGACTATTTGCAAACGCATATGAAGGGCTCTACCGAACAGGCACCTTCTCCCTAAACACCTTCCTGCGAATCAACGAGATTTGCATTTTAGACTGGCGCTGGGTCTGGGATATTGATATCCGTGACGCAGCAGGGAAGATCATTGGATCTGGGACGATGGGCCGTATCCCTGCGGAGCTCAGGAAGACAAGGGCTAAGACGGTTTATGACTGCGTCTTCCCGATCAACGCCGCGGCCAGGGAGATGATGGGCCCGCGCAAGGCTTCCGGCCGCGTGTTCCCCTGGTCAATCCCAACGATTCAGCATCAAATGACGGCGGCGCGGAAGAAGGGTGGGCTGCCGGATGACATCACCTTCCACTGCTTCAGGCATACCGCAGCGGACCGCTATCTGGGTCAAGAGGGACCCGACGGCGGGCACATGGAGGACCTGCTAAAGACCCATATTTGGGAGGACCCGCGAAGCCTGCTCCGCTACGTCAGGCCCAGCCATCAGGTGCTTTATAGGCGCTTTTCTGCCTCCCAGTTCCCCGTTCCGGCCCCTAATTGGCCCCTAAATGCACAAGGCCGCCGGCCAGGTGCTTCGGCCGACGGCCCTGCTTAACTACTTTTCTCGACGACGTTTTAAGAATGCGCGGGGTGGGACTTGAACCCACACGCCTTTCGGCATACGCCCCTCAAAATGCTTTTCTCCGTCGAGAGTACGCCGCCACCGTCTGAGAATGGTAGCACAGTGGTGGCTTATTGGTGCCGAATGTGGCGGTTTCGCCCCTATCTGGCCCCTATTTTTCCAGGACCGGCTGCGCCCCACTCTTGGCCAAAGCATCGGCCGCGGCGATGGCGGCGGCGTGGACCGTGGTCAGAATCACCGCCGTCTCCGGGGAAGTGGCGTGGCCAGCGGCCAAGGCGACCTGTCCCGCAGCCGCCAGGATGTTCGCCAAGACCTCGGAACGAGCCAGGGCTGGCTTGGCTCCCCCCAAGGGGTCGTCTCGCTTCACCAGGCCCCTGCTGATGGCATAGAGGAGTGGGGAGGTCGCCAGAACGATGGCACCATAAGGCGGCGGGACAAGTCCACCGACCTGGGCGGCGACAGCGGAGACGGAGGCCAAAGCAGTGGCCCAGAAGGCCAGAGTCTTGACGCCAGAGGTGTGCGCGGCAACGGAGACGACCTTGCCTTGCTCGATGGCCTCTTCCAAAACAGGCCGACCGCCCCAGAGAAGTTTCAGGTAGTCCAACACGCTCAACTTAGCCTTTCCGTTCATGATGCCTCCGCGAAGTGATGTTTTTGCGTCTTAAAGCTGTGATCCTGCCGCCGAATCCCGCATCCCGGGAACTGGCACGGGTCCAACTCTGCGCCCGTGATCGAGATTGGAATGCTGAAGTCTCCCTGTCGTTGAAGTCGAATCCAGCGAAAGAGCCACCTCATCCATCCCTCAAACCAGGAACCCGCCACCACCCCATAAAGCCTTTCTGGGCGTCCCAGACCGCCGCAGGGCGCAGGACGACCTTCTTATACGGGCAGAGTTCCGGCTTGTGGCCCAGGTGAGTCTTGCAGCCGCGAGCCTCGATGACCAAGCTTTCGCTGATGCGGACGACGACGTGATCAGGCGCCCCGTCCTGTCCGATGAGATCCGCAAATCCGAGGTCCAGGACAAGCGGACGCTCTAAGGCCAGCGGTTTGCACACTTTGATCTGGTTGATGCAGCCGTGAGGAAGGACTATCTGCCGTCCGTGAGCGTCCCGGCCCTGCCCGATGATCCAGCGAGAGAAACCCGAACAATCGACCGGGGCCTGAGGATTCGTGTCCGTCAGCGGCCACTTCGCCCCAAACTGGTAGGGCCTGTCCTTCATCTTGAGCGCGAGTTCACAAACGCGCTGGATCTCCTCACCGTCCCAGGCCATTAGTGGGCCACCATAACAGATGAAATGGCGGGCCAAGCCTTGTAAATGAGCCCGACGACGGCCCCGACAGTAGCGGAGGCCGCGCCGACGAACAGGCGGTAATTCTCAAGCGAGCGGACGCGGGAGCTTATCCCGTCAATGGCCGTGTCTTGGCTGGCGTCCTTCTTCTCCTGCGCCGCCGCCCGCTCATCAGCCTTCCTATCCATGCCGTCTACTCTCTCATAGAGGAGTAGCAGCAGCTCGCGGTGCTTGAGCTTCGTTGGATCAATGTCCATTACCGGCACTCCACTCCGAATTTCCCCGGCACGTCAAAGGTCCCGTTGTCTCCTGGGACCTCCATCGTTGACCCGGACGACTGGGCGCCGGTTAGGCAGAAGGTTTGCTGGCCCGAGACGTCTATGGGGTCGCAGAAGGAGAAGTTCGCGGGGGAGTCGGCTGGAACCAACTCGGCGGCTATCCCGACGGTGGCAGACTGCGCCGGTCCGAATCCCCCGTTTCTCAGGTAGCCAAGCACAAGCTCAACCGCCGACTGGCTCTCAGCGGTGCCGGTGTAGCAGACGCGGTACTTTCCGGACGTGCAATTAAGTGTGACGGTCGAGCCCGTGACGCAGGGTCCCATGACGGAGAGCGTCAGGTTCGTGTTCGTCACCGTGACATAGGAGGAGGACGAGACCATCGCCGATGCTGTCGAAATGGCCGTTGTTTGAGTTGAGCCGTCGCTAAACTGAATCCCCCCCGCCCCCACGTTGACGCGGTGATTGGTCGCGTCGATGCAGAGCGTGGGATTGTCGAAGCAGGTATCCCCAGGAGTCGCGGCCCCGCCCACCTCGTCTCGCTTCCGGTCAGCCAGGTCCCGGAAGTTCTGATTGATCGAGCCCATGTCCTGGTCCTTGTCGGTGGCGCGAGGGAAGAACGGGGTATCTTGGCCCCATGCCCCCGTCGCCAGCAGAAGGACTAGGAACCTCATTGTCCTGCTTGCTCCTGACCGAGGCCCTTCTTGGCGGCGTTCGCAGCTCCGATCAGTCGCGTGAAGACCGCGGCGGCGTTGCGCTCGTTAGCGTTGAGGCCCTGGCTAAGCAGACGCCGCCCTTCCGTGGTCGTGTAGAGCTTAGCCGCCACAGCAGCCGAGACCGCCGTCTTGATACCCGTGATAGGATTGGTGATGAGGAGCGCCCCTTGGCCACCGGTGATTAGGTTTCGCGCGGTCCCCGAAGGGTTGCCCCACTTCTTCTCAACGGTTTCGGTGAGCCTCTTCACCCCCGCCATCTGCTCGATCTCCTTGACCTCGGCGTCAGAGAAGAACAGTCGGCGCTTCTCGGGAGGGATGCTCTTGAGCGCGTTCGATATCTTGTTTGAAGAGAAGACGTCCTCCCCAGACTCGCCGATGATCTTCTCCAACATCTGCCGGCGATATGGCTCCCAGCCTTTTGCACCGACGATTTTCTTGACCAGGCGGGCCGTCGTCGGGTCGCCAGTCATGACGGAGCGAGCCACCGCTGACGGGTCCTTGGCCACCATCTTCCGCAGCCGGCCTTCGATCTCGGACTCGACGAACTGGGGGACAGTGGCGCTCTTGGCGAACTTCTCCAGTTGCGTGATCTGAGTCGGAGACAGGACCTCTTTTAGGGTCTCCTTGTCGAAGTCGGCCATGCGGGCCATGATGTCCTCGGCCTTGGGAATCTCACCGTCCACGGCCCCGACCATCTTTTCCATGAAGGTTCGGCGCATCGTCCGATTGAAAGCGGGCTCCCCAATGGCCTCCTTCAAGCGGCGGATATCCGTCACGCCGCCCTTCTTCACGATCATGTCGAAGGCTTCCTCGGGCTTCTTGGCCAAGAACTGGCGCAGGGTCTTATTGTCGTGGACCGTCCTGAAGGTCTTGTAGAACGCCGTCGCAGCTTCGTACTTCTCTTGGGCCCTTCCGCCCAATCGCTCAGCCATCGCCTTCATGTCGTCACGGGCGGCCTGCTTCAGCCTGACGTAGATGGCCGCAGCCTTCCGGTCCGACTGGCTCAGGCTGAAAGCATCATCACCGTAGGCTGACTGCAATTCGTGGAGCTTGTCCCAGGTTAGGCCCTGCGGGGCGTCGACGATGCCTTGAAGCGCCTCGCGCTCCCGAGCTCCGAGAGTGCTGGGGGCCGCGCCTTTGGTCTCCAGCAGTTTGCGGGCAGTCTCGCGCAGGTTGTCGGCAGGCGTCAGGTCCAACTCTGGCGGTATCTCATCGCGCACGGCCTGATAAAGCTTGGTGGCCTTAGCCTTCTCGGCCTCCATTCGCTTCATGGCGCCAGCCTGCATCCTCAGGCCCAACTCCGTGCGCTGCGCCGCCTCCCCGGTTTTGTCGAGGAGGGCCTTTCGCCCGGATATGATCTTGCCCTCAGCAGAGGCGGTAGCGGTGGCCCTCTTGGTGGCGGCAGCGTCAAGCATCCCCTGAGCCTTGGCTACGGCTGCCTCGCCCATGCTCTCGACTTCTTTCTTTGCCCCGAAGCGATCAAGCAATGCCACCTTGGCCGCGTTGAGCTTTGTCATGCGGGCGTCCATGAAACGCTGCATGATACCGGAAGAAAACGGGGTCCTGGCCAGTAAAGCCTCGACGGCGGCGTGGATGTTCTTGCCGGTCAACTCGGCGGGGGTCAAATCAATGCCCATATTCGCCGCAGCTTGAATCGCCTCCATCATCTCGGGTGCGAGCTTGTTTCCGACGGCTGCCGCCCCCTGCCCAAGCCCTTTAGCACCAGCCTTGATCGCGCTGGCTCCGCCCATCGTGAGGAGGTTCAGGGCGACTTCGCCGGGCGTGTGGCCGACCATGTCGCCACCGAGCGAGATTCCGGCGGCAGGGATTACCCCCGCCGTTTTGACTACCGCTCCCGCAATAGGGTGGCCAGACTGATTCAGTCTCTCGCCAAATTTCCCACCCTGCTCCGCGACAAAACCAGCCGCATCCTCAAGCCCCTGCCCCACAGTGGCCGCCATGTTCAGCGGGCTTTCGGCGTGAACGGCTTGCTCTTCCCACTGAACGCCAGATTGCGCCGCTTTCGCAGCGTTCTCATTTTCTAGCTCAAGAAGCTCGAGCTCCTCCGCTTCGCTGAGGGCCATTACTTTTTCAGGCTCCCAGCCTGAGCCTTGGCGCGAAGTTCCGCCAAACGAGCGGCTTTATCGCCTTGGAGGGCGATGTCGGCCTGACCGCTGGCAGTATCAGGGCTGACCACGGCATCTGACTTCTTTCTAGTAGACGGGGCCACCCCAGCCTCCGCGACAAGGTTCTTGATGGCCTGCGCCCGCGCCCGCGCCTTCTGCGCAATCACGCCAGGCTTGTCGCCTGGCATTGGAAAATACTTCTTTGTCTCAGCGGCAAGCTCCGAGTCAGGGATTGCAGCGCCGGATTCCTTGCGAAGGACGGCGCTGATGAAGTTCCGCATGGACTGCTCGACGCGCTGCGTCTTATCCGATTTAACCGCGTTCGGAACCATCTCTCCGCGCGTCGTGACGACAGACGAGAGGTCATACCCGCCTTTCACTATGTCGGCCAGCTCCTCCTCAGCTAGTTCGGCTCGATCTGCGAAGCCGCGGGCAGCCAGGTTGACCTGAGTGATTTTCCCGGCCGCTTTTTCGGCAGCCTTTTCGGCCTTTTTCTCAGCCAGTTCGACCTTTCGATCAGCGGCAGCCTGGTCCTTATCGGCAAGGCTGGCCGGTGCCATCGCAGGGATATAGGTCCCCAGAACAAGGTCGGGGTTCTTCTTCTTCATCTCAGCCGTGACCTGAACCAAAGTCCCGCCCTTCGTTGGATCATCGACCTTCGTCAGAGTGTTGAATACGGAGACCGGAATCTGGTGGTTTGCGCCGTAGCCCAGAGCCGCGATCTTGGGATTGCCCTTCAGCATCTCCTCAGTGAGGGTCATCATGCCCTTAGCCTCGGCTGGCCTCACTCTGCCGATCGGAACACCAGAAGGCATCGCCCCGCGCCCGCCCATGGCTGCCCAAAGGGACGCTGCGTCCACGCCACGGGACTGTCCCGGCTGCATCGGGCCGACGCTCTGGTCAAAGTTCCCATGCACCATCGAATCCGCGATCAAGCGGCGCAGGTCGGTTTCGGGAGCCCGCTGCGCGAGTGCCCGCTGTTGCAGTGCCGCGCCAAGGGTTTGGGCAAGGCTCTGGACGCCCATAACGATGGGGTCAAGCTGATGCTCCTGCATGTTGACCGTCTGGGACTGCAAGTTTTCCGGCAGACGCGGTCTCGGTATCCAATCGGGCATGTTCTTCTCCTATTTTCCTCTGCCTGCCAATCCGCCACCGGCAACGCTGCCAGCAGCCCCCATGCCAGCGCCGATCAGGGCAAACATTCGGTTTCTCTCAGCCTGAGCGTTGGCGTTCGACATCGCCTCGCGGTTCAGGTAAAGGTCCCGCTCCCCTGCGATCTGCTGGCCCATGGCTTCGGCGAGCATCTGACGGAGGTTCGTTGCGGCCTGGATATCCCCGGACATAGCTCGCGTCAGAACATCGACAAGGGTCTGGGAGGAAGCGATGCCAAACTGCCCGCGCATCTGACTCTCGGCCTGCTGGCCACCAAGGCGAGCTCCGAGCATGCCGGCTGCCTCGATATCAGAGCCCCGCATACCTCGCGCCGTGGCGTCGGACTGGGCGTTGGCGACGTTCCCAGCCGTCAATTCCCGCAGCCCGGCAATCTGGGGCAATAGGAACTGGCTCTGCTGGCCCAGAATGCCCTCAACCCGAGGAACCAAGGTATCCGTGAGCTTGGGAAGGTTGCCGATGCCCTTAAGCATGTCCGTGACCGCGCCAAAGCCCCAATCCGCATGCTGCGATGGATTGTTTGGCATGTCGAGCCTGGGAAGATCGGGGATGAAGAACTCGCTGGGCATAAGCCTCCTAGTCCTGCTCCTTGCGTCCGTAGGTCAGCCGCAAGCTGTAAATCTTTACGGGGCCCTGGCTGCCGCTGTACTCGCCTTCTAGGGAGATCCAATGGCCGTCCACAGCATCATCTGTCGGGAAAGGGAGCTTGCAGACGAAATACCCTGGCTCAGCTGATTCTCCGAGGTCGCAAGAGCCGAGGCTGTAGGTCTTCGTCGAGCCGTCCAGGCGATACCCGAAAGAGAGCGGGATGCTCTGAGACGGATCAGCCTCCGACTTCAACGTGACGTACAGATTCTTGAAGGACTTGAGCTGGGAGGGGTTTCCCAGGTCCAGGTCAGCCGTCCTAAACCGCATCTTGAAATTGGAGCCAGCGTCGTCGTTTCCAATGTCCTGCTGATGGATAAGCCCAGAGGCGTTGGAGTCCCCGGTATAGAGTTGGTTGTTATAGACCGTGGCCGAGTAGGCGTTGATCCCGTCAAAGATCGTCCACTTGTCGTTCTGGTCTAAGACTGCGTCGTGGTCGTTCTTGGCCCCGGATGCGGTGCTTGTGGTGTAGAACAGGTGATAGCGATCCCGATGGACGGCAGAGGCCACGGGGGGCCTAGAGGCTCCAGCCAGCCATTCGAAAGTCGCATCGTTGAAGGTCGGGACCTCCGAGGCGATGTCCAAATCAAAAGCCACTCGCGCCGCAACGAAAGAAGCGGTCGCCAGGGAAATCGCGGAGTTCTTGACCTGAGTCGTCCAGGTCGCCGTCGCGCGAGTCACCTGATTGCAGGAGGCCCCGGTGCTAAGGGCGTAAGAGACCGCCCCGTCATTGGGCACGTCGTTGGCCCTGAACAGAACCCACGCGCTCATTCCCGCCGTGTTGACGCAGTCGGTGATGTAGTAGCCGGTCGTAGCCGCGGACAGGCTGACGCTTCGCAGCAATGGGGATGTGTCGGTGCTGGTGTTGACGGCAAAGCTGCCCTTGTAGCGGATTGCCCGGCGCGAGGCCGCGGCGATCTTAACGTCAGCAGCCTGAGCGACAAGGCTCTGGAAACCCCCACCGTCGATGGCCGTGGAGGACTGAACCTCAAACGTCAAAGTCCCGGTCGCAGTGGAGGAGATGTCCGTGGCGAAGGTTCCCCAGATAGGCGTAGAGAATCCGGTGTCGTAGAGGGCCTGCGTGAAGCTGCCTGACAACGTGAACGGCCCAGATTCATCGGTGTCCCAGCTAATCGCGTTGTCGTCTGAGGAGTCGGAATCCCGCAGCTTGATCTTGATGGACTGAGGCCGGATGAACGGGACGGACTGCCAGAAGGTCCCGTTTTCCGTGTCCACCCGAAGAATGATCATCGAGGCCGGTAGGGTGGCGGTGTAGATCGAGTACGCCGCTTCGGTGTGCTGGCCTTCGTTTACCGTGAGAGTGGTGCTGGCGAGGACCTGAAAGCTCTCATTCTGAATGGCAAAAGTGATATTGGCCGCCTCAGAGAGAGACCCCCGGCCAGACGTAGACCAGGCCTTCGTCCCGTACATGGAATCGGCGGCGATGCTGAAATTGTTGGAGCTGATGTTGATGGTCGTCGAGTTGGACTCGGCCCCAGCGTTGGTAAACGTGGCACTTCCCGCCTGGACGAGCGAGACCGAACCGACTACGTTGGTGCTGACGTTGACGAGAGTCCCGGCAGCAAACTGGGCGCTGCTCGTATCGACGACGCTCCATGTACTCGGAACCACGTTCCCCGGGCTGATGGTGGTAGACATGGGTGCCCCAGCGCCGGAAGCCCTCGCGTTCGCCGAACCTCCTTCGAAATCGGCCTGCGTCGTGAGGGTGCGGCTCTGCGTGTTACCGGTGGCCCGGATGATCTGGTCGATGTCAGGGCGGATAGGATCAGAGGCGCGGTTGATGGTGGTGCCGCTCAACCTCTCAACACCGCGGCGGGATAGCCAAAGCTTGGTGTTGTTCTTCTCCTGGACACTCTTTTGCTCGATGCACCCGACCTCGGAGGAAATCTGTCGAAGCGTGAAGTCCCTGCGGTCGTTGCCGTAGAGGCCGTAGGTCTCATACTCTCGTCCAATGTAGTAGGCGTTCTGATACTCACCGATCAGGCACGTCACCCGCTTTCCGTCATTGGTGCCTGCGATGTCAATGCTGGCAGGGGTGGTAGACCTTCCGGGTATCTGAAGCGTCCAGTCCGTGCCGTCGCCTTCCCCCGATAGACGGATTCTCGTCAGGGCTCCGGAGACGTTGGCCACCACCACGCGATTGCGGAAAAACCCCATCTTGTCCCCGCTGGGCATGCCAGGGACGGTGGATGTGGAGAGACCGGAGCCGATGTAGAACGGGGTGTTGACGGCGTTGTTGCACCAGAGCCGGCCAAGCCCCTGAACACAGGACATCTCGGCGGTGGAAGACAGTCCGGAAAGCCCTGGAATGGCCGTGCAAGACCCGTTCCCATTGCTCTGGAACATAGTCTCGGAAGACAGGATGATGAGGTATTTGGTGTTGTCGGTGTCGTAGAACGGCCACAGCCCGCGAATTGACTTGGAATCCGTGCAGGGCGTGGCGTTGTACTTCGCCTGACCGTTGCGCCGGCTCCAGGTCAGGTCCTCGTCAAAAACGATGTTCTGGGATTCTTGGAGACAGGCTGGGTTGATCCGGTTCCCCGCGTAACGCGTGACAAGCCCGCAGTCGCCGGGGAATGGAAGGTCGTAAGCCTCCTCCGGGAACGTGGGTGGGGCTATTTCCTGGGCGCGGAGCGGCGCGGCGAGTAGAAGGAGTAGTAACCCAATCACTCCCGCCTCCCGATGGCCGCAGGCCGGTAAGAAGGGCGGTCCTTCGCCATCGTCTTTAGCTGTTCCACCATCGAACGGAACTGCGAGAAGTAGAACATCGCCAGAGCGCCTTTGCCGTCGATGGCCGCCATTTGTGCCGCGGCGTAGTAGGCCAGGCGGTAGTGATAGGGCTTGAGTTCCGTTAGATTGTTGAACGGAACGTCCGAGTCAGCGGAGAGGTCCGTGGCCTGGGCGAAATACTGGTACCTCAGGGTCCCGGTGCTAGAGGAGTCGCTGGGGTATGGATACACGCCGACCTTCGTCCGCGAGGCGAAGTCGATCAGGTAATGAGTCGGCAGAGCGCCCACCGTAGGCCAGCGGGACTCCTTGTCCAGGGCTTCCGGGGTGATCTCGTAGAGCTGGTCGTAGTCTAGGCTGACCCGGCTCATCGACAAGAAGTCGGACGGGAGGTTGTAGTAGGTCGTGCCTATGGCAAGCTGGATCTCCCCAGACCTGACGATGGGCCGCGCCTCCAGAATCGCTAGGCGGTGGGCTTCGTTGATCCACGCATTTATCCTGGCGTCAGAGAACCGGCGGCGTGACGTTCCGGTATCTAGATCGAGCTGGCGGGCTTCGGTGCGTACCTCGGAAAGAGTGAGGGCTCCCGCCTGGGAATGGCAGAGGAGCCCGATGGAAAACAGGAAGGCAAGTCTAAGTTTGCGCGAGAAATCCCCCACCGTTCATTACCTCCCCCTGCTCATCCGACCCGCACGACGTACTCGATGTCCGACAGCGGCTTGAACTCTCCAGCCTGCGGCTCGTACAGACAGACATCCCCGGATGCGTCCAGAGTGATATTTGCCGCATGCAGCTTCCCGGTTTGGCACTCGTAAACGACCACGAAGAAGCAGGGAGCGAGATCAAGCCGGGCGTTGATGGCCCCCAAAAGCACCTGAGCCTTGGCGATCTCGGCGAAGTCGTCGCAGTCCGGGAATTCGCGGTGATAGCGAATGCTCGGTGTCCGGACGGTCTTAGCGATCAAATCGGAGAGACGGCCTTCCTCTAGGGCAAGGTAAGACTCGTCGGCAAGGTTAAGCTTGGTGTCCAGGTCGGTGGGAACCTTGGCCCGAATCATTGCCTCCACCTCTTTGGAGCTGAGACGCCGGGCGCCATCGGCGAATCCGCCGCCAAAGATCACGCGAAAGATGCTCACGGCACCAATTCCTCAGACTGCTCGGATGTGACAGTGTTTTCCGAGCAGGAGACAGAGAGGGTCAGCAGGCCTAGGCCGACGATTGCTACCCCGACAAGGCGGCCTTTTGCTGTCCGCATCAGAACCCCAAGAACTGATAGGTGTAGGTGATGGTCCCGGCACGGCCGCTAAAAAGGCCATAGGCACCGCCGCCCAGGGAGATGACGTTGCAGCTCCCGTTTGTGCTTGCGGTCGTGCAGCGCCCGCCGCCGTCGTACAGCTCGCGGCTCGTATTGGCCGAGCCCTCGATAGAGAAGCCGCAGGCGCAACCGTCCGACCCCGAGGTGAACGTGAAAAGCCCCGCGCTCCCGACGCCGGTCAGAGTGAAAGTCGATTGGCTGGGGAGGACGACGTGCCCAAACACGCTCTTGGCCGTGCCGCTTGAGAACGTAACCTCTCCGTTAATCGTCAGCGGGCCAGAGAGTCCACCGGGCGGGTTGACGCCATTGCCGAGCTTCGTTGAGTCGATTGATCCCGCTGCTATTTGAGAGGTGCCGACAGAGAGAGCGCCAATCAATCCCTCTGAGTCGATAGCCCCACCGCCCAGGGCAAAGGCGTTGCTGCTGGTCAGGAGGATCAGGGCGGCGAGTCGATACACGAGGCCTCCTACCGAAGCTGAGTCAGCACGAGTCTCACGCCCGCGGCGACTGCGGAGCGGCACCAGACTTTCACGGCGTCAGGGATCGCAAGAACCCAAGGCGTGCCAGCCGGAATTTTCCGGCCGTAGTTCGCGTTACCTGGGATCGTCGAGACGTTCAGGGTGAAGGCGCACCACGCCGGATTCGCGGAGTCGTCGTTGTAAATCTCCATCGTGAACCGCGAGTTAAGAGTGCGGGTGCTGGAGTCCACATTGACGGTCGAGGTCGTGACCAGGAAGTTGGTCACAGACCCATCACCGAGCGCCGTCTCATAGACGTGCTGCTGCGCCTGGACCTTTCCGGCCAGGCTCGCCAGAAGCAAGACCGCGTAGAGCAGTCTCATGCTCGATTTAAGGAACCGCCGTCGCCGAGCAGGCCCCAGTCACGATGCTGTAGAAGCCGATCGAGTTGGCGTGGCTATCGACGCAGAGGATCTTCACCGTGTCGATGTTCCCGCGGATCAGCATCTTCCGCGTGTCCACTGCCTGAAAACCGATCTTGGCCGTGTCGATGGCGCCGGAAGCCAGGGTCAGAGTGCCGGTGGCCGATAGGGCTCCCGTGTAGACCGTGCCGAACGGCAGAGCCGAGGTGCCCAGGTCGCCGCCCGAGGCCGTGGTGGGGACCAAGTTGCCGTCCTTGTCGATGCAGACCTCGTTGGCCCCGTTCCCGGAGCAGAAGACGTCCGCATCCGTGGCGCTGGCCCCAGTGACGCGAGCCGTGGCAGGATTCAGGGCAACGCACACGATCAAGAGGGCCGCGGTCAGCGCACCCAACTTCTTCAGGAACTTCGTCATGCTCTCCCCCTACTTCTTAAAGTGCCGGCCCGAGCCTTCGCCGCTCGGCCGGATGAATTCCAAGTTGCACTTCTGCGGGTCTTCCGGCCAAAGCAGCCTTGCCAGCCGCTTAAACTCATGCGCCATCGATATGAAGTCGTCGCTGAACTCGCCATCCTTCGACTGCGCCCGCTCTACCGCCTTCTGGTACGCTTGGTCTTTCAAGGCGTCCGTCGCTGACGGAAAGAAGTTCTGCTGTTCCTTCGTCAGCATCCTCGGCACCAGCCGCTCCTTCAGGTCGAAGTACCGCTTCTCCGCTCGCTGTCTCTCGGCCCCGGTGATCTTCTGATTCGCCGGGTCCATCGCCCGTAGAGCCCGCTTGCTTCTCTCGATGCGCTTCTCTACGGAGTCGGTGCTGACATCGGCCACCTCAGCCGCGGCGAGGTGGGCTTCAGCAGCCGCTCCCTCCGCGTCCTTCGGCGTCCCGTTGAGTTGGTCGAGGTATGCCTGGTCTTGTCCGATCTGCTTATTCAGGTCCTCGACTTCCCTCACCGACAGCAACGGCAGCTTGCGTACAGGCGTCTTTAACCTAGGCATTGCGGCCCCCCTTGATTGACCTATTGATGTGCGGTCTCCCTTAGGAGACCGAGTGTCCGTAGATGCCGCGCCAATCGACGACGGCGGTGTTCACGGACATGTAGCCGACGTGCTTGGTGACCATGGTGTCCACCTCGCCCGCGAAGAAGAACTCAACCGGGTTCCAGTCGTACCAGCGCCAGAACCGCTTGAGTTGCTTGGAGTTGGCCATGAACCAGTTGTCCGCGTCGGACAGCCAGTTGTGCCAAACGGCCATCTTGTACTTGCCCTCGTGGAAGTTGGGATTGTTGAGCGCCGTGTCCACCTTGCCCTTGGACTTGATTAGCTCGTAGCCCTTCTCCTCCAGCTCCGTCGGCAGGATCAGCGTGTCCGGGAACGTGGCCGCCTGGATGTTGTCCCGGTTCGTCTTGAACTTGATCATGAGCCGGCGCGTGGCCTCGACAGCGGCCGGCGAGAAGGCCGTGGTGCCGCTGTTGCCCTGGTTCGAACCGCCCTGGTCGGACGTGTGAGCCGTGTTGCAGAGGCTCAAGCCGTCAGCCGTGGTCGTCGTCGAGAAGGCGCCGTTGAGGACGCCAGCCGCCAGGCCCTCGCGGGCGGAGCGGAACCGCTGGGCCATCAAGCGCACCTGCTCCTGAACGATGCCGTAGAGGTCGTTGCGGCGTAGCTTCTTCGTGGTCTTGAGGCCCATCGCGTACTCGACCTCTTCGACCGACTTGCGATAGCTCTGCTTCGCATCGTCGTAGGCCACCTCGCCGTCGAAGACGCCGACGCTGCCGAGGTCTGAGACCAGGGCCAGGTACACGATGGCCTGGTCAGGCTTCTTCATGTCGGCCAGAGCCGGGATCATGGACGTAAAATCCCCGTACTCCTGGGCGAAATGCTCCGAGAGGTCTTTCTGGACGAAGTAGCTGAAGTTCGCCTGGTTCATCGGGTTGGGCATAGGGTCTCCTTAATCGTTCTCTCGGTGCGTTCGCTTAGTCGAGCGGGTTGTGGAAGGTGTTGGCCGGCACGAGGATCTGCCGCAGTCCAGGGACCGCAGAGCCCAGTTGCAGGTTGTGGTGCTTCGTCGGGTCGAGCGGCACCCAAAGCTCAGAACCGGGGATCTTGATCTCGTTGGCCAGGACGCGCCACGGGAGATTGCCTGCGGCGGCGGTGGACTTGATCTTGGTGGCCGTGCTGTCCAGCTCGACGAGCTGCCAGCACAGCGGGCGCATGATGATCAGCTTGGACGTGTTGTCCAAGGTCGTCGTCATGGCGCTCTTGAGCGTGAAGCTGCCAGAGGCCGACGCCTTGATGTAGCCGACCTGGCCGACTCCAGTGCCGGA
>Ga0196964_10000174_pt1 | contig 45047 bp, 81 predicted proteins | sample S1_10metaG_FD_148615 | JGI IMG/M metagenome (GOLD analysis project Ga0196964, IMG submission 148615) | Soil microbial communities from Anza Borrego desert, Southern California, United States - S1_10 | ecosystem: Environmental > Terrestrial > Soil > Desert | place: USA: California | collected...
ATAAGCCGACGCTGTTGAAGCCGGGCGCGGAAGTACTGAGCACCGCCTTCATGCTGTACCCCGACTTCGAAACCCTGAACGAGCCGAATCTGGAAACCCTGTTCAGCGGCTTGACCGAGCCGGGCAAAGTGCCGTTCTTCCAGTACCGCTATCGCTGTGTCCTCAAGAGCCGCGACGGGCGCTTTACGGTCGGTACGGGCATCGGCTCGTGCTCCTCATGGGAAAAGAAGTACCGTTATCGCAATGCCGAGCGCGTCTGCCCCAACTGCGGCAAGAACGCGATCATCAAAGGCAAGGCAGAGTACGGCGGCGGCTGGCTGTGCTTTGAGAAAAAGGGCGGCTGTAAGGCCAAGTTCAATGACGGTGATACCCGCATCGAAGGGCAGCAGGCGGGGCAGGTAGATAACCCCGATATTGCCGAGGTCATCAACACGATAGACAAGATGGCTCAGAAGCGCGCCCTGATTGCCGCGACACTGGTGGCGGTTGGTGCTTCGGATTTCTTCACGCAGGACGTGGAAGACCTGCCCGAGTTTTCCGCCGATTACCGCCCCGCGCCTCAGTATGCCGAGGAGGGTGTGGTAATCCGCGAAAACGGGGCGTCTAGCGCACCACAGAACGCGCCAGAGGCACACTGGACCGAAACACAGGACTGGAAGACGTTCTGGACATGGGTCAAGAACAAGCTGAACCTCACCGAGGCTGAGGCACACGCCGCCCTCGGTGTTGAGACGGTCAAGGATTACCCCGGCGATAAGAAGTCGGCACAGGAAAAGCTAGAGGCGGCGGCACAGGCAAAGGCCAGCGCAGGGCGAGGCCCATCCCGGTTTATCTGGGACGAGATTACCGTAGCCCGCTTCTGGGAACTGGCAGAGCAGGCCGGGTTCGGCGTCAAGGGCACGCTGGAATTGTTCGACGCGGTGAGCACCGAGGAACTGTACCTCAAGGTCACACCCGCCGATGCGTGGGGCACACTGGAGCCGTACATCGACGCGCCCGCCGCTGAGAAGCCCGCCGCCTGACCCCACCGACGATAGCGCCCGGCGCTGTGGAGACGCAGTGCCGGGCTATGGAGTGATGAATGATGGGACAGCTTGAATACAACCAATCTTTGCGCGCCCCTGACCCCGAATGGGAAGAGGAAGTCCCTGCGAAACCGGGACGCAAGTATCGCGAGTTTCGTATTGCCGCCGGAATCAATGTAAGCAGCACCGGGCACTGGTGGCTTACCGTGAGTATGAGTGTGTGGAACCGCTCTGGTTATCGTGTCGGCTACGAGCGCGGTACATGGGGACCGGGTTTTGATTTTCTCTACGACCGGGATCGTGAATTGCAACTGCCCAGGTACGCCATTGCCGCCATTGAGTGTGCGCTTCTGGACCTGCTCAAGAGCGGACACGCAGCGTTTTATGAATACAACCAGGACAAGGTGAAGCGCTATGAAAACCTGCGTTACATCACCGAGGACGACAAGGTCTGGATGATTGGCGTTCTGGAAAAGAACTGTCCAAAGGACGCCGCCAATGACCACTAACCCCGCTGACGGTCATTTGACCGCCGAAGAAATGGACGGCGTACCACTGCGCCGCTTCCTGCTCGGCAATCTGCGGATCGCGGTGCAGGCTGACAACGCCGTGTGGATCGCGCGCCTCAAGCGCATCGGTGCGGCGGAAGTGAACGAGCGTATTTACGGACTGGCGGATGCGCTGCGCGTTGATGGGAGGTCGGAGTGAGTGAGAAGCGCAAACTGATCGTCAATGCCTTCGAAGACATTGACGGGTTTCACTACGGGGTGAACGAGCGCAATGAGCACGGTGGACTCAACATCCTGTACCACACATCTCGCATTGTTTTTGTTGAGGGCGCGCGTGAAGCCGTACGCGACTCTGTAGTTTGGGAGTGCGATTGTATAGCAAAGCTACTCGAGTCTCTGGGCGCTGAAGTTGTGCGCCGCGACAGGCTTACAGCGCAGGAGCCCCGCCCATGAGCACCGCTATCGCCGTAGGGCTGCTGATGCTGGTGTTTGCCGGGCTGGTATGGATTCTCATCGGGGCGGTGACGGGATGGACGTGGCTGATATGAGTGACACCGCTATCGCCGTCAGACCGTCCGTATCGATGGCAACGCCTGAATACGTACTGGACAGGCTGGCGCTTATTGATCAGGCACTGGGCGAAACTGAAGACATCGCGGCGGCACTGCACTTACGCGAGGTCGCCGAAGCGCTGCGCTTCATGACCCGCAAAGCCGATCTGGCGCGTGATATTCAGAATGCCGCCGCAAAGTGCCGTATCGATGCCGAGCGCCGCTTAGGTGAGCTGCTTAAGGATATGCCCAAACACCCCGGCGGGAGACCGCCGGGAAACCCCTTACACGATGAAAGGGGTTTCGAGGAAGACGGGCCAGCAACCTACGAAGACATCGGCATTGACTATGGGCAGGCACACCGCTGGCAAACCGTCGCCAGCCTGCCCACCGAGGCTTATAACGAGTTTGTGCAGGAGATAGTCGAGGAAGATCGCGAACTTACCAGCGCGGCGGTCTATCGCTACAGCCGCAACTGGCTGCACAAGCATGCAAACGGGCAGAGGCCGGAGAAGTTAGGCGTGGTGCTATTTAATGAAGCGGGGATAGGGTGGGATACGCTTCGGAAGTTGCGCGGACTCTGGCGTGAACTCCTGAAGCGCAACATCCGGATCACCGTGCGAGAGGTAATCGACTAAAGCGGGCAACCGCGCCGGGAGTAATGGGAAATGGCATCAAGCTGGTCACGCACTATTAATGGCTTTCGTATATATATGCATCTCTGGGTTGGCGGTGAAGTCGCGTTCGATTGCGCCGACGCCGACTTCGATAACCCATTGTTTGTTGACGCGCTCAAGCAGGCCGTAGCGATGTATCCATATGGGGCAGCGACAGCACGATTATGGCACGAATCAACGCACCGCATTGAGCATAGTTCAATAGACAAGAAGCACGAGTTGATGAAGTTAGTTGAGATGATGAAGGAAGGAATACGGCTTGGTTATATAGACGAGTCTGATCAACCAACTGAAATCCTTAACGCCCTCAATGGAATCTTTCCAGAAAAAGACATATCAAAGCGCACCATTGACCTCTCAGGCTTTGTTTACGTACTCAGGGCCGAGTCGGGGCACTACAAGATTGGTCGTACTAAATCACCAGATAGCCGCATGAAGACATTTTCGGTGAAGTTGCCGTTTCGCGTGGAATACGAATTGTTGATCAGGTCTGACAACTGCCGAGAACTTGAAAAAGGTTTACACGCGCGCTTCTCAGACAGACGCGTTGATGGCGAATGGTTTGCACTCTCACCGGAAGACATCGAAGCATTGAAACAGGAATACGGGAACATCCCCGCAACGGAGTAACGGTAATGGCAGTTCAAGCAATCGGGCGTGTGCTCGATCATTCAAAACAACAGGGGTCTGACAGGCTGACACTCGTGGTGATTGCAAACAACTGCAATCGTGAGGGCGTGGCATGGGCAGGCATGGCAACGATGGCGGAAGCGATGGGCGGCATTTCGCGCCGGGCGATGATCACGCGCATTCAGGCACTCGCAATGACAACCGAACTCATGGTGTTTCCTCGTTCGCACGGAAGCCACCATTACATCCCGACGGTTAACATGCCGCTGTCTGAGCTTCGCAAAGCGCTGAAATGGCTGGCAAAGGAACGCAAAACAACCATCCATGAGTTGATTGTCCTGCGCCGCCAGTATGCCAGAGATGCCCGCGTTGCCATCGAAAAAGCGAAGGAAGCGGCCCGCCAGCGCAAGGCATCGGGTGTGAAGTCAGGTGTGAAGCCCACTTCACAGGGGGTGATAAGCCCACTTCACACGATCCGTAAAGAACCGGAAGAACCAACTACTGAAATTCCTAACGGAATTTCCCGCGCTGTCGCAGCGGAGCCCCTCAAATGGCAGGAGCGCGTGCGGTTGATGGGCGAGGCCTTATGCAAAGGCGCTCATCTGGATTTCGCCATTCACCGGAATCGCAAGCGCTCTTATCAGGTGGCGGCCTCACTGTTGAAAGCAGACTACAACCCGGAGGATGTGCCGCGTTTTAGCAAGCTGTGGTTTGAGAGAGAGTTTCCGGGCGGCAAGAGAGATCGCCAGCCGCCGAGTCTGGACAGTATCGAAAAGTACATCGGATGGGTCAGGGAGCAGCCCGCAGTGCCGCCAGTGAAACAATACGACACACCCGAAGCGGACTACACCCCGCCTATCCCGTTCCCGGAGAAGATTATGACACCCGAAGAAATCCAGGCGAAAGCCGACCGCGAGTTGTGGGAATCCGTGTACCGTGCCCTCAAAGGGCAGATGCCCGCCGGGGCGTTTGCGCCCGTCAATTCGGCGCGATTCATCGAGCGCCAGGGCGACATGTATATCTTCGAGGTAAGCAACGCTCAGGACTACGAGAAGCTGTGCAGCTTCCATCGCCGGAAGTTTGCCGACAATTTCGAGGTACTGGCGGGCCGTGACATCGAGGTCGTGTTCACACTGGCAGACGTGAAGGCGGCGGCATGACCTACGTGAAACACACGCCGCGAGGGTTGGCGGCATACAGGCCGACGGGGAAGGGGAAGCGCGTCGAAGTGCCAGCGATGGACACTGTACATCACTGCAGCGCCCTGACACTGCTGCGGCGGTTACCCGATGCCTCAATAGGCCTTATCGCCACCGACCCGCCGTATGGTATCGGGTATAAGGCTTCATGGAAGACGACCAACAGCCGCAAGCAAGCCCGCCGCGCCGCTGAAACATTCGGCAAGGATGTGTTTCAAGATGACTGGATTCCTGATGCCTTCCGTGTTCTGAAGCATGGCGCTGCGCTCTACCTATTCACACGATGGGACGTTATTCACCAATGGAAAATCGCGCTAGAGAAAGCGGGCTTTGATGTGGTGCAGTGCGTCGTTTGGGACAAGCTAAATTGGGGCTCTGGCGATCTTCGCTACTTCGGATCGCAAACTGAATATGTCCTGTTTTGCGTGAAGGGCGAGCACAGGCTGCGATGGGATAAGCGGCAAGGAAACATGTGGCGCTTAACCAAGCTGGATGTCATCAACCACGAAGGGAACGAAGACAACCCGACACAGAAGCCTGAGCGACTGATGCGCCGAATCATCGAACTGAGCAGCGACCCCGGCGATACGGTGCTGGATTGCTTCTGCGGAAGCGGTACAACAGGCGCTGCGGCGCGGGCATTGGGGCGGCGCTATATCCTGTGTGACCGGGATGAGTACCAGCATCGGATCGCAACCGAGCGCCTGAGCAAGCCGTTCGCGGTGAGCATGTTCGCCGCCTGAACAACGCCCGGCGGCGGCATTCCAGTACGCGCCGCCGGGGGGCTGCAACTGACATGGAGATTGTACGATGATGCAACAGCAAAAGCCACCGCTGAGTACAAACCGGACGTACTATATTGGTAGATGGTCGGTCATTCCGCACGAACCCCTGAGCCGGGATAACGTCATGGGTAAATGGCTGGTAGACATCAAGTATTCACCCCGCGCCGCTGGCGTGCTTCAGGTGATTGATCACCGCGTTCTGACGACCGCGCCGGGTCCGCTCACGCTCATGCAGGCGGTGGCGTTGTTTGGAGTGCGGACCACGCGCCGGATCGTCGTCAAGCGCAACCCGGGACAGATGAGTTTAGGACTGGCGGCATAATGGCATTACCACAACAAAAAGGCGCGGCGCTGGAAGAACTGCTGGAATGGAAACACAACGCATACAGAGCCAACAATCAGGCGGTCGTGTGGTTCAACGGCACAAAAGCATCGGTGCGCGGCGGGCGGGTCATCATGGAGCAGAGCAGGCCGGATTTTGAAGGGGTGCTCAGGGGCGGTCGTCACGTCGCTTTCGATGCGAAACACGTCATGGTCCCGGAATACCGCCATGACCGCCGCCGGGCGCATCAGTTACGCGATCTATGGGAAGTGCACGAAGCGGGCGGCGTGGCCTTCCTGCTGGTGAGCGTCCGGCTGGACGACTTCTATCTGCTGTGGCCCGCTTACGAATGGCGGGATGATAAGCCGTATCACGTTCACCTCGACGCGCTGGCAAGCTGGGAAGGGGCGCGGGTGCCGGTAGCAGGCGGGTATGGGCTGCCGGACTGGTTAGAGATTGTGCGCAAAGAGCGCCGGGAGGCATGATGGATAGCGATTACACCGAAGGAACACATAGCAACTACAGCACATTGGAGTCGTACTCATGGAATGTGCAGACGGGCGAGATTAAGCGTCTATCGCCCATCGTTCGCGGCGGTATGGGCTGCATGGGCGGCGTGGCGATGCTGCTGCCCCTGGCGGCGGGCGCGGTGCTCACCGCACTAATCTTCATCGTATCGGTGATTGCCGAGCCGCGCTTGTGGCTGGCGTATATCGGGCTCGGCGGGCTGTGGCTGTGGCGGCATAGGCTTGCCGTAACAGGCTACTCGCGCGGGCGGCGGCGGTAACGAGGAACTTTTATCATGAAAATGCCGGGGCGTATGACGCCCGCCGAGCTTCTGAAACAGTGGGAAGCGGCGGGCATGCCGAGCACCGAGACAATCGCTCAGGCAGCTAACATTACCAAAGCGCAGGCGGTTCACTGGCTGCGGGCGGCTATCGGTCAGGACATTACTGACTACCGCCGCAATCGCCGGATTTCCGCCTTACAGGAGGTTACGCGCCCCACCGTGGACACACCGCCGAGCGCCCTGGCCTTACAACAGTTAGGCGAGGCGGGGCAGGCGGCGCTGGCGGCGCGGCTGGCAGAACTGCGCAGTCTCAACCGGTGGGGTCGATTCGCAAAGGTGACGGACTTCCACCTGCCCTATCAGGATAACGCGGCGGTGGAGCTGACGGCGCGCATCCTGGAGGACTACCAGCCGGATCTGCGTACTGCCTGGTCTGACGGCTTCGAGTTTAAGCCGCTGGGCAAGTGGGAAAACAACGACCAGATTTTCAAACGGGTCTGGGACTCTGACCCTCAGAACATCCTGAACGCACACGGTAGTCTGGAGGCGGTGCTGCGGGATGCTGTGCCAAAGGCGCTGGCCTTCATCGAACCGGGCAACCATGACGAGCGCATGTACCGCTACCTGCGGCAAAACGCCCCGATGTTTGCCGACTTTACGCTGTTTCACATGATGCGGGAGTTCACGAATCACGGCGTGGTATGGCTCGGCGAGGGAATAGTGGACGTGCATCTATCGCCGGGGTTTGTCACGCTGCACGGGCATTATGCCACCAAGCAGCGGGCCACAACGGCGATGAACCACGCCTTTGACTATGGCTATCAACGTTCTACCTGCGCCGGACATGTGCACGCTTTTGGCAGCTTCATCCTGCGGGGTGCGGACTTCGATGTATTCAACTACACGGTGGGCTGCCATGCGGAATTGCAGCCGCCGTACAGTCCTTATCGCCAGAACTGGCAGCAGGGGATCGGACTGTGTGACTTTGACCCGAATGGGCGGGCGCTGAATTTCTACCAGATCGCCTATCACCGTATCGGGTCCTATCTGGTGGCATACTGGGCGGGCAAGCGCTATCAGGCGAAAACCAGTGAACTTACTGTGAGCGTGCCCGCACTGGCAGCATAACAGGAGATAACGATGGCTGTGGCTTATCTACCAACAGACGACATTGGCTATGTACCGATGGCAACCCACATGGCGGCAATCGGCGCGCTGGGCAATCAGCACCGACGGGACGCAGAAGCGATAGAGGCGCTGCAAGAGACCGCCCGCGCGTTTCAGTTGGAGCGCACGGAGTTACAGGCACAGTTGCAGGAAGCGGAAGCAAACGCGGCGGTTGCCCTGAAGATGCTGAGTGAGGCGAGGCAGTTGGTACGCCGATCCTTGCCTCTGTTGAACGCTGCGCCCGGCTTCAAAGACGAGATACGCGCCTGGCTTGACGGCACAGCCACCCCCGCCGCCCCCGATGACCGCCAGCGGCTCGGCGATAACGTCGCGTACTGGTTACAGGTGGTACTGGGCGGGGTGCAGCTTGATGTGGGTAAGCGGCGGCATGCCGAGCGGGCGCTGCGTGAGTGGATGGGCGGGGATGAGTCAACTTCCACATCTTAGACGATCATTTTAGGAGCGAACCATGAAACGCAAAGCGTTTGAGAAACTGTACGACATTTGCTACTTGCTCACGTGGCACGGCGATGCACCCCGCTGGCCTCGTTGGTGGCGACGATTTATGAGCCGCCTGGAAAGCAAGTTTATTCTTGAGCCAGATGATATTGACGACGATGTTCTGAAAGCGCGGGCGTTAGAGGGTGCAGGCGAATCGCACTATTACGCGATGGGCTATGACAATTACAACGGCTGGGGTGAGTGATGTTCAAACTAATCCCGCGCAACGAAGACTCGAAGTGGTATCGCCTCAAGGTGATTGCCGTGTGGACCTATCTCACGGTGGGGCACTGGCTGGCCTGCGAGATTTACTCTCGTAGCAAGTCTAACGCAGCAGGAGATCGGGCGATACAGTGGGAAGGCGAGTTAATGGACTGGGAATGCAACGAAGGCATTGTTCCCGATGCTGGCTATTCGTTCTGGGAATGCCTTCGCAACTACTGGACCATCGGACCCTGGGAGCCTGAATACTGGCATGATGAGTATTACGAGGAAGGCAGGTGAGTGCGATGGTACACAGAACAGTAATCACAGCCAATTGCGATCAATGTGGCGCGTCGGTCTCGGTCGATTCTGTTAACGACTTGCCGCGTGGCTGGGTGGCAATCTCCAGCAATCAAAACGCGGTTGCGGTGCAGTTCAACGAGCTTGTGATCCGCGCCAAACTGGAGAGGACTTTTTGTTCTCGCGAGTGCATGAGCAAGTGGATATCGGAGCAGGTCTCCGATATTAGCGAAGCAGTCGGGCGTTTTGAGCGCGATACTCGACCGACCAATGCGATAAGGACCGGGTGAGATGGCAGGATTAAGCAGAACACAGCGCGAATTACTTTGGGAGATGGCTGACGGCTTCGAGATTTGGGACACCTTCGAGGGTGCCTATCTGATGAATCGAGACGGTCAGCATATCAGGAAGATCAAGGGCACGACTCTGCGCAATCTTAGGGAACAGGAATGTGTTGATCTCGTGGATCGTGGCGTGGCAGTCAACAAGTACCAAATTAACGAGCTAGGCCTGGGCTGCGCCCGGCAGCAAGGCAGGTGAGTGAGATGAACAGCATACCACCCGACGATGTAATCATCACTGATTGGGACACAGCGCGAGTATGGTTGCGCGGTTTGCGGAACGTGCTCGATTATTTCCAAAAGGACCCTGGTATATCTAGCCAGGAGTTGGACGAAATGATCGAGCACACTTGGGAACTTGAAGACTTGTTGGGCGAGGAACGTTGTAGTTACCTACGGAAATAGAGTCGTATAAAGGCGAGACCGCGCAACAATACAAAAGCCCGGCTCATCACCGGGCTGATGGAGTGAAGTAATTGTCAGTTCTGAGTTCTACCCCAGCGCTTTTCAGCATCGGCACGGCGGATCAACCATGTCTTGCCGGACTGACGCGCTGGTATTGCTCCCGAATCAATCGCGTCCTGGACAGTCTGGCGATGGATGCCATAAGCAGAGGCGATCTCCTGCTTGGTTATTGTTTCGTTCAGAGGATCGGGCATTGGCACAAAGGCGGTTCGCAGATCGGCGCGGCGGTAAATGTCATCACCTCGATACTGCCAGATTTGTTCAGTGCTGTAGTGCGGCGCTTCGTCGTGTCCTGCTCCGTATCCGCCATCATCGGTGTAAGTCTCGATGGTGCAGCCCAAGCGCAGCAGGGTTGCGGTATCTGTATCACTAACGGGGATCGTGTTAGTCTCTGCTGCAATGCGGGCAATCTCCGCTTGACGCTCAGACTCGATGCGTGCCTCGGCGGCTGCAAATTCCTCATCTTCGGTCAGCATTCCCGCATCGCGCAGGTTGCCGCGCACTACCATGTCGATCATCTCTTTCTCGAAGGGCACTGTGTCGCGATACCGAAGGCGCTCGATTTCGCGTGCGAGTTCGCGGTCGAGTTCGCTCTCCGTGAGGAGAGGCGAAGTTGTATAAACTACCTGAGCATGAAAATATCCCGTGTCGTAAAGTGGATCCGGGCGGAGTGGCGTGAACACCCCGTCATCGACAGTAGTGGGCTTGGTTGTATCAACGATATAGCCAATGTAACCCCGTCCATCGCGAAGCCGAAACTTAAAACTCTCGTACTTGTCCATTTTAACTCCCCTGTCTTACAAATGTAAGGTATCTTGTGAATACTTTAGCACACTTACAAATGTAAGTCAAGAGGCAGTTTCAGAATAATGTCTTCTCTAGGCGATTAAGCGTCATGATATTGGAATAAGTAGCGATAAGCCCCAATATCGTTACTTATTCAACATGACGATGATTAAACAACGCCGCGTCGAAAACACGATTTCATCGTATACTATTGTTCGCACGGGCGAATATTCTGCGGGCGCGGACTATTGAGGACTGAGGAATGAGTGACACACTAAGCGACTTTGACGCAAAATCTATCGCGATGCTCGATCTAGGATGGAAACTGTCAGCAAACACCACGATCCTCCGTGTAAGGCGCGGCGTCGAAAGGGTATATCTACCGCCTGCAGTCAGCCCTGAGGGTGTGCGCTTTACATCCGGGGAGGAAATGGCTGTCGGCAAGCAGGAGACGCCGCACGAAGTGATTTTGAGTCCCATTGGAAAGGGTAGACGACTGGGTTGGTGCCCAGAACTTGATACATTGGTGGTGAGTGAATGACCACTGACAACTCCCCCGCCCTGCCAGTGCCGCAGGATGACAGTCCGATGCTTCCCGGGCCATTGTGTGAAGTGTGTGGTGCTGCGATGGAAGTGCTAACCGAGATGGCGCTGTCGCCTGTCGGCGGTGGGCAATGGATCGTGCGCGAGATGTTGGGTAAATCGTGGGAGTGCCCCAACTGGCGCAATCACAGGACCGAGGATCAACCATGAGCGATAACGCGCCGATGCTACAACAACCGCAGGACGATAGCCCAGAGTTGAGCGGGGCGCGGCCTAAGTGCGCCACCTGCGGTAAACCAAAGCGCCGAGTCAAGTTAATTGTTCAGGGCGACAAGACCAAGCAGTGGGCATGGCGGAATCAGTGCGGATGCGACCCCGGCGATCTATTGGGGTTTTTACTCGCTTCGGCGTTTAGATACGAAGGCGCGGGCACTGCCGGAACAACTACAGAGTACACATGGCGGGCGAGAGACGAGGATTAACGAATGAACGACGAACCACAAAAACTATTCAGCTTTACCATCACGAACGAGAAAACGGGCGACAGCATCAGCAGCGACGATCTCGCGGGACAGTATGATGTGCAGTTTGGCGGTTGGTCCAGTTACTTGCGACCGGAGGGCGATTACTGGTCGTTCCCGGCAGACGCCAACATGATAGCCGCCGTGCGCGGGGCACTTGCCGAGGGCCGCAGGGTATCACTGCAAATTGGCGACGAGTACATGAAGATTGTTGACACGCGCGATGCCGCGGTGATTGTGGAGCGGAAGACCGAGGACTGACGAATGAGCGATACGAAATGGACTGGACTGGAGCCAGGCATGGGCGCGTCACGCTTTTTAGAGAGCATCCCGCTTGTCTGCCCTATCTGTGAAGGTGAATTACAGGCAAGTCAACTCGTCTCTGATATGGGAACAGTGGGCGCTTTTGTTGAGTGTACCGACTGCCGACGGTGGAGCAAGACGGTTTATAACGAGAACGCCGTTGAGTGGGGCGTGGTCAAAAGGAAATAACGATAATGAAATGCCCTGACTGCGGCGGTACCTATGTCCGCTGTACTCACTGTGGAACACAATTCAGCACGGCACAGGGACCAGCGCTGGTGAAGGACATCCTGCGGCAGGCCGATGCCCCGCTGTTTGGTACTACACTTGCCGAGCTTGCCGGGTACAGCGTGCCGGGAATGTATAACATGCTGGCAAGGATGATCGTTGCCGGGGAAGTCGAAAAAGTCGGCATGGGCAAGCAGCGCAAGGGCTATCGCCTTGTCAGGATTATTCAGTTTCGCCAGCCCGTACCACAGGCACAAAAAGCTGCCGCTTAATACCACACCATTGTCATAATTAAATCAGAATTAGTTGCACCGCCCTCGTTTATCCTGTAAGCGAGGGTATTTTGATTCAGGGGCGCGAGAACCGTAGCTGCGGTGAGTAGCGCCCCGTCCACCCGACAGCGCGCAACCATGCACGCCGCAACACGAAACGCTGAACAGCGGGCGCGGCACATACGGAGAGTGCTCCACAACAAGCGCGCGGGGCGGGTGGGAATAAGGGCAGGCACATTACAAATCAAAACCCCGCACTAGGCGGGGTCTGTGGGGCGCTTCCATCGGGCTTCAGCGTCGGCTTTACGTATCAGCCATGTGCCGCCGGACTGCCGGGCGTCGATGACCTTGCGGCGGATCGCATCGATGACGGTGAAGCGGGAGATGTTGAATGTCTCTGCCGCTTCCTTCGCGGTCATCACTTCGGTGAGTGGGTCTGGTGTGGTCATTAGCGGCTGTTCCGCAGTCCCCAGTGGGCTTCGTAGATGGCTTCGCTCTTGACCTTGATGTCCTTCATCGCGAGGGCGCTGATCTTGCGGGCGGCGCTGGTGCGGGCGGCTTCTGCGGTTGCGCCGTAAGCTACGGGCTTTCCACTCTTGCGGTTGTAGGCTACGTACTGGGTGTTTGCGTTCTGGTTCATTTTCGTGTCTCCGTGTGCTGTATTTCTTACTATGACAACATCATACTACACAATTGTGTAGATGTCAAGCATTTGATAGGGTGAATCTGGAAATTGGCTGAAACTCGTACAGGCTGGGCAAATCGCATCATAGGACACGGCGAGGAAGACCCGGAGCAGCTCCTGGCGAACCCTCGCAATTGGCGTATCCACCCGAAGCCGCAGCAGGATGCGCTGGCAAAGGTACTCGACACAGTAGGTTGGGTATCCGATGTGATCGTGAACCAGCAGACCGGGCATGTGGTTGATGGTCACCTGCGTGTGGCGATGGCAATCAGCAACCGGGAGCTGAGCGTTCCGGTGGTCTATGTCGATTTGACCGAAGACGAGGAAAAGCTGGTGCTGGCATCGCTGGACACGCTGGCGCACATGGCGGTCACTGACGACGAGATGCTGGCCGCGCTGCTGAATGACATCAAGGCGGGCGATGAAGGGCTGAGCGACCTGGTGGCAGGGCTGGCGGCGGAGATGGGCGCGGTACTGGATGCGACCGACCCGCCCGGTGATCCGGGCGCGCAGCTTGACCGCGCTAAAGCACTCCGTGAACAGTACGGGGTAGAACGCGGACAGGTGTGGGTGATTGGTCGTCACCGTTTGATGTGTGGCGATAGTTATTCAGAGGAACACCGGGCGGCGCTGCTGAACGGCGCAACGCCCGATATGCTGCACACTGACCCGCCGTATGGCATCAACATCGTTAATCCCGTAGACGGGCAAAGCCGAGCCGCCGTCGGCGGCTCAAAGCCTTTCGGCGGAACGTCTGGCACAAAGCGCAAAAGCGGCGCTGCGTTCCGCAGCGCCGCGCCAACGGTTCCCGTTGGCGCGGGTCACATTGTTCAGAGCAATCTCTACCCGGTCATCGAAGGTGACGACCGCCCTTTTGACCCGGCGTTTCTGATGGACCTTGCGCCCATCGTGATCCTGTGGGGCGGTAATTACTTTACTGACAAGCTACCTGTGTCGTCCTGCTGGATTTGTTGGGACAAGCGCGAGGACATCACCCGCAATAACTTTGCGGATGGCGAACTGGCGTGGACGAACATGGACAAGCCGATGCGTATCTTCCATCACCTATGGAACGGTCTGCACAAGGGCAGCCAGCACGGAGAGCGCCGGACACACCCGACCGAGAAGCCCGTCGCGTTATTCGCAGAGATTGGCAAGATGTTCTGCCCGCAGGGGATATGGCTGGACTTGTTCGCGGGCACAGGGGCGCAGATTGTGGCGGCAGAGCAGGTAGGTACAACGTGTTACGCGATGGAATGGGAGCCGCTGTATGTGGCAACCACCATTCAGCGGTTAGTTGATTTGGGCTTAACGCCGCGACTGGCTGACTAATGCATATTCAAGAGGCTGCATAATGGCGCGCGGAATGACGCCCAAAGACATCGAAATAGCGCAGCGCCGCGCCGAGGTTGCCGCCCTGTACCTGAGCCGCAAAACGCAGGTAGAGATTGCGGCGGAGCTGGGTGTAGATCAGGCGACGATTAGCCGCGACCTGACGGCACTGCAAGCCCTCTGGCGCAGTGAAGCGACCGAGGATGTGGGCGAGGTCAAGGCCCGCGAATTGGCGCGCATCGACCGGCTGGAGCGCGAATACTGGCAGGCGTGGGAAGACAGCAAGGGCAAGCGGACCACGACCAGTAAGAAGATGAGCGAGATGGCTGGCAACAAACGCGCCGAGGCCAGCACCCGCGAGGAAGACTTACTTGGCGACCCGCGCTATCTGGCGGGCGTGCAGTGGTGCATTACCCGTCGCTGCGAGATTTTAGGGATAGACGCGCCGAAGAAGACTGAAATCGGCGGGATAGACGGCAAGGACATCGTGATCAAGTATGTCAATCAATACACCGCCGACGATTGAACTACCTTACCCGCACACGCTACAACGCGCGGTGCTTACCAGCCCGTCGCGGTTCCGGGTACTGGTGTGCGGACGGCGGTGGGGGAAGACAACGGCGGCGCTGATTGCCGCCAGTGAAGCAGTAGCACAGGGGCAGCGGGGGTGGTGGGTACTGCCCAACTACCCGATGAGCAGCGAGGCGTGGCGCATCCTGAAGCGCACGCTGCGCCCGATTACGACTGAGAAGAACGAAACCGAGCGCCGTATCGATGTGATGACAGGCGGCTCTATCAGTATCAAATCCGGGGACAACCCCGATAGTCTGCGCGGCGTGGGTCTCGACTTCCTGATTGTGGACGAGGCCGCGTTTATCAAAGAGGAAGTATGGACGGCGGCGCTGCGTCCTACTCTCTCCACGACCGAGGGATGGGCGCTGCTGATTGGCACGCCGAAGGGCCGTAACTGGTTCTGGCATGTGTATCAACGGGGCAATGACCCGCTGGAGGAACGCTGGCAGTCATGGCAGTTCCCCACCAGCGCCAGCCCGAATGTGAAGCCCGCCGAGATTGAGGACGCCCGGCGCGAACTGCCGGAGTCGATCTTCCGGCAGGAATATCTGGCGGAGTTTCTGGAGGACGGCGGCGAGGTCTTCCGCAATGTGCGGGAGTGCGTCGGCGAGTACGTTTACAACCCGGATCACCGCCATGTAGCGGGCGAGGACTGGGGCAAGTCTAACGACTTTACGGTGATTGCCACCATCGATACGGTGACGAAGTGCGTTGCGCCGCTGGAGCGCTTCAATCAAATCGGCTGGCAGGTGCAGCGAGATCGCACACTGGCAACCATCGAGCGGTATAAGGTCAAGTGGCTGCTGGCAGAGCACAACAGCTTCGGCGATCCGAATATCGAAGCGTTACAGCAGTTGGGATTACCCGTTGCGGCCTTTGTCACGACCAACGAGAGCAAGGCGCAGATCATCCAGGCATTGGCGCTGGCATTCGAACGGCGGGAGATCACCATACCGAATGACCCGGTGTTAATCGGTGAGTTGGAAGCATTCGAGGCGACACGACTGCCGAGCGGCAAATGGAAATACGCCGCGCCAGAGGGGATGCACGATGACTGTGTAATCGCACTGGCGCTGGCGTGGTGGGCAACGCAGGGGCCATCACCACAAGACTTATACGCATGGGTGTAAAGCGAATGGATTACGCGATTAAGGCAATTGAATCGGGCGGCGAATGGAAGCTGGAGATCCGCGCCGTGCCCTTTGGCGGACCCATGAAGGGCAAGGACGCGCACGGAGAATACTTCGATGCGCGCACGAAGACCCACCCCGACAAATTCACCGCCCCGCCGCTGGTGTACTACCACTCCTTCGAGACGGACGGCAGGCCGCAGGGCTCGCCTATTTACATCGGCAAGAGCGTCGGGCAGTGGGAAATGCGCGCCGACGGCTGGTATATCGGTGGCCTACTGGACCCGCGTATCCCTGAAGCGCATATCGCATGGAAGGCCGCAAAGGAAGAACGGGCAGCAGTGTCCACAGGGACGGCGGCACATCTGATGCGCCCCTTACCGCCGAAGCGCAACGCCGATGGGCACATTGATGAATGGCCGGTCGTGGAGATCAGCGTGTGGGACAGCGCCGATGCCGCACCCGCCAACAGTTATGCAGTAGCAATTCCCGCTATGAAGGCGGTTTATACGCAGGCAGGACTTGCAATACCGGATTTGTTAGACCAAACGGCAATAGAGCCACAGGACGGCGGCACAGGCGAACAGCAGCCCGCCTCGACGGTTGAAAGCGGCGCGGTCTCCAATTTGAAGGCATGGCAGCTACGAATACGGGCCATGTCGATACTTGTGGAGGACGAATGAATCTCAAAGACAAGCTGAAATCGCTGCGTGCTCAGATCAAGGCGCTGGCGGTGAAGGCAGACATCAGTGCCGAGGAAGCGGCACAGCTCGAATCGCTGATGAGCGAAGCCGAGCGCGTACAGGCGCAGATTAAGGCACTGGACGCAATCGAGAGCGAAGAGGGCCGCGAGGCGCAGGCGGCACAAGCCGAGGCGCAGCAGGCGGAGGAAGCACGTATCGAAGCGGCGGTTGAAGAGCGCGTTGCGGCAAAGGCCGCCGAGATTGAGCAGCAGGCAGCGGCGGGGCGTCGTCTGCCCGGCGGTAATGGGGCTCCTGTGGTGGCAAAGTTTGCCAATCTGTGGAAGTTCGATGACGTAGAGACGGGCGCGCTGTCAGTGATGGCGGGCATTCTCTCAGCGGCGGGCAAGCCCCACGAAAACACGCTGAAGGCGCTGGCCGTGCGCGCTGTGGACGACGAGGTTAAAGACGGCGTTACCGAGGCCACCGTTCGCGGCATGAAGATGGCGGGAATGCCGCTGAAGGCCAACGAACTGAACCAGTCCACTCTCGCCAACTTCGGTGATGAGTGGGTCGTGACCGCCAACAGCGCCACGCTGTGGGACAAGATTCGCAGTCTGGCGGGCGTGGTCGCGGAAATCCCGACCGTTGTTGTGCCGCAGGGCGTCGAAAGCATCAAGATTCCGCTCCAGAGCGCCAGCCCGACCTTTTATAAGGTTGCTCAGGCGAGCGCACAGGCCACCAACAATCTCGGCGCAGTGACAAACACCATCCCGTCGAGCAAGCTGGGCACGGACAACGAGACGCTGACCGTCGGCAAGATCGGCGCGGCAGTGATCTATACCTCCGAGCTGGAAGAAGACAGCATTATCCCGTGGGCGAATGAACTGACCCGCGACCTCGCCAATGAAGGCGCGGAAGTGCTGGAGTCGCTGGTCATTGACGGCGACACAGAAACAGCCGCTACCACGAATATCAATGACATCGGCGGTACACCCGCCGGGGACGAGTATTTCCTCGTGCTCAATGGCTTCCGCAAGCTGGCACTGGTGACGAACACCGCCAACAGCCGCAGCGCAGGTGCCATGACGGTTGAGGACTTCCTCGAAACCCTGAAGCTGATGGGGCTGGCGGGCAAGAACTCGGCAGACAAGAACTCTGTAGCGTTCATCGTTGATCCCTGGACCCAGTGGAAGGCCTATGAACTGGCGGAATTGAAGACCCGCGACAGCTTTGTGCGCCCCACGCTGGAAGACGGACAGGTCACATCCATCTACGGACGGCGTGTGATCACCACGTGGAATATGCACCGCCCGAATCAGGACACCACCTATGGTCTGAAGGCGAACACCAGCGGCAAGCTGGACCTGGACACCGCCTCCAACAACACCACAGGCTCTATCCTCGCGGTGCGCTTTGACCAGTGGCGTCTCGGCATGAAGCGCATGTGGCGCTTTGAGACGATGCGTATCCCGCGCGCCGACGCGACGGAGATCACCATCACCAGCCGCGTGGGTCTGCTCAATCGCGATAGCGAAGCCTCCGCTATCTCGTATGGCGTGACGGTCTAACCGAAGTAAGCAACAGTCAGATGGGGGAGGGTTAGCCATATCCTCCCCCGGAGACGGAGAACACAATGGCAAATCTGTATGTACTGAAGAAGGGCGTAGCGGAAACCACCGACCTGAAGGACGTGACCGCTACCGCTGACGAAATCAACCGCGCGGCAGATGTGTCGGCGCGGATTGTAAACGCCACTGCCGCCACCCTGACCGTGACCGAAGCAACGCATGACGGCAAGGTGATCACGCTCAATCGGGCAGCAGGAATTGCCGTAACACTGCCCGCTGCGACGGGCAGCGGCACCCACCTGCGCTTTTTCATCGGCACGACCATCACCAGCAACAGCACAACCATCAAGGTTGTAGGCAACGACACGATGGTTGGCTCAGCCGTGATTGCGCAGGACAGCGCCGACACCGCCGTGATGTTTGAGGCGGGCGGCACTGACGACACCATCACGATGAACGGCAGTACCACAGGCGGGATTAAGGGTGACTTTGTTGAACTCATCGACATTGCCACCGATCTCTGGTTTGTGCGAATGACGGGCAGCGCAACGGGCTCCGAAGCGACGCCATTTAGCGCAACGGTCTAATCATCTGGGGCGGCGCAAAACCGCCCCTCTATCGGGAGTAAGCCATGAGAGACGGGCTTAAGTCGGCCAAGATTAGCGTAACGACCAATGCAGGAGGCGCGGGCACGGGCGTTACCGAAAACTCTGTGTTTGGATGGCTTTATGCTATCACGATTATTGATGGCAATTTCGACGACGGGGTGGACTGGACTTTCAGCGTCGAAGCGCCGAATGACGCAGGGCTGGCGCGAAATATCAAGGTTGTGTCCAACAGCAACGACGATAAAACGTTCTACCCGCGCACGCTAGAGCACCTGGACACCGACGGCGCTGTACTTACAACCCACTGCCATCCTGTTATTGACGGCGTTGTCAAACTGACGATTGCACAGGGCGGCAATACCAAAACGGGCGGCGCGGTTATTTACTACTTCCAGTAAGGATGGCACGCTGTGGGCGTGATTGACGGACTGCTGGCGAAATTTGGATATGTGAAGGCATCAGGGGCGCAAGCGCCGTATTTTCTGCGCGCCGGGCTCGGCTCAGGGCAATACCATCCTGACATTCCTGACTATTCGCTGGCGCACAATCAGGCGGAACTCTATCAGCGGCTCGTGTGGGTGCATATCGCCGAATCGACAATCGGTCAGACAGTAGCAGGCACAGACTTACAGGTGAAGGCGCGCAAAGGGGATAAGACCGAAGCCGTAGAGAACCACCCCTTTGAGTTGCTGATGGATAAGCCGAATCCGCTGCAAAGTCGCACAGAGTTCTTAACGGCAACTTGTGGCTATTACGATCTGACGGGCAATGCTTACTGGTGGCTTAACCGGGCAAGTGAGAGCGCGCCGCCCTCAGAGATGTGGTTGATACCGAGCCATCAGATCAAGCCCATACCAGATGGCAAGATGTATCTGCGGGGCTATCTCTACGATCCCGGCAACGGAGAAAAAGAGATCGAGCTTGATACCACGGAGGTTGTGCACTTTCGCCGCTTCCATCCGTTAAACCGCTTTGTCGGGTTATCGGTGATTGAGGCGCTGGCAATTGACGCCGGCGGTGAGCTGGCAATGCAGAAATGGAACTACAACTTTTTCGGCAAGAAAAACGCCAAGATGGACGGCGTGTTGGGCTTTGCCTCAGCCATCGGCGATAGTGACTGGGCAGCCATTCAGCGCGACTTTGAGCAAGAGCACGGCGGCGTACAAAACAAGCGCATGCTGTTACTCAGGAACACAGGCGACAAGGGCATCAATTACACGCAGGTTGGCATCAACCAGCGCGATATGGAGTTTTTGAACGCCCGGAACTTTACCAAAGAAGAGATATTCGCGGCCTTTGCGCCCGGGCTAGCCTCGATGCTGGCGGTCAATGCCACCGAAGCTAACAGTGTCGCGGGCAAAGCAACGTTTATGGAGTTCGGCGTGTGGCCGCGTCATGTAGCCTTTGCCGAGACGATTACCAAGCACATCCTGCCTGCCTACGGCGATAACCTGATTGCCGAATTTGACGATGTGCGGCTGTCAGACCGCGCGATGGAACTGCAAGAGCAGGCAATGGCATTCAAGGTGATGACTGTTGCCGAGGCGCGCGAGAAGTATCACCAGTTACCGCCGCTCAATGACGAGCGCGATAACAAGATTGTCGATGGACCGCCAGAGCCAGGCACGATGCAACCCGCCCTGCCCCCCGGAATGCCAGCGGCACAGCCGGACGGCAAGCAGCCTGAGCCGCCGAATGAGGATAAGGAAGTGGCGGGACAGCGCACCAGTGACGAAGAGCCCGACGAGGGCATGAAGGCGGATCTCCTGCGCTGGCAGCGTAAGGCGATTAAGCGCGTGAAGGCGGGCAAGGATGCGCTGTGCGAATTCGAGAGCGAAGACATCCCCCATACGCTGGCGGAAGCCATCAAGGGCGCGCTGGAAGTAGCGGCGGGCATTGACGGCGCGCGGCGGGTGTTTCAATCCGCGCTGTCGTGGGACAGCTACCCGTAATGGCCGACTTCTCCCGCCGGGAGGAATTCGAGCGCAGGCTGGCGCGGGCACTGGGCAGGACACAACAGGAAATCCAGCGGCTTGTCATGGAAACGCTTGGCAACCCGCCCGACCTTAACAATCTGAGCCCTGCGTTCTGGGAAGATATAGCCGGACGCTTACAGGGCATTATGCAACCCCTGCTAGAGGGCGCATTTATGGCCCACGCGCTGGATTTAGTCGGGGCGCAGACGGTGGGCATCGATGTGGCGATTGTCAATCAGCGCGCGGCGGCGTGGGCACGGCAGTACAGCTTCGATCTGGTGCGCGGGATAACGGATAAGACCCGCGCCAGTCTGCAAGAGAGTATTGTCGGGTTCTTCACCGACCAGCGCACGTTAGGCGATTTAGAGGCGAGTATCGCGCCGCTGTTTGGTCCGGTACGTGCGGAGATGATTGCCATTACTGAGACCACGCGGGCAGCGACGGCGGGTGAAATGATGTTTGCCGAGGAACTACAGAAGATGGGATTGGCGACCACGCAAATCTGGCAGACCAATAACGACGATCTGGTATGCCCGATCTGTGGGCCGCTCAATCAGACCCGGCAGGGCAGTGGATGGACTCTACCGCCGCCCGCACACCCGCGCTGTAGATGCTGGATTAGTACGGAGGTAGCGACGGCATGAGAAAAGACTACTGGGGTCTGGTGAGGCGGGTTGTTACGGACGAGCTTGTTACTCGGGGTGCAATCTCGCACATAGGAGTTATCCGGCTCACTAATGCAGAAATCCACCTGATTCGCTTTTGGGTGTGGCTTGGCTGTGACGCTTTTGCAGAGAGGGTAATAGTGCGCGCCCTCAATCGTAGGCACAATGACCACACGCATTAGAGGTTTAGAGCGGGTCAACCGCAAGCTGGATCGTATCGCCGCCCCACCCCGGGCGGCACTGGCGGAAGCGGCAACGCTGGTGAAGGGCAGGGCGGCAAGCTACCCGCCGCAGCCGAGCGGGCGCAAGCAGCCGTTTACCAGCGATAAGCAGCGGCGCGGGTTCTTTGCAAAGCTGAGAGCGGGCGAAATTGAAGTGCCGTACCGCCGGGGTAGTTCACCGGGCAGCAAGAGACTCGGCGCTCAGTGGGTCGTGCAGTTGATGGGACAGCTTGCCAGAGTGGTGAATGCGGTGGGCTACGGCCCGCTGGTACAGGGCATGAGGCAAACGCTGTTTCACGGGCAGACCGGATGGAAGAATGAGCGGCAGATTAGCAACGAGGCCGCGCCGGATGTGAAGCGGATATTTGAGAAGCATTACAGAGACGAGATAAGGCGGTAAGCGGTGCCAGTCGTTAGCAGGTACTTCACCCTGACAGCATTCAAGAATCGGCGTGGGCTGACTTCCACCGATGCAACCCGTGATGCTTATCTCAAAGAGCATTTAGAGGAAGCGTCGCGGCAGATCGACGCCATGACGATCCGCTGGTTCTACCCGCTGGTCGATACCCGCGAGTTCACGGCAGACAGCGGCGGGCGGTGTAGAGTGACCGACCTGCTGAGCGTCACCAGCTTGAAGACGGACAGCGACGGGGATCGCACTTATGAAGATACCTGGAGCGCTACTGACTACGACCTGATGCCATACAACTACACGCCGTATCAGTGGATTGAAACCACGCCGCAGGGGCTTTATGTGTTCCCGCTTTCCCGTAAGGGCGTGCAAATCGCCGGGGTGTGGGGCTATGCGAACGACACAACGACCAGCAGCACGACGCTGGCGGAAGCACTGGACAGCAGCGAGACGGGCGTCGATGTAGTAAGCGGTGCGGCGCATGAAGTCGGGCAAACCATACGCATCGAAAGCGAAGACATGCTGATTGAGTCGATTAGTTCCAACACCCTCACGGTTACGCGCGGAATCAACGGCACAACAGCCGCCGCGCACGATACGGGGATAGCAATCAGCATTCGAGCATTCCCGCCTGCCATTCGCGAGGCCACGTACCTGAAAGCGGTACAGCTATTCAATGCTACGCACGGCGTCGGCGGCAAGGGCGGCGGCAATGCACAGACCGGGCAGGCGCAGAGCCCGAGCGACAAGCGGATTGAGGAATTGATCGCGCCGTTTAAGAGGATGGTGTAGGGATGGCGTTTGCATCATTAGAGGAATGCCTGGACGCAATACAAACGGCGTGCGCGGCAGTCAGTGGGGTGAAGTTTGGCCCCACCAAACCGCCGGAGTCGCCCAACGATTTCCCGTTTGTGGTGACGTATCCAACGAGCATCACGCACCACCAGGGACCGGCGGGCTATCTGACGTTTCTGTATGACATCGTGGTAGAGCTGCACATTGAGCGCTCGTTTTTGCCAGAGGACACCGAGACGGCGTACCCCTACGCCGAAAGCGTGCCCAACGCTGTGTATGACTGCCTCAACGACAATGCGGCGGCGCAAGGCGAGGGCACAGGGCGCTTCGGATTTCTGGGGTGGGGCACAGATGAAGACAGAGACAACCAGCCCTACCCTACTATCGGGTTTAGCTGGACGTTTGGCAAGGTCAAGATTCAAAAGGCGGTGACGTGATGGCACTGAGATACACAGCAAAGAACGGTGAATTTCTGGACGGCGTGCCCGCGCGCGACCTGACAGACGAAGAAATACAGCAGCGCGAACTGGACGCGGCGGCGCTGGTGGCATCGGGCCTATACGAGCCTGCGGTGGTTCTGCCGCGCGGAAAATCTGAGAAGCAAGCGAAGGACGGTGACTGATGCCAGGAGTTAAAACGCTACGCAAGCTCCAGTTCGGGCGCGAAAGCACGGCGGGCACCGCCGTAGCCGCTACTACCGTATGGGGCGGGCTGGGCACAATCGAGGACAAGCGGCAGGTGATATTCGCCGACGAGGATGTAGGGTATCTCGGCGGGCTGGACCGCGCTTATATCCCGAAGTATGAGGCGGCGCTGGAATTGGAAGAGACTGAGCTTACCTTTGAGCAGGGTCCGCACCTGTTCGAGATGGGCGTCAAGGCAGCCACCGCAACACAGGACGGCGCGGGTACGGGTTATCTGTATTCCTACCCCATGCCTACCACGTCTGCTAACACCCTGAAACACTACACGATTGAGGGCGGCGACAATCAGCAGGCAGAGGAAGTTGAGTTCTGCTATGCCAGCCAGATTGTGTTGACGGGCAAGGCAGGCGAGGCGCTGAAAGTATCAGCCACCATCGGCGGGCGGCAGGTCACGAATACCACTTACACCGGCTCGCTGTCACGCCCTACGGTTGAGGATGTGTTGTTCAGTAAGGGCAAGCTGTATATCGACGCGGTAGGCGGCACCATTGGCACCACACAGAAGACGCAAACCCTGCTGTCGATGGAAATGACCATCAATACAGGCGTGATGCCCGTCTGGACCGCCGACGGCAATCTGTATTTTACGTTTGTGAAGACGGTGCGCCCGGAAGTGATCACCAAGTGGGTACTGGAGCACGACAGCACCAGTGTGCAGCTTAAAACCGACTTCCGCGCTACGACCGCACGCCTGTTTCGGGCGCAGTGGGAGGGCTCGGCGCTCGGCACACCCGGCACAACCTATACCTATAAGACGTTCCGGGTTGATCAGGCGGCAAAGGTTGAGAGCGTTGCGAAACTCGGCGAGGTGGACGGAAACGACGTGCTCGAAATTAACACCCGCGCCCGCTACAACAGCACCGGGGCGCTGTTTGCCACCTTCCTGTTTGTAAACGAGCTATCAAGTCTACCGTAAGGGGCAGTGATGAAGTTAAAGTTTCACATTACCGAAGATAAGGTACAGAAATTGAACTGGTCGGCGCAGATTGCGCTGGCAGCATTCCAGCGCGGCGAAACTGCCGATCTGGAGGACGCGCGGGAGATTCTTGTGCCGTTCGTCGTGAACGAAAACGGCCTACCACTGAGTGAGGCGGAAGCGCGGCGGGCGATTGGTCGTGTACCGGGGGATCAGATTGCCGACGCCATCGCGCGGTTTAGCATGGCGTTGAGTGAGTACAACGTCCCAAAACTGATCAGGAGCGACTCGACGCCCTCGCCGGTGGCTACGGACCCGGCCCCGGTTGGGTGACGGACTTGATGCTCGCTCCACAGTGGCATATGCAGCCGTGGGTATTGCGCGATGAGCAAGACACCCCGGTAACGCGCATGAAATGGCGCGCGCGGTGGGTCGCTTATCAGAGCGCGATGCACAGCCAGCCCAAAAAACGAGTGCAGGGCGACACCGAAGTAACCCAAGCGCTGAACGAGTACGGACTCTAATGACCGAAAGACTTGAGATAGAGATCACCGTAGACACGAACAAGGCCACACCGGGCGTCAAAGGACTGACGGCGGCGCTGGGTGGCTTAGGCGCGGTTGCTGTCAAACTCGCCGCCGTGGGGATGGCGGGGCTGGTGGCGGGTACTGCCGCGCTTGGTGTCGGACTTGGGTTTGCTATAAGAGAAGCAATGGAGGCTCAAGCGACGCTTGCTCAGACTAATGCCGTTATCGCGTCCACGGGCGGCGTCGCCGGCGTGTCTGCCAACGAACTTGCGAGGTGGTCAACGGAGCTATCACTCGTTACGCAGTTCAGCGACGATATGGTGCAGTCTGCTGGGAACATGCTGCTTACGTTTACCAATATCAACGAAAACATCTTTCCTCAGGCGCTGGCGTTAACTGCCGATCTTGCACAAGCGTGGGGGATGGATTTATCTCAGGCGGCGGTGATGGTTGGTAAGGCGTTAAACGATCCGGTAGCTGGGCTCGGATCGCTATCGCGCGTGGGCATTCAATTCACTGAAGAACAGAAGGCAACGATTGAAACGCTGGTCGCAATGGGTGACCATGCTGGTGCAGCGGCAATTCTTACCGAAGAGTTGACCCGGCAGGTTGGCGGATCAGCTGAGGCGTTCGGACAAACACTGCCCGGCCAGATAGCTATCACCAAAAACAGCATTGCCGAGCTTGCGGAGATTATCGGCACAGGACTGATTGATGTGATGAGTGGCCCGCTTGGCGGCGCGTTTGAGTTTGCGACCAAGCTGTTAGCAAAAGCAACACACTTCTTCGAGATGTTTTTCTATGCCCTGGAACAGGGATTCACACCCCTCGAAGCGGTGCAAATCGGACTCGGCGGCCTCATTCCGCCAGGTTTGCAAGGCATGGCGGAGGAGGTGTTTGCAGCACTTACCAAAATCGCAGTTGTAGTATCTCGGCCAGAATTTCAGGCGGCATTGACTGAGTTAGGGACGTCGCTTCGCACGGCGCTCGATCAGGGGCTTGTGGTTGCGTTACAGGGCATGGCGGACAGTTTCAAAACGTTCGCCGCCATCATCGAAAAATCAGGCCCGGCGATTATCACCATTTTGACAGGCATTGCGGACCTCATCAATTTTATTAATGGCTCGCCAGCCCTTACGGGCGGACTATTCGGTAGCGGTTCGTCCACGATGTTGAACGGTCTGTTCGGTGCCCTGAAACTGCCCGGCTACGCCACTGGCGGCACCATCCCGCCAGGGCAGCTAGCGGTTGTCGGTGAGAGCGGGCCAGAACTTGCCGTTGGCGGGGCGGGCGGCACGCAGATCATCCCCCTGGGGAGCGCAGGTGGCACAACCAACCAGTATCAGTTCTATGGAAATATGAGCTTCAATGCCGACAGTAATTCAACATTGACCGGGCTCTATGAGCAGGCGCGCACCGCAGCGGGGTTTGACTAATGGACCCGAGAGCACGCAGTTGGGACGGTGATACTACCATCAATGATGACACAAACTTCATGTGCATCATTCCCGATGGCAGTTTCGGCGCGCAGGCAGACGGCAAGGCAGGCTCGGTAGAGCGCACCTTCTTTGGTCCCGTCTATACCTACAAAGGACGCACCGGGCGCAATCTGGTACTCGAGTTGATTATGAAGGGCGTGTTCAGTACGCAGCGCGACACGCTCTCAAAGAAGTTCGATACCTTCGGGCAAAGCCTGAAACGCTTTGTGATTCGAGACGCCGCTGACAGCAACAAAGAATGGTATATCGAGGCCACGCCGATTAGCTTTGCCAAAAAGGACAAGGTAACGGCGGTCGTGACAATGTTTGTTCCCGATCCTATCTGGAAAACGGTCACAACTAACAGCCAGTCGTGGACCGTCACCAGCAGCGGCGCAACGCAGGCGGTAACGGCGGGCGGCAATCTGGAGGCCTACCCCACCATTACCATCAGCCCGCAGGCGATGAAATCGACAGGCGGCGGGGCCTATCGCCGCTTCTATCCGATCTACAACCGCTCTACCAACGCGGGTGAAAACTATCCTGTCGAAATTACGAACGGCGGGCTCAATACGGGCGCGCTGGTAGCAGATACCACCCGCACGATGCAAATCAACCAGGGCGGCGGTATCAGCGCCGTTTTGACGACCATTCCTTATGACACCGTAGTTGGTACACTGCCTACCGCCGGGATGGTCTATGTCGATAGTGAGCAAATCAGCTTTACAGGACGCACGGGCACCACGAGCGGCAACCTCACAGGCTGCACGCGCGGTGTTAATGGCACGAGCGCAACCACGCACGCCGACAACGCTGTGATGTATATCTCCAAGATGGAGGCGGACGGCGGCGATATTCAGGTGTTGATCGACGGCGAGCAGTCGGATTACTGGCTTGCCGACATGAACGGCGCGGATACCGAAATCTGGACAGCCTGTGATTTCAGCGCCGGGCAAAGCATGACACTCGGCGAAACACAGGCTAACAGCGGCGATATTTCCACTATCCAGTTACAGAATACAACCCCTAATGGCACGGCAATAGAGGCGCTACCCAATCGGGGTTATCTACTGATTGGCTCGGAAGTGTTTTATTACAGCGCCAAAAATGTCACGGCGAAGCGCTTTTCCGGCGTCAAGCGTGCCGTACTGGACAGTTCGATGGCTTCACACGCCATTGGTGACACGATCTGGTGGCTGGAGCACACCTTTGAGTTGCGTTACGGTATCCACGAACTGCCATCGTATACGGTAGACGACACGCACAAGCCGATTTTCAATCTCAGTAGCAGCACGAATACGAGCTGGGATTATGACGATTTCCAGGAAACAGGCTCGTCGGACCCCTCAGAGGAACAAGACGACGGCGGGGTTATCTGGCTCGGTAAGGCGCGAGCGGGGCGCTGGCGACGTCATACCGTCAGCAATATGGCGTTCTACTACGAATCGATGTCTACCAGCGCGCCATCCACCCAAACAACGCTGACCAACCGTACATTTAGTGTTGCCGGAGCATGGAACAACGGCGCGGCGTCGTCAAACGGCATATGGTGGATGTTGGCGCATCCGTTTGGTATGACAGAGATTGCCAGCGCAGACGGTAGCAAGTTCTTTGCTACCGGCAGTGCGTGGTGGACCACGGCGGCGATGGAAAAGACGAATGACGATGCCGCCCTTACAGACACGACCAACACCGTGTCCTGGACCAATGTGTGGACGGAGGCCGCGCCCGTCGCCAACACCATCACAGCCTGGAGCCAAACATCCGTTTCTTTGTCTGGTACATATAAGTATCTGCGTATGAAGCTGGCGCGAACAACCAGCACCGCCGATACGCGACACGAGATTAACAACTTTACTGTCACGCTGGACAGCAGCCTTACGCCGGGGTTCGGAACATCGCCCGGCGAGGTGCAGGTGTACCCGCTAAACGCGCAACTGAAGGACAACACGACGGGCGAGTACATCACCGTGACTCACACGCTGCCCCTGGCAGATACCATCGAAATCGACACCGCTAACAAGACGGTGGAGCACGTCGAGGAAGGGCTGAACATCCGGGGCGCGTTGACTAAATCAACCGTGAGGCATACGTGGTTGGCGCTGGCAAATGGCGCAAACACGCTGTCTTACACCGAGACGGGCGTAACCGATGTAGATCTCGTGATAACGTGGCCGGACAGGAACAACTAGATGGCCACCGAGATCCGCATCTTCTCGAATATCGGCGAGCCGCTGGCAGACATCGACGCAACAGTGCGGTGGTCGTCTGAACTCAACGCGATGGGCAAGGCGGAGATCACCATCGCCAAGACAGACATCAATGCCGTCGAGGATATTCTGCGCCTCGGCAACCATATCCTGATTGAACACGATCAGGCGGGGCGATGGGGCGGCGAGCTCTGGACACCGCGCCGGTGGAATAAGGATGCGATTGTCTTTTCCGCCTACACAAAAGAACTGGCGTTGAAGTATCGATATACCACAACCGCCAGCTATACCGACACGGCGGGAGGACTCTTTGTGAGCCTGGTTGACAATGGCAACGACACCGCAGACATGCAGGTCGATTTGGGCTCCGTCTATGACGCAGGTTCCAGTTGGACCGAAAGCACTGACAGGGATGATTTTTACACTATCCTGAAGCGTATACAGAAGTTCAGCGGGCAGGACTGGAGCATTGAGCCTGCCCTGAGAGGCAACGGGCGACTGTACTTTATCGCTCAATGGCATGAGGCGCGCGGCGCAACACAGAACTATGTCTTCGAAGAAGGAACGCACTTCAAAGAAGACGGTGGCTATCTCCTGACAGAACAGGGTGATGTATTTAATGACATTCGCCTGATTGCGTTCAATGGCACCACGACCACAACGGTACAGGCGGAAGACAGCGCCAGTATTGCGAAGTACGGGCGACGGCAAACGGTTATTCGTGAGACGATACCGAGCGACTATACCGCCAGCGAGTATGCCGCTATTTTACTGGCGAAATATAAGGAGCCGCGCCGTACTTTTGCCCTGCGGGTGATTAACAACAGCGATTGGCTGTCGTACTGCGGCATTGGCGACACTGTAACTGTTTCGCTGGTACGCAATGGGTTTACGGATAACGAGCTGGGACTGGATACCGATGTGCGAATTATCGGCAGAGAGTTTCGAGAAGAAGACGGCTTTATGACCCTCACGGTAAACGAGGTGGTGAGCTAATGGCACCGGGCGACATGCTGGTGAACAAGACGGTAGAGGGCACTGATCACACGCTCATCAAGCAGCTTGAAGAGCGCGTCAAGGCGCTGGAGGCGCAGATAGCAGAAATCAGCGAGCGCAATTATCTGGAATTACCAACTAACCCGGCGACGTACACAGTCACGAATGAGGCGGTAGATCGCACCTACAATGCGAACTCAACCACGACCGACGAGCTCGCCGACGTACTGGGAACGCTAATTAACGACCTTAGCAGTCTGGGAGTAATCGATACATGAGGCGCGTTGTTCCGGCAGGGATGTTCGCTGTTGTGGTTATTGTGCTGCTTGGCACTCTGGCGATTACCGGCAAAGCGCAGCGCCAGCGCAGTGCCACGCCGACAGATACGGCAACGGCAATCTTTACATGGCATTACAGTGACGACGGCACAGTGGAATACGGGTGCGGGCAAGAGAGCTGTAGCTATCACACTGCGGACCCCGGCAACGTAACGCACTGGGTGACATGGGCTCCCACCGATACGCCAACTGCGCCACCACCCACGCCAACGCGAGATAATCGCCGCCCGACGATGACGTGTGTGCACTTTAGCTGCACGCCGGGCGATGCTACCTACAGCGGGCCTATGTTCCCGTAACAAACGACAGCACGCGGCACAGACCGCCGCATGGATAAGGCGAGACGATGGGCAAAGCACGCAAGGGGCAAACAAAAGTCGGCATGGAAAAACCGCCGGGGACTAAGGAACGGACTATGGCTTCAGAACCAATTGACATCCGGGAACGCCTGGAACAGGAACGCGAACAGGGACGCCGTGAGGGGCGGATTGAGGCAAAGTTAGACCTCACCCTGAGTTCTCTGGCGGAAATCCAGAAGACGCTGTCGGCGCAGGGGCAGGCATCGGCGAGGCTGGAAGCGAATTACCTGCAACTGGCGGCGGATTTGCTGGAAGCAAAAGGGCGCATCCGCAATCTGGAAGATACTCGCGTTGAGAAATCGGACATCGAGGGGATTACGGAAGGTTTAAAAGCAATCACCGCCAAAGTGGATGGCTTCATTTACAGGCTGGCTTTGGCGGGGCTTCTGTCTGGCGGGGCTGGCGCGAGTCTCTACGCGGCGGGGCGCGAGGCGGGTTTAGTGCCCTGAGACACACAATCGTTGTTGCGCTGGCACTCCTGACACTCGCGGCATGCGCTTCGCAAGAGTCCGCGCCGCGTAATATCCAGCCGCAGGCGGTAGCGATGCAAGCATGCCCGACGCAGCCGGTCGTGCTGTGTATCGCAGTCACAGCAACACCGGGCGCGGGCAGCATTATCACGCCGAGCCCGACAGCGACGGCGAGGCCAAGCGCCACACCGCTGGCAACGGTGACGAGTACGGGGTGGCCGACGCCGACGCAGATTGTAGGCGTATCATCACTGACGCCTATCCCAAGAGAGCCAGAGACGGGCAGTTACAGCCCATACTATCAACAGCGCGTGAGGGCAGGGCCGGGCATACATCATGCCCAGACGGGTTGGATTGGCGGGGGTAGTGTATGGCAGGTTGAGGTACTGGAGTATTCGAACGGGGATAAGTGGGGTTACATTCGGGATAGCGCCCGGGGGATAGACGGGTGGGTGGCTATCATTTACACAGGCGTAGCATATGGCGTATTCACGCCACAATAGGAGAACATCATGGAATTTTCATCTGAGCACGTAGTACAGGCACTGGTCTGGATTGTCGCGGGCGCGATTATCGCGCGCTTCACGGTGGAAGCCCTGCGCAAGAACGGGACGCTGGAAGAGCGCAACGCGGGCCAGCTTAATCAGGTCGTGAGCTTTGTTGTGGCAGCTGGCCTGCTGGCGCTGCGTCACTTCGGCTATATCGACGCGGCGGTGGAAGCCGAAACCCTCGGCAACGAGCTGGCGGTGGCGTTGATTACGTGGCCTGTGATCTACATCCTGGCCTACGCAATCCACAAGCTGACCAAGCGCGCCGAGGGGCGCGCCCCTGATGCAGGTGGCTCCAAAAGCGCCGTTCGCGCCTGAGCCGCCGCCGATCCCCTTCCCGCTCGGCGTCTACCCGCGTGTAGAGCCGGACGCAGTGTACGCATTCGGGCTCATCGAAGACGTTGGGCGGGATTTAGAGAAAGCTGCCTGATGACAAAAACGCGCGTCCGACTTTTGCTACTCAAAGGTGCTGGTGCCGCCGGTGCCGCTACCGTCCTGATTCTGGACGAGTTCACGGCGGCGAACGGTACGGCGCTGTCAGGCCGCGCCCCGTCGCCGACGAACACGCCCGGTTTCAACTGGGCCAACCTGAAGGGCACATGGGACATACAGAACAATCGGGCGCAGGCAGCCACGCTAGACGATGGTGTGGCGCGGTGCGCTGTCGATAGCGGCGTGAGCGACTTTGTAGCACGGGTAACATTCAACCCGAGCGCGGCGGCTATCGCTGATTCAAATGTGATTGCGCTGCTGGTGCGGTTGACGGACGCGGGCAACTACTGGGCAATCGGCACGCAGGCGCATACGTTCAACATCTTTCAGGTGGGTCCGGGCTTCGACAACCGCGCCAGCGCGTCGGTGACGATTAACGCCGGGGTGGATCATGAAATCGAGGTCACAGTGTCAGGCACGGAGATCAGCGCGACACTCAACGGCGGCAATCTGCTGACCTACTCGTCCAGCGTCCATCAGACCAGTACGAAGGTCGGCATGTGGGCCTCGGCTGATACCCCATTCGATGACCTGACGGTGGAGCAGTAATGGCAGATAAACGAGCGCAGTTCATCGGCGTATGGGAAACGCTCCCCGACGGGCAGAACCGCCCCGCTGCGGTGGGTATCTGGCTGGCGGCGCGGGCGATTGACCCGACTCTGGCGTGGGCTAATCTGCGTGATACCGGGCAGGAAAATGTTGTCCCTGAGCCGAATGTGTGCGTATGGGAAGTAGATCGGGTCAGTGAGGCGCTGTTGGACGCGCTGGAAGACGATCCGCAGGGGCGGTTTGAAATTCTGTGGGAAGAAACGCTATGACTATCATCGACACGGGCGATACTGACCGGATAGACAAACCCGCCGATGCCACTGTAGACGCGGTGGAATATACCGGCCTGCGCACCTATCTGGCGGCGCGGGGCGTCACGCTGACAACCCTTGATGAGAAGCTGGGCACGGAGGCGGGCGCGCGGGATCGCAAAGAGATCGCCAGTGCGGTGATTGCGCTGTGCAACGCTCTGCCGAAGGCGGTTGTTGTAAAGCCGCCTGTTGACGAGCCCGGCGGGATTGGCCCGCGCCTGCTGAGGGCGCTGGATAACTTCATCTTCGGGGATGTGTAACAAAGACGCCCCGGTGATTGCCGGGGCGTTAATGTTCGGATGGAGAAGATATTAACCGGGGTGCTTATCTTCCATGATCAGACCGGGCTCGCCCTCTGGCACCAGTTCTGTGCAGGTAGAGTGTTCAGTACTGAGCCATGCGTCAGGACCCTCATCCCACGCGTTACTGGCGGCAATCTGGCGGGCTTCCGTCTCACTACCCGCGCGCACTATAAAGCCGTGTTTCATGTCATAAGGGTATTTCCATTCCCCGTCTTCTGAGTTGGGGCCTGTAGGCCGCAATAGCCAGAGTTTCATCTACCCCTCCTTGACCTTATGCCCGTTCTGGCTAACGGAATCACCGCGAATTGACAGCCCTAACTCGTCAGCGTAGTTGTACACCGTGCCCCGACTCTTGCCAATCGCCTTAGCCAGTTGTGACACTTTCATGTCAGGCGATTCCGTCAGGAGCCGTGCCAGTTCTGCCATTGCCTGTTCTTTTGAAGTGTCAGAAACGTTGTCAGTTGACGCTTTTCTTGACGCTTGACGTTCAACACGCTTTGCCACCTTTTCGGCCTCCTTGACTGCGTGTTGAATGTCAGCGCTCACAACCTCTGACAGGTAGATTACCATAAGAGGTAACACCGCTGACATGATAAACGGTCGCAGATTAGCTAACACCCCGGCGCGCAATAGCTCCGACATGTTTTCAAGCCCGTACACAAGATTGGCATATGTTGACACCAGACAGAACAGAATAACACCTGACCACAACCAGACGGTCGGGCGCTTCTGAGCTTTCCGGCGCTGAATACCGAATGCCAGCGCCGCGATACCAATATCGACAGCGACGGCCTGAACATAGCCTGATAACAGATTGCCCTTCGAGAGGGTGGCAAAGGACCATGCGACATGCTGCAAACTACCAGCCATTGCGCCGAATAGAGCAACCCATAGTGCGATTAGTAGAACTCTGTTCATTGTTTATCGTCCTCGAATAGCGATGTCTGCTTCATGTGTTCAAGTGGGCTGATCTGGACAGCAAAAACCATGCCAGCCTCGTCGGGGGTACGGTCTTTTTTGCGTGAGTTGCACGACCTACAGGAAGGCACAATATTGGTCACGGTATAAGCACCGCCCTTTGAAACCGGAATGACGTGCTCTTGTTGCAGCTTTCCGCACTCGCTTTCGTGCCTACCGCAGTAAACACAGCAATTGCCTGATTGCCCTAAGAGCCATTCCCATTCTTGCTTGGTTAGCTGTGCGATTGCCCGCTTTAATGCCGCCTTGCGCCGATGATAGTGTTCGCGATACTTCCACAGATGGGTTGCTCGGTGGACTCGCGCCTGATGTCGAACACGTTCAGGGTTTTGTGCTTTCCACTGGGCTACCCTCAGCGATTCTTTTGATGCGTGTTTTATGCTGTACCTTTTCGCTTGCTGTTTCGTGCCCTCGGGGTTGTTCTTTCGCCATTCTTGGTTGTACCGTCTTCGGTATTCTTTGTTTTGGCTGCGGTGTTTCTGCCAGCAAGGTTTGCACCAATAATTCAACCCGTCGGGCGACTTACCGTCCTTTGAGTATTGGTCTAGGGGTCGTGGATTGCCACACTTGCGACATACTTTCGTGACAGTTTGTTCTGATGTAGAATCTTGCATATAGCTTTGCCCCTCCACTGGGCAGAGGACCAGCGGACGTTAGCGCGTCGCGGCTGGTGTTTTTATTGGATACATATGGTCATTATATTATACCCGAAACCGCCAAAATTTAGCACAATCTCTGTACTCAAAAGTGTGTCCAAATGTAAGTAACGTGATTGCATGATAGGCGAACCTGCTACCGCTGGTGACATTTAAGCACACATCGGCGCATACTCTCTTACGCAGTTCTGGACACAGGGCACTTTCGGGGCAGGGGATTATTTGTCACCATCTGCACGGCGGGCACGGCGGGCCTTTGAGAGCCGCCGCAAGCCATCGACATAGGCCGACGCGGCGGCTACCAGCGCATCCCATATCGGCTCGGCATTCTCCATTTTTAGCGGGGCAAGGATGGCGTCCAGTTCGGCGGCGCGCGGGGATACATGCCGGGTAGTAAGTTTCAGGCGGTCGGTGTTAGACAGATGGTGGTACACATCGTCGCCCGTCATGTCGTAGCCCGCATTCTGGAGCGCGGCGGCAAGGACTTTCGACAGCGCAAACAACGTCGGAGGCTGCGGCTTTTGCCCCGCCTCGATACGGCTGATCTGCGTTCTGTGAATGCCACCCTCGATAACGCCCTGTTCGACAAGCTGGAAGCTCAAATCGGCTAACTGGTGCTGGCTCAGTCCTGACATGAGCCGATAGCGCTGGATGGTATCAGAGAGGGTTTGTCGAGGCCGTTTGACTGGTGACATGCCGCGAGTCTACGCAATGTTGCGCAGAACGCAAAAGACGCGCCAGTGCGGTGACGCGTCTCCTGTTGCAGTTGCCTGTTATCTACGCAGCGTTCGCAAGCACCGTAATCGCCGAAAAGCGGACTATGAGGTCTTCGATTGCCGCAATTACCTGCGCCTTCTCGATGTCGGGTGCTTGCCGCATCCGGCGCACCAGAATCTCACGCAGCAAATCCAGACGGTCTAAAAACGATAGTTCATTCAATTCACTCCAATCCATTCTTGCTCCTTGCCCAGCCGATGTTTAACTCCCGTTACGACATTAGATTATACAACCCGGACAAAACGTCAAACGAACATCAAACCACGCCGCATAAAGGGGGTATGCGAACACTTGTTCCATCTTAAGAGGTTATGGGATTTTGCGCAAGCGGCTTCTGGCCTTGTTTTTCAGCTTCAGCTTCATAATAGCCCGGACTTCTTCTTTGTCAGGATCGGGGAGCTCGTTGAATTCTGATACAATTTCGTAATTCAGCGCGTCGTTAAGAGCCGGGTCTTCAAAGAGTTTGCGCACCATCTCCAGAAACCTGTCTGTTGTCATATAGTGAGCGCTGGCAATCTTGTCCAGCGTATCGAGCATTACAGGTTTGCCTGACCGCATCCGGCGCACTGTCGCCTCAGATATTCCGGCAAGATCGGCCAATGCCTCATTTGTGCTGTACTCTTTGCCTTTACCTACTTTCGAGTTTGCCCACGAAGCCAGTAATTTAGTTGTATCCATCAATTCCTCACCCAGGTCTGTAATGTAGTATAAGGGCGATTTCGTCATTCGTGACGAGTAATTGCGCCACAAACGGACAAACCAAAATATTACCACACAACCGCTTGACAGGTTAACCACTCTTATGATATTCTATTGATCGTCACTTGTAACGATTTTTGACGTGAGGGATGATGATGCGTAAAGGCAGAACACAGTTGGTCGGCGTGAAGGTCACACCAGAAGAAAGCCTTGCTCTGGACTGGCAGGTGCAGCAGGATCGCGCTGCCGGGCGCGACGCAACCCGAAGTACGCTTCTCTATGAAATGGCATTGCGCGGCAACCTGCGTCAGCTTGTGAATTCTTATCGTGCCTCGAATTCGTCACTAGAGACGAACGGCGGCGGAACGGGTAACGCCTCATGATCATCGACGTTGAACCCTATCGCGGCTATGTGGTCAAAGAGCTAAAGGCCATCGTTCGCGCTTCCGAAGCAGACGACGCCCCGGCACTGGCGGCGGCGCTCAAAGCAGCCATGAAGCGCGGGCTCGGGGTTGCTTTCCCTGAACTCAGCGAAGACCTGCGTGCTGTGGAGCGCATGAATCAACAGGCGGCAGCATGAGCAAGAGCAAGCCACGCGGCAAGAGCCGCACGATCATGCTGGCAGCGCCCCGCACCTGTGACGAGTGCGGCGCGCCGCTGACGGTGCCGTATGTGACGGGCATGGTGAAGCGCTGCGCTGTATGTGAGGTGCGGCGGCTGGCAACGTTGGCCGCGAGGCCGGAAGCGAGGGCGGCATAGATGGACTTTCAACCAGAACAGCAGTCGGCGGCATACGACGTGCCGTTTTTTGAGAATGCCCGCGCTTCTGATGGGTGGGAAGGGCAGGCAACTACAAAAACCATCAAGCAACTGGAAACCGAGCTAACCAGCGCTATTACAAGGCTGAATGGCGGCGTCACCAGCATTGTCTGGGGCAAGTTTAATGATGGCAAGAATGAGCGTGAGGGTTGTCGAATTGAGTTCATCCTTCGCCGCGATAACGGGCTCGTTGACAGCGCGCGCATCGATCTGGCGTCACTGCCCTGTCGAGACCCAAACAAACCAACTCCATACCGCAAATTCAAGAACTCGGACGCCAGTAAGCGCATGATGCTGTATATGGCAACTCAGGCGTTTAAGGGTCTGTGGTTTATGCGTATGCTCGCGCCGGGGCTTGTACCGCTAATGCCCTTCCTGCTCATCAAGGACGCTCAGGGGAAGGCGCAAACCCTAAGCGAACTCTACGCGGCTCAGGGCATGTTTTCAAAGCTGCTTCCCTCGCCAAAAGCTGATTTTGTTGAGGGTGAAGTGATTGAGATTAAGACAAAATGAGCGAAGAGCCCGGCGAAGTTTACGCACAAGTATTCACTATCGAAGAGGCGGCGGCTTGGCTTCGCATGGGCGAGGTCAAGTTCAGAGAACTCGTTTACAAGACAAAGAAAATCAAGCCTGTGTTCACTCTTGCCGAGCTAAAGCGCTTCAATTCCAACAGCCAGCGCGTGGCGACCAAGAGACCCATGAGTGCGCGAGTCGAGAAGTTGGAAGCGGAAGTGCGCGATCTTAGAAAGCGCATTGAAACGCTGGAGAGCAAGGCAAATGGAAATGATTGACGATCCCCGCGACATCCCAACCATCCCGGCACAGCCCGCCGATGACCGCTTCCTGGTATCGCACCAGCAGCAAAATCTAATTTACACGCTGCAAGCGCGGGTGGCAGTGTTAGAGGCGCAGGTGAGGCAGTTGCGGGTACAGGAGCGCATCAGCCACCACTACCGGGTTGCGCTGGAAAACATCAGCAACACGGCAGATGTGGCTCAAACAACATCGGCGCGGTACTTCGGGCGGATTGCCGATAGCGCATTGGGGCTTGCCGAGGAAATCCTGAGCGAGAACACCGACCCCACCAGCACACCAGCGGAGCGAGGCAATCAAGATGAATGGTGACATGTCGTTTGAGCAGGCATTTGAAGCCTATCGTACAGGTAGCTATCGCTTCCGGCTGCGCCCCGGCGATGCGCGCGATCATGAGTGCGGGTGGCTGGTGCGACCAACGCTCACCGTACTGCCGGGCGGCTGGAAGATACGAGTGTGTCACGGCTGCGGAAGTTGCTTCCGAGACGATGACAACGCGGCGGCGGTTGAGGTGGCAGCATGATCAAGCGCAGCGCCTACGCAGGCAATCCACGCAAGCGGGCAAAGAAGATCGCAGATGGCAATTGCAAGGCTAATCGCCGGAAGGGGCGTTGAGATGAAAGTCTGTAGCACCTGTAAGTTGCCTAAGTCGCTTGATGCATATCACAAGCATCCGGTCAAAGCCAGTGGGCTCGATCATCGATGCAAGGAGTGTGCACGCGCCTATCAGCGCGCGAGATATGCCGCCATGTCGCCAGCCAAAACGAAAGAGCGGGATGCGCGCAAACAAGCTACTAAGTACGGCATCGCAAACAACACCCTTACAGCTCAGGACATCGAGTGGGTGCTTCGCTTTTACGGCAATCAATGCGCCTATTGCGGTCGGCCCGGCAAGTTAACTATCGATCACGTCACACCGCTGTCAAGGGGCGGGGCAAACTCTATTGAAAATCTTGTTGCGGCGTGCCGTTCTTGCAACTCACGTAAGTGGGCCAAAACCCCTGAGATCGCCGGGATGATGTATCGCCCGCACATTAGAATGCCACACAAACTAGAGCAATTATCTCTGCCGCTTGCGGCATGACTCCTCCTTATGGTGGGCGTGGATAACCCCGCCGGGTGGCGTCTCGGCGGGGCAGGGAGCAACAGGACTATCAACATGGCAACGACAATCCTTATTCGCAACATCGACCGCGATCCACCAGTGCCCGACTGCACCTGTTTTATCTGCGGCGCATCGGTCAAACTGCTGCGATCTATGCAGCACCCGGTTAGTGGCAAGTGGACCGCCGGGTGTGAGACGTGCTTTCAGAAATCGCGCCAGACCGCACCAGCGCCGATTTCAGGCGTGTCGCCAATCGACACGGACGAATGCGCAGCCGCCCGGCTGGAAGGCTTTATTGCGGGATGGCGGGTATGGGAAGCGGTACACCTGCCCGGCTTCATCGCCTCCCCGCTGGCGTTTCACCTGGATGCGCTCACGGACGCGATCCTGAGCACCCCCGCACCGGAGCCGCCAACTACTGAGCCCGAGAGCGACAGCTACAACTGGGAAGCCGATCCGCGCGGATTGTTCGTTCTGGACCTGAACACCGTCGTTAGCCGCCTCGACTTCGCACTGGTGCCGACTTCGGAACTCTCAGACATCGAGCGGGCGCAGATGGAACGCGAACGGCGGCGGGCGGTTGTGGAGGCAATGGCGGCGTGATACTCCCCGATAGTGTGCAGTTCACCAAAACCTACGCGGTACAGGAGTCCAGCCCCGTCATCAGAGACGGCAAGGTCTGCAACGCCGACGTGGATTATGCCGCCCGGCTTATCCGTGTAGACGCGGCACTGGACGACGAAACCAAAGCGGCGGCGATCTGGCACGAAGGTCTACACGACATTCTGGACTGGTCAAACATTGCCGAGCATGACGAGGATGCGATTGTCGCGCTGTCGTGGGGCATTGTGTGGGCGATTCAGAACAACCCGGAGCTGGTGCGGTTTACGCAGGAAGCGAAAGAGGCATGATGGCACGGCGAAAGCGAGAGCGCAGAACAGTGCCGCAATGGATTAACCATCACCTGCCGGGCGCATGGCGCTGTACCTATGTCTTTATTGGCCTGCCCGACTTCGCAAAAGACGGCGGGCATGATGACCCGGAGATCAGAGAGATGATTCAGAAGGAACAGGCAAAACGAGCAAAGCGTGCTGGGAAAAAGCGTAAGTAACCCCGCCCCTCTACAGGTGCATCAGTGGCGTGTGTCCCCTCGCTGCTGGTGCGTCTGTAGAGCGACGGTGAGTACGCCTCAAGACCTTACTCTCAGCCGCTCACCTTTTACCCTGAGCCCGATGCGTGCGGCGGGCATTGCACAACGTTCGATGCATATCACTGGAACACGTTATTTTGAGCCCCGCGCGCACGGCGGGGTGGTTCACAGGGCTTATTGCAAAAGCACCGCACTTTTTGAAATAGCGATGACGCGGGCGGGGTGAGAGTTGCCGCCTGCTGGCACATTGACAAGTGAATAGCACGACGAACAACCCGGCACACGCCGGGAGTTTTAAGCTACCGTATCCGCCCGCGCGGAAACAGTGACCCCATCAACAGGGCTAGCAGGAAGCCGACGACGATAGCGCCAGCACATATCAGCAACGTGCCGAGTAAGTCGAGGAAGCTGGACATCAGACCTACCGCACCAGCGCAATCACAGGCAGCGCTACCAGCATGAGCATCACGGCAGCAACCGCCGCCATGCCGAGCGCCAACCCGAAGCGATCCATGGGTCCGCGCTGCCATGCTTCATTCAATCGCGCGCCCGCCGTCGATTGTAGAAACGCCTGCTTTGCCTCGGTGACCTGCATACCGACGCTGGAGGGCGGGGCGCGCCGTCGCGGTACCACGCCGTTGTAGGACACCTCGCCGATCTCGTTCACGGCGAGAAACATCATCGAATCGCGGGCGGCGAGGAAGATGAGCAGGTACAGGACAAAGAGCACGCCGAAGCCGCACAGAAACAGCGCGGAGGCAATCAGGCAGGAGAAGCGTTTGGAGCGTACCAGTTGCGCGGTCGTGTCCGTCTGTGACGTGACCTGATAGCCGCGTGCGGTGAAGTAGCCAATCGTCTGCAAAAGAATGGCGCGGCGCTCGTCAGTGGTCAGTATGCGGGGCGCGGGGGTGGCATCCATCGGGTGTACTCCTGTGTGAGACATCACGGCGCTACCGTAGGACTGGACATCGCAGGCCATTCAAGCGAATGGGCCAGCACCGCGTCCCAGAAAGCGTAATCGCCTGCGTCCCAGTTATGGTTGCAGGTGGCAATATCGGCAACACCGTCCTGGTAGATCGCGTCATCTTGCAGCCGCGCCCCGTCGTATAACTGGTAGAAGCCCCGGCTGCACGCCAGTATGCCGGACAGGGTGAGCTCATGTGACTCTTCGAAGATGGCGGGCGGGCGCATCGCGGCGATTTCCTCTACACCCACATCGAACTCGCCAAAGTACAGTTCCAGCAGGGCCTGCCACGTCGGATCATACTGAGAGACTTTGCCCTCGATGTACTGCCCGAAGGTGGTATCAATATCGGCTTTCACAGTACGCAGATACCAGGCGGTGTCATCGCGGCGATTGGCATACTGAAGCTGTGCATCATCAGATGTTGGCACAGGAGTAATCACCGCTTCAGCAGCGGTTGCCGTATGCGTCACAACCGGCGTAAACGTCGGCGGCACTTCGAAGGTGGGGGTGATGGGGCGGGCGAATGTGGGCGGTATCGTAGGCAGTACAAACAGCGTTGCGGTCGGGGCAGTACTGGATCCGCAGGCAATCGCAGAGAGCAGGATAAACGGTAGGGCGATCCGTTTCATGGGAAGCCATTATAGGAATGTTTACGGCAATGCAAAATCGGAGGTTGTGATGGGATTTGCAACTACAGCGCTGTCGCTTACAATCGACGGCGTGCCTCAGAATTTCCTCACGGTTGAGGAAGTCATGGAGCGGCTCGGTTTCAAGCATCGGCAGAATGTATACGATGCCATCAAACGTAAGCAGCTCACGGGCTTCCGAGACGACCGCCGCATGTTATGGATTTCAGAAGAGTCGGTAAACAATTACCGGGCTCCACGACGCGGCAGACCACCTCAAAAATAATTTCTTGAAACTCTGCAAATTGGGTATACTAATTTCTTGACACGCACAAGAAACGGGTGTATGATGTTTTGTAGATAACAGACACGCGGAAGGGCCAGCGTTCGCAGCGCTAGCCCCTCCACTTACCAGACAAGAGAGGTAGCTCATGTCCAGTCAACCCGTAGTATACACCGATTCCCTCGCACTAGTCTACAAAATCATCGAATTTCAGGGCTACGACTTCGCAGTCGAGTCGTTCAATGCCCGCTACTTCATGGTGAGCATGATCGGCTCCGACCTGCCCGGCAAGCTGGCAGCGAAGACGAAGGCCGCCATCAAGGCCGCCATCATCGCAATCTACGAAGAACTCACGCCCACCCCATCACCGGCCGCCCCCGCAGCGCTTCCAATCCGTATTTACGAGCAGACCACAGCGGTCGCGGTGAGCAATAGCAAGCAGGAAGGCAAAATCGAATTGAAACACACGAAAGCCCAACAAGCGGCGCAATGCAGGCTCGGCTTTCATGACATGAAGCGCGTTGCGCACATCGATCCCGTTATGGGTAAGTGCCCCAACTGCAAGCAGCGCTACGCCCGCGAGATTACTGATAACAAATGTCCCGACTGCGAGACCGCCCTCGTGAACGTAGTCGGTAGTTACACCAAAGAATGCAAACATTGTGGATACGGGCATATCCCCGCCCTTAGCGCCAACAGTAAACCGCAGACTCCCGCAGCACCCACCCCGAGCACCGAGCACACCATCAGGATCACACAGAAGCCGAGCAAGCGCGAGGGTCGGTATTACACCATTCAGCACCCCCGTGAGTATCAGGAGGCGCTGGATCACTTCACGAAGATGCACTGCAAGCCCAACGTTATCCTGACCTCGCCCGACAGTGACCACATTCTGATTAGCTCGTTCGGTATCGCTTTCGAAGAATCCGGCACCGTGCCCGCGAATAAGGTCTGGATTGGTTACGACCCGGCAAAGGCGGCATAAGATGACCAGCGACCACGAACACGCCCTGAACGAACTGATCCGCCAGTTGAAAGCCGATTACCGCGAACTGGCAAACCAGCACCAGTTGGCCCGCCGCCAGCTTGCGGCGTGCATCAAAGAGAACATGGAGCAGCGCGATCTGATTGCCGACATGGAGCGTGAGATCGCTTCTCAGCAGAACTGCATCACGCGGCTGGAAATCGACATCGACGGTTTGGAATTTGCCCTTGAGAAGGCAGCCGAGTACCTGCGGGCGGGGGTCCATATCAACCTTGCCAGCCATCAGGATAAACAGATAAGGAGATAGGAATGACTACGAAACTCACGAAGGCGCAGCGGGAAATGCTGGAATTACTGGCGGCGGGGTATCTGATCCGCGCCCGCAATACCTCCTACCGCTGGTGGAACCCCGCCACACAGGAGTACGACGACTCCCGTAAGGTAAACGGCACAACATTGAAGGCGGCGCGGGTAAGCCACTGGATTACTGAGACGACAACGCCGTACCCCGACCACGCGGGGCCATTTGTGAAGTGGTATCAGATTAGCGATGCCGGACGCGCCGCCCTCGGTGAATAACGCAAGCAAAAGCCTCTGTCAGTGCGGCAAACACTGGCAGAGGCGCAATCCAACAACAAGCAGAGGAATTGTATCGATATGAGTATTGTACAGCAACCGGAAGGAAATAGCGGATTATTTCGCGGCGAGGGGACTGATTGCCTCTGGCATTTAGTCCAGGATGGGCATGTGCGCCCGCTGCTTGTTGGCGGCGTGCTGCACGTTTCGATGGTCGATGTAATCCACGCATTCAAACGCAACATCAAAAACCCCCGGCAATACTGGAAAGACCACAAGCGCGCTCTGTTGGCGAAAGACTGGGAGGACAAGGGCAAAACGCCCGATCCTGAGTTGGTAGCGAATCTCTACCAACTGAAGCTCCCCGCCTCAGACGGCAAGTTGTATCGCACCGATGTAGGCACGCTCTGGCTTATGACCTATGTGGGCGGGCGCATCAATCAGGACTTCTACAAGCTCATCACGAAAAGCTACACGATGGCTCAGTTGAAGTACCGCATTCACAACATCGGACGCGGCGCTGAATGGGCTGCCGAGTATGTGCATGGACAGATGGAAGACTCCGATCCCATCGAGCCCACAAGCGCGTGGGAGGACATGGGATACATCGACCGCAAAGCAGATCGCTTTGCCCCGCCCGATTCAGACAGCGACCGTTACGGAAGGCAGGAACGATAGATGGGCGATCTTTTCGACAGCAACAACATCGGCATTGAGTACGACGCAGAGCACGACATTTACAGCGTTTTCCTGTACGAGAAGGGCGTCATGCTTCTGCTCGATACAGACGAGTGGAACGAACTGCTGGACGCACTGACGCAGGCCAACCGACACCGCAAAGCACGGCATAACTGAGAGGTAATCAACATGACTGAGAACGCAATTGTACCCATCGAGGCGGGCGCGCTGATGCCCGTTGTGAGCAGCGACATGATGCTGGAGCGCTACCAGACCATTGTCGAGATTAAAGACAAGGTGATGAAGCCGGGCGTGCACTACGGCGTCATCCCCGGCGCTGGCGATAAGCCGACGCTGTTGAAGCCGGGCGCGGAAGTACTGAGCACCGCCTTCATGCTGTACCCCGACTTCGAAACCCTGAACGAGCCGAATCTGGAAACCCTGTTCAGCGGCTTGACCGAGCCGGGCAAGGTGCCGTTCTTCCAGTACCGCTATCGCTGTGTCCTCAAGAGCCGCGACGGGCGCTTTACGGTCGGTACGGGTATCGGCTCGTGCTCCTCATGGGAAAAGAAGTACCGCTATCGCAATGCCGAGCGCGTCTGCCCCAACTGCGGCAAGAACGCGATCATCAAGGGCAAGGAACAGTATGGCGGCGGCTGGCTGTGCTTTGAGAAAAAGGGCGGATGCAAGGCCAAGTTCAATGACGGTGATACCCGCATCGAAGGGCAGCAGGCAGGGCAGGTCGATAACCCTGACATTGCCGAGGTCATCAACACGATAGACAAGATGGCACAGAAGCGCGCCCTGATTGCCGCGACACTGGTAGCAGTTGGCGCTTCGGATTTCTTCACGCAGGACGTGGAAGACCTGCCCGAGTTTTCCGCCGATTACCGCCCCGCGCCTCAGTATGCCGAGGAAGGTGTGGTAATCCGCGAAAACGGGGCACAGGGCGCGCCAGACGACGAACC
>Ga0196964_10000175_pt1 | contig 45034 bp, 83 predicted proteins | sample S1_10metaG_FD_148615 | JGI IMG/M metagenome (GOLD analysis project Ga0196964, IMG submission 148615) | Soil microbial communities from Anza Borrego desert, Southern California, United States - S1_10 | ecosystem: Environmental > Terrestrial > Soil > Desert | place: USA: California | collected...
TACGACAGCGCGAAGACCAGGGCGAGCGGGCATTGAACAGCGCATTAATGGCCTTGTTTGGATTGCCAGCAACCACGTCCTGCGGGCCAAGGCGCAGCATGAAATCGTCCAGCTTGTCTACAATGATACCAGCAAGGCGGCGCTCGTCGGGCTCTACGCTCTTGCCGACACTCTGGGTCACACGGCGTAGAACCTCAAGTTCGCGCAAAGAGACTGGCCCACCCTCCACTTCAACAAGGCGCTGTAATGCGCTCGCGGCCTTGGGGTGAATACGGTAGTCAAGCCCTTCTCGTTGCGCAGTCTGCAAAATGTCCTGCACAGCATTGGAATAGGACGGCTGAGAGACCACCAGCCCGGACTGGTCCGCTTCCTTGTATGCCTGATTTGCCGATCGGCGGATGGCATCCATGGAGGGAGCGGTGTTCTTCGGGCGGGTGACGGCATTGACCGTCTTGCCGATGACCTTGCCGACCACTGGAGCGCCGGCCCCAAACGCAGCGCCAAATTTGCCGCCGCTCTTGGCCTTCTCTAGACGATCTTCCTGCCCCTGCCCTGAGCCATAGCCAGCGATGGCACCATACCCAGCGCCAACGCCTGCGCCCTTGACGGCTTTTGTCGCGAGATTGCCACCCTTGAAAGCGAGACTAGCAGGCACCTTGCCCGTCATGAGCGCGCCGCCAACCTCTGCGCCAAGGGTCTGGCCGGGGAATTGCTGGCGCGAGGCGTCCAGTTTGGCGCGCTGTTGCGCAAGAGCCTGGTCGTAGTTTTCACCTATGCTTGTCGGGCCCTCTCCAGTGATGAGATTTTTCGCGGCATGCAGCGGCGCACTGGCGCCCGCCACGATTTCATCGCCAAAGCCAAGCAACGCGCCTTCCAGAACGGCAGGGCCCGGGTCATCAGCACGAACGCGCGAGCCTGGAGCCTTGTCGCCCTTCGCGCCAATATTCGGCGTCTGCACATCGGCGCTCATTTCAGGTGGCTGTTGCTGTGCCTGGGCCATACGCATGCGCGCATTGGCCATGGCAATCGCCTTCTGCTTCTCAAGGCTTAGTTCTGTTGCCACAGCGCCCTCTCTTCGGGTGTCATGTGCTCCCAGACGTTCGGGTCAACATCGGGTGGAGCGGTCTCCGCACCTCCCGGCATTGGAGCATAAGAACCGCCCGCCTCATTGGCTTGGGCAATCTTGTTGTCCACTATGGTCTTCATCATCTGGCGTAGATTGCCAGAGGAGGCCTTAGCGCGGCTGGCGGGGTCAGCACCTTCCGCTCCGAAGAGCTGCCCCGCCATTGCGCCCCAATTGTCAGGATTAAGCCCGCTCGGGTCATAGAGCATCTGATTCATAAGATCGAGGTCAGGCCCGTTGAGGACGCCCAAGTTATACAGCTCCTTCAGCTGAAGTTGGATGTTTCGGCGCTTCTGCGCAACAGCGTCAGTCTCTTGACCGGGCACGAACGTATAGCCGGACCGCTCAACCAATTTCTCATAGTCCGCCAATTCCTTGTCGAGCGTGGCATAGGATTGCTTGGCCTTGATCACGTCGCCTTGAATAGCAGCCGGGACAGTCTGCTGTTTCGAGCCCGCTGCGCCGAGATCCTGGCCCAAAGTGCCGGTTTCAGGATCAAAGGCATAAATGCGACCGTTCACCTCGCGGGTCTGGAACGGCGTCTTGCCCTTCGCGTTGAATAGGGCCGTCATCGCCTTTTCAGGATCGCCAGCGCCTAGCCAATACTGCGCCTGAAACCTCTGGGCCGGAGAAAACTCCATACCGGGCTGTCCACCGCCACCAGCCTGCGCAGGCGCGAATGTCGGAGGGGTGTCCGGTGTTGCTCCTGGCTGGTTCGGCAATGGCCCCATTGCTTCCATTGGCGCAGCACCAGGCATTCCGCCGCCCTGCAAAAGCGCCTGAAGCTGAGCCGTCATTTTCTTGCGGTTCTCGCGCTCCTCTTGCGCGTCTTGCATCTGGCTTTGCACTTGCTGCGCCCACAACCGCTTGGTTGAGTTTTCCAGCCCCTGCTGCTTCATGTCGCGGAAGGCACCGCCAAGGGCCTGCATGGGCCTCTGATGCGAGTTGGCGAGCATGTTTGCGCCCAACTCGACATAGGGCATGCCTGATGCCATCTCCGGCGACATGCCGGGGGGAGGCGCCAGACCAAAGGGATTCTGCGCTTGTGTCAGAGCGCTATTAAACCCCTGCCCGGCTTGGCTGAGAAAATCATAGAGTCCCATCTATCGCCCCTTAGAAGATGCTGCCCAAGAGACCGAGCCCGCCGCCAAGCAGTGCGCCCGGCAGACCACCCACACCAAAGCCAGCCAAGCCGCCGCCTAGCGCGGAGGTAAACAGGTTGGGACTTGCCGCCTTCTGTGTCGTCGTCTGCGAGCCCCCTACCGCACCATTGAGAAGCCCCAGGTTCTGGCTGATCCAGTTAAAGTCCTTGTTGGCGTTGTAGTTGTATTTGTCCACATTCGCATCAATGAGCGCTTGGTTGTGCTGATCAAAGCCCTGCCCGGCGAGGCCCAGATTATTGATGTCCATGTAGTCTTGGTTTGCGAGGTCATTTGCATAGAGACCCGCCTGGATCTGCCTCTGCCGCTCATCGCCATAATTCTGGTAGGCCATGTTTGAGGTGATGTCGCCTACGGCGCGGGAGAGGTCGGTCGCTGCCCCCTGGCGCGCGTCAATCATGGAATTTGAGCCATAGCGGCCGGCAGCGGAAAATGTGCTGTCAAGTCCCGGCGCGATATTCTTCATGTAGTTGTCAATGACTGGACGCGTCGCTGCGTCCATAGCGCTGCGCAAATGCGGGTTGCTGTTGGGGTCTAGAAACTGGCCCGAGAGCGTGTTCTGCGCGCTTGTCTGCGCTGCTCGCGTGAGTGGAGACCCCGCCGTCGCCCGTTGCGCCATAGCATCAAGCGCACCTGTGGTATAGCCCGACATCGGCGCCACGGTTTGTCCGGGATAATAACCGGGCGCACCTCTCTTGTAGAGAGTCGAGAGGTCTTGATAGCCACCCTTCAGATAGGGCTGGACGCCAGACCACGGCTCGCTTGTTGTGGTTTGCCTGGCGTCGTTATCGTCGCCGCCCTTGCCGCCACCGATGCTCATCTCAGTGTTCCTTAAGATCGTAAACCATGATCAAGATGCCCTCTGGCGTCTTGCCGTATTCATCGAAGCCGAGAAGCCTCATCCATCCCTTGCGGCCATAGCCCACTGCATGGGTGCAGCCGTTGGCGCGGCCCCATTCCTTCAGCAATCGCCAGATCGGGAATACCCAGCCCCGGAAGTCTCTCCCGCCAACCAGCGGTACTTCCATGAAGCGCTTGCCGGGATGCTCACGCGACGTCGTTACTTCAGTAAGGATCGCGCCGGCGCATTCGTGTTTTTCCACATCCCAAGCAATCCACAATTGCGCCCGCTTTGCCAGGAGATCGGAGAACACTTGCCGCTTGCTCTTCGGCCTTCTGACCGGTACGCGATCAATCGCCTTCTTCAGCAGCGGCCATGCCACTTCCCAGATCACCGGCACATTGCACTGGGGAACGCCCTCAACAATGAAATCAGGCAACGCGGTAATAGTCGGTTCCGTCGCTGCGATATTGGCGAAAGTCATACTGTGTCGGCATCGAGGCTGTTACCGAGCCTTCGATGTTCCCTGATTCAGGATCAATGGTGAGCGTGTTCGCCCCTGCCGTCTTGCGCACAATGGCAAAGGTGACGCCGATCGCCGTATCTGCGTTTGCGGCGGGCAGCGTGATCGTGACGTTGCCGCCCGATGTATCGACAAACCAGGTCTTGTTGCCCTGCCCGTCATACATGACCTGCTGACCGCCTTCGGTCGCGAAGATCACGCTACGATCAGCTATCTGCGCCTCAGTGCTGGGCCTGTTGTTTGCTGGGCGGCCCGTGAACACTCTGTCCATCAGCGCACACCCTCGCGCACAGCATCAACGTCAAAGCCAATTGCGCGTTCAAAGCCGCCAGATATGTCCATCCGCACCCGCTGGAAGCGGCCATTGGAGCGCACGGGGCATATGCCGCTACTGTTCATTGACGAAGCAGAGCCGTAGCTGACGGAATCAATCAGGCGGTCACGCTTGCCGACACGCGCCGTTATGGTGGTTGAGCTGTTGCCCTGGATCAGCGGCCTGATGGCCCTGACAAACGCCCGCGCATCCGGGAAAATCTGTGCCTCGCCTGTTATGAACGTGGCTGTCTTTGCATCTCCGTCAAAATTGATCTGCTGATGGTTGGTATTGAAAGCCGACAGAATAGATGCGCCGCCTGCCCATACTTCACTGTCGAGCGAGAATGGCAGCGCATCCAGGCTGCTTGAAATCGCATCCAGCCCTTCCAGGGTGTAGCCAGGCGACAGGCTGTAGAACACCAGCTCCACTGTCTGCTCAACCCTGCTCCAGCGGTTGGCAACCCATGAATAGAGCAGCATCCGGTCAGGCGTTCCGTCAGTCGAAGCAGTTGACGGGTAGGAGAACACATAAAGCTTGTTCTTGACGTCGATGACGGATGTGATGCGATGCTTGTATGAGACGTTCAGATCATCAATGAGAAAGCCATCGACCTTCTCATCCCCGATTGGAACGGAAGCGTTCCCGTCGAAGGCATAGAAGCCCTTCTCCGACAGATAGAAGGTGACATTCTGGAAGCGCGACACAGAACCCGAGGCAAAGCAGCCTATGCCCGGAACAACTTGGTCGAAACGAAAAATCAGCGGCGAGCCCACATAGGACGCGCGCCAAACATCCTTGTCGGTCAAGATGGCCGCGAAGTCACCGCCTGTTATCCCCCTTACAACCGAACCGGAGCCCGGCAAGTCCTGAAAGTCAGACTGCTGCGTGACATTGGCTGTCCAGCGCAGCGGGTTGTTGATCTGGCACCATTGCACCCTGTTGGCGTTGCCGGAGATATTGCCGACCATAACGAAATCGCGCACGGTCGCGATGTGATGGGCGATCGGGGCGGAAGCGGATGCGCTCTGGTCGCGGAAGCGTGTCGATGAGCCCAGCGTGAACACCTGCATGGCGTCAGTGCCATTGACGCCCAAGAAGGTGTTGCCGAAGGTCTCGAACTCCCAATGTTTCTCGACCGGCATGGTATAGGTTGCCGTTCGGGTGACATTGGTCCAAGTGGCAGCGCTCTCCTTGTAGAGGTTGGTAAGCGTTCCGGCGAAGGTGTGAACCGTCGCCATTGTGTCAAGCGTCGATCGCGCCCCAACGACCCGATCTGAAATGGATGAGGAGTATGCCGTTGCTCCCGAGAAGGGGCCATAGGAGCCCCTGTACGGTATGCAGTTAAGCGCCTCCTCCAGCTCGCCATTCATCAGGTCCGGCGTGTCCGGCTTAAGCTCTCCCAGCAATATGCGCATGGCTCAGGCCCATGAGCCCCAGAGGAAGGGCGGCGCAGTTCGCTGGGCGAGCTGCGGAGGAGCAAAGCCGAAGGGCTGCTGTGACGGCGGCGTGGTCTCCCAAGGCAGCTTTCCGACTGCGGTTTCCTCTGACTTCTTGTCGTCGCGGCGCTTGCCGGTGCCATTGTTGCGCCCGGCAAAAGCCATGCGGTCGCTGGCATTGTCCCTTGTTGCTTGGTGCCGGGCTCTAGCGGCCATCGTGGCGGGGCTGGGCGGCACAAGGTACGGCGCCCAATCGAATGCCTGCTGTAGCTTTCTCTTTGTCTCGGGAGATAACGGCTCAGTGATGCCGGGTATGGACGGCAAGCTTGGGATAGACCAACCGCGAGAAGGAGGTGCTTGTGCAACCGTAGTCGGCGCTTGCGGTGCCTGAATGCTGCTGAGCGGGTCATATTCCGCTACGCGCTCCATCGGATCTTCTTCGGGCTGCGCTGTTGCGAGCCCATCCGCAGGAAGGCCGGAAGCCTGTCCTGCATAAGGCCCTTCACGCGCTGCTATCGGACCCACGAAACCGTTATTGGTCGGGACTTGAATGCCCGAGAGCGGGTCATAGCTGCCCGGCCCAGGCGGGCCGCCGTAGCCGGTCGGATTTGGCAATCCCTCTCTCGCTAGGCCCGGATTGAACGACATGCCGGTTGATTGCCAGCCGACAGGCCCGGTCGGGGCATAATTCGTGTCATATGGGTTGCGAGCGATCTCCTGGCTGACGTCCCATGAGGAAAGCGCCTCATTGGATTCAGGCAGCCGGTCCTGCATCTTGCCCGCCTGTAGCGTCCCCGCCACGGCAGCCATTGGGCTCTGATAGCCTGCCATGCCCATCGCGGATGGAGCTTGGGGCATGCCAGAAAGGCCAGTCATCGGGCTTTGATACCCGCTCATATTCATGTTGGACGGGGCTTGCGGCATCCCGGTTAGACCGGCCATGGGGCTGTTATAGCCGGCCATGTTCATGTTGGGCTGGGCAGCCGGAAAGCCCGTAGGCGCTTGCGGTTCAGGCCGTGCCGGCGTCAGGCTTGCCATGCCGCCGAGAAAGCCGTTGACTTGCTCGCGCGGAGTCGGGATCTCGCTTGCTCCCATTTGCGGCTGTTGTGCTTGGAGGGCGGCGATGCGTGATGCCAGATCACCAGCGTTGGCAAGTGCAGGCATTTGAGGATTGGCTGGTGTGAGTGTTCCAAAGCCGCCTGGCGAGCCGAGCACCTGATTGCGAGCGGCCGCAACTGTGCTCCCCATAAAGTCCGGGTTGCTGAAGCTGTGCGCCCCATAGGGCGTGGCTCCAGTGCGTCCCCATGAAGGGTTGGCAATATCGGGATTGTGGTAGTGCGTAGCGTTCTGGACGGCCTCTGGCGCATTTTGCAGACTGCCGTAGGGCGACATGCCAGAGGCAACTGCCGCCAGAGCGTCGGCATATCCGGGCGTCCCCGGCCTTGCGTTTATGTAGCCTGCGTTTCTTACGCTTGGCACCCGAATGCCATTGGCATCATAGGCCGCCAGCATCCCCATCGGATCGGTCGTGTATTGCGCATCGCGAAAGGCGGGATTAGCCGCCGCAAGATCCATGCGATTGAACATGGAGCGGGCGGCGGCGGCTTGCTGGTCGGGCGGAAGCCCGCCGACCTCGCCCACCATCGTCTTTGCCATCTGGTGCAGGGCAGCGACGGTCCGCGTGGGATCGAGCCCGTAACGCTCTGCCATAGCGAGACCAAGCGAAGTGGCCGTTCGCTGAGCCGCTTGCGGCGTCGAGAGACCGCCTGGTCTTGTGCCTTGGGTTACGCCAGGGCCACGCGATACTGCCCTTGCTTGGGCAGCAAGCGACTCTGGCGAACGGCCAGACATATAATTGCCGCCCATGCGGGCCGCGTTGCGGGCGTTGGCCTGCGCGACTGCCGCCGCAGCCATAGCACCAGCATTAAGCCCGCCCTTCGGCGTTCCCTTCGGGCCGGAATACCCGCCATTGCTGCTTGTCTTGCCCCCAGACGCCGCTGCTGCGGCTCTGGCAGCATTATTCAGGCCGCCTGCCGGTGTGCCTTTTGGCCCCGAATAGCCGCCCTTGCTGGTATTGCCAGTGGTGCTACCGCCCTTCACACCTCCGGTTTGGCTGGAGGCAGCACCCATCTTTCCCGATGAGACGCCCGCGCCACCCTTGGAGGTATTGCCAGTGGATGCACTGGCGCCACCCTTCACCCCGCCAGTCTGTGACGAGCTGGCGCCCATTTTGCCGCCGCTAGATTGGCTGCCTTGATTTTGCGAGCCGCTTGGGGTGCCGCTCTTCGCCGCTGCCGACTTCGCCGCAGCTGAAGAGCCGGCCGGTTTCCCGCCTGCCATCTGGTCAGCTTTATCGAGGGCCATGCTTTGTTCACCTTGAAAAAGTCACAGTCAGAGGCAATCTCTTGCCCATGCGGAAAGTGTTGATAGCTTTGGCTTTGGTGTGCAGTGCGACGAGTGCGGCTGCGGTCCCGGCCCCCCAATATTGCTCGGGGAAGGATTCGCGGCTCACTTACTCGGACGATGGATTGACGATGCTTATCCGTACCGGCTCACGGACAGAGCGGTTTACGATGTTTGGCTCAGTCGGTAGCGGTCTGAACGGCACCGTGTTCAAAACCCGCAGCGGCGGCCAGGAAGTATTGCGCTATGCGACGGTGGTAATCGACTCCAACCCGGGCCACGAAGTCAAACAAGACGTTCTGATCTTCCGCGACCGCGTATTCTGGCCCTGCTCTAAAACGAAGTAGGCCTGATCTTCCCCGAAGAGTTGCGCTGGTTGGTCTTGCTCTTGAGATCTGAATAGGCGCGCTGCTCGGCAATGGCCTGTGCCGTAGCCATGGCTTCATCCTTCAGGATATTCAGGTAAATATCCCACTTGGCCCTTGCCCGGATGAGATTGCGCGCGTCTGAGAACCAAGAAGCCGAAGAAGAAGCCGAATAAGACGCAGACGCCGCGCTGGACAGATCAATCAGCCCATCAAGGATGAGCGTGTAATTCTGGTCTGCCTTGCTGTCGAACTGTATCTTGTCGCCATACACGGCAAATTCGGTCGGCAGCGACGGCGACACTCCGTCCTGCCGCGCCATGATGAAATGATAGTCCCTCTGGATCATATCGAAGTCATTGTTGGTCGAAAGATTGACCCTGAGACGGTCGATTTCCAGATAGCGGTTCGGAAGCGTACTCATCGCGATGAAGGCAACGCTAGAGGACAGCGTTACCGAGGCGCGATAGCTCTCATTGAACCAGAAGCGCTCGTTCTTATAGGCGTCGATCGCATCGACCACGGCGGTCTCGATCTGGGTGGATAGGTCAGACCTTTCCAGATCATCTGCGATCTTCGCCAGTAATGTGGTTTTTGTTCCGGCCATTGGTCAGAACCCGCCCCATTGCCACGGCGGCAGATTCCTTTGCACCAACTGCGGCGGCACAAAGCCGAATGGCTGTTGCGGCTGCTGGGGTGTCGGCGCTCCGGTTTCCCATGGCAATCTCGGACCGCCACCACCCGGATTGTTGTTCGGGCCCTGCCCGCCTCCGCCGCCCTGCGGACGCTTGTTGAACAGGTTACGGATGCGGTTAATGATCTCTTCGCGGCGGTCCATTCCTGCAAAGTTCTGTTGCGGCTGACCGCCTACTTCAGGCACTTGCGGGTGTGGAGATGCAGGCCTCTGAGGAAAGTTCGACCACATTTTGGACATGCCTTCGGGTTGGGTTTTGTTTCAGCTTCGCGCTTTTCCATGGAGCGCAGAGCGTTCATGGCGCGGCGGCGCATGGCTTGCGGCGGAATTAATTGGTCCTTCATGCCGCCTCTAACGTTCGCCACACGCCGATCGACCGAGCCATTGCCCGCCATTCATCGAAATAGGGCTCGGTCGCATTGCGCAGATGCTTGAACCAAGGCCCGCCCGTGGTCATGTGGACCGCCAGCGGCTCGCCTTTGGTTGTGCCGTCTATCCAATTCCAGCGATGGTCAACGTCCCCGATCTCATTGTCAGGCACCCAACCAAAGCCGTGAAGCCATGAGCCGGGTTCGTTATTCACCGCCTCGACGGTGAGCATCTTGTTGGTTGGATGCTCGCAATTGAACAGCATGAAGGATGACCAGTTCTTGCGGAAATACTTCTGCTGCACCTGGCCGTCCATCTTGACTTCGGATTTCGGCACATAATCCTGTTTGCACACATTCACCGCCATATCGGCGTCAATGTTCTGGACTAACTTCTTGATGTCGGCGCGGAACAGCCAGTCGCTATCGACAAACAGCGCATAGCCTTTCCATTGGCACAGCGCCGGGATGAGAAAGCGGGTGAATGAGAACTCCGTCGAGAACGGCTTGCCGTCCACATTATCAATCTTCTGTGTCCCTTCCGTATGCCACTTGCGGCGATAGAGGCCGGCGTGTCTCAGCGCGCGCTCATCGAGCATCTGCACATGGAGCGGAAAGGTTGAATGGCGCAGTAGTGAGACCTTCGCCACCTCATAGGCTTCCGGCTCGCGTGAGTCATAGCCGATGAAGACGGGCAGAATGTCTATATTGGCCTTGTGAACCAGTTTGATCTGGTTTACGGCGTCATAGATCAATGCGCTACCAGCCATGTGGTGTGCTTCGTCCTTTCTGCGGGCTTGACCTGCTCGACAACGAACCCGGCCTTGGTGAATTGCTCCACCCACCATTCCGGGCTTTCGAGGATGAGATGCGCGTTGCGCCCGTCTGACAGTGTTTGTGTCGATGGGGTGAGGGCCATCCGCGCAAAGATGCAGTCGGTTGTCAGCCGGCGAAGATCGGCCAGCACATCGGCCAGGCACTCCGGCTCGACATGCTCTAGAACATCGCCGCAAACAACGACAGGATGGGGCTCGGGCGCAGTATCCAATCCTTTGATACAGGGGTCATAGTTGGTCACTTGGTACGCTGGCCCGAGAGCCTTTGAGAGGGTGCATTTTCCACATCCGTAATCCAAGATGCGTTTGCGCCCCCAATCTGAAACTTGTCTTACCTCGTTGCGAGTTGCTGCGCCGGAGGTGCCATAGCGCTCCGATCGCTCATGCAACTCGGCATTGAGGCGTTTGTATTCTTCGGTAATGGTTGCCATTATGCAGCCCTCGCCAGCTTGCGAGACCGCTTGACAACTTCATGCTCAGCCCTGCGTAAAACCGGACCCCAATCGCCTTCCTCGCTCTGGCGCAGCATTTCGACAGAGCCATAAAATGGGTTTGGCCCCCTCACTCCATAGCGCCAGGCCACCATCTTTGGTGTCAGGCACAGTGTAGGAAGCCCTAGGGCTCCACACAGATGCAGGAACGAGGTATTGACCGTGACAATCAGATCCATCTCAGATGCGAGCGCGGCAGTCTGGTCATAAGACGCGATCGCATCGCCCCAATGATGGATAGGAATGCCCAGCTTGTTGCCAACCTCTGCGCATTCATCAGCGGCCCAATCGTGATACTGGAAGCTGAAGAAATGGCAGTTGGGTATTTTCAGAATGTCCGCCCATTGCTCTAGGCGGATTGAGCGCTTGTCTATGCGGGTTGCTTTGAGCCCGCCACACCAAGATATGCCGACCTTGAGGCCGGTGAAAGGCCGCAGAAGCCCCTGCCCCTTGGCCCTGAGATGGTCATTGGCCTTGAGGTAGGAGACTTTGGGGAAATCGTCGTTGTTTTTGCGGAACCACCTGCCGAGACTGCCCATCGGGACGAAGGCATTGACTTTGTGATTCGCGATCCAGTCGAAGGGCTCATCGAGCCCGCAAGTTGGGTAGACCGCTTCTGCTTGGGGGAATGCGTCACGAAACAGGTTCTCCAACCGTTTGTCGCAGTCTATCACAACTCGGCACTTCTTGAAAAGGTCAGGAAGCATTGAGGCGAACATGATCTCATCGCCTACGCCCTGCTCACCATAGCAGATGACTGTTTGTCCCTCCGTCCCGTCCCATGGCTTTAGCCCGCCATAGGTCTTGAGCTTCCTTTCCATGGCCTTGTATGTGGCCGGCAGGAATGCAACCTCGTCGTAAAGCTTGAAGCCCTGTTCCCAATCTCCGGCTTCGAGATGAGCAAGGCCCTTGTTCCAGAGTGCGGAGCGGTCTTGCGGATCGACCTTCAGCGCTTCATCGCACCAGTATATGCACCTGTTGGGCTGGCCGGCGTTGATATAGAGCCCAGCCATGCCTGAGAGAGCCCAGGCTTTGTATTGATTGATACCGCGCTCGTTGTAGATCGGCTTCGCTTCAGCAACCTCTATGGCCTTCTTGAAGCACTCAGCGGCTTTGTCGTCCTTGTGCTCGCCCTTATAGGCGACACCCAGGTTTACCCATGGCGCTGCATCATTGGCGCCGCAGCGTATCGCCTCATGATAGAGGGCGATTGCGAGACCATTGCGGTCAAGCCTTGAACTGACGACAGCTAGGCCGAATAGTATCGCCGGATGGCCCGGCCATCGGCTCAGGGCTTGGTTGTAATGACGCTCCAGATCAAGATACTGTTCCGGTGTCGATCGCGGATCGACTGCCAGTCTGCCGCTTGCCTGTTCAAGGTGCGTCAGGACTTCCTCAAGCGTCATCAGCCCTCCATAAAAAGAAGCCCCGGCAGTTTCCCGCCGGGGCTGTTTTGCTACTGATCCATCACGTAGCGGACGAACAGGGTCACGGACAAAGAAGCCGTACCCGAGGTCGTCGCACCATTGACGGTCAGGGTCATCGTGGCATGACGCGGGTAGTAATCGTCCGAGACCGAGAGCTTGTAGGGCAAGCCGTTGGTCTTGACGAAGGACGCCTGGGTCGGGCTGAAGGTAGCCGACCCATGCACCGCGCCTTGCGAGGTGTAGTCATTGCCGATCTGGAAGATGAATGTTCCATCGACAGATTTGCCGATCAGGCGAACGTCCGTAACCGTCGCACCATGCGGGATCTTGATGTTGTTGAACTTAATCACGTCGCCGTCCGAGAGGGACGCCGAAGTGACATAAGTCTGAACACGTTCCACCGCTCCGGTGATCGAGATACGGGGCTGCTGCGGTTCGGCTGCGTTTGCGTTAATGGTAGCCATGTTTCATGTCTCCTTTCACGCTCACGGTGCCGTCGCGTAGGTCGGGATCAGGATGGTGCCGAAGTCGATCGAATTGAACTTCGTCTTCTTGCACCCCATGATCGTCTGGACCGACACGCCGAACTGACGCTCGTAATCGAACACGTCTTCGATGTATTTGGGCTCTTCCGAATAACCCTGGCCCCAAGCGCATGCCAAAGCCTGCGCACCGCAGAACACGGCGCGCCGGATATTGGCATTCGTTGAGATGGGCTTGTTCGTGTCGCCCGGCAGGCGTGTCCATTCATGGAGCACGACACCGTTATAGACGCCCAAGGCACCCGTGAAGATCGGGTTATCCTCCACCGCACCGCCCTGCATGGCCGCCTTTTGAATGTCGAGCCACTGGCCGGAATTGGTGCTGGTCCGCATAGAGCGCACCTGATCGGGATGCAGGAAGCAAACATAATAGCGGTTGCTTCCGACAGTGATCGGGCGGATCAGCGGAGAGGCAGTCTTGGCAATGTTCACCGCACGATCGAGAACGGTGAGGTTGAACGTTTGAGAAGCCGAGATCGAGGCCTCCGAGGACGTTCCGGTGTCACCGTCGCCGTAGATGATACGGCGCGCCGAACCAGTGCCGGTCGAGGCAGCAAGAGCGGCGTTATTGCCGGTGTAGATCGTGTCCGACTGATCCGTGTAGCCAGTCAACTGATTGGCCGCAGCGGTATCGATGCGCTCGGAATACCAGTCCTGGATAGCCAGGCGGGCTTCCTCGCGCACGGAGAACGGAACACGCTGCGCATCAATGCGGGTCTTCACCCGGACTGCATGCGCAAGGTCGTTGATAAAGAGCGAGTCGTTATAGACTGTCAGGGCTTCTTCATTGCCCTCCAGCATATCGTTCTCGGTTGCGCCGCGACCAGAGAGCTGGACACGGAGCGGAATGGTGATTTTGTCACCCGCGCCTTTGCTGGTGTCATCGAAAACCTGAATGAGGCTATTGGACGACTTGCCCATAAACTTATAGGCCATCGTCTCTTTAAGAGCCTCACGCGCGATCTTCTTCGACCACAGCTTAACGGCAGACGGATGGTTCACCGGGAAATCGGTGGCAGCCATCGCTGTCTCCTAAATGTGGTTGATGAGGGTCGTGGTGGTTTCCGTTGTTGACGCAGATCGGAGTGCGAGACGCCCATTAGAGGTTGGCGGCACCTTGTGGCCTTAACGCCGGCTCAAGCGAAGCGCCCGTTAAGGACGGCGGCTCCTATGGTTCCGAACTCAGCTTCAGTTGCGGAACAAACTGGATGAATGCCCTGCGGTCTTTGCAAGCTTGTCCCAAGCGGCATCGAAAGCAGCGCCCTTGAGATTAGCCATGTCAGCGATGCTCATGTCATTCTGCGGTGGCTTTCCGCCAGCAGAGATTGATGTGGCAGCGGCAGCCTTTTCGTTGAGCTTCTGCACCTGCTCAGCCGGAGGCGGCGGATCAGGTTGTTTACTCTTCGGTGCATAGCCGCGCGCCTTGGCATAGCCCAGGATCACTTCGGCAGGATTGCGGCCATTCATGAATGATGTGCGCGCAAGATGCAGTTCTTCTGCCTTAATGGTCTCGTTGGCGGCCAATGGATTCATGCCCATGGCCGTCAGCTCGCCCAAGCGGCTCTGGACGAGATAGTTATAGGCGTCTTGGAACGACGAGTCCGTGGTTACAGCTTGGCGAATTGTGCCGAGATAGGCGGTCTTGACCTGCTCGACTTCGCTTGCCTGGCGCGCGCCGTCTTCAAACTGCCGCAGCTTCTGCTGTAGGCCCTGAATGACGGTGAATGGGTCTGTGCTCGGGTCAGCGTCAAGCGGATCGAAGGCCTGTTCTTCTTGCGGGGGTGCTTGAATCTGCTGCTGGAGGCCCTTGAATGCCTCCATGAGGTTCTGGAAGTCCTGCTCGCGCTTCTTGCGCTCCTCACGCTCGGCATGAAGAGCGGCGATCGGGACAAACTTGTCGGGCTCTTTCTCTTTCGGCTCTGCCGTCGCGGCGGCGGGCGCTTGCGGAGCGTCTGCCTCTGCCTGCGGCGCGGATGCTTCCGGCTCAAGAGCGGGCTCTGGCGCAGGCGGTGCAGCCTCAGCAGGCTTTACTTCCGCTTCTGCAACTTTCGCTACTTCTGCGGCGAAATCGGTATCAGACTGAGTGCCGAAAATGCTCATGAATTGTCCTTCTTGTAGATGCCAAGCTCCGCCATGGCCGCTTGCATACAATTGTGAATGAAGCCTGACATTGAATCAGAGCCGCTAGGCTCAGGCAGGCCGTGCTTTCTGGCAATTTTCTTCAGCTCAATGACGTAGGGTTGATCATCAGTATGCGTGGTCGGTTTGATAGGATGTCCGAAAATTGACATTCACGCTCCTCTAGTTCGCGCTCACCTGCTGCTTTGAGGGCTTGGGCTTCTTCGCGTTGATGATGGTGGCCTGTGCTTGCGCATTGGCCTTCATAGTCTCATTGCGGTTCTGGAACTGGGCGCGCTCTTGCTCTATCTGCATCTCGAAAACGAAACGCTCGCGCTGCATCTGCATCTCGGCGGCGGCTTCCTCACGCTTGAGCTGAAGGGCAAGCGCTGCCTTCTCACGCTCAATCTGCATGCTCTGCTGGGCTTCAACCTGTTTAAGCTGAAGCTCCTGTTCCTTAGCCATGGCCTGGATTTTCACCTTCTCCATTTCTGGATTGGGCGGGGGGCCTTGCTCGGCCTTCTGCTTCTGAATCTCCTTGTATTTCTCCATGAAGGACTCAGGCAGCGGGCTGTATTCTAGGATGAGGCCCATTTCCTCCGGGCCAACACGATCGCCCACGATGGGGAGAAGCGTGTTCATCACGGCCCAAGTGGCTTCCTTTTGGTTGGGAGCGCTTGAGCCTTGGTCCACAATCACGTCATATTCGGCGACTTCTGGCGAGGCCCAGTTCTGTACGAAGGGCTGGTACTTGTCGCCCTCATCCGTGGTGATGCGAATAAGCCGGCCATCCTGCATGTAGTTCTGCATGAAGTAGAGCCAGCAGCGACCGGCCATCTTGCGATAGCGGCGCAGCGAGTCGAACAATGGGGCAAGCAGCGTGACTGCGCTTTGCTTGCGCTGGTATTCCAGGACGCCTGCCTGCTCGCGATCGGCCATGCCCAGCAGCTCTTGATTGACGCCGGACACGTCGCCGAAAGACTGGTTGGCATATTCCAGAAGCTTGTCGAGCCCCGCCGGCAGCTGCGAGACAGGCTTGGGCAAGAGTTTCGGATGCTGGCCCAATGTTCCGGGCTTAACCCATGTTATTGCGTCAGCCCGCGCCCAAGTGGCCTCGAATTTAGACACGTCATCAACCGCGTCTTTCTCCAGGATCACACCGCCCTTGGCGTTGGAGTTGATGATATGCAGGATCTGGCTAAGCCATTTATTGGACCACTGCTGCGGGTCCATGAGCAGGCGCATAAGGCCGAACCAATGGCCCTTGTTACGGTCCCTCATGCCGGTGATGCAGTGATAGGTGAAGCCCTTGCGATAGGGGGATTTCTCCTCCTTCACCATCTCAGAGCCAACCCAGAACTCGCGCTTATAGACGGTGCGCTTTTTCTTGGCATGGGGCGCACCCATTCCGATCAGCGCATCAAATTCCGCCTTGTTCTTGCTGTACTCCTCTTGGCTAAGCTCGATCTTCTGGTTGTTGAGCGGGTTAGCTATGATATGGACGGTTTCTTTCTCAGAGAACTGGTGCTCAATGACGGGAATGCTGCGATGGCTCTCACCAGAGCTGCCGTCGCCACGATAGCGGTTCTTGTGGTCGATGCGCTTGGGGTCTTCGTCGCCTACTTCGTCATCGGCCCAGATGTCGTCCGAGATAAGCGAGCCGTCCCAGTCCGGGAAGATCGCCTTCACCTCGTCCCGGCTCATCCACTTCTTGCGGATGATGTAGCGGGCATCGGCCAGGTTGGGCTTCTTGCTGCTCGGGTCCCAGAGCATTTCAAAGGGATCAATTCGCTCGCGAATCAGATCATATTCCGGGTTCTGGTCGTCGCTCAGCCGGTCCTCAGTCCAGCCCATGCCGCAGATGCAAGTATCCCTGAAGGCGTCCGATTCCTCATATTCGGCATCGCAACCGTCGCGGAAGAAATTGGACGCATTGGTCAGAAGCTCATTGACCTTGGCATCGCCCTGAGTGCGCGGGATATAGCGGGTTTCCTGCCGGTTATTGACCTCATAGCCGATGACCGCGTCGATCAGAACCTTGGAGCGATTGAAGGTGATGGGCGGCCTTAGCTGCTCCTCAAGTATTTGCCGGTCCTGCTCGTCCCATTGGTCATTGGCATAGAAGGCAAAGCATTTCTTGGCTTCCGAACGCCATGCAGATGCGTGAGTGCGCGCGGCTTGGTATCGGGCCCTGAGTCTTTCCAGCCCGCTATCAAGTTCAGTGTCTTCGGCCATTTACTTGCGCTTTTTAAACTCAATGCCGATGAGCCTGATTTCTTCTGGGTACTGGAGAACAGCCCTCATCATGATGTGATTCTCCAGCAGCGCTGTGCGAATCGCCTCATACGCCTCACCAGAGACGTTGATGGTCATGTCATCTGTGCGGGCACCAACACGCTCAAGAGCGTACCTGAGATCAGCTACAGCCTTGATGAGTTCCATCATTCTTGGGCTCCTTATGCGCTCATGTATGATCCGACGCGATGCTGTCTGTCGCGCCATCTGTCACTTCCAGACCTTTATTTGTGGCTCTTTGCCCTTCTCAGCGGCATAAAGCCTGCCGTCTGGCAGTTCCCAAGCATCAATCGTTGCGGTGTCTAGCTCTGGCCGCCGCAGCCACGCCAACTGATGGGGCCGACAGTCGATGATTGTTGGCTCTTCCCATTTGGTTGGGTCCAGCATCTTTGACCAAGAAACCGTTGCCATCATGCGCTCATGTATGATCCGACGCGATGCTGTCTGTCGCGCCATCTGCGTCCGCTGTAGCGGGGAATATCGGGCGGTATTGCTGCTTCGGGCTCTATGCCCATAGCGAGATAGCGAAATGCATCCGCGTCATGGGAAGCCCAGTCATGCAGAGGCGTCGGCTTGAAGGTCCGCTTGTTCTCGTCGTATTCGCGGCGATACTGCTTCAGAGCCTCCAAGCCGCCCTTGCACGGTTCCTTATTGAATCGGCAAGTCGGTAGTATGATGCGAACCGCGTTGATGCCGTCCTGCACGGGAACAGGAGGAAGAACCTTCCAGTCCCAGTTCGGCGCCATTGTGCGCAGCGAATCTAACCTGTTCCTTGCGTTTACCCAGCCATCAGCCCGGTTCACGTCGTGCGGCAGAATATGGGTGGCGTAGGTGTAAGGCTTGCTCTTGAGCACTCCGACATAATGGGAGGCTTCCTGGCCGCGGGTAGCGTAATGGTCGATGATGTTCAGCCAGCCCGCATGCCGCTGGGCGAACCAGATTGAGGTCTCATCCTTTGTCGTGCCAATGTCCCAGCCGGTGAAGACTGGAAGGCTCGGATTGTGCGGAAATGACCCTATTCTCCCGTCACGCTCTGCCGTTTCCAGCAAGAGGCCGTAATAGGCACCTTCGATAGCGGCTTCAAAGCTGCATTCATATTCCTGCGCATATTGCGCCTCGCTCATGAGCTTCTGAGCGCTGAGCAATTCTTCGGGGGCGACGAGCTGAGTTTCAGAAGCCCTGAGCATGAGTGCAAACCACTCAGGGTCCGTCTTGGCTTGCTCGTAAATGTCGTAAAACTCGTTATGCCCCTTCGGCGTCCCGATGATGGTTAGCTTGCCTTGACGATCTGAAAGTGCTGGTCGGATAACTTCGGGTAGGAACCTTGGCCGCATGTCTGCGTATTCGTCCAACACGCAGTCGTCCAAGTAGATGCCTCTGAGCGCGTCCGGGTTATCAGCGCCGTAAAGTCGAAAACGTCCCCCGTTAGGAAAGTCGATTCTAAGCTCTGACTCGTTTGCGGTAGCCCCCGGAACTGCCAAGCCGTATTCTTTGGCATACGACCAGGCGACATCTTTAGCCTGCTTATGCAGTGGAGCGATGTAAGCCGTTCGCGGATTAGGGCGCGGGCAACTGAGAGCCGATCGGATCTGCTCATTGACTGTCGCTACCGTCTTCCCTGCCCTGCGATGGGCTACAATGACGCGCCAGCGCTTCTCCGTTTCATGATACCCAAGGAACTGCCGGCGAGGAGCGTAAGGAATTACGACTCGCTGGGTTTCAGCCATTCAAAGGTGACTTTCAATGGGCGCTCAGGATCAGAGCCGAGATTGACGTCCTTTGGCACCAAATCCGCCACGATCTTCATGTAGGTTTCGGGCTTGGTGGCGCGCACCGTTTGGATGACCGTCTCGCCATTGGCCTCGAAATCACTCGCAAGGGCCTTCAAGAAGTCTTCGGCTATCTTGTTCTTGGAGCCAGGTGGCCGGCCAGGACCACCGTTATTTCCCGTTAGAAAACGGCCCTTGTCGTCTTTCGCTGGCATCACTTCCCGTGCGAGCTTTTCGGATCGCCCTCGCGACGGGTGCCGCTCTTTTTGCCATCGGAATAGCCGACCTTGATGGAAGGCGCGGCTGTCTTGGAGGTGGAATTGCCAATTGAGTACTTAGTGGACATGCCGCCCTTGTTGCCGGCTGAATAACCAGTCATATGCAGGTTCCTTTATGTCATGAAAAAACCCGGCAGCCGTGGGCGGGCTCCGGGCGGAAAATCGGTAACTGCATTACGACATACCCTAACCCGGTTTAGGTGTCAAGGGGGTCAGCCGAATATCTGTTTAAACAGGCTAACTTGCTCAAACGGAGCTGAGTGCGTTACGGCGCTGAGCGGGTCATCTGGCCTAGGTGGGCCGCCTGAAGCGTCGTCCATTTCCTTCTGAAGCTCGTAATATCGCTTTCTGGCCTTGTAGAAGGCAATATCAGCGGCTTCCTGTTCTTCCCGCGTTCGGCCATGTGCGTTTGCGGCCGCCAAGTTCATGTAGTACGCCTTGGCTGCCGCAAGCTCTGGCGCGATTTGTTCAATGGTCCTCATGCTGCTCTCCTCTCCGCCACATGTGGCATCTTATCATAAATCCGATTCAGGCCCTCTCGCAAAACGCCCATCTCTGCCGGGGTGAGCGGGAATAGCGTCTCGTCGCGCTCGCAGACGCACACCTGCCAGACGATCTCAAGGGCGCTCGGCATCTTGCATTTGACGAGCTGGTAGTTGATGCGATCCACCTCTTTGAGGGCGTCCAGGTAGAGATAGGCCTTGGCTTGGCCGATGACAGGCTTGTCTCCGCCCCTGCCCCGAACACGGTTCGGATCAAGAGCGACCGGCGTCGGGCTTCCCAGCCCCGCTGAGAGCATGAATACCCGCATGGTCTCTGCGAAGTCGTTGCCAGCCATCAGGAAGTGCATGGCCTGCTGTTTGTTGGCCCCCTTGTAATCGGGCACCAGAGAGCGGATGAGGCGCCCCAAGGTGTATCCCGCCTCCGTATGCTTGGCCTCGCCCTCGCTGACGCCGAACACCCGCTGGCGGGCTTCCAAGGCCACCTTGCGGGGATCTTCCTCCTTCTGGGGCTGTCGCTTGCGCCCATTGGGGTAGCGATTGCCGCCAGATTTGCGCCGTCCCGCTTTAGACATGGCTATTTTCCTTCTTGCGAAATTGGAGGCTCAGGAAGGGGCATCCAGTGGGTCACGCCAAAGCATGGAAATGATTTATGGGTCCATGCCTCGTAAACACCACCCGCATTGTCAAACTCGCCCCAATAACCAGAGAAAACGTGGCGCTCATCGTCAAGCAGAAGGACGACCCCCCACTTCGGCGCAGTCTCTATCGGTTGCCACACACCTAGTCTTGGGCTAGGGAAATCATCTCCGATCATTGGGGGTGTCCTTCAAAATAGGCGCGAATCGCTTTTGCTGCGGCCTCTTCGGCGCGTAATTCTTCAATGGTTCCGCCATCGACATACTTGCCAAACGCTAGGCAGTTGATGACCGAGGAGTACCGCAGGGCCGCCTCCCGACCGAGCGTTTTGCGACCGAGACACCACGAGCACTTGGTGTTGTTAAGGCCTAAGAACGTGCCCCGCCCCCTACATGACGGGCATTTGATCCTGCGACGGGACTTCATTTGCCATCCTTCTCCTGAGAGACGAGAGAGCTGATGGCGGTGGCAATATGCCGAGCAACGAACTCACCGTCAAAGTCGTTTTCTTCCCAGCATTGATCCCGGCGATCACTCGCCACCTTCGCGCAAGCTTGAACTACATCTGGCAGGATGGCTTGGAGACAGGCGCGGGTGTGGTTGCGATAGTTGTCCTTAGTAAGGATGGATGCGTCTTGGTCCCAACAAGGAGGGTTCTTGAACTGTGATTCAAACAGCGCCCTAGCGCCCTTCTCGATAAGATCGTCTGTGAGGAGGGTCATGCAGAGTCCCCGCCTAAAGAGCGGATCAACTCAGCGGCTCTTCGGCCGGCTTGCTCGCGGTCCTTCTCCTCTTGCCCATTCTTGTCGTACCACTTGGCAATACCCCTAAAGCCTATACGAAAATCCTCCGGGAGGTCGCGCCAATCGGGAGCCTCCATAAACCCTTGGCAGAGATAGAAGTGCACCATGATGTCCATCGCCTTGGCATTGAGCGGGTCCTTCATGTCGAGAGTGTCACTCATCTTTTCTTCCTCCTTGAGGATTGCGGGTTAGGCGGCTTGGGATGGCTCTAGGACACGCGCTCGCACTGGTTTCTTCGCCGGCCAGATAGACGTTGCCGGCCTAACAATTGGCTTCCCGAGCAGCTTGCGAATGTATGCCTTGACCTGCGGCGTCGGCCGGAACCATTCGCCGTGAATGCTCCAGGGCGTCAGGTCATGCTTGACCTTCAGCTCCAATTCGTAGCCACCGCTGACAGTCCCGAGCGTTTTGATGATGTGCGGGCAGTTGAGCTGAATCTGGTTCATCCGCTGGCGCATGTTTGAGAAAACCACGCCAACCTTGATCGGGCCATCGGGCACACACTGGACGAAATAAACCCGAGCCTCATGTCCGCGCTGGCGAAGATCGGAGACCTTCACGGCCCCGCTGGAAATCGTCTCAATGCGCTTCGCCAGTTCCGGCCCGGCAAGCTGATAGCCCTGCTCAATGCGCGACACACTGCCGGCGCTCGTGCCTAGTATTTTCGCCAGCTCACGGTGCGAGCAATTGCAACGCAAACGCCAAGCCTTCAAAGGGTGTTCGGTCATGCCTAACCTCTCGCCTTCATCAAGGGGGTTTCCAGCAGGTGCGTCACGTCTCGTTCCTCGGCAACCTGTAGGGAAGAAGGTTTATTCTTATTTGTGACTATGGCATCGTGCGGCGCTGCTCTGGGCATGCTTGGTGCATGCGTGTTGCTCGCTTGAAGCAAGCGCCTTTTACCCCACAACTCATTTGCCGCCTTCCGAGCCTTCTCAGTCTGTCGAGCACTGTTCTCGACTGCGATATTCATCTCGACCTGGAGCCGCTTCTGGGTGATGAGGCGCTGCCCTTCTGAGCCATAGATGGTCAGATATGGCGATAGGGCCTCCTTGTAGCGCAACCAATTGCGGCGGCTTACGCCAAGACGTCGGGCGTTCTTAGCGTCGTCGTCGGGCAGCGTCCCGCCCGCCTGCCACATGTGCAGAAGCACGAGCAGATATGCGCCGTGCTCTTCCACGGACAGATCCGACGTGTCCTTGAGATAGTCGCCGGGCCAGAAGCGCATGAATGGAAGGGCCTTGCTCACTGGAACGGAACCTCATACTTGGTGCGCTTCATTCCCCGGGGCAGATAGGCTCTGACCGCATGACCCTCGCAGTAAGGAGAGCCGTCGCCTGGCGTCCTGTTGCAAAAACGATGTGGCCCTTCTTGCGTGACTGGCCATTTACAGCCCGTACGCTCATCGAAGGGAACAGAGCCTTCCAGGGTATCTGCAAGCGGCTTAGGCTTTGGCCTCGAATAGACGAGCTTGATTATCCGCTCTCTCGGCCGGCGTGACGGTATGCGGGTGCCTTTCGGGCGCTCATGCTCCTTGAGATTGATGCCCTTCTGTCTCAGCCTGTGGGCACGGCCTATGACCGAATTGCGCGTAACAGTGCCGCCGATTGCCGCCGCAATAGTGCTCGCTGACTTACCCTCTTCCCATAGCTTGATGAGTGTTGCGTCCTGATCGACAGTCCATGAGAGCTTGGCCATCATACCAGCCCCAGGATCTGGCCGGCCTCATACGCCGGGTATCGCTTGGTCCTGGTCAGCCACTTGAAATCTCGCTTCAGGTGGTCTGGCACATGGAAGCCGCGCCTAAGATCGAATGCTGCTCCCTGCTTTTCGCGGAACTCAGGGTCAGCCCATAAGCGCTTTGCAGCAATAGCGCGACGCTCCTCAAGCGTCATGGACTTGAGGCCCATTTGACGCTTCAGCATTTTGTTCTCGCGTTCGAGGGCCTTGAGCCGGCGCAGCGTGGCCTTGCGTCCGCGAAGGCGGTGGAGCTGGGCCAAAAGCCGTTGGTTGGCGCGCACAAGGATTTCTATGCGCTCGGCGGTGCCAATAGGGTGAAGCTCACGATACTCCGTCATTCTGGCACCTCCATGCGGTATTTGCTGTCCGGTCCCGGCTGGATATGCGGGACATAGGGGAGCGTCGGCAGCTCGGCCGAGATGAACTGGTTTCGCCACTTGGGCTCCTCGACTAGGCGCTTCTGTTTTTTCCATTTGCATTCATTGGAGGACAGGGAGAGAGGAGTCATGCTGCTTGCCTCGCATAAAATTCAGCGGGGACGTTTCCGGGCTTGTCGAAGAGGTACCAGGCGCAGTTGTCCTTCGCGTCCATGGTGGATCCTTCAATCCATTTCAGACGCCCAATCGCTACGATACGGCGCAGCCTGTCTTTGAATGGGATCGCTTGCTTTGTGTATTTCCAGTCTGCGTCGAACAGCAGCCACGTGGGCGCCTGGTCCGAGAGATGCACAATCAGTTGATGCAAGAGAGGTCGATGCCAAGGCGGGTTGGTGATAAACTTGAAGTTCTTGGCATGGACTCGCAGAGTAAGCGCATTGGCCGACAGAATATCGGGGCGCCTTGGCTCGATGTCCCAAGCATCGAGGCAATCATGTCCGGCCGCCGTCAGCTGGTCCAACAAGGTACCGTCGCCCGCGCAAGGCTCGATAAAGCGAGTCTGCGGCTCCAGGTGAGCGAGCAAGGGAGGAACCGCACGGGGATCCCATGTGCGGTAATAATCCCGTTCTCTCCGCTCGAATTTGGAGCGCTTCCCCATCTACGCCGCCACCTTTCGCCCGCTGTTATCAGGGAGGGAGGATGGAGAAGCGCCCCACAGCTTCAGGGCCTTCAGCGCATCATCAACGTCGCGCAGGATGTAGAAATAGGCCCCGCGCCACGTTACGCGAAACTCCTCTTGCGACTTGGTGAGCTTGCCCTTGCCGGTCTTGATCTCGACCAGATGGGTCTGCCTGCGATAGCCGACCAAAAGGTCCACGGGCCTATCAAGGCGGACGACGGAGCATCCAGCCTTTCTCAGCGCATCGACTATGTCAGCTTCTGCCTTATCGCGCTTGTTCTTGTATACGCGGAGAGTCATGCGGCCTCCTGTGCTGGCTTGCTGGCAGAGCGGGCAATGCTCAAAAGGAGATCGCGAAATTCGATAGGTGTGCGCGAGCGGTGATCCTTCTTGAACTTGCCGCCAATGCGGCCCGTCATTCCGCTGCGCCTCGCCTTTTCATAGCCGTAGCGCTCAACCGCAACCGGATCGAGCCGCTGGCCTGAATGACCCCATCTGAGACTTGGAAGCTCGACAGAGTGCGCGTAGAGCCAAGTCCCCTTGCGCCCCGAATGGCCGTAATGCCCCTGCTCCACATAACAGGTCCAGCCGCCCACCCAGTCAGCTCGCACCCATCCGCCGTAGCGCGGCGGCTCGTTAAGGCCAAACCAGCGCCACGCATTTGAGGCCTCCGGGTGCTCCAGGACGCCGCCGAAATTGCGAACGGCGACCAAGGCCATATGAAAGCAGCCACCGTCATTTCCGAGGCGATACTTCGTCTTATCGGGCTTGAGAGGCGAGCCGAACCACATGCGGCCCCAGCGCTCACAGGGCGGATGCGCAACGACAGGATAAGGACCAGCATATTCGCGCGCGTCCCTGGCTTTGTCCCAAGGATCTACGTCCGGCAGGCCGTAATAAACACCGCCAGTCTCCACGAATAGCGCTGCTATCCTCTTTCCTTCTCCCATTTCAATCCCTGTCGGTAGTCTTTGCTTTTCCTTGTTTCAGTTAAAGCGAATGAAGGAAGCTCCAATTCCTTCAGACGCTAGGAACTCATCCTCTCAGCCCACTTCATCAATCGTCGGATTGTCTTGTGCAGGAGGTCGCGCAGCGATCTTCGCAAAATCTTCCTCGCCGTAGAGCGCCTTGTATCTCCCTCTGAGGGTTTCGAGTTCTTGGGCGATCCGCTCGTCATGCTTCCTCTCAGCCTCTCGAATCTTGTCGGCTATGTCGGCCGGTATGCGCCGCCATTCGCGGTACCAGAGCCTTTTTGCTTCGTTGAAGGTCACGCCTGACCTTCTTGCCACGCGCCCCAGGACCGACTTGATGCTTTCCCCCGGCTCGCCTGGATAGGCCAACCGTTTGACGCGGAACTGCATCTCGTCGGCTATGCTGTCGATGCTACTCACGGTCTTTCTCGCGTTCGGAAGAATTTTCTCTCTCTCGGACGGATTTTCTCGAACCACAGAACATCTCCATGTCATGTTCAATTCCGCCAAGAGTTGAACCACTGACAAGGAGACCGGGATGCCTAAGGTGATTTGCTTTTTCACCAGAAAGAAATGGCGAGGGGCGTCGCGTAGCGACGTGCAGCCCTCGCAAGTTGCGGCGCGGTTGGGGAGTTGCGTCGTCTTGGACGGGCAACAGCGCCGGGGAGGAAACAGTTTTGAACCAGTCGGATTGATTGCCGAGCGCATTACGCGCCGGCTGCAAGCGCGCTAAGCCCCAACCCCCGCGCGCTGCGAGGCCCATCGCTGTGTGTGTGGCGGTGGGCCTACTCATTTGAGAAAACTCGCAATGAAAAACATGCTCAAGAGGATTAGGCAGAAGAGCGCCACCGGATCGACCGAAATCATTTCACGATCCTCAAGCCATATGACGGAGGGCAATGGATGGTGGTCTCTGCGGCGAGGATTTGTTCCTCCTCCATCAGCGCCTTGCGGAGCTTGCTGGGGTATCTGTTGGCGATGAAGTGCTTGAGCCAACCAATCATCCAGAAGATGAAGCCGAGCGCCATGAGATGGAGAATGACGGTGTATAGGCTAGGCATTGGGAGGCTCCGGGAGTGGCATCCAGTGGGTGGCGTTTCTCGAACCATACCGCGCATGCCAATGCGGGCTGTCGTAGTGCCAAGCGGCCCAAACCTCTTTGGAATTGGCGGCCAAGAATCCGCCTTCCTTCGGCGCTGTCTCTATCGGCTGCCACTCGCTCATGCTTGCCTCATCACAGGAAATGTTGAGGGCGATGAAAGTGGGGAGGCGTGGCTAAAGCTGCCATGCGCCTCCCCGTCTGGCGTCCGCCCGCCAGGTAGCCTACTCGCAACACCAGCCCGGTCGTTGTTCTGTCTTACGGAGGCGTCTGTGCCTCCAGCGTTTCCGGGTTCGACTCTAGTTGCTTTCGCTTCGGGATTGAGCGAGGGCGGATCTGTTTCGGGGATGGTGGGGAGTGATCCGCCCTCTTCCGCCTGGGGTGGGGCGGAAATTGTGTTGTTGCTCATGCGGCACCGCGCATGCGCCAGAGATGGTCGGGGGCTTCGATGCCTTCCTTTTCGAGGAGGTCGCGGAGCGCGATATAGGTATGGGCCGGGAACTTCCCCTTGACGCGCCAATGACTGATGACTTGCGGTCGGACGCCGATCTTCTGCGCTGCCGCAGATGTCCCACCAAGGGCGTCGATTACATCGCTGGTGGAGTCAAAGGAGGATTGCATACGCAGAATATAACAAAACTTTGTATTGCTGGCAATATAAAATTTCGGGGATAGATTATGTCAGGGCATTGGATAATGCTATCCATATGAAATTGGAGGCATTTTATGAATCTTCGCCCCGTTCCTGAAGAGGTCGGAGCCCGGTTGCGCCTACTGCGCCAGGCCCTGGATCATGACCGGCAGACGTCCATGGTCGCCTTCCTGGGCAAGCCCATTACTGTCCAGCATTGGAATAACTGGGAGCGCGGGAGAAGCGTCCCCTCAAGCGCGCAGGCCCGTCATATTGCGATGAAAACTAGGGTAACGGTGGACTGGATCTATTGGGGCGAGCGGGCCGGCCTCCCGGTCCAGATCGCCGATCTTCTGGACAAGGCCGCCTAGTCACCACGTCGAATTACATTTAAAATCCGTTCTTTCTCCACGAAGTCGTTCACGATCCTTTGAACGTAGTCGAGAACTCTTTTTGCCTCAGCCGGGTCTTCCGGCAACATTGAGACCAATTGCACCGCCTGAAGCCGCAGCTCGCGCTCTCGCTTCGAGCGGCCTTGACCACTGGGCATTGGGGCCGCCTCCTGGTTTATAGCAACCATCGCGGAACCTATTTCCTCCACATTAACCCTTGGCGATTCACAGGGGTTCCGCCTCCCCCCGAACGTCAGTATTTCAGCCATTTTTGCCGTCCCTCCCCCCCAGCCTCAGGGGCATTTGAATATCCCCTAAAGTCAAGAACATAGCAAGTCCATTATTGGGACAGCATAACGAACGTTTTTAAAGAAAATAACAAAAGTTTGTATTTCGTGCTTGCAAAAATACAAACCGCGTGTATACTGCTCTCATCCTAATAAGGAGCGAGCAAATGAACCCCTTCACCCCCGTCAGCACAGGAAAGTCCTTCCGGATCAGGCAGTATCTGGGAACGGGCACCTCGTCGGTTGTCGAGAGCAACCAGTTCTTTGCCACGAAGGAAGAGGCGCAAGCCGCTGCCGACCGTGCGAACAGAGGCGACAAGTCGGGGCTCACCTTCGGGATGTACGCGGATGACTGAACCCAGTGCCGCCGATGTTCTAAAGATGCTCGCCGTTCTGGAGCGCAAGCTTAACGACGAGGGCCTGTATGTCCGGGCAAACACGGCGGCGCTCGCAATCGAACTGATCCAATCGCTTATGGCGAAAGCCAGTCCACCCTCATCCTAATAAGGAGCAAGAGCAATGACCCGCTACGCTGTAGTCAAGATCGCCGGATTGAATAAAGGCACCATTCGCAGCGTGCACCGAACCTGGGGTGCGGCTTGGCGATCCTGCCCCGCGACCTTTTTTACTGTGATGAAGGTTAAGCGTTCTCTCAAGGTTGGGGAGTGCGTGGCGTGAAGATCCCAGAACACCTGCAAAGATTAGACGGGGGAGATTACTCGCCCCGCGTACTGGAACGTCCAAACATCCACAAGAAACTGATTTACTACGCTTGGACCCCGACATGGGAAGGCCCCGCCCGGGCCGATTACAGCGCAGCGGCAGCCGATTTGGCCCACGCCAAGTGTGATCGCTGCAACGGCAGCGGCTACATCGCAATCAGCGTGTACTTCCCGATGAACTATCGCGGCCCTGGCCCGGTGCCGGAAGACGCTAAGGGCGTCACCGAGCGCGTGTGTGATGAGTGCAGCGGAAGCGGGAAACTGCAATGACCCACTTCGTCTCACCAAGACTGCCTCACATAAGAGGCAAATCCGTTCAGGGCGCAGAAAATGCCTCACATAAGAGGCAAGCCTTGCAGCCAATTCCTAACCCCATTTGGAGCACGGAATATGATCGCAAGCCACATCTGCATATTCGGCCTGTGCGGCTACACGCTGATTGGCGCTGTTCACGGCATTGCTGTTGCTGGCGCGGCGGTTCTATTCGCAGCCCTTTTCGCGCTTTGGCGGCGCTCATGACCCCTTGGCAACTTGCCCGCGCCAAGGGTGTGAACCTCCCGTGATCCCCCATCCCCAAGCACATTAGAGGGAAGAGAAGAGATGAATAAGGACGCAAGATTTTATTGCATTGATGTCTTCGGGGAGCCGCCGCCCCCAGAGAGCTTGTGGCCCGCTCTTCTCGCTCTGTTCGCCGCAAGCCTGCCTTTTGGTCTGCTCTTCTGAGGTGGAGGATGCAATGAAATTGAAATCAACCCCTGGGCCTTGGTGGCTAGTCGCAACCGATGATCGCCACCTTTCTGTGCATGGAACGATGGAAACGGGCGCGATATTCGCCGGGATTGCGCGCTGCCCAATTGATGATGGCAGTGACGAGGAGCTGAACGCTAACGCCAATCTGATAGTCGCCGCGCCTGATCTGTATGAGGCGCTGGAAGAGGCGATGCCCTTCATAGACGACGCCTTGGACGTGGTCGAGTTCATGAGCGAGAGCGTTCTCACTGAGAAGTGTCGAGAGGCTGTACGCCTCGCCCGCACCGCCCTCAAGAAAGCCCGAGGCGAATAGCGATGCCGTGGGTTCGGTCACTCTCCCCCTATCTCACCCAAACGAAACAGAGGGAAATCACAATGCTATTCCCTGATCGCGTTTACTTCCATGTCTGCAACATCGGCAAGTTCGGTTTGGTCATTCGCGAGCTGACAGTCTGCGAAGCGGGCGACATCGAGAAGGCCGCTCAATCCGTCGATGACGACACGGTTGGGTTCTTCCTTCTTGAGAACGGCAAGATCACCGATGAAAGCGAGGCCGTGGCGCTCAAGTGGATGAAGCTTCACGGTGATGAAGTTGAGTTTGACGGCAACGATGAGCCGCTAGTTCCAGACTTCATCCGCAATCACGCCAGAGAACAACTAGACGAACTCTATGGCGAATTAGAGACGGCGCGTTCCGAGCACTACCAGGCGCAGCGCGATTACTACAGAGGATTGGGAGTGTGACATGCGCGGCCTTCCTCCTCATGAACTTGTCGAGTCCGCCCTGTTCTCCTCCATCTGCGATGTCAGGCAGCACATGAGAGAGTTTGCAGGCGATCCGGTCTTGCTGTGCCTTCTCAATGAACATGCCGACACGCTGAGAAAGACGGTCGAAGAATTGAACCAGATGAAGGTGGACCATGTTTGAGACCAGCCAAACCACGGCCAAGCTCGATGCAGCTCTAGCAAAAGCGCAGGGCGAAATTGAGGCTGCGGCAAAGGATAAAGTCAATCCCGCATTCAGATCCAAGTATGCGGACCTGACCGCCGTGTGGGCGGCGATCCGCCCTGCCCTGTCAAAGAACGGCGTGGCCGTCACGCAATGGCCCATGCACTCGGAGGACAACCGGCTTCACCTGGTTACGCGCCTCGCTCATGACGGCGAATGGATCAAGTGCGAGTTCTCCATCCCGGTCGATAAGTCCAACAGCCATGGCTACGGCAGCGCCGTTACTTACGCGAAACGCTTTGCGCTGGCGGCTGCGGTTGGCGTCGTGGCTGACGAGGACGACGACGGCAATGCGGCGGCTAAATCCGCTCCGAAGAACGGCAACGGCAAGCTCGGCCTCAGTGCATCCGTGTATGAGCCCGACGAGCGCACACAAGACACCCCGTTCAATGACCTTAACGGCGTACAGGGCAAGCCCAAATACAAGGGCGGCACCAACAAGGCGCCGGCTGAATATCTGTTCCTCGAATCCGCGATCCGCGCGCAGAGGACATTAGAAGACCTTCAGATGTGGGGTGACAATCCGATCAACAAGGCGGCGATCAATGCGCTGCCGGCAGAGTGGATACCCCATATCCGCAATGAGTATCTGGACAGGCTTCATGCTCTGAAGGAGGCGGCATGACAAAGTGGCTCCTGATTGTCTTTATCACCAATGCTCAGCCTCAAGTCATCTTGATGGATGACGAGTCAGCATGTGTTAACGCCCGCGTCCAGCTAAACGAGCAGTTTCGGGGCCGCGTCGAGGGCTTCTGGCATACCGTATGTGTTCCCGTGGCCACGCAATGAAAGACAAGCGCCCCATAAGAGCCTACCGAGGCCGTGGCAAGGCGCTTGCGCTGTTCCCATATGGCACCGCTGATATAGCCAGCTTCGAGGCCCTGAAGCCCGGCGAGCCCGTCGAGATCACGATAAAGCAAAGGCGGTCCCTGCCCCAGCTCCAAGCCTACTGGTCGATGCTGCAAAGGGTTGTCGAAGCCACTGACGCATTCCCGACCGCTGAGAAGCTTCACGAGGCTCTCAAGATGGACCTCGGCTACACGACCCCGCTCAAGACGCTATCCGGCGATGTTTTCCTTGTGCCGGATTCCGTTGCTTTCAACAAAATGTCCGCGCCCGACTTCCGAGACTACTTCAAAAGGGCAGAGAAGCTTCTGGCAGAGAAGTTCGGGATAGACGTTCACGAGCTAAGAAAGGAGGCAGCCTGACATGGCTTTCTTCATTGGACAGAAGGTGGTCTGCATCAGCGACGATTGGGAGCACACGACCGATCCATCGCGCAAGCCAGAAGTCGTGAAGGGCGGCGTTTATGTCATTCGAGGAGTCCACGATTATGGCTACCCGTCTTTGACTTTTGAGGGGCTCAGGTGCTTCTACCATCAAGGAGCCTTCCGCCCCATTGTCGAGAAGAAGACCGACATAGCGATTTTCACCGCCATGCTCACGCCCAAGAAAGTGAAAGCGGATGCGTAGTGTCCGCGCCGAGTTCTCTAAGAAGACATGCGAGCAAGCGTGGGAGCGAGCCAATGGATGCTGCGAATATTGTCATCAGCCTTTCGACGGACGAAGGCCGGATTACCATCACCACCTCCCTGCCGCGCTTGGAGGCGATAACAGCCTGGGCAACTGCCGTTGCATCTGTCCGGCTTGCCACCGTCGAGTCACGAAAGAAGAAGACGGGCCAAGGATTGTGAAGGCCAAGAGCATTGAAGAAAAGCGGGCTGGACTGAGAAGGTCAAAGGTGAAGATCCGGTCCCGTGGGTTTGAAAGGAAATGGGCATGAGAGAGCAACCAGTATCACAGGCGTGTTTAAAAGCACTTTTGGATTATGACCCCGATACCGGCATCTTCGTGTGGAAGGCGAGCCGGCCCTGCGGGGTCAAGCAAGGCCAAATCGCCGGTTCTATTGGCAATAGAGGCCACCGCATGATTTCCATAAACGGTGCGTCACACTTGGCCCATCGGCTTGCGTGGCTATATGTACATGGTGAATGGCCACCGGCACAGATTGACCATATCAATGGTCGCAGATCGGATAATCGTATCGTCAACCTTCGCCTAGCTACGCCAACTCAAAATAATCAAAACAAGCGCCACTGGAAAACGGTTGGCTTCAAGGGTGTACGATTCCGGCCTCAGACAGGAAATTGGCAGGCGCGCATCACGGTAGGCGGCAAGACTAAATCGCTTGGTAGCTACCCGTCGCCAGAGGCCGCTCATGCCGCTTATGCAGCGGCTGCCTACGAACACTTCGGTGAATTTGCCAGGGTCTCTTGAGACAATGCCCCGTCAGAAGTTCAAGCAAAGGAGATTCGGATAATGGATAACTGGTTTTTGCTTTATCTGTTGACGCGATTGGATGCAGTCAATGGACTGTCATTCCCGCTCATATTCCTGCCTAGCCTGTTTACCGTGGGGGCAACAGTCTATGCCTTCTTCCCAGTCGAGAAGTACTCCTGGACAACAAAAGAGGACGTAGCACTCGCGGAAACGCGCCGCACCACGCTTCTCGGATGGCGCAACAAGTTTGCTGTGCCGCTCCTAGTGATCGGGACGCTCATAGCCGTCTTCCTGCCCTCCAAGAATGATGTGTTTTTCATCGTCGGCGGCTCTGCACTGATCGAGGCCGCTCAGAGCGACACAGCCAAGCGCATCGGCAGCAAGTCTCTGGAAGCCGTCGAAGCCTGGCTTGACCAGAACATGCCGAAGAAGCCTGCGCCGCAGTCATGACCTCCATATCCAGAGACGACCCCGTGCCGGTGGAGAAGGGCTAGGATGAGCGAGATTCCGGTAGGGATGGATGAAGCGGCCCGGCATCTTGGCATGTCGCGCCGGACCTTGACGGAAGTGCTCAAGAGGCATCCATACTATACGCGGGGCGGCCGGGCGAACGTGTTCTATGCCGCTGATCTTGCCAAGCTGCGGCATGCCCTGAGGGAGGAAACATGGCAGAAGGCAAATTGTATACCCTCTACCGCCGAGCTGGCAGCCCCAATTGGTGGTTTCACACAAAGCCTCCCGGCTTTAAGCGAATCCGACGAAGTACTCGCCTATCTGATCGCAAAAAAGCAAAAGAAGTCGCGCAGCGGATCGCGGCCAAGCTCTGGAAACGTTATACCGATGGCGAGCAAGTCTCGCTCACATTCTCAGAGGCAGTGATGCTGTACGAGGGGGCGGGAAAGCCGGACACCTATCTGATCCCGCTCACGCGCCATTTCAGCGGGCGTAAGGTCGTCTCAATTACTGCTGGCGAGATCAGGGCAGCGGCGCAGGAACTGTATCCCGGCGCGTCTCCGGCGACATGGAACCGGCAGGGCATCGTCCCGGCGCGGGCCGTCATCAACCACTGTGCCGAGTTGGGCAAGTGTCCTTATATCAAGGTGAAGCTGTTCAAGGAGTCCCCGCCTGCCAAGCGCGCCGTGAACGAGGCGTGGGTGAAAGCCTTCGTCGCCAATGCCGAGAACCCGCGTATTGCGGCAATCGAGTTCATGATGTGGATTACGGGCGCCCGGATCAGCCAAGTTCTTTCCCTGACATGGGAGGATGACATTCGCCTGAATGAGGCTATGGCGAAGATCCCGGCGGCCAAGGGCTTCCCCGAGCGATGGGCGCATTTGACGCCAGAGATGGTCGCAATGCTGGCGAACCTCAACAGCAAGCGCGACAAGGACGGCAACCGCGTTGGCTTGGTCTTTGACTACGCCCACCGCTGGTCGATCTACAAGCCGTGGCGGGCCACATGCGAGCGAGCGGGCATTCCCTATATCCAGCCGCACCAAGCCGGCCGACATTCATTCTTCACTGAGACGATTGCCCGGAACAAGGTTGACGCGAGCACGGCAGCGAAGCTCGGCGGCTCCAAGAGCCCGCATATCCTGTTCAAGACCTACGTTCACACTGAGGATGACACACGCTCTGTGATCGAAGATGTTTTTGGCACGAAACGGTCACAGCGGCCCAAAAATGCTAGCAAAAAATCGGCAAATATGGTAGGAAAGACAAATGCTTAACCCGATATCGGCGTGTCGTGAAATTCTCCCTTACCAAGGGAGTGCTCTACCACTGAGCTACGGCAGCATTGGCCGTCCGTATGCCCTCAGGAGCCAAGGAAATCAACGGTATTTTGCGCGCATCGGAAATACCAGCCTTGTGGTGCTCTGTGCTGAGCCAAGCAGAACAGAGCGAGAAACCGAGCCGCTGTGTGGCACGTTTTGGGCACAGTGGCGTTCCGCTGTCGTTCCCACCCGCCCGGAGGGTGAGTGATGGGGAACGGGATCGACATCACGTCCGCTCCAGAAGAACTCCGCGACTGCGCCATGTGCGGGGGAACTGGCTACTTGGTTGCGCGCGTCACCGTCTATGAGCATGGCTGCGGCTTTCCACACGACGACACGGACGAAAGGCCCTGTCCGCATTGCGGCGGCTTTGGACACATTGTCACGACCTGCGAAGGAGACTCAAATGAGCGCGTGGATTAAGATCGAAAGCGGACCAGACGAATCCGTTGCTCCTTGGGACGGCAAGCCGGTCCTGATCTGCACCGACCATAAATGGTGCAATCGCGTTCACCGCGCGATCTGGACTGATGCGGTTCATGGGCACGGCATTCACGGCTGGGCTGTGGAGGACTGCAAATTCGGCCCATACGCGCTGCGCGGTTACATGAACGTCACCCACTGGCAGCCGCTACCAGAAGCGCCCGCATGACCCTCCCCCATTCCCCGCCCCAGAGAGAAGGAGTGAAATAAACATGAGCGATGAAAGGCCCCCGCATGTTCAAAACCCGGACGGCTGTACGCCTGAGAATCGAGCCCTTCTGGATTGGGCGGCATGGAAGGGTGATGGTCCTGCGCCCGCGCATTGGTATGCGGTTAATTCGGATACCGGAGAAAGAACGAAGGTCTACCGTTCCTATTCTGATTATTGCGACGACTGACCCCTACCCCTGACCCATGCGCTACCCCGGCATTCAAGAATGGAGAAAGAGAATGACGCCTGAGCGGATAAGAGAGATCGCCGAAAGCCACGCAAAGCGCTCAGGCCTGCGGATTGAGGACGAAACAGCTAAGCGCCTGGCCCATGCCATCCGCATCCTTGAGGAGGCGGGCATAATCCTCATTGATCCGAAAGAGGAGCCATCGACCGGAGATCGGTATGCAGCGGGCGAATGGTCGCGCCGCAACTATGAGGCTTGGCTAGAGGACCATCAAGCCTGCGCCGCCTTGCAGCGAAGAATAGCGGCTATCGAGTCCCGCGCCTCCCAACAGAAGGAGCCCCGCACATGACGGAAGCAGCAATAGCGCTTAAAAACTGTCCGTTTTGCGGCGGGACCGATATTGCCGTTGTCCCGGCAGAAGACGAGCCAGACTACGATAGCGATTACCCGATAGTTGCAGCTTGCATGGACTGTTCGGCCAATGGGCCATTTGGCGAGTTTAAGAGTGGGGCTGACGCCATCGCCGCCTGGAACGCCCGCGCCGCCTCCACTGCGGGGGAGGGGAAGGAGGAAGAAGGGTGGCTCGCTGAGTTGCGGAGTGGCGTTTTGGACAAAGACGGACCGTCATGGTGGCAAATAGACCCAACGGAAGAAGATGGCGGCGGGTGGACAAAAGACGCAAGCCGCGCCCTGCGTTTTGCCAGAAAAATTGATGCCGAGAATTACATATATGACATGGGATGGACGGAGGTTGTCGCTACTGATCACATTTGGAGCATGGGACGAAGCAAACCCGCCACCCCCGTTCCTGTAGAAGCAGAGGGAGGGGGACGACTGGAAGCCTGGGACACGCTTCAGAACGCCGCAACCCTGCTCGAACTGCACAACCTACCAGCGGTCGCAGCGGCTGTTCGTCGTACCGCCGCCCTCATAGAATCGCAGGGGAAGCGCATAGAGGAGTTGAGAGAAGCGCTGGAGCCGTTTGCGAAGGCAGCGAGCCATTACGATACCTTCCCATGGCCAGAAACCGGCTACATCGGCGTTTATCTCAATTTCCACAGCCCAGAAATCACAGTTGGCGATCTCCGCCGCGCCCGCTCTCTCTGTGAGTCCTAACCCTTCCCGCGCCTTCCTATGCGTGGCATGATGGAGCTGAGATGAGCGATTGGCAATTGATTGATACGGCACCCAAGGACAAGGATATTCTTTTGGCCGGGCAGTGGCTCTCCGGGACTTGGGACTTCCATGTCGGGCGCTACTTGGTCTCACGGTGGCCGTTTGTTGGTCAGGGCCAGCCGACGCACTGGAAAGAGCTTATACCGCCCACCTAGCCCTTCTCCCCTCCCCGTGGCATGCTCATCCCATGCCCCGCTATACCGAAATCGTCTATGTCAAAGATCGCCCCTTCAACAGGAACATCAGAGTATACATTGATGCACCGGAAGGAGTGAATGTAACGAATCTGGAAGAGCTGGCGCAGAGATGTTGGGATTCGCCTTTGAAAAAGATCACGGTCGGGAAAGTGACTGTGAGAGCGGAGAAATTGAAGCGAGGTTAGCGGAATTGTGCCGTGATGCTGTTCGGGTTTTTGTCGATGGAGGCATTGTCCCGCTTGTCAACACGACCCGATCTGACTGTGCGGCGACCCGGCGACCCGGCATCATCGGTCCCCTCGAAATGGGCGTCTGGATGGCGCGGTAGCATGAACTCGATCATGGCGAAGTTGGCGACATCCACCAGATATTCGGTGTTTCCCGTCTCGGCATATTTTTCGAGACGCATCATCAGGGAGCTGACTGCGTCCACCTTGTGCGGAAAGCCATCTGAAATGGGACCGTACTTGTAGAAGCTGACCGTCATGGCGTTTTTCATGAGGTCAATGAAACGCTCGGAAAACTCAGTGGACAGGATCTTGTCGATGTCGCTCATCATCGCTCCTTATAGCATAAATCCGTCCACGGACGAAATCATTTGTTCGCTTCGCAGATCAAAATATTGGCATATTCCTTGGCTATGGCCTTCATCTCCATGAGCGTCTGTATGCTCTGCTCGTGGTCGGCCTTGGCCTTCTGGTGCTCCGCTATCATGCGGTCAATGTCCGTCAGGATGGTCTCGTTGATGCGCTTAAGGTTGTTGTTGAGGGCGATTTGATAGTTGGACTTGCTGTTCATAAGCCCCCCACCGTGCGGACCTGCGGGCTCACAGCCCCGTGCTTCGACCAGCTATTGGTCTGCGGGCTCTCATAGTAGTGCCGCTTGAAATAGCGCCACAGCGTGGGCGTGAAGCCGATGATGGCCCCTGTGTTCGGATCCTGCTCAAGCGCGACCATGGCCCCGCCTACATGGGCCTCCAGGCTCTTCTTGCGCATGAATGGGGTCTGGTCCTGGGTACAGCCCGTCTGGAGATACCAGACGTTTCTCACAAGGCCAGCGTCCATCTTGTGATAGTGGCCGTAAAGGGCGACGGCTGGCTTCTCACCGCCCTCATAGCTTTCAATGATCTTCTGCGGCTTGTAGGAGAGCGCATAGGCCGATCCGCCACCTGGATGCACCACGGCCAGGATGGCTTTAGCGCCCGTATTGGCGTTCACCAGCTCGACATGGGCCTCCATATAGCCCAGATCATGCCAGTTGTGGCCATCGGCGCGCATGACGTTCTCGGCATACTTGCCAACGTCGATGCCTTCTCTCTGGGCATACCAACCTTCGTGGTCGTCGCCGGTCACGGCATAAGTGGGGAAATCGAATTTGGGGAAGACGGAGGACATGAGCCTAAGCTGTTCGTCCATGCCGTGGGCAACGATGTCATAGCGGTTGAAGTTGGCCTCACCGTCTATCCAATTGCCAGTGTTGAAGACGCATTGGACGCCTGCTTTGGCGTAGCGCTCATAGACGCCGGTAAGCACATCCTCTCGGAAGTACTTCGAGCCTATGTGCTGATCGCCGCAGGCGCCGAACAGGAAGGTGTTGTCGGGCCGGGAAAGGAGCTGGACCTTGGCGCCCGTGACATAGGCCGCCTGCGCAGCCTGCCGTGGTATCTGCCAGGCATTGTCGGAGCGGACGACATTGTAGCCGTCAGCCGTCAGTTGGTCGATCGATGCTAGGATGGCATCGGGGCTGGAGCCCGTAGCTGCCATGAGGTCAGACAGGCTTGCGGAGCGCTTGGAAATTATAGCCCGGATGCCAGCGGCTATGTCGGGCTTTGGCAGTTCTGGTTGGGGAGCCAAAACCGTTGGCTTCATGCCTCGCTTTTGTGCATCCCGGAGGGTGTGTCGAAAGGATGCTTCTGGCATCCCCGCCGCGACTGCGGCGCGAAGAATGTTGCCGCCGTGCATCGCCAGCATGTCGATAGCTCGCTGACAAAGCTCATCAGGACGCGGTTTAGCGGCCATGGAGTCTCCTTGCCGTTATACTCAGTTCGCGGATTGGGGATAATTCGTAGTGGGGTTACGATTGCGCCGACTATTTCAAATGGACGCGGCGGATTCCGGCGCTCCAGAGGGCATCACCTATGATGCGCTCGGCGCGAATGACATCGGCCTCCGATGCGTCGGGGAAGGACAGATGCACGCCCTCATGAACGAGGGTGTAGAGCCATTCCTTGGCCTTCTGGCGGGGCTCTATTTCAATACGGTTATCATCGAAGAACGCGAGGCCAGTGGCCTTCTCGCGCTTTAGCTTGCGCTCGATGACGGTCACTTTTTTGCGCGGCATGACGTTCCCGTATTTAAAATACGCGATAGTTGTGGTAGGGTGATGGGGCTGGCGGCGGATGCCTACAGGTGGGGCGATGGCGTAACGGCGCTACACGCGACCAAAGCACCGCACTGAAAGGTGAAATTCGCTGTTGCGTCGCCAGCTCATTTCCTTCGCTCTGCCTTAGTGCAGTGCTTCTTCCAGCGGGAGTTATGACGGTCTATCTGGCGAAGGGATTCTTCCGTCATCCGGTCAAGCTCTGCCCGATCAAGTCGGATGATCTTAGTCTGCTGGCAGAAGTCAGATATGGCGGTTGGCCTGTCATCGCAGAAGAAGACGACAAGAAACCCAAAGCATACCGTGCTATAGAGCTTCATCGTGCATCCTCCCTCAGAGAATCCTTGATCTGCTCAAGCGACATGGCGTCTCGCTCTGCGTCTAGGGCTTCTGAGATTTGCAGCCGCTCGGCTATTGATGCGAGCTGCTTTGCTATCTGCCGGTCTTCGCCTGCTCCTAGGAGCTGCTGCGAGCGGACAATGTCGGCAATCTTGTCCGCTACAGACAGCAATAGTCGAAGAATGGTAAGCCAGGTCAATTCCACCACTCCGTCTTATCGCAACGATCACAAACCCGACGAACCCCCCCGAATGGGTCATCCATGTCAGGCTCGCGCGGATCGTCCCACTGATGGCCGAACCAGAAGCAGAGAAACTTCCGCCACATTATGCCGGCTTCTTCTTCACATAGTACGACCACAGAGCCGCAGCGAGCACCGCGCCGCCGCCCGCAATGGCAGTCCATGTTTCAGCGTCGAAAACGCCCTTGGTGGCGAAATAACCACCAGCAGCAGCAATGATCGTGCGGACGAGTCCGCCGAACTGTTCACCAGTCATGTTTCAGTCCTTTCAGATGATGCCTGAGACCGTCAGGCGCGGGTTAGTCCCGGTCGGTAATCGTCGCCGGGGAATAGCTCTGCCATGCGCTGCTCAATCGCCTTGTCCCACCATTCTTTGGGGCCGATGTTTCCAGGGCACGGCTTGAAGGCGCGCGGCTCTTCGCGGTGATATTTCAGGTTCTGCGGAGTGGGCTCATGGCCGATCATTGCATAGAGTGCTGCGGCGGCAGTCACTACCAAGTCGCGCTGCCCGTCGCTCAAGGTCTCTCTGGTGAAGTCCCCGACGATCTCAATTCCCCAATAGGTGGCATTGAACGACTTGGCATGGGTGCCCTTCCGCCATAGGGGGGTCGCTGTCCATATCTCCTCACGGTCGATGAACAGGTGCGGCGATGCCTTAAAGCCAGCGTTGGCCCACCGGGGCATCATGTTGGCTATGCGCTGGACCTCATCAATGCCACGCTTGGGCTTGTCCTCATCCCATGTCTTGAGATCGGGCTGGGCCGTGCAATGCAGGACGACACCGCGCGGACGCCATGCGCTCATCTTCTTCGCGGCAATCTCTTCCGTGAAGTAGATGAACTGAGCCGGGGTGAAGCCCTGCACTTCAAGATTGATCCCGCCGTAAGAAAGCTTCCTCGGCTTGTAGAGCACGGAAACCGGCTTTATCATTTTGCCTCTGCCATCTTCAATGCGCGCTCGCGAACAGTGTTGATGCGCTCAGACCATATCGCCCCCCAGGTCTTGCCCGTCTTGAGATTGGCAACCTTCTTCCAGGTGCGGAAAAGCCGGTACTTGGCAATTCGCGCCTCACAAAAGGCTTCGATGAGCTTGGGCACGTCGCGATGGCGAGCGGCCCAACGGGTGCGCAGCCCGAAGTGGCCGTCTACTGGTTCATGCTTTAAGGCTGTTTGGAGCACCTTAATTGCGCCCGTGACACCGCCGAGAATTGCAGCATCAAGGACGCAGTAGTCTATGCCAGCGGGCAACTCATCGAAGTGGATAGGATCAAGATACTGTGCGCCGTAGATCTCTTCGGCCTCCACTCGTTCCATCGCCTTGAGGTCTGACCATGTCGGCTCTGGCTTGCCGTGGAGCTTTCTCCATGCCTGGAAAACAGCAAAGGTGACACCCATATTGACGGCACCGCCGCCCTCTTCCGCCCGTTCGGCATAGCCGCCTTCATGACGGAAGATGTAGTCGAGAGCTGCCTTGCGGTTCTCTTTCATGCGGTATGGTCCACAGTTGGTAAAAGACGAATGCGGTGAAGATCGCGGTCAGGCTGTGCCAAATCCATGAAATGGTGCGAAAGTGGCGCTTCACTGCGCCACCTTCTCAATCATGCGCTGGAAGACGGCGGACCATGACGCATAGTCCATGGTGATGACTTCGTTTTCGCCGCCGATGAGAGGGGCGTGGCCCTCCCATCCGTCACCGCCAGCGAACGCCACCGGGTGAACGACGCGCGTTCCTTCGTGCGATGCCTTCTTGTCCGCCTTCTTCTTCGCGCGATCAGCCTTGCATTCCTCATACCCGACTGCCGAACGGTCATGCACAGAGGCGAAGCAGTTCTTGGTGAGAAGCGCCTTTACATGAGAAATGGGAACAGCGAGCCCGATGAAGGTTGCGCTACGGCTACCGGCAGCAGGAACGCCGATCAACTCGCCACGCCCGTTATAGAGCGCGCCGCCTGAATTGCCGCCGAATGTTCCGCCCGAATACTGGATGTAATCGCGCTTGTCGTCGCCGCCCACTTCGAGCTGGCGATGCAGAGAGGAAACAACGCCCTCCACTACTGTCGCCTCAAGCATCATGGGATTGCCGACGATCCACACACGCTCGCCGCGCACGATGGCGGTCTGGTCCGCCATGGGCGGGGTCAGAGTAAATGGAATCGACGTCTGCTTGATCTGGATAATGGCAAGGTCGTTCTTCTTGTCGTAGCCGACGATCTCTGTGTCATATGAAGTCGAGCCGACCTTGGCGAAACCGTTATAGTGGTTCTGCGCCACCGGAACGTCTTCCAGTTTTTCGCGCATGACGGTGCTGACTTCGCCATCTTCGTTGGTCTCTTCGACTTCGCGTGAGGAGATCTTATCGCTGACGCAGTGATGGTTGGTGAGTATGAGGCGATGCTGGACCGAGATCAGCGTACCCGAGCACTTGTCATCGACAATGAAGTTCGTCTGGTCGATGAGACGGTTCATTGACGCAATATCCCAAGCTTTCGCTTCCTCCGCTTTGGCTCCGATGTTGGCAAGGAGGGCGAGAATACCGACCAGGCATGCGAGCCCGATCAGCCAGTGCTTGGCTTTCATGGGATGTTCCTATGTTGGGGGGTGAGTGTGGGTAGGCACTTAGACAGGCAGCCACGACAGCGGGAAATAGCCATCGCGGTAGAGAAGAACGACAAGGGCAGCGCCAGATAAACAAAAGGCGGCAAGAATGCCGCCTAGTGCGAGGATCTGGTTATATGCCATCGGGTGTCCTCATGAGCATTGTCGAACAAGACGACGAAGCTCTGCGCCGCGAAGTGTGATGGCTCTAGAGGTCAGCCCGCCCCTTGACCTGATCCATGAGCGGATCGCAGCGGGATAGCGGCCCATAAGCCACTGCCCGATACGCCCGTTGTGCTTCCCTGCCCCGAAGGGAGCATGGAAGGTCAAGGACGCATTCGGGCCGACACAGGTTGACGAATAGGCCAGAGCCAATGTGCATGCGCTCTTGCATGAGCCCATGATGCGGATGGGCTTCTTCGCATGCTGAAAGCGCTTGGCGTATTGAAAGACATAGCCGCCGTTGTCGTTGTGAACTGTGATGGCGGCGGAAGGCGAAGACAAAGCGAGAGCGGCAACTGCCGCGAGAGCAGCAATTCTCATGTCCGAAATCCCTGTCCTGGTCGGAAAGCTAGGGCTTGAAAGAATCCCTAAGCGCACGTATAATATGTATTAACAAATTTTCATTGTCAACACATAAAATACGAATGCCACAAGACAAGAAAAAGGACGATATTCTTCACATGCGAGTGAGCGCCGACTTCTGGCAGCTCGTTGACGATTGGCGAAGAGAGCAGCCAGACATCCCGGTGCGATCCGAGGCCGTGCGCCGCATGGTTAGGATTGCAGCGGAAGCAGCCGCGAAAGGAAAGAAGCGATGACCACCGAAACCGCCCTGCTCATCATCTTCGGAGCCCTCGCCCTATTGGGCTGGGGATATGCGATCTATCTCGGGAGCTTTGTCCCGCTCTAGCTTCGCTTCCTCACCATCCTGACAAGGGTCAGAATGCCGATACCCAGTCCGACGATCGGCGCAAGTAAAGCCGCCACTTGCGACACAGCCTGCAATGGTTCAAGCCACCACCAGGAGCTGATTAGAGTGCCCGATAGAAAAAGCTTCGCCGCCGTTCCCTCGCTCATCATTTCAGCCTCGCCTTGACTGAGGCAACCAGCGCCTCGCGCTGCGCTTTGATTTCCGCTGCCACCGCCGCGTCCAGCTTTCGCTTCTCGTCAATTGTGGCGGCCTTGACCGGATCAACGGTGATCTTGCCGTTGCTGAGCGTCCATGCGTTTCTATGGGCGCGGTCCTGTGGAATGTCAGCGGGCTGGATGATGCTCCATGACATCCCGCCAAAGCCGGACTTGGTTAGTTCGGCCTCGATGTTCTCTGATGTGGCTTCGCGCACATCGCCTGGATCATCCGGGTTGCGCTTCACCAGCGTTACAAACTGCATGACCGCTACGCTGCCGTCAGGTTGGGAAATCGCAACGAATACGACTTCGGGCTTTCCTTTGTGAGTCATCTTATTGGTCTCCCAGGCCCATGACAGACCATGAAGCTGGGTCCGTCAGAACGGGCGTATCGTCGCCGCTGTTACATTCAACTAGGATGGTCCCGGCAGCGATGCCTCCGCTTCTGACCGTTCCATGGAGTTGGTTCGCCCTGTCTTGCGTTGTGTTCGGCCGCTGGATGGTCAGCTGGGGCGCCCAGTTGGCTGATGAAAAGTCGGTTGCTATGGTGACGGTAAGTTGTCCCGTAGCCGTGTCCGTTATACTGGTGACATTGTATGACGTCTGAAGCGTTGGGGTGCCGGCGCTCACCGTCACGTAAGCCCAGAATTTGGGATGGCCGGGATGATATTGTTGGACGCCGGGAGACACCGCCTGCTCTGTTGCTGACGCTGATTCCATGGCGCTCTGATTGGCAAAGCGCAGAGCCTCTATGACGTACCAGCGGCTGTCGGTTGCGTCATATCTCAGTTTAACGCCGCAATGGCGTGGGATGGCGAAAGACACATCGCCAGGGGTGTAAAACCGGTTTGCCGCTGTAGAACTGGCGCTATCGGACGCGAGCGTCAGCGTGAAAGACGTGTTGACGTTCATCAGCAGAACAATGCGGCCATCGGCACCACCAGCCAAGCCAGTGATGGTACGGTTGGCGTCAGACGATACACGGATGGTCGATGCCGTGGCGTGTCCGGTTGGGGCGTAGTCGTTCTGGTCCGCCGTGATCGCATCGGTGATGTCGCCTGAGAGAGCGAATGCGCCGGCTAGAGATACCGAGGCGCTGACAAAGAGATTGCTCGCCATTGTGACGGGCGCGCTGAATGACACAGATGCGCCAAAGCCCTGCGTTCCCGTCCAGGAGTTATTGCCAGTCAGAGACGGCGTGTTCAGATTCTTGTCATAGGCGCTCGAAACCGCTGCGATCGACATCGAAGCCGACAACGAGCCCGAATCCTTGGTGATCGTGACGGTGGTTTCGGCCGTGAAGGAAGCCGATGTGATCGTGCCATAGACGGTCGCAGATCCGCCCGTGAGCCGGACGCGCCTGTTGGCGGTATAGTCAGATGTCTGATCGCCAGCCAGCTTGAATGTGGTCTGTGAGGCAACCGAGGCCGTAGCAGAGCATTCCACCCAGCCCCATTCATCGGGACGGTAAACGCGGCGGATCTGCGCCATTTCCTCGCGAGAGGAGTTGTTGACGGTCGAGGGTGCCTGGCCTTCCTGCCAGTTGATGGTGTTGGCCCCGCCAGCGACAGAAGCGTTGCCGCTGGCCGTCTGAGACCATTTTCTAAGATTAGGCATGTCATTGATCCCGAAAGGAAAAGGCGCTATCTTGCGCGAGTGCGAAAAATCCCCGTCAGCCGCCGCACCTATTACGGCCTCTGTGTCCTGCTCTTTGCTCTAGCGATGTGGGGCTATGGCGAGTTTCTGTCGTGGTCCTTCGCCGCCTATGGCGATTGGACGCTTATTGTCCTGCTATTCTGGTTTCTGGTAGCCGCCGCATGGGACGCTCGCGAGGCCCGTTCAACATCTCGCCCGCGAGCCCAGATTGAGTCAGGAGAAGCTGTTCCGTCGCCTTCTGGGCGAAATCGCTCTTGGGACTTACTAAGGCGGGGCCGCCACGCCGGATAAGATGATCCAGCATATCGACATTGCGCTTGGTTAGATGGGTTGCGCCTTGACGGGCAAGGAGGCCAGCCGCAGGGAGAAACACTGCCCCTACTGGCCCGCCCATCGCAAAGCCAGTGCCGCCGCTCAGGGCTGACGAGACAACCCCCGTGGGAGCGAACTTACCGAGCATGCGCATGGCATTCTCGACAGGGCCACCGCGCGCAACGCGCTTGATCGCTGCCTGCTCTGCTGCGGTAAAGGTGCGCATGAGTTTCTTGTTCTTTGCCAGCGCGCGAAACTCGGTGCGGATGGCGTTTTCAAGCCCAGAGCCGGAGAACTGAGGAGCGCTGGTCTTGGCGCGCTCCATCATCTCTTGGATGGTTTCCGACTTCTTCAGCTTCGACCATTGCGAGCGGGCATTGAACAGCGCATTAATGGCCTTGTTTGGATTGCCAGCAACCACGTCCTGCGGGCCAAGGCGCAGCATGAAATCGTCCAGCTTGTCTACAATGATACCAGCAAGGCGGCGCTCGT
>Ga0196964_10000176_pt1 | contig 44919 bp, 80 predicted proteins | sample S1_10metaG_FD_148615 | JGI IMG/M metagenome (GOLD analysis project Ga0196964, IMG submission 148615) | Soil microbial communities from Anza Borrego desert, Southern California, United States - S1_10 | ecosystem: Environmental > Terrestrial > Soil > Desert | place: USA: California | collected...
GGATATTTGTGACTGCCGAAGAAATTATATTCTTAGTGAATTAGAGTCCATATTAAGAACAGAGAAAACTCAAACATGACCCAACACCCCCAAAAGAGTACGGAGGGGAAGAAGAGGAAGAGGCATAGACATCGATATACAAAAAACTGGGGGAGTGTTAACGGTTTCTTGGCCTATGGGAGAAAGCAGTTTTGTGTATGCGGAAAGAGGAAACCATGACTAAGAATAGTATGGAAAAGAAAGAATTAATAGAAAAATATGAAAAATATTCTTGCGGATGTTCAAAGTCTTTTAGGGTAAATGGATACAGAATCGATGGATTCAGTTTTCTTTGCTACGATCATGGGCTAGGCTCAATGATTTCACAAAAAAAGAGGAAACAATGAATGACGGTTGGAAGGCAATTTGGGAACAAGAATACAATGACCGTTTTGGCTTTTTAGATAGCATCATAGAAAAGCGTTGTATTCCAGGCGATAAAGGAACCAATTTTGGACATGAGATAAGGGAATTTATAAGGGCAGAGATGAATTGCAGAGACGCCCTCATCTCCTCCCAGGCTGAAGAGATAAAGAAACTTCAAATAAAATGTGCAAATCTAGATAAAATTTTAGGCTCTCTTGATGTCGAGAATCCAAATGCCACAGATGCACTTTTACAGACACTTACTATGCAGAAAGCTGAGATTGAGAGGTTGAGAGGGGCGCTTGAAGTAATAGCTGCTGGCGACTGCATTGATTGTAATGCTGATAAACTCGCCAAATCCGCACTGGAAGGGAAGGGGGAGGGATGAGATTAGTTAGACAAGTCGCCATAGAGCGGAGACGGTGCGCACCAATGGGGGTAAACAAGCCACACCGATTGTAGCTTGCATCCTGATTGGACGAAGGCATAACCGGAAGCTGTGCGCTGGACTGGGCATAGTAGCCTGAACGGATCGGAGTCCAACACGCCGGGAAGCAACCGGCACAAGTTTAATAAGGAGGTTTAGAGTGAGTGAGCTTCATGAATTAACCGATAAGATCAAATACAATTTACTATCTGGCTCTGTAGAACGCACAAACTCCATTGTGCGGGAATATTTGAAGGGGTGTGTAAAGAAATGCGAGAAAGTTCATTGGGTTGATATTGGCCCCTGGTATCAAGGAAAGCCTTCTTTGACCGAACTCTTTAATAAAGCCCTCGGCCTCTCACCAAAGACGGAGCCGACAGGTTATTGTTCAGCGCACCAAGAACCTAACGATAATTGCCGCACATGTTATCCGCCCAAGCAAGAACCGGATAAGAGTAAGTGGTGCAGTCATCTAACGTTTGGGGAGAACGGAAGTTGGTGGATTAAGCTTTCTAAGGATGACCAGTGGATTATCGCCAAAGAATATAATTTTTGCCCCATCTGCGCCGCCCCAAGACCGAAGCAATTGAGTGAGAGGGAGGAGTTGGCGGAGAAGTTTATAGATTTTATCTACAGAAAGATTAACAGGGTTCTTGGTATTACGCAGAGGAAAGAGTGTGCATTAGAGATGGCCGACATAGCCCTTGAGTTTATGAAGGAGAAGAGATGAAGCGGACGGTGGAGAGGATATTATCGAGTTATTGCAACTCAACAAACTGTCATTGCCCTGAGATAAAAGCCGCGCTTAAAGAGTTGGTGTTGGGGTGTGTGCCGGACGAGCGTAAAGGTAAGCACTTAGGTCACTCAGAAGATGATGGCTACTGCTATAACTGTCAGGAAGTTGTGCCAGAAGATGAACGAAGTAGTTTTGGTGATTGGGCTTGGAACTCCTGCCGCACCGAAACAATAAAGAGGATTGAGGAACTATTCAAATGAGCGAGAGGAGTAATGAGGAGATAGCTAAACACCTATCCGGCAAATTGCTATGTATTAAAGGCCAGTTTAATTTACTGGAGGTGGTTGAAAAGTTAATCCTTGAAGCCCTAGACCAAAAAGACGCCGAATACCAAGCCAAGATAGCGGCGCTGGAAGAAGAGAATCAGCAGCTTAAGAATTTCTTTCGTTTGATAGATGAAGAGCGTGCAAAGTTTAAAGTTGCAGATTCAAAGCTAGTTATCTCGCTTCAGGCCAAACTCCACTCTCTCGAAAAAGTAGTAAGCGCCGCCAGATGGTACAAAGAAGCCTATTTTAATTCAACGGATAGTAATGAGAGGAATAAGACACGGGATAGGTTATGGGATGCGCTTCGTGAATATGAGGAGGGGAAGAGTTGAAGCTGTCACCACTGATATGCCTATCATCATCACTATCGCTTCTGTCGCTTTGATGTTTCCTGCTTCTAGGGGCGAATTAAAGCCAATGGTCCAAGTAATAAATCAGCTACAAGTTATTTATCTGATCTGGGTCATACATTGGGTGACTAGAAAAAATGGATGATACTTACCCAATAGGAATAGGCGCGTGTCGGAGAGCTATTGAGAGGGCGCGTAAAGCTCTGAATGTAAATTACACACAAGAAACCGAAGAGATTAACCACGAACAGACTGAGATTATTAGCTCCTTAAGGAAAGTTATTAGGTTGAAATACGATCAGAAGCATATTCCGTTCGTGGCGTTTGCTTTGGATAGGATGAGGAAGAATGAAGAAAGGTAAAGCTTCAGTTCCAGTATATGTTTATCTCGTGCCAAAGAAGAAGTGGCCGAAGAAAGTTAAAACCCACTACGTCGATCAGTATGGGATTGCTTTTGATGTTGATGCTAAGACAGGCAAACTTGTGGGGTATGAGTTTTTGGATTGTTATGGGGTAGAGATTAATGGCAAGGAAGTTTAACTGCTCACACGACTACTGCAAGCGCGAGGGGAATAATTGGCGCTGCTTGACGTGTAATATGTATCCCGCCCTCATTTGGCTTGATCTGTCGCTCGAACGCTTAACTCCTTCAGTCTCTTAATCTCATCCGTGTAAGTCTTAATAAGTCCTATATAACTAAACTGTTTCCGACACTTAGAGCAGTCGAAATAGGTATGCTCCCTATCATCTTTCATTAATAGGTTATTCAAGCAATAAGGACAAAGCATATTATCTCCTTGTAGATGTGTATATGTACTACACATGTTATCGAGCAAAAAAAATTCATTACCACCAGCTAACTTTCTTCTTTATATGAGGCATGTTTTTATTACAGAAACAAGTGCCGACATATTGGGGAGGATGGCCGAATTTGACGATGTAGATTGGGTGGCCGGTGGATTGAGTCATTTAACCCTCTTCATATAACGAATAGTGTCATCTCGGAGCTTCTCGTTATTAACTAAATGCTCTAAGAATTCATTCAACTGTTCTAATTTAGCCCAAGCAGCGAAAGGAATAGCAAGCCACTCTTCCGGTGATTCGCAAGCTTTAAACTCTTTTATAACCTCAAGCGCAATTGCTAGTTCTTTCTTTGATCGTTTTGTTTTTAGGAAGTCGGTTATTTTCTTACTCATGCTTCACCTGCCACTTCTTAACCATTTCCTCATGCCCTTTAATCGCTTCTTCTAGGGTTGAGTATCGGTCCATGTCGAGATCATTTCCTTTGCCATCCTCATCAAACACCATAGTTTCAAATATTATTGGCGGTCCAGTAAGTCGCCAGTTATGATCCAATCCTAACCACACCGTTGATACTTTGCCGCCCCAGGGTAGGTTAGTTAGAGCGATGCGTTTATAGTTGAAATCTCTAAGCAATTCTTCCCATTCCAGCATATTCTTAATTGGCTTACCTTCTTTGTCATAGACTCGAACTATAAGGTTACTTTCTTCACGGTTATTCTTCATGTTTGCGCCTCAGCTATTCCCTATAATCGTCATAAATTTCAATTTCATCATTCTCCTTAACAATAATAGGTCCCCATTCCTTTACAAAAGACATTAGATCTTCAAGGGTATTGATTTCTATTGTTGCGTCTTGGTCGTAATCAACATAATTATTCTTTTTAATTTTAAAGCCAAGAGTCTTAAGTTTCTTGGCGTAATCTGCATCTGGAAAATGCATTGAATTGGACAGCTTAAATTTCATATCGCTCACCATTCTCCATTAGTGGGTGTCCTTTGTTCTAAATTGTTCAAGCCAACGCTGTACCTTCTCTGGCGATCCTTGTGAAGCTGCTGGCAAATAGTTATACATAAAGCCTACAATTTCCCTTAAGTGACGAATGTTGATATGATCCGCTCTGCCAATAGCTCCTTTTAAATCATTCTCAAGCACAGCCGTTAAGAATCCACCTGGTTCGATCCCATGAAAGACGTAGAACTCAAAGGCATCGATCATGTGCTCAGGGACACCGTATCTTCTGGCTTCTTCTTGAAACTTTTCATTGCGTTCCATTGTTAGTCCTTTGTGTGGGATTGGGCTTTGGCTATTAACTTTGCTAATTCGCGTCCCTTCGATGATAGTGGAGCGCACAATGCATATTCTTTCACAAGCCAGTCGTACATTTCGGGAGCAGCGGCGATTAGGGCGGCGTTGGCTTCGGTTTCCTCATTATCGCGGCCATTAGCATTAACTAAAATAGCAATGCCTTGACCATTAGGCGCAAGGATTCTCTTTTCGCCTTCTGGTGTATGCCAAACATCTACTTTCCACGGTCCTGGTGTATGCTTCATTGGTTTAGTTTTCATTGGCGCACCTCCAAAAAGTTATTATTAAGCCTCATCATTTGTTTTTGTCGGATCTGTTTTGTCTTTGTACCATGAAGATCCAAGCGATGATGATGCTTTGTCAAGCCATAATTGTGTATCTCTCTCAAGTTGTCCAAGCGGCATTAATGGGTTGGGTGAAATTGGCATGATAATCTTCAGCAATTGGTTGCGCTTAACCTGTTGTTCTTTAATAGCATCTTCGTACGTCTTTATCGCTATTAAGTAGCCTGCCCAAATACCCACCAATAAAGTTAGAATGTAATACATTTTAAATGCTCGCAGTTTTTATGCTTTGTTTCATACCAGCAAATTTCAGATTCATTGGCACCGGATATCTTTGCTGATTTAAACTTAGCGGCATAATCGTTAGCTTTTTCAAAATTTCGGAAGAATTTCACTCTTAGCGCATTATCTACTTTCCATAACTCTTTCATAATCGCACCCTCCTAAGAAGTTGTTAGTTAATCGATTGTTGGACGTTCAACCTTATTACTGCTTGAAAAGCCGGTAGAGGGTCGCTGGCCGCCAACTTTACATAGCTATACATCATGAAATTAAATAGATTAAAGCTATGTTAATCCCGATCCCAACGCCGAGCAAGAAGAAAAGCCAGTCTCTAGGCGACATGGTTAATCATCCTGTTTCGGTTCCTATCGAGCAATTGAAGGGCAGACTTTAACTTAACGTAGGTTTTAATCTGTCCTCTTGAATACGCTGTTACTAGGATTAGATAAGTTTGATCTGGGTTCATTTATTTGTCCTCCATTTTAAAGTTGAATCGCAACTGTCCGCGATCTATTGATAGTGTGATTTGATCAGTCTCCGCTTCATCCATTGCTTCGATGAAGGTTTTTAGTTCCGCTCGGGTTAGGGTTAGGTTCATTTAGTTTGTCTCCTTTACGTTGCATGCTTCATTCCACTTTGACCAATTAAAGCGATCATTAATTCCAGCGCATACTTCACCGATTGTTTGAGCTAGATGCTTTCTTGTGCCGTTTTCAGTGACTTTTGCGATTGCTTTGGCTAACTCGTTGAAGTGCTTTCTTGACATTGTCTTATCTCCTTATTTATGGTTTATAGGGCACAATAAATCCGCGCTTACTCCAAATTACTAAAAGCTATTGCCTCTTGTTCTCCGCTTAATTCAAAGATACGTGTATTAACATGCTTGCGGCTTGTCAGATCATGCTTGCGTATTAATTCGAGCGCATTTTTCGCAATATGCACTTCGATTCGTCCATCATCATATTTGAGTTTAAATGCCTTCATTTCTTATCTCCTTAATTATTCCTTTATGGTTCACTAGACACAAAAAAACTACTTCGATTGTTTCCTAAAATACTCCGATAATATTTCGTCCAGTACATCACTCACTGGCTTCTTATCATCGGCTGATTTGTACTTTAATCGCTTCATATTCTCTTCACTTATCATCAGTGTTGTCTTCACTTTCTCGCTTGGCATACTAGAATAATACCATATTTAAGGGGATGGTCAAGGACTAAATTAAGATTTTGGCTATCGCTTTACAACACTATATATAGTGGTTAATAATTGACAATATACTATTAGTGGAGTAAAAATATGATTATGATTATGCCAACGGATTCAAGTCCGCTCAATGCTGATCCGCTCACACTGCTAAGTGAGAAGCAAAAACTGTTCATTGAAAGTTACATTGTTGATAAAAACGGCACAAAAGCTGCTATTCATGCCGGATATTCCGCTAAGTTTGCTCATATTGAAGCAAGCCGCATGTTAAAGCGTCCTAACGTAAAGGCCGCTATTGAGGCTATTTTGTTTCAACAAAACAAGGAATATAGGCGTCATTTGATGTCGAAAGAGGACTTCGTTGGCAAAGCGATGGATAAATTCGAGTCGAATGCGGTTCCTGAGGCTGTAAAACCAAGATATTTGGAAATTGGTGGTCGCGCTCTAGGTTATATTGGCGCAAGTGCTGATGTTTCAACAACTAACAACACGCAGATAAATATAACTAACAAATTGGAGATCAACGGACTATCAACCGATCAGATTTTGGAAAAGGTTAAAGGTTTGTTGGATGACCAATCGAAGTGAGCACACAATTGAGCATGGACAAAACTTTACTTTACAACCCTTTACATATCAATCACTTGGCAAAGTAACAATGAAAGCTTGTCAAGCTTTGAACGTGAGAAATTAATGGGACAAATATTAGGGACATTAAGGCCGGCCCCACCCCGCGAAGACGGGAGTACCCTCATATATATAAGGCTCGTTCGAAAGTTTTACAATTTTTTTAAACTCAGTAAAACGTACCAATACTCAGCTTGACCACAGAAACCCTCCCACAGCCCTCAATGGTCGATGACCTCCGAGCAAGGGGACTGAGGTATCCCAAGGAGTTGAGAGAGAACGCTATTTATCGATATAAGCTCCTCTCCGCAGCGGTGAATAATAAGAAGGCTCAACAGGATTTACTCGAGATCAGTCAGTCCGATATTCTGTTTTGGGTTAATGTTTTCGTTCACACCTACAACCCCCGCAAGAATCCTTCAACTATTCCTTTTATTACTTACGAGTATGAAGACAAGTTGATCCTAGAGATCCTTGACCGAGTGCTGAAGCAAAAGGATTTACTGATTGATAAGTCTAGAGACATGGGAGTCACTTGGTGCGTCCTCTTAGTCTTCACTTGGCTTTGGCAGTTCGGGGGTGAGGGATTCGATTTCTTGGTGGGATCACGCAAGGAACAGTACATCGACGTTATGGGAAACATGGACACTTTGCTGGAGAAGATCAGGTTCATCATTAGAAACGAACCTCAATGGATGCGCCCATATGGATGGGATCCAGATAAACACTCGAACTATATGAAACTAGTTAATCCAGTGTCCAAAGCAACTATCACAGGAGAGGCCACTAATAACAATTTCTCCCGTGGTGGTAGACGAAGAGGAATCTTCTTCGACGAGTTCGCTTTTTGGGAGTGTGACCAATCCGCCTGGAGAGCAAGTGCTGATAGCTCAAATTGCCGAATAGTGGTATCCACGCCAAATGGAATGAATAACCAATTCGCCAAGTTGAGATTTAGTAACTCAATTGACGTTCAGTCCCTCCACTGGAGACTCCATCCTGAGAAGGATCAAGCTTGGTATGAGAATGAGTGTAAACGCCGTAATCATGACTCGATTGAGATAGCGCGAGAACTCGACATTAATTACGAAGGATCTGAAGAGGGGATTCTCTTCCGCATGGATGATCTCCGAAGAGCCACACAAGCTCAGCCAATCATGACAATGGATCGCAAAGTAGTCTCAATTGATCCCGCCGGTGAGGGTGATGATGAGGCGGTGATATACGTCTCTAATAACGGAAATGTAATTGAGCGCAAGTTCTTCAAAAAGTCTGATCCAGTCCAGTTGGCCGGGGAATGTGCAGTGTTAGTGAGAAAGCATAAGGCTCAAGTGTTGATTGGGGACGCAATTGGAAACGATGTCCTCTCCTTCGCCAAGAATCTTTTAGGAGCTGATAATTGCAAAGTAGTAGCGATTAAGGGAAGCGAGAAGGCCAGTGATCCAGTTAAGTTCTACAACAAACGAGCCGAGATTTACCACAACGCCGCCAAGTTAATGGCAAGTGGAAACGTTCAAGTTGACGACGATCACACTCTCATCATGCAGCTCAATGCCACTAAGTACACGACTAAGGACGGAAGGATCATTTTAATACCGAAGGAAGAGATTAAGAAGTTGGTTGGGGGATCACCCGATAGAGCTGACGCCTGGTCCCTGATGGTTGAGGGTCTTAAATACACGCATTCAAGGTATGAGGTCGAACAAAGGGAAAGAGTCCGAAGAGTCAGAGAGCCACTAATGGTGGAGTCAGGAAAGGAATATGGGGACTGGGGCGACATTATTAGCTAAAGAGAATTTAAGAAAGCTGAAGTGGGCTGAGGATATTTTATCACTGGTTGAGAAGACGGATAAGCCCGAGTGGTTACTTAGGATTAAGACCGAGCACTGTAAAGAGTTGCTTAGACATCACATGTACATGATTAAAGAAATTCAGAAGGGACTGAGCGATGCCCGTAGAAATGCAGATTAAGTCTGAAATAACTCCTGAGATTAAGGAGTTTGTTAAGAAGTTAGCTGGAAAAGTAAGGAGAGACGATGATGACAGGCAAGTTTGGAAAGACAAGCAAGTCGTCGCTCATAACGCACGACTGGGATTACGAAGACGTACAAATCGTCCGTATCCTGGTGCCTCAGAAGTTCCGATCCCAATTACTGACAAGTTTATTAAAAAACTCAAAGCACTTTACGTATCCGTTGCCACTCAGAATAAAAAGCAAATTAGTGTGCGAATTGAAGAGGGGTATCCGGTCACAAATGAAACGAGGGAATCCGCCAACAAGATCGAACGTGCGCTGAATAATTTAATTAAGAAGCGTGACTTCCAGTGGACTAAGAAGGTGACTCTCTTCGTTGATTACTTTCTTGAAAACGGTCACGCCATATTCAAAGTGATTGAGAAGTTCTTCTCTAAGACCGTCAACCGCACTATCAACATGGACAACTTCTCTGACGAAGAGAAGAAACAGCTTAAGTCAATGAAAGTTGAGGAGCTTCGTCAAATAGTAGCAGCAAGAGAGGAAATGGACCTCGATGATAAAGAGGATATTAAAGAGATTGATCGAATCGTTAAGCAATTTAAGTCGGGGAAAAAGGAGATTAAGTTCACTAAGAGGATAGCTTATTCCGAGCCTACGGTGATACCGGAGAGAGGCTTGAGGATAATTGTGCCTACTTCTGGAACCGAGCTTCAGCGCCTCCCTCGCATCACACATGACATGTGGATGAACTATCAAGAACTCCGAGACATGGCGGATAAGAAAGTGTACGAGAAGGATGTAGTTGACTCACTCGACCCCGATGGCGGCACGAACGATGATTCCATTAATAACCTGTCTTGGTCCTTAGCTGAGGGCGTCACGAATGAAGAAACGAAAACCGGACTCTTCAACGTCAGAGAATGTCAAACCTGGTACGACAGAAAAAAGTGGGTATTCACTTGGATCGAGCAAGTTGGGCAGAAGGTTAAGTCGAGTAAGGAGGACTTGGATGATGTACTCGTTCTTCAGGCCATAGAGCTTCCTTACGAACATGGTTTGTGGACTTACGTTAAGCATGACTTTGAGCTGAAGAATACTCGGTGGTATGCGAGTCGAGGAATCCCTGAGCAGATCAGAGGACTCCACCAGACAATTGAGAAGATGTACAACGCGAGACTGATTAGAGACGAGTACAACAATGCTCCAATGTGGCGTGTTAGTAAGCAGCTTGGAATGGCTGGGGACGAGATTAGATTGCGGCCTGGTCAAGTGGTCGAAGCTGAGGCGGGGGAAATTGAGCAGATTAATAAAGGAGTCACGGTTGATGTCTCAAGTGAGCGACTGGAGCAACAGGCAAAGGCTTATGCTGAGGAATACCTATCAATCGCTGATTTCACTAATCGTTCGGCGGTCAATGCGGGTGGTGTACGGACTGCGACTGAGATTCAAGCGGTTCAGCAGAACACTGGGAGGCAGTTAGGGATTGATGTTTCGCTGTTCCTGGAGTCTCTATCCGAAGTCGCCAATCAAATGTACCTCATCCTCAAACAATCGGTCGATGTCCCAAAAGTAATTGGAGGTGTCTTACTAACGCCTGAGGATTTTCTTGTGAAGTGTTCCGTCTCGTGGGTCGGCTCTCTTGAGTCCACCGATGCTGAGCTTCAACAGTCCAAAGCACTCCAGCGCATTCAAGTATTGCAACAGGTGGGTATGCCCTCTGGCGTGGTAAGTCCAACCAATATCTACTTCGCACTTAGAGACTGGTTGACGAAGGACTCTGATGTTGAGAATCCCGATAACTTTGTCACCTCACCTGAGGATGTACTAATGGGCGAGATTGAGGAGCAACAGTCGGAGCTAGTGAGAATGATGAACGGATTCGATGTACAGGTGCATCCAGACGACAACGATGGAGTGCATATCCAAGTGATTGAACAGTATCTCCAGTCACCGCAAGGTCAGCAAAGAATGCAACAAGATCCAGAGTTCGCGCAAAGGGTAGAAGCCCATGCGAGTCTACATATTCAATCGGAGGCAATGAAGAATGGTGTCAAAACGGGGCAAGGTCAAAAAGGCCAAGACCGCAGAAGCCAAGTCGCACGCCAAAGCGCCGCTGCCTGAGCGCACGGAAGCACTTATTCGTAAAAACGGGTTGATGGTTGAAGAGATGCTTAACTCGGAAGTTTGGAAAACTATTGGGGAAGTCCTGATAGACGAGGGTATCGCGTCAGTAGCGGGTAGGAAGACAAATGGCCGATGGCATCACGGAAGCTTCACGAGAGCAAATAACGAGCCTCTTCCATATCTCCAGGGTTATCAACGCGCCTTAATGGACTTCTCCAATCGCTTAATCGATTTCGTGAAAGCCAAGGATGACTTGGATAAGAAAAAGAAAGAATCGGAGTTAGAGAGGCATCAACCATTTATTAACCCATTCTTAGAGGAAGACGATGACTACTCCGAAAAATAAGATCAAGATTCCTGATTCGTTGAAACAGGCAATTATTAAATCAGCAGAGGTAATGACGCAAGGTCGGCAACGCAACATGATGGACGAAGCGGTGAAGATGGGTTCCCACGGAGCTGCGATGTTCCATCCAAACCCGGAGAATGTCAATGGGCAGAAGTGATTTCGAGTGGGTGCGGGAAAGATTGAAGCGTGAGAAGAAGGAGCCTAATCGTTATTCAGATAATCGTCGGAATTATCTTCTGAGTGAAGCTCACAAGTCCGACGGTCCTGGTGCGGTTAAGGAATTAAAGAAAGAGTTCAAACTTGGTTCCTAAAAAACTGATTGAAGAAATTGAGCGTTGGATAGGCGAGAAGAAATTCGGTCACTTACAGATTAATTTCTCTGAGGGCCGGATAGTGAATGTGAATCGAGTCGAGTCCATCCGCTTAACGATGATTGGTACTTCCATAGGGGAAGCCACTATTACTAAGGTCGAGGAAGTTTAATTTTGAGTTTCTGGGTATCTAACAACCCTGGGAGGAATACATGACAGATAAGGTTATCAGCGAGACACCAGAGGTCAAACCGGCTCCAATTGATGTAATTGATCCAAAGTCTCCTGGAGAAGTAAATGAAGAGTCTACAGCGAGTCGCCGTGAAAGTATCGAGACTGAGGTCATAACGGAGAACAATACGTTCCCGGATGTCGTGACTGAGGAAGAACCTAAGCCTGAGGTTAAGGAGGAGGTAAAGGAACCTGAAGTTAAGGAGCCTGAGAAATCCTTCGAGGACAAGGTAAAGGAGAAAGTTCAGAAACGCATCGATAAGGAAGTAGCCAAACGTAAGACTCTCGAAGAGGAATTAGCCGAAACTCGCGCCGAGCTTGAGAAGCTTAAAACGCATATCAAGCCTGAGGCCAAGACGGAGGCTGATTCCAAGCGAGAGCCGACAGATGCTGAGGTAAGAGCCGCGCTTAAAAAAGCCATCGAGGACGGTGATGTAGAGTTTCAAGTCCAGATTACCGAATACATGGCTGATCGTAAGGCGAAAGCTGAACGAGCCGCTGCACTGAAAGAAGTTGAGGAGTCCCAGAAGAAACAAACTGAGGAAGCCCAGCGCCTACAGGCTGATTGGAACAGTTTGGTTATGGATTATATCGTCTATGACGACAAGGGAAATATTGATAACTCCCATGAACTCAATCTCAATAACCAAAACGGTCAACTCTATAAGACCGCACTCGCTTTGTTTAACGACAAAGAATTGCGCGCGACTCACTACAACGACGCCAATAAGGTGCAAGCCTTTAGGCGAGCGGTAGGGGACGCTTATAGAGAGATTCACCAACATGGACTCTTGAAGAGTGCTCCAAAGAAAGTTGAACCAATAAGCTCTGGGGAGGATGAAGAATCTTCCAAAACGAAGATGCGAAAGGTTGCATCTCTTGCTGAGCCTGGTTCAGATTTTGCCGAGGATACCACTCCCGTTAAAACCCTATCTGACACCGAAAAGGTGATTGACGAGATTAAGTCTCGGCGCAAGTTCATTGAAGGACGCGCCAGAGCATAGTTAGTTAGTTCTAAATCTGGAGTATTAAATGGGTCAGCAACTCTGGTCAGTTAATAGTTTGGGAGGTTTCCTCTCGAATAACCAACTGTCCAAGCAGGTGCGTCATCGTTCGCAGACCATGCAGAAATTCCGTCAGTTCGTTTCGCCGGAACCTGCCGCTGGTTCGAACCGTGGAGAGAAGGTCTTTTTCAATAAGATCAGCAATATCTCTACCGCAGGTGGCACGCTTCTTGAGACGGACACGATTCCTAAACGGAATTTCACAATCACGCAAGGCACTTTGACGATCACGGAATACGGTAACTCCGTTCCGTTCACGCTCAAAGCTCGCACCTTGAGTGATGTGCAGCTCCCGGACATCGTGAACACTGTGCTTCGTAACGACATGGCGAAGGTCCTCGACTCGGCTGCCGCAACGCAGTTCAAGACGAACGACTACGTTGCCACTATTACGAACACGGCAACCACAACGTTTGGATCGGCTGGTGCGGCGCTTGCTACTGCGGGTGCCAACATGTCCGATAAGAACGTTCGCGACATTGTGGACCGGATGAAAACTCTCAACATCCCGACTTATGATGGTGAGAACTACATCTGTATCGCTTCTACGAACTCGATCCGAGGTCTTTACGACTTCTTCGAGGCCAAAGCGGTTCAAACCACGATGGCTCCTCTTTACCAAGGTGAAGTGGGTCAGTATTACAAGACCCGTTTCGTTGAAGAGACGAACTTCCTCTCCAATGCTGATGGAAGCAACGGTCTCTACGGCGAAGCAGTGTTCTTTGGTGAAGATGCGGTCCGTGAAGGTATCGCGATTCCTGAAGAAATCCGTATTTCGATCCCGACAGATTATGGTCGCGATCAAGGTGCGGCATGGTACGCCCTCTTAGGGTTCCAGCAGGTCTGGGACTTCAGTGCGGATGGCGAAACAAGAATCATTGTTGTCGATTCACTATAAGGGAGGAGGAATAAATCATGCCTAGTTCAAAAGGCGGTCGCTCTTATTCTGATCCCTCTTATGGGTCAATTAGAGTAAAGACGTTTGGTCCGTATACAGCAGGTACTCGTGCAACGGCTATTGTTGACAACTGGAAGCCCATGAACCCGATCACGGTTCTGGACTGGAATTTGTCCAATAGCACTCTCGGAACTGGCGGTTCTTCTCAGTGGGTTTTGGCGGCTACTTCTAGCGTCGGAACGGCTGCGTTAGGAACTGCGATTTTCGTGGGTACTCACGCTGCTGGTGCGGTGGTTGACGGCTCGCTCACAGAAACGAACGTTCCTGCGGATGGAGCAATTCATCTGTATTCGGTTCTTTCGACTGCGGCTGGTCTTACCGTGTCGGTGAATGTCACTTATCGCGAAAGGTTCGATTCTAGCGATAACTAGTAAGTCGGAATTGGGTGGGGCTGGCTCACAAGGCTGGCTCCACTCAAATCCTTAACCTTAAAGAAAGGTACAATGCCACATTATAGAGAAGTTAAGAACTGCCGCATTTGTGATTCTCCCCGTTTAGTTAAATACCTTGATCTCGGTGAAGTTCCTCTCTGTAACTCTCTAGTAACTAACGATAAAAGTCATCCAACTTACGCCCCGTTTCCCATTCAAGTCCTCTTCTGTGAAGAGTGCTGCCTATCTCAGTTAAGCATAGTGGTGAATCCTGAGATTATGTACAACGATTATGTTTATCACTCGTCTGTTTCTAAGACATTTCGGGAACACTGTTACCAGATGGCGATCAGGCTTCAAGAGTTGTACAAGTCTATTCCTCATCCATTAGTCGTTGATATTGCCGCCAATGATGGATGCTTACTGGATCAGTTTAAGGCGGCTGGATTTAAACGACTACTGGGGATTGATCCGGCCAAGAATTTGGCAAATGAGCATTGGACTAAGTTTAGGAATTCAATACAGTACGGCGAGCTTTCGGTCATCCCTCAGCACTCATACGGCTTCCTTAATGACTTTTGGTCTGAGAAATTGGCCCTTAGTTGTAGAGACGAGGCTACACAAGGCGCATCATTCATCACCGCTACCAATGTAGTGGCGCACGTCGATGATCTTAGAGACTTCTTGAGGGGTGTTCACTGGTTCCTAGATGATACGGGCGTATTCGTGGTCGAGGTTCCTTATCTACATGAGTTAATTAAGAATAATCAGTTCGATACTATTTATCACGAGCATTTGAGCTACTTTCTTCTTAAGCCTCTCAAAAAGATATTCGCCGCTTGTGGCCTCACTATTATTCGAGTTGAGAAGTATCCCATCCACGGTGGATCGATAAGAGTCTATGCGGATAAGGGTAGTCATCCCGTTCACGAGTCAGTGGCTGAGATGGAAAAGTTTGAGGAAGAGGAGAGACTATACAAAGTAGATACTTATATAAAGTTTTCTGATCGAGTTAATGAACTCAGAAAAAATCTCTTGGCTCTCTTTGAGATCCTTCATCACAACGGCTCCAAGTTAATGGGTTATGGAGCATCAGCGAAGGGAATAAGTCTACTTAATTACTGCGGTATCCCTAGAAACTACTTATCCGCCATCGTCGATGACACCCCAGCCAAGCAGGGAAAATACACTCCAGGTAGCTTGATTCCAATTGTCAACTTTTCTCGCTTCCACACCGATGAACCAGACCACATCTTACTACTAGCTTGGAACTTTGCTGATGAGTTGATGATGAAGACTCAGTTTCATAAGGATAGAGGGGGATATTACATCATCCCGATTCCCGAGATCAGAGTGATATGAAAACTTGCTTCATTTCTAGATTAGGAGGAGCTGGGGACGTTCTTCACGCAGCTCACCTGCCTAAGCTAATTAAAGAGCACTATGGAGTCGATAAGATTGATTTCGAGACCAATTATCACGGTATGCACATTCTAACTGGCAATCCCTACATCGATAACCTAATCTTCCTCGATATTAATAAGATTACCTATAACCGAATGGTTAAGAACCTGGAATGGGCCAGACAGACTTATGACCTAGTGTTCGATTTCGCCAACACGATTGAGAAAGCTTACTGCACGAATGAAAACGACTGGCGCTACTACACATCCGACCAGTGGCGCAGGGAGAATCTAGGGACTAAGTCTTATTACGATGTGATGATCGATGCGGCGGGACTACCGGAGTCTTACTACGGGAACAGAGCGCGGTTATATTTCACAGATGAAGAACACGCTCAGGCACAGGAGTGGATCACAGAGAAGAAGAAGATTTATGACCAAGTAATACTGGTCAATGTTTCTGGATCAACTCTCCACAAGAAGTTCATACAAGCTGAGCCCGTTTGTCGAAAGATTCTAGATCGGTACCCAAAGAGCCTCATCATCCTCAGCGGTGACGAGTATTGTAAAGACCAAGTTTTCGCGCATGAGAGAGTGATTTCCTACGTTGGTAGTAAGGTGAATGGGTTTCGCTCAGTCTCGCTTAAGTGCAAATATGTTGATCTAACAATCAGCTTAGAATCCGGTCTGGCTCTAGTTGCTCACTCCTGGGACGCCCCCACACTTCATTTACTCACCGCCGCCAGTTGGGATAACCACATTAAGTACGCTAAGAACGCTTATTGGCTCCAGGCGTCGGTTCCGTGTTCACCGTGTCACAAGAATCCTAGAGACTATTTTGGGTGTCCTGTAATTGATAAACACCCAGCTTGTATATTTTTCGATGAAGAGAAGATTATGGAAAAAGTTGAGGAGGCACTTTGTGTCTCAAAAACCGCTTAAGATTAGTCACAACATAAAGCTTGTATCCAAGAATGGGGTTACTTTTCTTTACGTCAATAACCAATACACGATGAGAGACATAGTAAAGAAAGACACACGAGGCGAACGATACTTTATTCCGAATTACGCTCCTTATTTAAGCAAGAAGGATCTCTTAAAGATTAAGCGGTGGATTGAAAGGGCTATTAAGGATGCTTAATACAGGTCATTACACATGGAAAGTTGTCTCTAAAAACATTTTTAGTGACGAAGATTTAGAAAAATGGCTTCAAGAGATGAGCGAAAAATACATTTTTTATCAATTAAAACTATATGAAGATAGATCGGTTAGATTGATATGCAGAGAATGGGTGTTGGATGTCAATCGCTAAACAACTTCAAGAAGTAGTTCCATTCTTTATCCAAGACTGTCCTCTATGCGGTCGCTCGAATCGGATAGTAGTGAAGGGTATCTACCGCAAAGACGATAAGTCGCCGATTGAATTCTATCCAGACATGGGCTACTCATTCTGCAACTGTAAAGCGATCTTCTACACACGGCCTGAGAATGTGACTGATCCAGTGAGTTATGAGCCTGATGAGAATGGGATTATCACTTTACCGGACCCATTCTTTGCTTGGCCTAATCCCTATGACTTCCTTTACTGGAATGTCCGTAAGTACGAGATCATCTGGGACATGCACTCCTTAGTGAATCACCTTAAGGACATGGGTTACGAGGTGATCTCATACTGGCGCGATTTTGATTTGGATTCTAAAACTCCCCAACACTTTCACATAAAGGTTAAGCAATGAGGCCAACAATAGTAGAGGTTAAGAAACTATTTGGAGACAAGCCAATCATAGGAGCAGAGATAGGGGTCAATACTGGGGCAAATGCAGGGGATATTCTTAGTTACTTACCCAACTTAACGATGCTTCATCTAGTTGACGCATGGAAAGCCAATGAGGACTACCAAGATCAAGGTCTACAGGATCAGTGCTTAGCAATGGTGAAGAAGAGATTCGAGACCGATAAAAGGTGCCTCATTATGCACATGCCGTCAGTAGAAGCTGCCCGGTTTATACCAGATAACTCACTCGATTTCGTCTACATAGATGCTGAGCATAGATACTTTGGGATTAGGGCTGACATTGATGCTTGGCTTCCTAAGGTTAAGAAGGGCGGAATCATCGGGGGACATGATTATGATTACCCGATAAGACCAGGAGTGAAAGAAGCAGTCGATGAGGTGTTTGGAAACCGGGTTAACTTGCATGACTCTCAAAACGATTGGTGGGTGTACCTGTGAAGAAAATATGCGTCATTATTCCGATGTTTGGTAAAGCTGAGCTGACTAAGAGGTGTATCCAGTTTGTTAGGGAGAATGCTGGGGTAGATCATCACATATTGGTAGTAGATGATGGATCGCCTGAGCCTTTCTATGACCCATATACGGAGACTCTAAGACTTGAGAAGAATACCGGCTTCACCAATGCTGTTAATCAAGGCATCCTTCACTGCGGGGACTACTTTGATTACATCCACTTACTTAATAACGATACTGAGCCTCAGAAAGACTTCCTTAAAATTCTCTACGAAGCTATGGAGGCTCAGCCTGTTATAGGAATAGCTGCATCGGCCAGAATCTTAGACACTGATAGTCCACACAAAATTGAACTATACGGAGTTGACCTGATCCGTGGCTATCAGCAGTGTACCAATGGGAATGTCCCTAATGACATCTTCTATACCCACTGGGTTCCTTTGTGTTCGGCTCTCCTTCGGCACGAAATGATTCGCTACATAGGGCTACTTGATCGCCGTATGAAGATATGGTGTTCCGATAATGACTACTGTATTAGGGCCAATTTCAATGGCTACAACGTTGCGTTACTAATGAAATCTAAAGTTAAGCACATTCACGCAGCGACTACTAAGACGGTAAAAACCATCACACCAGAAGATGACCAGCGCGTATTGATTGAGAAGATGGCAGGTATGCAGTACGCAGACTTGATGAAGAGACTGCCACTGGATGCAGAACAAAACACTTGGGGGAAAATTGAATTCACGGTGTATCAGAAATGAATAACAGAGTCCTGATAGTTCGTCTTGGCGCTTACGGCGACGTTATTATTACGACACCTTTAGTTCGCAAACTCCACGAAGACGCGATGGACATTATATACCTCACTTCCGAACGTGGGATGGAAGTGTTAAAGGGTAGTCCCTATATAAAGAAGCTTATCCTGCATCCCAAGGATTCAGTCCCTATTGAGAAGCTTGGCGACCACATCAAGCAGATCGCTAAGAAGCATCAGTGCGAGCGGATAATTGATCTTTGTGAATCGATTGAAGTGGCGCTAAGTCTCCATCCGAGATCACCTGAATATAATCTCCCTAAATATGAGCGCAGAGCCAAGTTTGAACGCAACTTTTATGAGTACACTTTTGAGTTTGCCAAAGAGGATCACTATGGGGCGTTACTACCGGACCTCTTCTTTGATGATAAGGAGACTAAGGAGGCTCAATCATATCTCAAGCCTGGATTCAATCTCCTAGTAGGCATGAGTGGAAGCGGGACAAATAAGACTTATCCTTGGACTGAGGCTCTATGCGGCACCATTATGAAAGAGTTTGGAGATAAGGTTCACATAATCACAGTAGGGGATGAGAGGTGCCAAATAATTGAGCCAATTGGTCCCACTATCACCAATCTCTCAGGCAAGATACCAATGAGAATAGCCATGTGCTTAACGGGACTGGTAGACTGCGTAATCTCTCCTGACACTGGCCTACTGCATGCCGCCGGGTGCTACCAAACTCCTAAGATCGGCCTCCTGGGTCACAACACTAAGGAGGTCATCACTAAACACTTCCTTAACGACTACTCAGTTGAGTCCGATGAAAATCTAGCTGAGTGTTCCCCGTGTTTTCGTCTCATCTACAGCATGAAACTCCAGTGTCCGATTGATCCTAATACTGGGGGTGCGTACTGCATGAGTAAAGGGATTCGGCCTGAGTTAGTTTATGAGAAATTTAAACAAGTCTATGAGAAGGTGAAAAGTGATAAATCCTAAGAAAGAGGCTACTCAAATAGTCGATAACAAAGTTGAGATAGCTGTGTGTCCAAACTGTGAGTCTGTTACTACTCACATGTACTTTATGCAAGACGCCGCTACCAAGCAGCAGTCTAAGTGGTACTCATGCTCATGTGGGATAGTTTGGCAAGCTCATTACAAAGGATGCGTGTATGACCAAGCTTATCTCGATAACTTACCCACTGGCAGTAAATATGACACTGCTCTTAAAGCCATCCCCAAAATAATCGCGCCTCTCGCTGAAGAGATGATGTACGGACGCAAAATGTTAATGATAGGCCATTATCCGTCTCAAATAGAAGAGTTTAAACGTAGGGGATGGGTCACTTTTTCCATTGATAAGAATACCGCCTACACAACTTCTGAGCGCATGATCGCCGCAGACTTTGAGACATTCCAGTTCGCTGAAGACGAGAAATACTCAATGATTTGGGCTTATCATGTTATCGAAAGTTTTAACAATCCCTTTGAATCCTTAAAAAAAGCATTCTCTCTTCTTGCTGAAGATGGTATAATTTTCATAGGAACACCTGATTCGGATTTCCTCTATACCAGAGGCCCAGCAGGGTTCGTCCACTGGAAACGTGATTACAATCACATCCTTTGGAATCGCAAGTCTCTAACATCCTACCTAGAAAAACTAGGCTTCAATGTGGTTCTGGCACGTAAGAACTATGAGCCTAGATTTCCATTTACTGATGATATCTGGCTCTTAGCCCAAAAACGATTTTATTGAGCTAGGAGGTTTCAAATGGCTACCAAAACCGTGACTATAGACACGGGTGAATGGGCCTATCCTGACGTTTACGGTATTACTCACCTTGTAACAAATGCCCAAACTTTCACTTTCGAACTCACCGATGGCGGCGCTTCCGCTGTTACTTACCAGCAAGATTTAGCTAAATCAGTTACCACGACTGATGGTCTACGTATACACATGCGTCCTCAGGCAAGACCTGCTTCTGGAACAGCTGGAAACGAGCGTCGCACTTGGGGTCCCACGGCTGACGCCCAAGACAACACGACTATTTACTCACAAGCTGGTGAGTTTGTAACCGAGTGTCCGGTGACTGGGATTATCCAATACTGGAAGCCAGCTACTATTAATGTCAATAACGTTGATGCTCCGACGGCTATCACAGCCACGTTTGAAGACCAGTACGGTAACTCGTTCACCTGGACTAACGTAACTATTTCGTAATGACCAACGATACGTATAAACGTATTCAGGTTCGTGCTCAAGCGATGGTGCAAAACACCAGCACATCGACTTCGAATGCGAATGATTTATTGCCCAAGGTTAAGGACTGGTGCCGTTCTCGTTATGACAGGATTTTACGTGCTTTTCCTTGGGCTGAGCTGAATCGTTCTTATAGCTTATCTGTTACAGCCTCCACTCGTGATTATGCCTTAAGATACGATCTCGATTCCATCATCAAGATATGGGATACAACTAATGGGAAAGAGATAACAGCTCAGGATATAAGAGATCACATTAGATTCACCGCACCAGTCCTTGAAGTCGCTGGTAATGTTCTCACGGGGAACCCCGACGAATACATCGAAATAGGTTCCAAATCAGTTTCCGCTCTCCTGTCCACCGCCGATAGAGTCCAAGTCCTATCCTCATCCGCCTCAGATATCACGCCTAAGGTCATCAGAATAACTGGAGAGGTGAGCGGAATTGCTGTTTCAGAGACTATTACGTTAACTGGGACGACTGCCGCTGATTCCACCAATACCTTTGATTCAGGTGCTGAGCTTACCATCTCGGCTGGCACCTCCGACGGCACACTATCCGATTTAGCTGGAGTAGTAACGGTCCGTGAGAAGACAACCACATCGAACGTTCTTTGCAAAATAGCCCCCGAAGAACGCGCTCCTCTCTTCAAATGGATTCGTTTGTCTCCTACTCCAGCGTCAGCAATTACTGCACAAGTTTGGTACAAGCGGAAATGGAAACCACTCAACGATAACAATGATGTTCCGATTATCCCATGTGCCAATGAAATTGTTGAGGGAGTAGTTGCTGATGCTCTTTGGGAGGACGGTCAGGAAGCAGCGGCGCAAGCTCAAGAGTCTAAGTTTTCTAACTTAGTGACTGAGCTTTGGATCAGTCGGCGTCCCAGAAACTTAATTAAGCAAGTAGTCCCTGACAACATCGACCAAGACTTCACTAATGACAGGATTTTCTACGGTTAATGCCTCTACTTACTGCGAATAGAGTTAAGGAGCGGGTAGCCGATCTCTCAGGAGGTCAAAACAGTGGTGCTGAGCCGTCAGCTCTACTTCCGAACCAAGCTGAGTTACTTGAAAACTGTATTATCACCAAAAAAGGTAAGTGTGAGCAGCGAAAAGGACTGACGAGATTAGGGGACAATCCTGACACTCTGATCTCTCTATGGACATTCGACGCATCAGACGCAACCGATGATAAGGGGTCAAACGATGGAACAGCAACCGCAATCACCTATGTCGCGGGAAAGTTTGGAAAGTGCGCGTCGTTTAACGGCACAACTTCGTCTATTTCAGTCCCGGCAAGTTCCACGATTAACGTTAACAGCATGGGGGCTTTTAGAATATCCGCATGGATATATGCGGACTCTGATGGAGAAAACGATGAGGGGAGAATCGTTGACAAGTTCTCAGGCTCTAGTACGGGATATCGTCTATTCGTGCATAGTCAGTCGGGCAGCACTGTTAAATTAGACTTTGAAGTTGGTCATGCTACTACTAATACGAGAGTAATAACCTCAACCACTCTTACGACAGGTGCTTGGCACAAGGTCGATGCTGTTTATAACTCAGATAAATCAGGGGACATTTACATCAATGGAGCGATTGCTACTTACTCAACAGATACCACCGGAGTGGATGCGGTATCGAACGACAGTGCTGTTGCCCTATATATAGGAAACAACTCCGCTGGCACAAGGACATTCAATGGTGAGATTGATGATGTCCGTATATATGACGGCTCCTTTACCGCCGATGATGTTGAGATTAAAAAGATTCTTGGCATTACTCATTTCTCAGTGGGCGGCACCCTCGACACTATTATCCGCGCAAAAGACACTCAGATTCAACGTTTGTCCTCAGACTTTAAAGAATGGACTAACATAACCGGCCTCACTTCATTAACCACTGGTCTCACTACCAACTTTGTTCAGGCGAATGATAAGTTATTCGTCCTTAATGGCACTGATAATGTTTTCTCAATTGATTCTGCACTCTCAGTAACAGATGAGGGCAATACCAACAGTGATCCTCCTAAAACAACTTTCGGGGAATGGGCTTCCAATAACCGGTTATTCCTCTCAGGCTCCCTAACAGACTCCGAACGTGATGATGTCTGGTTCTCAGACTCTCTAGCGCCGCAGACATTCAATCGCTCTACGAACAAGTTTCAGGTTGCGAAGGGTCGCGGCGGCAAGGTGAGCTGGCTCAAGATGTTTAAAGAGTTTGAGCTGATTATCTACAAAGATACCAATATTTATGTTCTTAACATGGACGGTAGCACGCCACTGACAGATTGGGATATCAAACCACTATCAATCGCTATCGGTTGTCCGGCTGGCCGCACTGTTCAGGATATTGGCAACGATCACATCTTTCTCGCTAATGACGGGGTTAGGCTTCTTTCGCGCACCACTTTCGATAAGCTTCGTGTTGGTGTCATCTCTGAACCTATTCAGGACATTATGGATGACATTAATCAGGATGCCATTCAGCATTCAGTTGGCTACTACGAAAACGGTCTCTATCTCCTCGGTGTTCCAGTAGGCACATCCACTATCCCTAATCGCTGGATGATATGGGACTCAATCGCTGCTGTGCGTAATGGTGATCCTAACTCAGCTTGGACTACTATCCCTGAGGATACTTGGAACCTTGCTTGCTTAACTTCATTTGGTTTTGGGGACAACGTTAAGACCATTGTTGGTGGAGATGCCAGAGCCTTATCACTTTGCTACAAGGTTCTGTCCGGCAATACCGACAATGGAGCCACTGTTAATCAAACTATCATCTCTCGTGAGCACAACTTTGGTGATCCGTTCATTAAGAAGATATTTGATCCCACTCAAATGGTAGCTCTAACAGGATCAGACGCCACTTACTCTTACCTCATTGACGTTGATCGCGCTGGATTCACTCAGTTCAACACGGCTGATCTAGCTGGCTCATTACAGACGCCTTTCACGACTCCAGCGACTACTGGTGGGGCCGAGATTGAACCAGTTAACACTCGTACTAAGTTCGCAGGTAGGGGCAACTCAGTCAGAGTCAAAGTTACTAACACTACCTACAACGCTCGTCCAACTTTCTTAGAATACACGATTCATGCTCGTCCTTATGAAGGGAGAATGTAATGGGAATTGTTACTTTACCCAGTTTTGGAACTGATCCGGCAACGGTTAACGCCGCGAATCTTGATGGAAAGGTTGATCCTTTAGCCACAGAGTTTAATGGTGGGATTGATAACGATAATATTGCCTCCGATGCTGCCATAGCGAACTCGAAACTTAACCTTGCTTCCATCAGTCAGAACATAGCTCACTCTGGAACGATGACTCACTCAGGTGTAGTCACGATGTCTTCAAAGTCATTCGACCAGGCAAAAGGTGCGGACGTTGCCTCGGCAGCAACGACGACGATCTGGGTTACTGACGGTAATTTCATCCACATCACAGGCACTACTACTATTACGAGCTTCGGTACAGCAGCACAGGCTGGGGCTGAGCGCACAATCGTATTTGACGGCGCTCTTACTCTTACTCACAATTCGACGAGCTTAATCCTACCGGGTGGTGCAAACATCACTACTGCCGCAGGGGACAGGGCCATCGTTCGGGCTGAGACTACAGCAAATGCGAGAGTTATTAGTTACATAAAAGCTGATGGTACCGCAGTCGTATCTGTCACAGCGGCGACTCAAGCTGAAATGGAATCTGCCTCTAGTACATCTGTCACAGTAACTCCGGGTCGTACCAAATATCACCCTGGCGTCGCTAAAGGCTGGGTGACGTTTAATGGCACTGGAACCATCGCAGTCCTTGAGTCCCATAACCTCACTTCTATTACAGACAATGGCACTGGTGATACTACTGTGACATGGGACACTGACTTTTCTACTGCCAATTATGCGGTTTCTGTGTGCGGAAAGATTGATACAGCAGATTCCAATTCCAACGTCCCACTCTGCGGTTTAAGAAGAGTCTCATCTAACCCGGCAGTTGGCACAGTTCGAGTAGTCAGTAACGATGATGCTGGAACCGGAATCGATGTCCAGTACGTCTCAGTCATAGCCTTTGGAGATCAAGCATGAAGCTAATCTATCAGAACGATGAAGGTGGTATTTCAATCGTCACTTTTGCCCCGAACTCTAAACTGAGTCCTGAGGAACAGATAGCCCGTTCAGTTCCCGCTGGTAAGAGCTTCGAGTGGGTTGAGGAGTCCGACATTCCGGCTGATAGATCGAATAGAGACTGCTGGGTGCTTGAGAATAAAAAAGTCAAAGTGGACTCGACTAAATTAGCTCAGAAAGAGGGTAAGAAGCAGGAGATTAAGGATAAGAAGGATTCTATCCTCGCGAAGTTAGGAATCACTGAGCAAGAAGCAAAGGACTTTAAGAAACTATTTTGATTACTGACATTAAGAACGATAACGGTTATGTACTTGGATACGTCGAGTGGCGTCAAGTCGGTCCTTCTGGCTTTGATGTATTTAAGGGGGAGTACATCTACCTCTGCAATCTTTGGATTCACCCCGATCATCGGGGCAAGGGACTCTTACAAGAGTTAATCGCAAAGATTCTAATGACAGCACCCGAGGCGAAATACGCCTATTTCGAGAGAGAGAAATATAACAATCGGATGTCGAAGCTCTACAAGCGCGGCTCCGTTGAAAGGGTTGTCAATGTCTAGCAAGAATTATGCAGCACCTACTCCACCGCCTCCACAGAATCCAACAGAAACCTCAGCCCAAGCTATTCAAGCTCAGATTAATGCTTTACCTGAAATTCTCCGTGCTCAGCAGCAGTATGGGTCGCAGTTTAGTCAGTTACAGTTAGATGAGCTACAAAAGTTTGGTCCTCAGTTTGCTCAAGCGGCGTTAAACCTCCAAAAAGAATTCGGACCTCAATTTGCTGAGATCGAGCGGTCCTTATCACCTGAACTTGCCGGAGCACAGGACACCTTAAAGAAGTTTCTGCAATCAACGGATGAGGACGAGTATAACTCCTTAAAACCGGGGTTGCTTGAGGATGTTCGCGCCGCGCAGTCGCTGAGGGGACTTGGGGCAGTGAGTCCGCTGGGGGCGATTGATGAGTCAGTCCAACTCCAACGATTGAAGCAATCCCTTAAAGACCGCCGTTTAAACATCGCTCTGTCTACGGCTGGCCGTGTCCCTATCTCCTCATTCCCAACTGTGCAAGGTCAGACCGGAGTGGGTCAGTTAGTTCAGAACGTATCACCTGAATCCATCTTCGGCGCTCAAGCTGCGAATAATTCTTATAACGCTTCTATATTTGGGACGCAGGCAAATTTGTATGCAAACCAAGGAGGCAGTCCATTCGGGTCAATTCTCGGAGGTCTTGCTGGGTCATTGACTGGTAGTTTTGGATCAGTCCTGGGCAGAAGAATCGGTAGAGGAATATTCTCATGAGTTCATTCAACAAAAGCTTCGAAGAGTCTTTTAAAACTGGTCAAGCTACTGGTAGTCAAGCTGCTTTGGAAGCTATTAGGGAAAAGATACAAGCAAATGAGGAAGCTCGCCAATCTGGTTTAATCATTGACATTCTAGAGGAGAAGATTGTCAAGAGCGCACTTTCCAAGGCAAAAAATCCTACAGAAGCCGCAGAAGCCGCAAATGCTGTTTCTTCCTCTCTGGACGCGCTTAGGAAAGCAAAGTTTCCTTTAAAGACAACAATGATGGTTGCGGAAATGATCGCTCCGGATGCGTTAAGCAAAAATGTCGCCGGTCGAGTTCTTATGGCTGGACGTGACGGAGTAAGACAAGTTGGGGAGTACGGCCCTAATGACAAAGTTTTTGAAGAGAACTTAACGCCTGAGGAAATTGGGGCAAGAAAGGCTCAGGAACAAAAACTCTTCAAGCCAAAAGAAATTGAGAACTTATCAGCATTCGCGGATTCGAGAGATACGATTAAGGAAATTCGAGCTGATCTTGAGTCTCTTGGAATTAAAGATCCATCGAAATTCGGCAACATAGAAGCTGAAACAATTGATTCTGATTTTGGTCCGATATCTATTCCGGCGCGATTTAATTTGGTTGGTCAATATGCAAAAGATCCCAAATATACAGGTGTAAAACGTAAGCTCGAACGCTTTTTTAATAACTACAGAAAAGTAATCACTGGAGCACAAGCATCATATCAAGAATTACAAAGCTTACGTCAGGCTGTTGGCGATTTTACTGATAGACCAGCAGTATTCTTCGAGAACCTATCAAGCCTTGAAGGTGAAGTAAACCGTATGCTCGAAAACAGGCTCAATGTTTACGAGGCTGTTGGGCGAGACACTTCAAAGATCAGAGATATGTTTAAACCAAGAGAGACAGCTACTCCAGTAAACAAGGGCAAGATAGCTGAGGGAACGATAATCGAGAATAAGCAAACTGGTGAACGGCGGATATATAAGGCAGGTCAATGGCAACCACTGAGGTAGAAACAATTCCGCAAGGTTTTGAGATTGTTTCTGAGCAAAATACTGAAACTATTCCTGAAGGATTCTCGGTTGTTGAATCTAAGAAGCCGGAAGAATCTGCCAGAAAAAAACTCCTAAGAACTGTCGGTGATTCTGTGACTAGGGAGTTTTTAACTCCGTCCAGAATAAGCGTGAATAGTTTTGATATACCTGGCAAAAGTGCATCTCTTGCTCACGATATCTATTCGGTGGCTAAAGAAGAGCTTATGAGATCATCGAAGATAAACTCAGCCTTAGAGAAGATTCCAAACAAACCACTTTTATCCAAAGAAATTGTGCCGCAGCAAGTCTTAACTGGTGCCATGCCTGGATTGGACATTGCCCAAAGAATATTGGCATCTGTTCCACAAAGAGAGCTTGCTAAGCAAGGAGTGAGTGCTGGTCTTGATGTTGTTGCTGGTGCTGTATCCGATGGAATTCTAAATGCTGGAAGCATTGCAACAAGACTTTCTCCAAAATTGGCAGAAAAGTCAGTCAATCAGGCTAAAGAAAGCGTAATTAATGCGTTTAGAAAGGCTGTCCCAGTCAAACTCCCCAAAAATGCTAACTATAACGATATTAAGAAAACGAATTCCAATATATTCGAGGGAATCAATATACTTTTCCAACGCAAAGATAAAGTTATGAATTTTGTTAATGCCGATGGAGTGGTTGAAAATCGGTTACCGGAATCATTACTTGAGACTTCGCAAGCTGTGAAGTCAGCCAAAGACGCCATATATAAGGAATATTCTGAACTGTCTGGGTCTTCGCAGTCATCAATTTCAGGTGACGAGATATCGGATTATCTACGGGAAGCCCTTAAAGATCCCGTATTACAAGTGCCTCAGTTTGACGATGTAAGGACTTACCTTGAAGGATTGATTAAAGGGTACAAGCAAAAACAATTTACTTTTGAAACTACAGAGAAGTTGATATCTGAGCTAGTGAAGAATTCGATGAGTAAAATCAGAGAAACTGGAGTACAGAGAAAAGTTGCTGAGATTGATGGCAATTTAGCATCTTTTCTTATTAACAAGATCGATGACTCTGTATCAACTTTTCCAAAAGAATATTCAGGACTTCGTAGTCAATATAAAGTTCTGAGACAACTTGAGACAGATATCACAAGAGCTGCAAATCGAAATTTATCAGCCAAAGATAGAGCCTCATTCGGTGACTATCTAAATATGTTTGCTCTCTCAGATATGGCTCTCGGAGCCGCTGAGTTTGTTAGTGGCAAGCCAGGTGGTTTAGGACGAATCGTTAAGGGTGCTGTAGGTGAAGGAGTTTTGAAGAGTGTTAGTTTAAAACGCGATCCAAATAGATCTATTAACTTGGCATTCAGAAAGTTCGAAGACGCTCAAAAACGAGCAGTCATCAAGACTGGGTCGGAACAAGTTTACGATTTAGTGAAGAAATTTCTAGCGGGAAAAGTATGACGATTAATCTTCAAAATAGTAATGAGTGTTTCCGCCAGAACTCACACGGCTCCCATAAGAACCATCTGAACCGTAATAATGAGTTGTCCCGCCAGAGTTTACCTCTGTCACGGTTGTTGTGTCATTACTATTCCAATCGTATGTGTAAGCATACACAGGTGTGGCTATGAGTAGAATGCTTAATAAAGGAAGTATCTTCATATCGTCTCCAAGTTTACATAACTATACACAAGAAGGAGTATCAAGTCAATGCCCTACAAACCCTTCCTAATCGGCCTAATAGCTGGCCTTCTCCTCGGCAGCGGTATCGCCTGGGCCGCCAGTAGGATCACTTTAGTCAACGGTAGTGGAAACGAAATCGGAATAACAGGGAGTCCTTTATATGTACAAGGTGTTTAAGTTAGTCGGGGCGTTACTTTTTATTACTTCTTTAGCTTGGGCTGATCGGGCAACACTTCAAAACGGAAGCGGGAATGAGATTGGAACTCAATCAAACCCAGTTATCGTTTCATTGGGAACCGCTGGCGACACTACCTTTAATAGCGTAACGGTCTCAGATGCGGCTGGTGTGAAGATCACTGGTGATGGTGATGGGGCTATTACGTTTCTTGGTTTGGGGGATGGTAATGATGAGAGCTTAACGATTAACCTAGATGATTTTAACAACATCATCCAATTAACATCCGCTACTGGCGCAACTGAGATTATTGGTATCGCTTCATACTCACTTGGTGGTGGTGGTGTGCGTCTCACTGGCGACGGAGATGGTGCTATTACTTTTCAAGGACTCGGTGATGGCACTGATGAAAATTTGCAAATGAACCTTGACGATACGGCCAACACCGTATCCTTGACATCTTCAACTGGCGTGGTTGATATCCGTTTCGATGCTGGTGCCGGTGTAGGTCAATTCACTCTCGATGGGGCCACTGGTGGTTGCATTATGCTTCGAGACACAGACGACGCTGGTTGGACTGAGTGTGATGCTTTGGATGGAACTCTTAGTTGTTCGGTTGATGTGGATGGAGTTTGCGACTAATTAAGGAGAATCAATGTCAGGATCAATAGTTAAAACTCGGCCATTAGTCGGATTCGCTTTCGAGCAGAAAACTGTGTCTAACTCAGCCCAAACGTTAACACAAGCCACTTACAAACCCTCTACTGGGCCAGCCGCCGAATCAGCCTTCGTTACTTGTCATCGTGGGGAGGTTCGTTACCGTTATGACGGCACTGATCCTACAGCTACCGTTGGGCATATCCTCTCAGATGGTGGCTATATTCGGCTTGACGGAATGCACCAGATCGAAAGTTTTAAAGCCATAAGAGCTGGTTCAGTAGATGCTGAACTTAACGTCACATACGAAAGGGAATAATCCTAAAAATGGAACATGGAACTAACGGTCACGTAGCAGCTAAGCCAAGACAAGTGGTTGCTGGCATTCAGGTGGTGGAATCGGTCTATAAAGTTGAGCGCCCAGTGTATGAGGACGTAGTAGTACAAGTCCCTAAGTTTGTCGATAAGCAAGTTGAGCTACCCGTGGGATGGGACAAGTTGATCCAAGAATTGACTCAAGATATTGCCAATTCCCTCATCGATAAGTGTCTAGCGGCGATTGATAAGAGACTCGATGCAGCCATTAATGACCGGATTAAGCAGATTGAGGTTCCGAAGATAATCGAGCGCGAAGTAGTCAACGTGATTAAGAAAGATATCGAAGTCACCAATGCAGTGATTAAGGACAAACCAGTTACTAACGCTGTGATTAAGGACGTTGAGGTCAAAAACGCCGTTGTTAAGGACATCACAGTGCTGAACGCAGTGGTCGAGGACGTTCCTATTAAGAACGCTGTGATTGAGGATGTCCACGTTAATCGCGCCATTATCACCGAAGTCCCAGTAGTGAATGCCAAGATTAAAGATAAAGTAATAGAAGCAATCAGTATTAAATGGGTTAAACCCGATGGGAGTCCAGACAATGAGCGTTAATCCAGGGATTTATACTTACTTCCCATCAACTGAGGTTAAGTTTGCTGTTATATCAGAGTCATCAAGTGGTGATAATGAAGTCGTCCCAGCCGTCAGTGGTCGTATGATTCTGGTTCTTAACTACACGGTTATGTCAAATGGAACAGTAAGTATTAAATGGCGTAGTGCAACTACTGACATCAGCGGTCTTTTGCCATTAATTGCAAACGTTGGAGCGTCACCAGCCTTTTCACCAGTTGGTCACTTCCGCACTGCCGAAGGCGAGGCTTTGAATCTTAATTTATCGGGTGCCGTCGCAGTTGGCGGTCACTTGGCATACGTTGAGGTTGGTTGATGACATTTTCCATAATCGCCATATCTCGCTGCTCAGGCACAAATCACATTACAGTCGGAGGAACTGTAGCAGGTGAGGCGGTAACTCGGATGTATCAAGCTTCAGATTTTACCTCTGATGAATGGGACAATTTTAAAGGGGTGGAGCTGGCAATACTTAGTCGGCTTAAATCCTACTGCAAAGAGAACGGTTTAAACACATTCACGGAAATCAAAAACGGTTTAGAAGGCAAAACTTTTAAGGTTTAATTATGGCACTACAATCTATTCCTGGCGGTTTATGGATTCCTCATCCTCTTGGTGAAATAAGTGCAAACCCGGCTTTTAGTGCTGTTTTCTTACTCGATGCTGCAAGTGAAAAGGCGGCTGTTATTTGTCGTATCCCAAAAACCGGAAACATTAGCAAGGTACGCTGGAGAACTAACACAGTTACAACCGGCGCAACGATGGATATTAGGGTTGAAACGGTGGATGCATCCGGTGACCCCAGCGGGACATTAATTCACGCCAACGCTTCTGGAACCCAAGTTGTCGTGGATACGGATGACAACACTTCTTTCGCAAGCTCTCTGGCAGCGGCAGTAGCAGTCACAAGAGGCGATTTAGTTGCGATTATTGTGGCTCAACCATCGGCCTCTTCTGGGAGCCTTACTGTTTCAGCATACGCAGCACACGCAGGATGGATATCACGATATCCGTACGGAAATTTATTTACCACTTCTTGGGCCAAGCAAACTGTCTTGCCGTGTTTCGGATTGGAATACGATGATGGGAGCTATGCTTTTATGCCCCCACTTGCTCCAATAAGCGCGACAAATAACGCTGTTTATAATTCAGGAACCGTAGCAGCAGACGAGCGTGGTTTAAAGTTTAAGCTTCCATTTCCTACCAGAGTAACAGGTTGTTGGGCTTATATGCTTTCTGCCGCCACTGCGGACTATCAAATTCTGCTTTATGATTCAGACGGCTCCACCGTAATGACTAACGGCACAATTTCCCATGACGGCGATCATAGGCAGGGAACAACGGGTCAGGGTATTCAGTATTTTATATTTCCTGGCACTATTCAGCTTACCAAAGATACTTTTTATCGATTAATACTCAAACCGACAACAACTGCTAACGTAACTTTATCGGACTTTGAGGTTGGAGCGGCTGCCGTATTAGACGCGTTTGCTGGCGGTCAAAACTTTCATTACACAGACCGAGTAGACGCCGGTTCTTGGACGGATACAACCACTAAACGCCCTATGATGGGCTTAATTATTGACGCTTTAGATGATGGGGTATCCTCTGGCAGCACATTTCCATCTCAAGGCATCCAACACATTGGAACAGGAGTTTGTACATGAGAATACCGAGTGGGGTAACGGACCAGTACATTTACTTTGTTGCCTTAGATGCAACTGACCTAAAAACGAGGGAAACGGGTCTATCCTCATTCACTGTCTACCGCTCTCGTAACGGTGGGGCCGCAGCAGCATACACTACGCCCACTATCAATGAAACTGACTCCACCAATATGCCTGGCGTGTACGAACTTCTCTTAGACGAAGACATGACAATTGACTCTGGGGACGATTCTCAAGAAGTCTGTCTCCATATTACTCATTCTGGAATGGCTCCGGTAACTCGAACCTTTGAACTTTACAGACCAAAGGCAACCGCAGGTGAGACGCTAACAGTTTCAAGTGGCACAGGAAATGCCCAAGTTAAAGGGATCGATGCAAACCAAATTACAGCAAGTTCAATAGCCGCAGATGCCATAACAGCAGCCAAACTCGCCTCAGATGTTGCAGATGAGATTTGGGCTAAAACTTGCACTGAACCCACAGCAGTTGTCGCAGCAAGTCCAACAGCCATTGCAGCGCTGTCTTGGTTACTAACTTTGTCACGAAACAAGATTACTCAGACCGCCACAACTCAGCTCCTTAAAGCTGATGATGGCACGACAACAGTGGCGACCTCAACTATCTCTGACGACGGCACAACCTTCACTCGTGGAGAATTTGCTTAATGGCTGATTTGGATTCACGAAGCAAACGAGCCTCAGCTATAGGAATCGATCTCACCTTTCTTCACTTACTTCCTAATCCAGACTCCACCATCGATCAAGGGGACAGACAGCATAACGCATTTAAATACTCAGGAATTAATGCAAGCGCACCCGCTGCCAATACATTTGTGCCACGCCTAACACTTCTTGGAGTAGGTTAATGCCAAACTGGGATGGTAATGAGAGGAGAAGTCACTTGGATAGCAGAGACCACGATACGCTAATAGAGATACGAAACGATGTTAAGCATCTCGTTGCTACCGTGTCTCAGCATACTCAAGACGATTTAGCTTCGTTTCGTAAACATGAGAAAGACTTAGATTGGGTTAAGAAGGTCATGTATACGGGATTCGGTGGTGGTTCGGTAGTTATATTCATACTGAAGTTACTTTATCACTAAGGAGGAAATATGGACATTATAGGCTTCATTTCTAACAACTGGGTTTCAATCGTCGCAGCTCTCTGGGCATTTGAGAAATTCTTGGAAGCCGTCTCAGTTTTAACACCCTGGAAGTGGGATGACAACTTGGGCGTTATCCTGGGAAAGCTCTTAGCTACCTTCGGCGGGAAGAAAACCGTCTAAGGAAAATTCTCTGGGTTCTTCAAAAACTTGAAGGTGTCCGAATCAAGCATGGCAGATTAATAAGTCCCTCTGGAACCGAGTTTATCGGCTTCTCAGTTACCGTTGGAGGAGTTACACACCCCGATGACATTAAGCGGTCTTACGATGACATAGAGGCAATCTTAAAGAAAAATAAGATCCCCTATCGTATCCATGAAGAAAGAAAGCCCAGCGGTACGTTCAAATCCTACACAATTAACACCTGACCAACTCCAAAGACGGAGAGCCTACCAGCGCAAGTGGCGTGATAAAAACAGACAAAAATGGAATAAACAGTGCAATGAGAGATTAAGATTACTAAGATTACTAGTTATTAACGGTTACGGCGGCAGATGCGCTTGCTGCAAAGAGACTGAGATTAAATTCCTCGCGATCGATCATAAATATAACGGAAGGGGGAATCCCGCAAAAAGACATACTAATAAGAAATCCATGTACAAGTGGATATTAAGAAATAACTTTCCTGACGAACTTCAGCTCCTATGCCATAACTGCAACCTCTCTAAGGGTTCCTACGGCGCCTGTCCTCACACAGACTTTCAAAAGTCGGCTGCTTAATCAGCCTAATTATAGCCTTTAAGCAAAACGATCCCTTTCAAATTTAGCTTTACACAACTGCCTAGCTTGTATAAACTTGCATATAAATTGTTGCACTTATACAAACCTTGACAAAACTAACTTTGCCATGTATAGTCGATTTACTCCTACATTAACGATATTGCCGACGATAATTATGAAAAAAAAGAACTTCACGTTGAGGCTTGATGAGGAAATTATAAAAAGTGCCAAAATGAGAGCGATATTAGAAGGCACGAATGTCTCAGCCGTTATAGAAGAATTTTTAATGAACTACGCAAAAAGCATCGAAGTTACAAGAAACAAAAAAGCGTAGGTTAAATTTTTTTTGCCTAGTGTGCTGTGTACAAGGCATTCTGTGTAGATGTGTACAAGGTGATACGTTAAGAATAGGAGAATGGAATGATGGCGGTGAAGAAGTTGACTTTATCAATCAATCGTAAAGTGCTGTGTGATGCTCAAGTAGCTGCTAGGAGAAAAGACGAAAGGTTAACTGAAGTATTAAAAGATTATCTAAAAAAATATGCTCAGAAGACAGCCAAGAATGGTTAATCTTTTAGTTACGATCACTCGTGACGGTCATCCGCCGGTTCAGTCGATTTATTACTCGATCAGGACTTCAATCCTATGGGCAGTTGTAGACTTCATTGAAAACTTGCCACCCGAAGTTCCGCTTAGATACGTTCACATTGAACCTTATTTAGAAAAAGGAGATTAACCTTGGCACCAAGAACAATTGCTGATAGACCGCATCTGTTTGAAGCTAAGCAAGAGGTTAAGCTGAGACTGCCTAATGAAATAACTAAGCAAGTGGAGTCAGTCATTAAGCGAGGTAACTATCGGTACTTTACTGAGTTTGCGGTTGAGGCGATTAAGGAAAAGTTAAAAAGGGAAATTCGGAACTCGAAGAGGAAGGGAAAAAATGATTAGCACAAAACTACAAATTCATACCAGCAATCGTATAGCTGCACATTTAGATTCCCACAATAATTTAGTTGAGAAGTTCGCTAAGTGGATATATGACGAAACTGCGGATGGCTCAATAGTCAGTGAAAAAAAATGTGCGGACTTTATTTCAAGGCTTAAAGGTGAGTCTGTAAGACAAAATGACGTAAAGCGATGGATAAGCAACGCACGAAAATATTCTGAGAAATATTTGAGCCACTTCATCATTCGAGTACCTACTCAAGGATGGCGGATTGCTATCGGTAATGAGCGCCCAAGGTTTGCAGGTAAGATCGTTCATATTCATGCCGAATGGGGCAATAGAGCCTTTAATGCTTTAGGCGCATTGAAGCCAAATGAAATCGATGAACTATATAAAGATTATTTACTCAGAATCAAAAGCAATCTTGATAAGACATCATCACTTAGAAGGAACTTTCATCAGGGGTGGATAGAATACATCAAAAAGGAAAAGGAGAGAATAAAGGAAAATGAACGCAAGCTCATCGAAAGTAAGTAATCTAAAGAAGTGTGCGGTTTGTAAGCGCGATAAGAAGATATATGAATTTCGTAAAAGGAAGCCTGCTTTAGGCGGCGGGTATTATTCTACCTGCACTGAATGTAAGAAGAGGCTCAAAGATTCAATGGAATCAAAGAAAATGGCAACGTTGGTGCCACCGGTAGAAATAGATCCAAAAGATCCTATCAAACTCGACTTCCTTCTTGATCTCGACGGTTGGACGACGGATGAGATTAAAGTGTTTCTTTTGACAGTTAAAAAGTATAAATCAGCGCCATACAGAATGAAACTTCCCCATATCTATAAGAAGTTCTTTCCTGGTAGAGGTGTTTCAAATTGCAGTCTTTTATTAACTGAGTTCAAAGAAGCCGCTAGAAAAGGACTTACTTTTGACCAATATATTAAGGAAGGCCGTAAGTTCCGCCGCGACGGTAAGCGAGTACTAGCGGTGCCTGGTAAATGAATAACCCTCAAAATGAATGGCTTGTAGTTAAAGAAGTCGCCAAACTAGCCGATCTAACAGAAGTGGCAATCCGAAAAGCGATCCAACAGCGTCGCCTAAACGCCCATTTCATCGGTCGCCAGTGGCTCATACACAAATCGGAGGCCGAGAGATTCGCATACGAACGGTAGTTTTTTGTCTTGTAATTATCGCAAACGCAACTTAAATTGGAGGGTCTATGGCTAAGGGAACGGGTATAAGAATCAGGTGTAAGGTTTGTCGGAAGCTTGGTCGGGTGGAGTCTGAATGTACGGCTCATAGGGAAAGGGTGTATGAGTGGCGTATTAGGACTCCTCATGGGTGGGAATCGGGGACTTGTGACTCATATGAACAGGCAAAGATTGATCGTTCAGAAGTTTATAAGCAACTACATCAAGGAACTTATCGCAAAGTTGAGCCAATTACATTCAATCAGATGGCTGATCGATGGTTATCGGAACAGCACTCTGAACTCGAATTTCATGTAAAGGAACAGTACAGAAGAATTATAGCTGCTCACATGCGACCAGTTTTCGGCGAGGTTAAGATGGCTGCAATTACTACTGAGGACATCTCAAACCTTAGGAATAAGTACAAAAGCATGTCTATTGCATTTAAAAACCACCTCAATCGAATTTTAGGAAGCATCTTCCGTCTTGCCTTGTACTATGGGTTTATTACAAAGAACGTTACTATCATGGCAAGAAAGCCCATGCCGAAAGCTTACGAACGGATTGAGATTCTTACTCCTCCTCAGATTGCTCACTTACTGAATGTATGTCGACCGGCTAATCGCCTTTATTACCAAATGGCTATTTACACAGGATTGAGAGCGCAGGAGCTGATTGCTCTGGATTATTCAAAGATTGATTATAAGAGAAAAAAAATAATCGTAGACCGCGCTCTAAGAACGTGTAGCACAAAAATTGAACGTGAGACTTATAAATCTAGCTACAGATTTAAAGTTTGTAAGACTCCTAGTAGCCATAGAGAAGTTCCTATTGGAGATGATCTTCTTGAAGCCATAGGCTATCACAGACTACAAGCATCACCGAATCCACTGAACCTTGTATTTGCTGGAAGGACTGGACGGCCATTTATTGAAACAAATAAGAGTCTTGAATTTAATGAAGACTGTGCCAAGGCTAGAGAGACGATGCCTGATTTTCCAGTTTTAACCTTCCATAAACTTAGGCATACCTACTGCTCGATCTTAATGGATCAGGGGGTCGATCTTAAAACGATTCAGGAACTGATGGGCCATGCTGATGAGAAACTAATCATGAAAATTTATGCCCACGTAAATAGGTATAAAAAAGACTACGCTGCAATAGCCAAAGGTCTAGAAGATTACCTCCGAGAGAACGCCGATAGTGGGTTATAATACTCACCATGCTCACATCATGCTCACATGTATGTCAGGAAACAGGCAGATTCAAGCAACACTGAAATACAACTGATTTAATTAACAGACAAATGAACTATACAGCTAAAACGCATAACATATTTAAAACAATAGACTTAATGACAGCAAGAAAAAACAGATGACAACAGCGAATACAATTTTTTCATGGTGAACAAAGTCAAGTTAGAAGATGCCTTAGCATTTAACGTATATGCCTTATTATGAACATAACTTCAATATTTTCAATAAGTAGTAATTTTAATTAATCGTAAAACAATCTGTATGCTCACACTATGCTCACATGTATGTCTCACCTATGTCAAATCCACCCGTAATTCCGCCATTTTCCCACCAAGACAACACTAGACACTAGACAACATCAAACTAATTAAATCTTTACTTTCTCACTTGCATGTGTACACTAATACACATCTACACAGGCAGGTATATGGACCCGATGATGTACTGCTACGCTCTGATTACTTGTATTCTTTTAGAGCTGCGGCGTAACTTTAAGAAATAACTTTAAAGACTGATAGGTAGGTGTCAGGGCCGACTGGTGTAGGTAATAAGTAAAGGGTGGTAAAAAGGGTAATAGAAAGCTACTTCCACTCAAGTTTGAGATATAAATTGCGCGGTAAATTGACCGGAACAGATATTATCTGACCATCCGGTTCGTTCGTAGTAGGTCTCGCAGCTTCCTTTAAAGGTACGACAGTAGGGAATCCATCCGCAGCTTTTTGAAAGTCCGACGCAATGATCGCCTGGGAAATTTCGCGCTCTTTCATACCAAGCACGTTTTCTAAACGAAACGCGAACTCAAGTGAGGGGATCTTACCGGATTCAATTTGGGTAAGATAAGAATTGTTGCAACCCATTTTTTTCGCCAGCTCAACCTTCGATAATCCTTGAGCCATTCGCGCAGATTTTATCTTCTTAGAAACGTCTTTTAATTCGGTCGTCATGGTTTTAGGGTATACCCTATCGTAATTTTTGTCAATGAAAACTTTACAAAACTATACGCCAAATTTATTTGTTGTCAGGAAACTTTACAAAAAGTACAATTACTTTACTTTAAGTGAATTTCGCTGACATTAAGTCAATCTATTCAAGAGGAATCAATGCCTAAATTAACTCATAAAAAGAAGAGATTTCTAGGCGATGTTCTCGCTATCCGACGCACTGCTCTAGGATTCTCCATCAACAGCCTCGCTAAGGAACTCAACTGTAGCCGGATGACCGTTCATAACTGGGAAATTGGTAAGTATGAACCCGCGCCGCAATGGATCGTTAAACTTTCAAAGGTATTAAGAATGAAACCCGAAAAGTTCATTTTGGGAGCTAGTGATGGAAAAGCAAAATAACGTATCTGAACTCTTAACAACTGAGGAAGTGGCTGAGCTTCTACGAGTCAAGGTGCGCTGGGTCTATACCCAGTCACGTTTAGGCAAAATCCCACATATGAAGCTCGGCAATCACATCCGTTTCCAAAAGGATGTAGTCCTTAAACACTACGGCTATATAAACGGAAACGGCACTCAGCATTGATCTGCCCAAACTGTAATAAACCTCTAAATGTTCAATCCAACGGTTATGACAGCTATGAAGCTATCTGTCTTAGCTGCGGTTACTATACGGAAGATTAATGGCCTGGATTGAATCACACCAAAGCTTAGAGAATCACCCAAAACTCACCAGATTGTGCGCTTTAACTGGGTGGAATCAGGCTGAGGCAATCGGAAAACTGCATCAATTATGGTGGTGGGCATTGGTTTATGCAGAGGATGGGGATTTGAGCAAATATACCGAAAGTCAGATTTTAGGCAGACTGGATAATGTGATACCACCAAACACACTTTTTAACCACTTCATGACAGCAGGGTGGATTGATGAGGACCGTAAATTACATGATTGGTTCGACTTCGCTGGTAGGTACCTCACTGCAAGGTACCATACAAACAACCCTAATAAATTGAATAAGATACGGAAAAAATATAAGTCTGCCTTAAGGAGGACTAAAGGTCCCCTAAAGTCACTCTACCATACCATACCTAACCATACCAAACCAACCATAGGTATTGGTATTGTGCGCCAAGCGCGTCCAGAAAACGCAGAAGATGTAAAAAACTATTTCATTAACATCGGATCAACCGCCGAAGAAGGTCAACAATTTTGGGACTACCAAACAGCAAAAGGTTGGAAGATCGGCCGAGAATCGATGAAAGATTGGAAGGCCGCGTGCAGGTATTGGGTAAAAAATGGATTTAAAAAACCAGCAACAACTCAAGACGGTCGATATCTCACAAAAACTCAGCAACATAATTTAGCTGCGTTAGACAAGTGGAAGGAAAAAACCAGTAATGAAGCAAGAAACGATGACCAAAGTAATTTACTACCTGACAGCAGCGTTCCCGGACCTGAAAATTGAACCTACTATCTGGCATGAGAGTCTTGGAGATTTGGGAGATGATGTGGTGATTCAAGCGACGAAGGAAGTGGTAAAGAATCACGCCAGCTCATTCCCTCCGCGTATTGGTGAGATTAGACAAAAAGCGATTGAAATTGCCAGAAGACCGAAGCCGTTTCCAAAGTTACCGGGAATCCCGGTCAAAGCCGAGGTGGACGGCTTAGTCAACACTCTCACTGGCAAGCGCCCGACAACTACCAACTGTTTCTTTTGCTCCTCCGAAAAAGAGGGTGAGTGGGACAAGGAAACGATTAAATACATCACCGATAACTTTCGCCTTTGCCAAACTCACAAGGAGTGGTCAGCCCAGTGGAAATAATCTACGACAACTCCCAACTTCAAGAGTTTAAAAATTGTCAATATCGCTACTGGCTGCACTATGGACTCGGATACAAAAAACGACAGGAGGGAGTGGATGAGCACGATAAGAACTTCGGAACCGCTATTCATGCGGGACTTGAAACGCACTACAAAGGCGGTGACTTGGGGAGTGTTATTAAAGCGTTTAGTGAGGCTTATCCGACTCAGCTCAGCACCGATGATAACGCCAAAACGCAAGAAAACGGGATCAAAATTCTCCAAGAGTACATCAAGCATTACCAAGAGCAAGACAAGAAATTTAAAGTCCTCGCTTGTGAAGAAACCGACACGTTCGAAATCGCGCCAGGAGTCAATTACCGAGTGAAGATTGACCTCATTGTCGAGAATACGGAACAAGGCGGCGTTTATGTCATCGATCACAAAACAACGGGGAAATCGTTCGATTATCGCTATTGGAGCCAGTTTGAACCCAATTCGCAGTTGACCGGATACTCCGCATATGCCCAGAAACGCTTCAAAGAGGCTCATGGTGCGATGATTAACGGCATACGGCTAGGCTACCGCCAGCGGAAGTACTTGGACTCACCAGCGGGCTTTTATTACGAATTTCAGCGTCAGCTATTCAACCGATCCAAAAACCAAATCGAAGCTTGGAAACGCGATGTCCTTCACTGGGTCGCTCTACTCACCCTAGCTCGTGAGAACAACCGTTGGGGCAAGAACATGTCCCAATGCACCTACTGTTCCTATCGCCCAATCTGCTTGGCGGAGTGGGATCCATTAACCGAATCCGACCGTGACTGTATCGAGATTCAATACGATAAGGTTGATCCGTATGAGTACCTCAAAAAAACATAAGCATCCGTGGCGGTTGGGCTACAAAGCGCATCCAAAAGTGAATCGAAAGCGACAAGTTAAACAAAGGGGGGCGAAATGAAACTAGGCGACACAGTAGCGGTAAATTTCCTCATGGAGGTTGAGGGTATTGAGAAAGATGTGTTCTCAAGAAAACTAAAGGTGAAAGGGATGCTTAAGACCGAAGATGGTACGGTAACATTCATCTCTCTTCCCATCGAAGCGTGTGAGGTTATCAATGCCATCGCGAGATGAATTCATGTCGAAGAAACCAACGTTCAAAGCTCAGGTAAACGGTCTCTTTGGTAAGGGAAAAACTCATTTCTCAATGACTTTTCCTAAAGTTTTCTACTTAGGGACCGAACCAGGAGGGCTTGATATTCTACAGGTTGAGGGTAATAAAAGTCTACTAAATAATTTAGTACACTACGATTACTTCCTACCATCAACCGCTCAAGAAATCAAGCAAATGTATCAAGAAAATGTTGGGACTATCTACTTGGCGGCTCGAAAAGCGAAGGAAATGTATGCCACTGGAGAGGTAGAAACTCTAGTACTTGATAACTTAACTTACTTGTCAGAGAAGTTTTGGAGCTACATTAATCTCTACGACAAAGTGATATCAGCTAAGACTGGGAACATTGACACTCAAGCTATGTACGGCAACTTAGCGCGGTGGTTATTTAAATTCATCACAATGGAGATAGTTAATTTCCCCGGCAACGTAGTAGTCACTTGTCACTTGAAGAAAGAAAGTGATGAAGCGATGGAGGACAAGATCGATAAATCAGTTGAGATCGTCCCAAACATCCTCGGTGGATTTAGAAATCAAGCTGAGGGGATTTTTGGGGCCTCACTTTACCTCGATCGTGAAATGAGCGCTGATGGTAAGTCCTCAAAGTTCATCGCTTATTGTCAGGAGACTAAGGCGTTTGGGTCTAAGATTCTGGCTAAGAATCGGTATGGCTTACCTGTCAAAGTCGAGAATGTTAGTTACCAGAGTTTACTCGAAGCAATTAAGGCAACTAAATAACAAAAGGAGATATAAATGTCACAAGGCTTCAACGTGTACGATCCAATTGAGATAGATAATTTAGACGAAGTTAAGCAAATTAAGAATATAATTCCACCCACTTCAGACGTGCGCTTAGCTATATCACGAGTTAAGCCGGAGAAGAATAAGGATGGTGATACTGCTTACCTCGCTGTGTCATTCAAAATAGTTGACGGCATCCTTACTCCCATCCTCGACAACAAAGGTGAACCAACCGGAGAAGCTGAGCTTAAGTATAGGGGTGCTCTAGCGACTCAATATCCCCAACGATTCATTTACTGGATGAGTCCAGATAAGGTGCAGACCAAAGTTAACTTAGCGAAGAAAGAGAAGTCTAAGGAGTGGTGGAAAAATAAACAGTATCTCCTAGAATTCAAGCAACTCCTAGTGGCATGTGGAATCGATCCTAAACTCGATGAGTTTAAGATTGATAACAGGCTCCAAATTGATCAGTTAATATCAGCGCTTAAGGACAAAGAGTTAATTGGCAACATAACGCAGAAAGAGGATCAAGCTAAGGTGAGTGATCCCGAAACTGGTGAGGTGAGTTGGAAGGGTGTTGGAACGTACCAAAACGAAGTTAAGAACTTGAGGAGAGCATCCTAAATGGTCGAAGGGGGGAGTCCTAAGTCAATTAACTTTAGGATTCCCTCACTTCCCCCATCGGTGAATAACCTCTACTACCACATTAAAGGTCACTTTGGAGAATATCAGTATGTCCTCAAACCGGAAGTTAGACTCTGGAAAACTAAAGCCAAGGAGTTCATTCCTCTCTTTAAACCAGTGGATCATCCCACAGGACTCCTGTACCTCCATTTCACCGCAGTCGCGAGTTGGTATTATAAAAACGGGTCCATTAAAAGGCGTGACGTTGCTAATTTTGACAAGGTCATAGTAGATACCGTGTTTGAGAAACTTGGCATAGGGGATGAGTTTGTTTGGGATCGGCGCTGCACTAAGCGGCACTCGGAGACTGAGGAGTATGTTGAGGTGGAGCTAGGATACTTCGATCAGGGACTGGCTTAATGCGCCCGCTCCATAAGTTAATTATCTTATTACTGGTTTTGGTCTTACTTTGGCAACTCGATAGTTACTTTTATGATCGAGATTTGGAGAGGGATGCGGAGATTTGTTTGATTGATTATTGAGTTACCCAACAAATCACATCTTTAAAGAGTTTGTAGGTTAACTGATATGGGAGGGAGAATGAAGAGATTGATGGTGCTGATGCTTCTTTGGTGTACTCCGGTTTTGGCGTGTGGAAGTTATGAGGAGTGCATAGAAAAAGATCGCGACTTGTGGACTTATTCGCATGGAGCAGAATATACGTTAAAAGCCATTGCCTACAAACTCGCCGACATAGAAAAGGCTATCAAGGAATCGAATAACCCCACACACCAAGAACAGAAGAGGTAGGGGATGAGTGAGTTAGACCTCAGAGAAGCAGTCCGGCGTCAGAATCACTTCACGAAATGGTTTAGAGAAGAAGGGAGATTCTTTAGACCTTTGAAGCCATATGACGTTTTCTTAGCTGGTTATTGTGCGGGCGAGGCTGATGAAAAAGAGAGAAAGAAGAAGCCACACAAACGTAAAGGGGTTAGGTGAGTGGGTAAAATATTTATTTTCTCCATACTTCTTTGGTCTGCGCCTGTTTTGGCTTGTCCCGATGGTCAAGAGAAAGCGCAGGATTTGGTTTTAATTCCCATGTTTATTGGCGATCAAATGTACATAATACCGAATTATCTGGATAGCTGTCGTGAGGCCGACCCCCAACCCCATACCCCAAAGGAGAGGTGAAATGAGTAAAGATTTTAGACATGAGCTCGAATGCTTAATCAATCGCTACAGCAAAGAGAACGGTTCAAATACGCCTGACTTTGTTCTGGCTGATTACCTAAATGACTGTTTGAATGCTTTTGATATGGCAGTAAACCTTAGAGAGAAGTATTTTGGGCGCATCCAATGACAAATAACACCGGAATTAGGGAGGAGTTTGAGAAGGCGTTTCAGGAAGAATTTAAGAATAGCATTTATATGATTCACGCTCCTCAAATTGAATGGGCCGCACGATGGATGGCTGATTATCTAGCCAATTGTTGTGGTGTAGAAATGGATAGCAATAATAAAGAGGCTTATATAACCGATAAAGAGATTCGCGCACTAGCAAAGGAACTGGAATGAGAAAAAGACCGTATCACCCATTTTCAGAAATAAATAATCAGAATAAAGAATCTGGTTATTACGAAACAGCGATAAACCCTACCGTTATTCAAATGTATTGCAAAAAATGTGACCATTGGTGCGCTAAGAATAATCACATTTGTTTGGAATGGTGTTCAGAGCATAAATGACTATGGAAAATAACAATCTCCTGCACATAATCGAAGCTTGGATAAAAAAATCTCACCATCACGATGGCTGTGTTAGACGTTATCAGCCATACCCGCAGAGAAAGAATCGGGATATTTGTGACTGCCGAAGAAATTATATTCTTAGTGAATTAGAGTCCATATTAAGAACAGAGAAAACTCAAACATGACCCAACACCCCCAAAAGAGTACGGAGGGGAAGAAGAGGAAGAGGCATA
>Ga0196964_10000177_pt1 | contig 44881 bp, 67 predicted proteins | sample S1_10metaG_FD_148615 | JGI IMG/M metagenome (GOLD analysis project Ga0196964, IMG submission 148615) | Soil microbial communities from Anza Borrego desert, Southern California, United States - S1_10 | ecosystem: Environmental > Terrestrial > Soil > Desert | place: USA: California | collected...
AGGCCGCGAAGCTGTTCTTCAGGCCTCTGCAAGCGCTCGGCTCCGCATGATGGCTCTGTACTGCTCCAGCGTCATCTCGGGCCTGCGTTCTTCGAAGGACTCAACTTGTTCAACGGCGATTTCGCACAGGAACTCGAGAACCACGTCGTTATCACGGAAGATCTCGGCCATGTAGGCCGAGACTCTCATGACGTCTTCAACCGACTTGCACTCGCGCAGTTCGTCGACTGCGGCTGCGAGCGCTGACTGGGTTGTTACGTCTTCCACACAATCAATACTACAGTATTGACTGAGTAAGGGAAGAGTATTACTCGCCCGTGACCCAGAGCTCCGGAAGTTTTATTCTGAACTGATCGCTCTTCGTCTTCGTGAGTTTGAACCCTTCGCGACTCTTCACCATGGGGTGTGTTGCAACGAACGGACGAAGACGTTCTTTGAGCGAGTCAAGATGCCCCTCAAGGCGCTTGTACTCGATGAGCGATCTGCCGAAGTCTTGCAGCAAGGCGTCCATCTGTTCGTCTTTCACTTCAATGAAATCTAGATCACTCATCTCGGGGGCCTCATCTTTCATGACATGGTTCAGCCAGAAGTTATCAACCGCGGCTTCGATCTCAGCCTGGCGCACTAGGTCGTGTGCGACTTGGATGATATGCATCGTTTCATCTTCCGGGCGGTAGCTGATGAACTCGGCGAAAGCCGCGCCAGAGACGAAGAGGTTCCACTGCACCTGGCACTCGTAGTGCGGAGGGATGATCCCCTTCCCTGCCTTCTCGTGATTGTCGCGGCCCATGCACTTAATCTCAAGAAGCGAGTTGTCGTCGACGTTGTAGCCGTCGTCACTGCACAAGTGCCACGCCTTCTTCCCGTTCCAGGTGCGAGGGCGGTAGGCCTTAAGGCGCTCGGTCTCGAGCTTCATGCGGCAGGCTTCTTCGCCAAGGTGTCCGCGAATGATGTGCGGGAGGCCTGAGAGATCTGGCGGTGTGATGCGCTTCGTCTTCTCTTGCCACAACTGATACACCGACTTGTAGGGCGAGAGCCCTAGGATTGATGCGACCTCCGAGCCGCCGATGCCTTTAACTCGCCTATCGTGCCATGCGCCGGATTTTTCGAATGCGCTCATGCAAATCTCCCCCGAGCGTCTCGCGCTCGTGCTCTCCTGTTTTTCGCCTGTTCGGACAACGTTGCCCAGCGACAGTTATCTGCGCTGTAACCAAGGTTGTTATCTATACGCTCAAGCGTAAGTCCGTTTGACTCGCCCATGTCGGCTAAAAATCGTTCGAACGATGAGAGCCATGCTTCGCTTACGGTGATGCCGCGACCCCCATATCTCGGGTAGTCCTTTGCCTTCTCGTATGTGCATCGAGCTATCATGCCGCTCCAAATGCGGTGTTCTCGAGTCCTGGAGAGTCCGTGCCGGTACATCGGGTTCTTCTCTCCCGGCATTGGCGTTACCGGCTTATGACAGCCGCAGGACTTATTCTTCAACCCGGTGTGATAGTTAGTCTCAAACTCTTTGGAGCAAAGCGGGCATTCAAAGATTCCACGGTATCGATACTTCCCATCCGGTCGGATGAGAAATCTCTTAATGAGTCGCATCTGCCCTCCCCGAGCGTGCTTGTTACTTGATTAATCCGCGAGCGCGATACCAAGCCTCAAGCTCGGCGACACTGCGAATGATCCGGTACGTACCGCCGCGTTTCTCGACTTGGTACTGAAACGCTTTCTGATGCTGCGACTGCACACCACCGGCCGCTTTGTACTCGATCCAGTCGACGCGCCCGTCTGGCAAGAAGCAGACACAGTCAGGTAGGCCCTTCGCCTCGAAGGGCGAGAGAGCGCGATAAGCTTTAGCCTTCTCATCATACAGGCCCACGTTCTTCAGCTTGATCGCCCAGAAGCCCCAGTTGTTGAGTGCCTTCAGACACTCCCTCTCGATCTCCAGCTCCCTCACTGGTACTCATAATAGAGTACTCAAGTAACTTGTCTCTACCTTTGGCGTTTTTTTCAACGCGAATGCGGACCCGCTGCGTCGGTATGATGAGACGACGCTCAATCGATCGAACATCAAAGTCCGAGCATCCAGCCGCGCGCACGAGATCTTCCATCAGCTTCTCGTTCTTCTGCCTCGACGCCTTGACGTACATCCACTGCGGCATCGAACGGATCACCATCTCTGGGTTCTTCCAGAAGAAGTTGAAGATGACATCCGGGTCAGTTGTCTGAACCTTGAGCATCTTGTTCTCACGTCGCATCGTCTGGCTTCCCCAGCACGAGAACTCCATCAGCTGCACTTCCCATTCGGTGACCGTCTGCTTCGGACCTAAATACAGAACCGAGTCCTCGTCATTGACGAGCTTAAGCCTGGGCTTGCGCTCTTGTATCTGCGGCATCGTCCCGCACTCGATACACGCGACAGGGTCCATGCCGTGCTCTGGGAACTGAAACGTCCCGCACACGTGGCACTGGATGCAGCGCCATTCGAACTCGAGATCCTGCGCCTTCTTCTTCGTGCCCGTAACAAACGGCGCATCAAGTGGCCCGCAGTTCTTGACGACCTCGCCGTAGTCGAGGACCAGACAATCAGTCTTGCCCGGCGCTGGCCTCAGCCCTCGCCCGACCATCTGCACATATAAGTTTGCAGCCTTGGTGGGTCGCAAGAGGACGAGTGCGTCGATCGGGGCGTAGTCGAATCCCTCTGCCACGATTGTAACGAAGACCAAGTGCCGACAGCCAGGATTTGATTCGAACTCGCCAAGAGATAGTTCTCTCTCGTCGCCATCCAGTGCAGACGTAATGACTGCGCACTGCTCGCCAAATTCGCGCAGATGGTCAGCGATCCGTCCGGCATGTGAAATGTTAACGGCCGCCCAGATAATCTTCTTTCGATCATGCGTCTTCCCTAGAGCATCTTCAATCTGGATCCGGGTCTTGCCGTCATCTTGCACGAGCACGTCGAGGTCTCGGGCGGAGAAGTCTCCGGCCACCACCGACAGCTTCGATGTATCATAGGTGTGAGATCGATCGGCTCCTCGGAGCTTCGCCTTAACGGTGTACCCTTTCTCAGTCGTCCACGTAAGAGTGCGACTAAAGTGTACCCGGGGAAAGATCTTATCCTCACCATAGATGTAACCCGACTCCCTAAACGGTGTTGCTGTTAAGCCAAGGACCTTGGCGTCCGGCAGCCGATTAACGATTGCACGGTACTGCCCTCCCTCATCCATGAGGCGGTGAGCCTCGTCACAGATGACGATATGGAACCCGGACGTCTCTCGACGAGCAGCCGTCTGCACGGATGCAATGACAACCTCGCCGGTGAGATCAGTAGAACCCAGCGCCGCGCAGCAGATCGTTGCATCGAGATTTCCAAATCTCTTAAGATCACGTGCGAAAGACCGGATGATGGCAATCTTTGGGACGAGCACCAACACACGAAGCTGAGGGTTGTCTCGCTTGACGTCGGCAATGAGGCCACTCGCTGTGGCGGTCTTTCCGGACCCCGTGGGGAGCTGCCATAGGACAGCCCTATCCCCTCCCCTCCAGATCGACCGTGCACAGCGAATGGCTTCAAGTTGGTAGTCCCTTAACTCAGTAGCTGATGCCACCAGCAGCATCCTGCTTGGTGATCGGCTGATCAACGTCCAAGAACGAGAGCGAGTAGTTGGTGTACTTGTCACCAGGCTTCTTCTCGCGATGCTTGACGCGGACCTTTACCGGAATGCCCTTCAGGTAAGCAGCCAGTTCCGGAAACGTTCCGAAGTTTTGCTTCGCCTGAGCAACGCCAGCGGTGAGGAGCTTAACAACTCCCTTCTTAGCGATCTCAGCCGACTTCGGGTGCTCGAGGTTGAAGCGCTCACGGAGCTTAGCCCCGGTGTCGAGCTTCATCTCAACGACGATCGTCTGGTGGCCAGCTTCAGTCTTCGTGACTTCAGCCTTCTCCACGCGACCCGTGTACTCGCCTTCCGGCACCACGCCGCCCGACTTAACTTCTTGAACGTCTTTATCTGTGAACGAAAACATCTTCCTAATTCCTCCCTAGATGTTTGTTGTTGCGAAATGCTTAGAGCGCTAGCTGCTTGGCCTCTTCGCGGATCTTGCCCAAGATCGCAAAGAGGTTCGGTTCCTCAAGTTCAGCCAGCGCCTTGCTACGCGTCTTGGCTTGAGTTCTAGCCGTCGTCTTCGTAACGAGCTTACGATTCTTCTCGGCATCCACGATCATGCGGTAGCATTCATCGAACGCAGGCATGAGGTATTCCTTGATCTTCTTCCCGCCGATGTCGGGGAACGCCTTCGGCAGACCATCATCGCCGTCAATGTGGCCCTCTAAAGCCGTCACGATCACGGTGTAGTGACCGAGATCGCGGAAGAACTTGAGGAACGCCTGCATCATGGCGGTGTATTCGCCCCAGGCTTTAAAGCCATCGTGCTCTTGCTGCATGCGCTTCAACACGTTCTGGGCGATCTCAGTCAGAGAGTCGATGTAGATGAACTTGTACTTCGCCTTCACCTCAGGACGCTGCACGAAGGCCATGAACTCCTTCAAGCGCTCAAGCCGCGCCTCTTCTGGGATCATCTCGCCTGTCTCGGTGCGAGCGAGCGGGATGGAGTCGATTGACGTGCCTCTGAGCGATGCAATGCCGCTCTCTGCATCAAGGATCAACACCTCGTTCTGCGGGAGCGTTGCAGCCATCGACGTCTTCCCAATGCCCGACGGGCCGTAGAGAAGAATGTAGCTAGGCTTAAACGCAATGTCCTTCGTGTTGAAGGTCTTCACTGCGTGCCGCCTTGAAACCACGACGACACGGGAACTTCTTGCTTCGATTTGTCTGCGATCTTCACCATCGTGCGAGGTGATGGAACCTGGATGCCGCGAGAGTAAAACGAGGCAGAACTAAGACTGATCCCGAGTTTCTTCGCTGCGACTTTGAGATGCTCGAATCGACTCACATAGTCGACGAACACCTTATTCTTTTTAAGCATTGTTGCCCTCCCTTTGTGAAGATGACTTAATCATTACTCACTTGGGTACACAAGCTTACTTACCTAAATTTACTTGATGCGGAGGATAAACTATGGCGCACAACGTCTACTCTACTTTTGCCGCGAGCTTCTACGAGCTCGGCTACAACGTGATCCCCGTCACGGGAAAATTCCCTGTGACGAAGGGCTGGAGTCACTGGTCAAAGCATCGCATGAGCCAGATGGAATTCGATCAGCTCGTTGCAGAGAACATGTCGCGAGCAAACGGCATCGGCGTCGTCTGCGGACTGGGAGTCGTTGCAATTGACATCGACATCGATAACCACGCGCTGATCGATCAGCTGCCGCCAACACCCATGAAGAAGTTCGGGAAGAAAGGTGTCACAGCCTTCTACCGGGTTGATGGTGAGTGGAGGTCACGTCGCGATACGCAAGTCATCCCGGTTGAGCTCCTCGCTGTCGGCGCGCAGACCGTGATGCCGCCGTCTATCTATCCGGGGCTTGATATCAAGAACGCCTCGCTTCGCTACCAGTGGGTGGGCGAATCAGATGGCCCGGTCGATATCTCAGAGCTCCCGCTTGTTCCTGATCCTCACGCTCTTTATGAGACGCTTAAGTCCTACTGCGTGAAGCACTCGATTGTTCGCGACATGAGGGCGCTGCAAGAGCGCAATCCTGAGGCTGATCGCCTTGGCACCGAGACAGCTGTGCCCGAGTACGGCGTAGGTAATCGCAACAATTTTCTATCAAAGGTGGCGTATGCCATCGCATGCGACATGTACATCGATCATTTGAGTGAAGAGCAGGCAGCGATGAAGCTCCTCGAGGTCGACCGCAAGGTCCACGGAGCTCGTGCCTGGTTCGATGACAAGGAAGAGACCAAGGGCAAGAGCGCAGAGGACGCGGCTCGCGAGTTCTTCCACCGAGCGTATAAGAAGGCCTCGCTTGATGATGAGATCATCGAGTTCAACCTGACGATCGAGGACACAGGCAACCCTGAGATCGAGGTGCCAGACAATAGCGTTGATACGCCGAAGTTCCTCTATAAACGCGCCACGACTCAAGAATGGCAGGACCTCATTAACGAAGTCCCGATCCTGCTCGAGTTCGCGAAGTTCCTCCACTCGAGGACTCCGGACTACAGCCCGTGCCTCGCCATGGGCGCAGGGCTCTCTCTTCTCTCGATCCTCTCTTCCAACATCTACGAGTTCAACGGCATCAGAACCAACCTCTACGCCTTCAACATCGCGCCGACTGGCTTCGGCAAGACCGCGCCCCAGCAGGCGCTCCATCAACTCCTGATGGCAACGCCTGGCGGTGAGGCTCTTCTGGGCTTTGAGTCCTACCGCTCAGCCCAAGCCATCTACACCGGGCTCAATCAGAACTCCCGCCATGCACGTATCGACATCCAGGACGAAGTCGGCGAGCTCTTCGTCAAAGCAGCCGACAAGAACAACTCCACCATGTCGACAGCCCCCGACGTCATGGCGAAGCTCTTCACCTCAAGCGCTACAACGCTCGGCAAGCAGGCCAAGATCAAGGGCGATAAGAACGACTCTCAGATCGTCCCGGTCTCGAACCCCTTCGTTACCTGGTTCGCCTCGACCACGCCGTCTGGCTTCCGTTCCTTCATCCTCAACCAAGCAATCGTCTCGAAGGGCCTGGCCGGCCGCGTTCTCTACTTCATCGAAGACCGTGACGCCATCCTCGCCTGGCGGGACATGTCGATCTACTCAGCGTCAGTCAAAGACCCGCCTCCACACCTCATCAACTACGCAGCCGAGCTCCTGTCGCTTGCCGTTGACCTGGGCGACACAGGTGGCGGTGTCCTCGACTCAACAACGCTCAGGCCCATCAAGGCCCGGCCGATCAGGGCACCGAAGGATGTCGCAGACCATTACTCGACGCTTGTGCACGAGAAGATCAGGACGGTTGGCGTCACGCTTCTTCGAGAGGTCCGAGACGTTGATCCCTTCGCCGAAGAGCCGCCGATGGCACGGATCCTGGGTCAGGGGCCTGTGCTCTTCGCCAAGCTCTGTGCGCTCTACTGGCTTGGCCACGGGCGCTGGGCTGCACCGCTCAACCGCCAAGCAGTCGACTGGGCATACCGTGTGTACGAGGCGTCGCTCGCTAACGTCGAGTACGTGTTGGCGTCTGAGTCGCATGACGTGCAGGCTATCCGCTTCCAGAAGTCGATTGAGAACTGGCTCATGCAGCACTCCGACCGATACCACCGGGGGGATAACCTCAAAGCCAAGGTCGGCTACTTCTGGAAGAAGATCATCGGCCGCCAGCCGACGGTTCCGGAGATCGACGGGTACTTCAAATCGCTCCTCAACACGGGCGTTATCGCTGACGCCGGACACGATAAGAGCGGTCGCCGGGTGTACTCGATCCCCCGACCTGAGCTTCAGGAGACGCTCGAAAACTAAGGAGGAGCTATCCCGCTGCAATTGCTCGGGATAGCGTCCGTTCCTACGATTTCCTGCCTAAAACCCCTATAGAGAGGAGAGGCTGAAAAAGCCGGACGAGGGGGGGGTCTTTAGGTATATTAATAAAAAAACCCCCTATATATCTCTCTATAAGAATAAGAACTCAGTAACTTAGAACTGCCTGGCTGGCCACTAGGCGCTGGAATGGTTTCCGGTAGTTGGCCGCAGGAAACTGACTAAATTACCTAAAATTGCCACACTGCGTTAATATAAAAATGTCGCAATAGGTGTCGCGATCGGTTCAGGAGCCGACGACCTTCTTGCACTTTGAGAGCTGGGTTGAGACGCGTACAAGCTGCGTTGGCCCAGCCTTCTTAAGCTCTGGCTTGATGGGCTCGATGTGAACCTCGCGGTCGTTCAGACCTGCCCACCAGCCACCCATATAGACGATGCGCCCTACCCCACGGCGGATGATGTGGCTCTCGTACTGGACGATGTCGCCTACGGCTATCGTCGCATCAACTGCGGCGGCCTTCTTACTCAATAGTAACTCCGGCGTATCGAAGCGAGCCCAAGCAGATCGCTCGAGGCTCTGAGTCAGTCCACGACCCTTCGAATCCATCTCCGCGCAGTCGGTAGATGCAACCACCGTCGGGCCCGCGGTCAAAGTCGATATGCATCTGTGGTGATCGGCCCGCTTGTCTTAGCCGGTCGCTCAACTCTAGAAGCACATCGAAGGCTGCATGCATGTCCGTGGCGTACGGCTTCGGATCGGGACCATAGGGCCCTCGCACATGGGCCGTTACCCCCTGCAGCTCCACTGAGGGCACGGAAAGCGGGAGGTGCATGAACTCGCTGTGCACCAGCTGGGAGATGAGAGCATCGTCCGGTCGGTTCATGTCAGCTGCTCCCTGTCGACTAAGAGCGCCGACACCACGTTCAATAGTTCATACTTCTCTCTCAAGTCCTTAACCTCCCTCTTGAGCATGGCGATAGTTTGCCGGTCGCTCGGCTTCCGTTGCTTGTTCTTTGTTGCTCTTGCATTTCGGATCTTCGACATGAGGTTCGTTCTCATCGTGGTGCGATCCGAAAACAAGATGTGGAAAAAAAATCGTGGTTGAGCGAGCTCATCGCGGTGCACGTAAGAGCACCTCCTTACGAGGGAGATGGGGCTTAGGTCGCCGTTGATGACGAACAATTCATGAGTTGCGTCGACGACACGGTGCCGCTCGAAAACAGTTTTCGTTGAGCGTGAAGCGCACTTGCCTGAGAGACAAGTGGTCGTGGGATGTTGACCAATGTCTACGACGCCCGACGGCGCTTGAACGCGTTGAGCACGTCGTTATGGCGTAGACTCATCTCGATCTTGCGCACGTATGCCATGGTGGATGAAATGTTCTTGTGCCCAAGGTGGTCTTTCAGGAACAAGATGTCCTTACTTCCGGAATACAGGAATGCTGCGAAGGCTGACCTGAGTGAGTGAAGCGAGCTGCCCTGAGGCATACGAAGCCTCCGCTTGTACTTGGCGTAGAGCTTGCGAAGGGAGACCTTGCGGCTCTCGATGAGGTCAGCGTCCGACTGGTGGCCGCCAAGCCACTCGTAGGTGCGGAGATAGCGTCTGAGCTGGTGAGCGAAGTCAGGAGGCAGTGGGACAGGATGGTCGAGTGATCCTTTAACAGCGGTAATCTCGCACACAGCGCGCTTTGATGAGACGTGGATGCAGTCCTCGGTCAAGGTCACCATCTCGTGTGTGCGCCCACCAAGACGCAGGAAGGCCTCCAGCACGAGCCGGTCGTTCGGGTCCTTGATGTATCGCTCGAGGTTCTCGAGGAGTGTTGAGGCTTGCTCAGGACTTAGGTTTAGAGCCACGGCGTGCGTCCTCCTCGTTAGAAGCGTTCTTCGAGCGGTCCTTGGTGCGTTCGCGCCTTAAGCGTGTCTCGTCCAGCACACGATCCACGCGGTTGTTGAGCTCCCTGAGCCAAGAGGTTTTGATCGGGGGCTTTGGCGTCTTAGGACTCATCGTGGACGGCCTTTCTTGCGAGCCCTCGGCGTGTCAGCGTCCCTCATCCGCTTGATAGCGCGCGCTACGTCAGCTGCCTTCGCCCCGGTGATCTGAGACACCCACACCACGATATCTTCATCCTTGTAGTGTTTGAGAGCATCGACGAACCGGTCAACGGCGTGCGCTCTAATGGTAGATACGTCAGCAGCGCCGGAGTCGATAAGGTGGCGCACATCCTTCACTCCTTTACTCACGGCCTTGAGGCCTTGTACGGCGACCTGCAGGCGCTGAATGATCTCTTCGCTGAGCCTGGCCATGCTAGCGACTTCCTTTGATGTGAACGGCTTCGTATCGACAGGTGATGTTTTTCTCATGCGTGGAGTCCCCTTGGGCTTTGGTGGTTAATGGCTCAGGCCTATGCATTCTTCGTTCCTCTCGCCTTGAGCTGACAAGGCATGGCTACGAAGATTCGAACGTTCGTAGCGTTTCTTTGCGGCATAAACAAGATGACTCTTATCGATTGGCGTTCATGATGTGCGGTCAATGTTTACTCGCACTCGCTTATTGTTGTGGGCGAGCGCACGACGTCATCCACGACGCATCCCCTTACTCAGGTTACAGTTTCACGTGAAACAGTTTTACTTAGGTACTTGATGTGCAACTCGCTCGCCACGATTTCCGACAAGCGAAGTGCGTGGAATAATGGCGCTAAAGTAATTCATCGCGCGTAGCGCATGCGGAACTTCTGAACGGATTCATCGCAGCAACGCGTGAGCTCGAGCCAATATGAAGGGTTCATTAAGTAATTTCTGAGTGTAAAACTAATGAGCAAAACGAAGGTGAATCTGAACCTAAAATTCTAAAACTCTCGAGCTAGGTTTCTAAAAACACCATGTTTTCCAATACTTACCCGCTCGCTTATAGCCCTACCCGAGCGATCTGCACACAAATAGCCTGCGCGGGCTATGTGCGCACATGCAGTTTTCATATGAAGGTTTCGTTTCGACTGCTGAGACCCGGGGGTGGGGGTGTTTTTTTCGATGAAAAATTGTATTTGGTCGCGCCTCCCACAAAAAATCGGAAAAACAAAAAAACCGACGCGCCTTACCTTACTCAAGTAGGTACTCAATCGTAATCTGTTCCCACGATGCCTGTACCCATCCGCAGAACGTATATCGTTGAGTCAGCCCCTGTCACAGAGCCCGCACAGCAAGAGCCGTTAAACACGGTTGTAGAGCGTGTAGCAGCCCAAATTCCTCTGCCATCCCCGCTCCCATTGGTGGTGCAGCAAGTCGAGATCCAGCTAATTTCTCGCGCACTCGAGTCCTCCGGCTATTGCGTAAGTAAAGCCAGCGGAGTACTCGGTATCTTACGTACTACGTTACTCGATAAGGTACACAAGTACGGCCTGAAGCAAGAATTGCCAGGCTATGCGGCCAAGCTCAGGGAGCGAGCTCGTCGCAGACAGTACAAAGAGACCGGGGTGTGGGAGCCATGATCGATACAATCGGCCATTCGCCATTTGAAGCCTTGAGCTTGGTGTCAGCCACAGCTCTGTTTTCCATGTTTTTCATCAGCATCATCAGAAAGGACATCTAATGACCCCATCTCTCAGACTTCTGGCGCTTGCCACCACCACGGCGATCGCCTGCAACGACGTAACGCCTCCGACAAGCGTCGTTACCGCCCCTCCCCCCTCCTCTACGGTGGGTGGAACGATCAAACTCGAGGCCGCAGCAAGCGATGACTCAGCCGTTGCTCGCGTTGAGATGATGATCGACGGAAAACTCGTCGCAACGGAGAAAGAAACGCCTTATTCGGCCACTTTCGACACGAAAACACTCCAAGACGGCGCCCATACGCTTGTTGCGATCGCGTTTGACGAGAAAGGCAACAAGACGGCGTCTGCTCCGGTCAGCTTCTCGGTCAAGAACGTCGTACAACCCCCCGTTGACCCGCCTACCCCGCCAGTTGCTGGCTGGACTGACTTCAAGCTCGCTCCCGACGCGATCAAGATCCATGTATCATCCTCTTTGGGTCTCGATTCAAACGACGGGAGCGAGTCGAAGCCTCTTAAGACCCTCAAAGCCGCTTATTCGAAGCTCCGGAACGGCAAGCCCGACCACTTGGTGCTTAAGCGTGGCGACACGTTCAAGGAAGCCTTCCCTTACTGGGAGAAGTCAGGTCGCTCAGCGACTGAGCCCATGGTGATCGGCGCGTATGGCGCTGGCACTGCCCGCCCTGTGGTGTCATCTGACGGTAACGTCCTCTCGACCCGCTCAAACATCAGCTTCATCGCAGTCCAGGGCCTGCGCTTCACGAGCCTCAACCGCGAGCCAGGCAGCTCGACGTTCAATACGAACGTGTCGAGTGACGCAGCCATCCGCTGGATGTCTAGAGGTCAGTTCCTTTTGCTTGAAGACATGCTTATCGACTTCCATCGCGTCGGTATCGTCTCAGAGCAGCCCGAAGCCCAGATGGAAGGCGCGCCGAAGGGCTGGACGAAGTGCGCAAGCTACTTCAAGAACCTCAAGATCCGCCGCTCAGTGATCGCGAACAACTGGAGCTACCCGTCAACCACGGAGGCTCGCAAGGGCGGCCATTCACAAGGTGCATATCTCCAGTGCGTTGATGGTCTCACCATGGAAGAGAACTTCTGGGACTCAAACGGCTACCACAAGGCCGTCTCTGGCGCTGTGCCCACGCAGTTCAACCACAACGTTTACTTGAACGCGAAATCAAAGAACGTCGTGGCCAAAGGTAACGTCTTCTCTCGAGGAGCAGCGACTGGCATCCAAGTCCGCACGGGCGGGATCTTTGAGAACAACTTAGTTGTCCAGAACCCTCAAGGCATCACCTATGGCATCGTTCGCGGCGGGAACAACCCGGAGGATCCGCAAGTTGTTCAAGGTGGCGTGACTGGCACGATCAAGGGGAACGTGTTCTTGGAAGGTGTTGACCTCGACGCCAATAACCCGCGCGCTCTTGCCGCTCAGATCGGCAATCTCAAGGACGTCGAGATGAGTGATAACGTCTTCGCCCACTACTCGCACATCGGCAAGCCCTACAACCACGGGTCAGTTGCGATCGACTGCGGCAACGGCATTGGACTCGGTAAGCTTGTCATGAAGAACAACGCGACGTGGAAGTGGGAACCCTGGCTCACGACCTCTGGCCCTTGCAAGAACAAGCCTGAAGAGTCTGGCACGGTGAAGACGAAGGCGATGGAGAAGAAGCTCGCTGACTACGCTCCTGACTTTTTTGAAGGCGCACGTAAGCAGTCGCGACTCACTTGGAATCAGAAGTACACGGCGACTGAGGCGGTCAAATACTTCCGCGCTCAGTTCGGTAAGTAAGAAACGGCAGACGGGGCACATCTATGGCTCCCACAGCTCCAAGATCCCCGTCTTTCGACCCGGCATCCTCAGGTTAAGCCTGACCGCTCACCGGGGAGCGGTCTGACAACCGGAACAGCTTTGGTGACAGCCCGGAGAGACGGGCGCTTTTGAAGAAGGAGTTTTCATGATCCCAGTAGCACCGAAATCGATCCAAGGACTCGCGAGCGCTGTTGCTCGTCGCGAAGGCAAGAAGAGCCAGGCCCGCATTGGCGAGGTTCGAGAGATCCTTGGCATCGTCTCTGATCTTCTGATCGAGACGATGGTCGTGGGCGAGAAATCAGTCGAGCTCCCGATCGCCGTTGTCCTCTACGAGGCAGGCGTTGCGCGCAAGAAGAAGAAAGCCAAGCCCAAGGGTGGCTTCGCGACCATCACCAAGATCAAGCAGCGAAGGAAGTGAGGCGGAGCAGACCTTAAAAAAAAGAAAGGTCTGTTACCTATGAAATCGATACTGTTCTCAACTCTTCTCACCGCGATCTCGGCTCAAGCAGTCGAGCCGACTGTCTTCTGCCCGAGCCCACTCGTGGCTGCGTGCGTGAGCCGCGAGACTCCTCCGCCACCTCCTCCTCCTGTTCCCGTGCCGACTCCTCCCCCCTCTGGCGGTGTCGTCATCTCGCCTTCTGACTCGCTTCAAGCGGCTGTCGATAAGGGCGGCACCGTGGTTCTCAAGGATGGCGAATACAAGGGGCCAGTCCGGATCAAGAAGGATGGCGTCACACTCGTCGCTCAAAACGCAGGCAAGGCTGTGATCAAGGCCGACTCAGGCGACAACCTCATCATCGACGCCTCGAACGTCACTGTTCGCGGGCTCGTCCTTCGCGGTGGCGGTGTGAGTGGAAAAGAATCTCACCATAACCATTTGGCTGCTAACCGCGTCGAGCGCGCGAGAGAGGAGATCCTCCTTGAAGACCTCACGATTGAAAAAGCAAGAGGTGTTGGACTGGCTCTTAACGGTGACAAGATCACAGCACGTCGACTTGTTGCGCGAGATAACGGAGCAGCTGGAATCGGCGGGAGTCACGGAGAGGAGATACTTCTCGAAGACTCTAAGATCTTCGGTAACAACCTCATCGAGAAGAGAAGTGACGGTGGAGGTGGGAAGTTCACGCGTACGGATCGCGTGGTCCTTCGACGTGTTGAAGCCTATGGAAACGTAGGGCCTGGCATCTGGTTCGATATCTGGAACACGAACACGACCATTGAAGACTGCTACTCCCACGACAACCTGGGCACGTCTAACATCCACGGTAAGGGGATCATGCTTGAGCTTCATGGTGGAGATAAGTCAGGCAAGCTCTCTGGCAAGTCGCGCCTCATCCGAAACCGGGTTGAGAACAACGACGTAGTGTCAGGGCGCTCGAAGGACCATCAGCGCGGGTTCAACATCTCGTCTGCTGCTGGCATTGAGATGATCGATAACATCGTTGCAGGTGGCGACACGCTCAACCTCAAAGACGCCTCAGGGCGCGAGATCAAGACACAAGACATCACCATCCGGGGAACGAAGTTCCTCTCTGGTGGCCGCATCAACTGGGACGGGGCTTCTAAGTCCTGCTGCAAGATCGAGGAGTAGAAATGTTTAGGTGGCTCAGGCAGCTCTTCTGTTACCACGTGTGGGCGGTTCGTCTGCCTGAGTCACCGCTCTACATCTGCATCCACTGCGGCAAAGAGTCCCACGCAAGGAGTCTCATCTAGTGCTTAAGCTACTCTGCCGTATCGGCATCCACAACGCCAAGCCCACTGGCATGTTCTACGTAACGAAGACCAAGGAAGAGTCTGAGGTCCGCCACTGTCGCTGGTGTCGCCGCGGGATCGTGAGGCTTAAGGATCATGTCGTCATGCTCACGCCAGGCTTCATGCGTGATGCGGGGTATGGAGGTGGGAAGTGACGTTCGGTGAGGCATACAATAGCGGTCGTCCATTCCGTCGAGAAAGCTGGGATGAAGGGCGTTGGATTGGGCCATTCAAGCACTATGAAGTTCTTCCTCTCCTGGTCGAAGACTGGTTCGGGACTGACTACGAGGTTAAGCCCGTTGAGCCCAAATGGCTGAAGATCTGGTACTCGACGCGCTATGAGGGCGGCCTGATTGGTAAGCCCACGAAGACCCTTGGAGAGAGCGACCGGATCCTCCTCATCGACTCGCGGCCCGTGAAGGCGCTGGTTGAGGCGATGAAGCTGGCGAAAGGCCGCTTCTGGGATGACCGCGCTATCGACGCTACTCAGATTGAGTCTGAGCTTTGCGCTGTCGAGCAGCTCCTCAAGGAGTCACCGTGACTAAGGTCAAGTATTCAAATGGGCGAGAACTGATTCACATCTTTAGGCGCATTCCGCATTCGCTTCTGTGCATGTTCAAACTGAGCATGCCGATTGATCTCTACCGCGCGGATGGCCAGTGTCTGGCTATCGCATGCAGCTGTGGAAAGGTGTTCTGGAGGTTCGATCCATGACCGACGAGAAGAAGCCCGCCAAGACATTCACCGAAATCATGAACGAAGTCACGAGGGACGAAAGCTTCCAAGTCGAGTGCCCCAACTGCGGCACCAAGGTCTTCTTCAAGATGATGAACGACGACGGCACTCGGTGCTGCTTTTGCCCAAGCTTGTTTATGCGAGCCATCCTAGATTTGAAGAAGGGGAGTGGGCAATGACCTCCCCCGAACAACTCCGCCGCTGGGTCTCGATGCACGGCGACCTCCCCGCAGGACAGACAGCTGAGAAGCTTCTGACGGCGATCTACGCGCTAGAGGACATCTTGACTGAGTGCCGACAGGCCCGGGCCTTCATGGCGACAGACGACAAAGGCGCAGCACTCGAGTGTCTGCGAGATATCGAGGAGTGCGTACGCACGACTCTACAGAAGATCAGGAGGGAATGATGGCTGAGTACGCAGCAACGATCGTGTTTCTGGCGATGTCGGGGGTGTCGGCACTGGCGTTTCTAATCGGCTACGCGCAAGGTGAGCTTAGCGCCAGGAAGAGGCCCGCCGAGCGTATCGCGGCAGGAAAGGATGGGGAGTGATGGCGAAAGAAAAGTTCCCGCACTACTGGCTTTGCGACGACTGCGCGACCGCTAGGGGCGGCATCTGGCCAAAGGGCCACGTCTGCACGGTGACCCAAGGCGACTGCAAGTATTGCGGCATGAAGAACGCCATCCTTATTCCATGGGTTGATTACAACTGGCCTCGCGACAAACAAGCCGACCTGAAGGCGAAGGTGACTCGTGACTAACGACGCCCAGGCCATGAGCGTGGCGAGAGAGCTAGATGAACTCCTCAGCGATGTTCCTACAGGTGGGTACGACAAACGAGTCGATCTCATCGAGCACGCCCTGATCCAAGCCGAGCGCAGGGGTGCCGTTCGCGAGCTAGAGCGCGTGAAGTCTGCCATCGCAGGCCAGATTCAAATCTACCGTGAGCAGCGGAGCACATCGGATGCGGCGGCACTATTGCCGTTGAAGCGGGCAGTGGATCACTGGCTAGAGTTCGAGCAGTCGCGTGGCGCACTCCTCGACAGCGGAAAGGGTGAGCTATGAGCGACGGCCCTGAAAGCGTGGCGAGGCGACTGATCCGCACGTATATCGGACACGAGGTATGCGACGGGCCCGTTAACATCGCTAAGTGGGATGACCTAGCGCTGATCGTCGCACAAGCCCTCCGCGCGCACGGCGAGGCTGAGTATAGACGTGGGGTGAAAGAAGCGTCGAGGAACGTGCCGAGTGAGGAGATGATTGATGCGCAAGCTAGAGGCTACATCTCAACAAGCTATCCGCCTGGCCCTAATTTCATTGAACACCTTAGACATGGATTCAGGTTAGGTGGCCGGTGGGTCGCAGACTACGTACTCGACAGCGCGCTCGTCGCGAAGGGGGGTGGGGATGAGTGAGTGGTTCTTGGGATTGACATCGTACTCGCAGCTTCTCTTCATTGTGTGGGCCGGCATCGTCCTGATGGTCTGGGCTCCATTCACGTCACGAGGGTCCAAGCTATGACCGACCGCAAGGCATGGGCCGAAGAGATCTTAGATGAGTGGCGTGAGTCAGTCTCTGACTACCAGGTTATGTCGCGCTCTGATTGGAGGAAGCTTGTCGCGCTCATCGCAGACGCTCTGCCGAAAGATCCGCCCGAAGAGGAAGAGATGGAGCGCGAAGCTCTCCTTCAAGGCAACAAGAACGGCGCATGGCTCGAAGACAGCTGGCACGCTGGCTTCTCTACCGGGGCTCGCTGGGCAATTTCCAAGATGAGAGGTGCGAAGTGAGACGGGCCGTCCGACACATGCTCAATCGCCGCTTTGGCCACACCATTTGCGGCAGGGACGAAGTCTGGCGCGTCGTCCAGGACTGGAAAGACGTAACGTGCCAGCGTTGCCAGAAGATCGCGCAGAGGCAGCAAGAGCCTAGCGTGGTCGAGCAGAAGCCAGCTACTACGAGCAAGGACACGGCAAGCCGATGAGAACAGGCCATCGCGCAGGAGCCGGGCGCACCATCATCTCCCCTGCCCTCTCGGAGGGCGACGTCTGCAAAGTCCTTACTCTGTATCGCGAAGGTCATAGCGTTCAGTCCATCGCGAGGAATCTAAAGCTCACAACCGCCCGGGTTCGCGCCGCAGTTCTAGAGGCTGGCCTCATGCGACCCTCGACGCAGGCTAAGGCAGCGCGCGCAGCATTACTCAAGTAATTACTGAGCAGCGCAACATGAGTACTTACTTTTCTACACAGTCTGTTAACTTTAGAACACGATGTGGTTCTTTGGTGCGCGAGCCGCGACCTTCCGCATGGCGGGGCGAGGGAAGAGACTAGAGGTAGAGGCTAGGTTCAGTCGTCCGACGACTTCGAGCCGTCAGAGCCCTTCTTGCGATAGACGCCAAAGGCGACGCGCATGAGATTGAGCTTCTCTTTCTCAGGAGTGGGGCCGAAGAGGATCTTCTCGAGCATATCGAGAACGAACTGCGCTGTTACGTCTTCAGGAGTGATTGCTTCTTTGCGAAGCGCGCCTCGCGGCTTCCCTTTGCCAAGGTTGAGTACTTTGTACAGTCGATTGCCGACGAACCACTGGTCCGGGGTTTTGCCCGTGGGAGTTTTGTATCCCTCTTTTGCGAGGATCTTAGCTATCTGCGCAGCGCTTTTTCCCTCCTTGCGTAACTCAGCAATACGCAGATCCGGATCCTTATCATCTTTCATAGTCTTAAAACTGTAAATTACGTGGAAAGGGGGCGTCAAGTGCAGAACGGGAGAGGGTACACATTTGGTACAGAAAGGCAGCTTCGTGCTGCGGAGGAGTACTACCAAAAGGTACTCACCATCAACGCGCTCAGGAACGCCGCCCTTCGCAGCTGCCTAAATATAGCACATACGAGTCTGGAGGAGCTGCTTCAGATCACGGCCGTTGAAGAACTGCACTGCAAGGTTCGTGACACGATCCAGTCCATCGAGGCCAGGCTGGCTGAGGGGGTGGCAAAATCGACCGTAGCCCCGACGAGCGTCACGGTGGAAGTGTTGTGAGAGCGATCGTCCACAATCTCCAGAAAAAGCCTGAGGTGTTCTTGGAGCTCCTGTCGGGACACTGCCCAGACATCGTCCTTGCCCAGGAAGTCACAGACGGCCTGCCACTTGATGCGGCGAACGTGTCGAGCCTTGGCTACGGTACAGGCATCTACTCGACAACGGATGTCACGAACATCAAGCGCATCAACTCACCGCACGCTGAGTTCATCCCGACTATGCGAAAGAAGACAACGATCGGTACATCGCACGGTGTCGAGTGGGTGAGCTTCCACGGCTATAACGGCACGCCGTTTCGGAGCGCAAAGAAGCTTACAGCGCACGTGAGGGCGGCTCTCCAGGCACTTGGATCTGGCCCGTGTGTGTTCGCTGGGGACTTCAACACCTGGTCACAGACTCACTTTGAGTCGGTGAAGTTCGAGATGATCAAGCACGGTTTCACCGGCCATTACTCAGCCCCCTACAAAGATCGCCCCCTGGCACTTGATCACGTCTTTGTGCGCGGATTGTGGATTGAGAGCGCTTACTACTACGAGACGGCAAGCGATCACCCGTGCCTTGAGGTGGTGCTCCGTGCGTGAACTGAAGGTCCTCGTCCGCGGAACCGGAGAAGCCGGGCACGACAAGAACTACTACGAGCTGAGGACGCTTGAGCGCCCTACCCGTACACAGATCCGTGAGGCTCAAGTTGAACTGGGCTTCCCGCCGTCTGGTTACGAGGGGCCACATAACATCAGTTCAAAGAACTACCTCTGGAACTCCAATGGTCGCCGCATCGTTGGTTACGTGACCGTCTGGACGAGCAGGGCCACATGCGATTGACGTACTGCCCGTTTGCCAAGCGCACGGCGAAAGAGATGCCGACTCAAGGTGAGTACCGCAAGGGCCACCCGGAAGGCGCTGTCGTCCATTACACGGCGGGCCGCCACAACCTAACTGCGATCGATTCAGCGATTGCTAACGGCCTGTCCTATTTCCTCATCACGCACGACGGGACGGTCTACCAAGGCGCGCCGCTCAATCGGTGGGGTGTGCACGCGGGTAAGAGCGCTTATCCTGGGCTTGGCAAAGGCGTCTCTCAGTACCTCGTCGGGATCGAGCTCACCAATGCGGGGCTCCTCTCGGAGAAGGGTCTTGCGTGGTTCGGGCAGCCAGTCTCCGACTCACGACGGATCAAAGAGCCTCGTTATCAAGGTGAAGCGCCGGGCCTCTACGAGGCGTACACGACATCCCAGGAGAAGAGTCTCTTTGCGCTCCTCCAATGGCTCAAGTCAAACGCTCCGGACGTGTTCTCCTATGACTTCGTCGTTGGCCATAACGAGGTCTGCGTTCCCGCGGGTCGAAAGCAAGATCCGGGCGGCGCTCTTTCCATGTCGATGCCAGCTCTAAGGGAGGCCCTGAAACGTGCACGATAACGTTGATAAGCCAGTTCACTACAACTCGTCTCCTGCTGTCTGCACGTGTGGTCGGCGCATTGAGTGCATTGATGTCGCCAAACACATGAACTTCCCGCTTGGGAACGCGATGAAGTACATCTGGCGCGCAGGCCTTAAGGGTGAGGCGGTCGAGGATCTCAAGAAGGCGATCCAGTACCTCAAGTACGAGATCGAGAGGATTGAATCTAATGGCGCTTGATCAAAGCCGGCTCGTCCCTGAAGACCAGGACCTCTTCTACAAGGGTGGCCCATTTGATGAGACTGAAGCCAGGTCACTCATATCAATCATGCCTCCTGAAGCGAAGAAGACGCTCTACCGGTCGCCTGCTTTCTACTTCAAGCTCCCGGAGCACGAGCTCCAACGGCAGATTAAGCCTACTCCTCGCCTCAACCAAATCCGCATGGCGTTCTGGCGTGAGTACGATGCAGCGCAGTCGGCGATGGGGAAGATGACGCTGAAAGGGATCATTAGCTTCCTTGGCAATCTCCCGACGTTCTACGTGCGTGAGGCGCTCACCACGCCGAACCAACTCGCGTGGGTCCTCTGCCCACCGGTCAGTTACGAGAACACGCTAGAGGAGGCCTTACAGCGCGGGCTCCAGCGCGTAAACGAGATCCTCGACATCTCCCTCCATGATGAGGACGGGCGATTTGATAAGGGACGCGCTGAGCTCTTACTCAAAGCGGTGGCGTTCCTCGATGTCCGTAAGCACGGCATGCCGACTCAGCGCATCCAGCAGCACCAGATCCAGGAAGTGTCTGTGACACGTCGGGACGCGAAGCAGCTGGGCGGAGCCCGCGTTGAAGATCTTGATCAGAAGATCAAGCGCCTTGAGGCAGCCCTCCACGCCGAAGAATCGACTGAGCCCTTAAAGATCCCTGAGGTCGTCGACTGATGGATGAGCATCAGATCAGGGAAGACCTCCTAAAGGCTAAGCTCGCAAAGCTCGAAGCTCTGCAGGCACAGCTTCGCGAGAAGGAAGTCCTCCCCCACCGCCACCTTCTTAAGTATTACCCGTGGCAGCGCGAGTGGCTTGAGTGCATGGAACCGGTTCAGTCGGTTACCGCCGCCAACCAAGTCGGGAAGTCCTCGACCATGATCCGCAAGTGCATCGAGTGGGCGACGAACAAGACGCTCTGGCCAAAGCTCTGGCCCGAGAAGGTGAAGAAGCAGAAGATCAACCCTTCGCAGTTCTGGTATCTCTACCCTTCGCGCGAAATGGCCACGACCGAGTTCTACGACAAGTGGCTACCTCTTCTTCCGAAGTGCAAGAAGGGTGATCCCGAGTGGGAACAGTACGGCTGGACCGAGATCAAGCCCCCCGCACGCAGCGGTTCCTTGATTGGCGTGAAGTTCAACTCTGGCGTCTCAGTGTACTTTAAGACCTACACACAGGGGCTTGAGCACCTTCAAGCAGGCACGGCGTGGGCTGTGTTCTGTGACGAGGAGCTTCCCGTCGACCTCTTGCCCGAGATCCAGGCTCGCGTGAACGCCACCAACGGCTACCTCATCTTCGGTTTCACGGCGACGCTTGCTCAGGAGTTCTGGCGTCAGGTCATGGAGGTCGGATCCAAGTGGCCCAAGGCCTGGAAGCGGCAGATCTCTCTCTACGATTGCCAGGTCTACGATGACGGGCAGAAGACGCAGTGGACGAAGTCCCGCATCCAGCAGGTGATCGACAACTGTACCTCAGAGGCCGAGGTTCAGCGCCGGGTGTTTGGGAAGTTCGTAAAGGACGAAGGGCTCCTCTACTCGGCTTTCTCAAGGGACGCCAACATGGTGCCCTGGGAGCCCGTTACAGGTGACTGGCTCGCCTACGTTGGGATCGACTTTGGGAGCCAGAAGAAACACAACGGTCGGGCTCATCTCTCGTCGATCTGCTTTCTCATCGTCAGCCCAAGACTCGATCAGATTAGGCTCCTGATGGCCTGGCGTGGCCGCGAGGGCGAGGAGATGACAGCAGCCGATCTCGTCGAACGCTACCAAGACATGGCGCTCTACTGTAAGCACAAGATCGGCGGGCTCTACTACGATTTCTCGGCGGTAGACGTTGGCACGATTGCGAACCGGATGGGTCTGCCGTTTGAAAAGGCCGATAAGAACCGCGACCGCGGCGTGACGCTCCTCAACTCGGCCTTCAAGGACCGAGTGCTTCTTCTCACCTCACCAAGCGAGGCGTCCCTCCGTGAGGGGATACCGTCTGACTATCTGCAGTCTGAAGAACTGGCTTCAGAACTCTCGAACCTCGGCATGAACGAGAGTAAGTCTCGCCCGTCAGTCCATGACGACATGGTGGATGCCCTCCGCTACGCGCTCATCAAGATCCCAGTCGACTGGGATGAGGTGAGACTCAAGCGTGCCGAGCGCATGGGGCTTCTCTCCAAGGTCCAGTCACTCCGCCCAACCGTTCACCCGCTAGGGAGCCCCCAGGCTCGGCTGGCGTACTGGAATGGAACCGACATCCCCGCGCACATGCGGGAAGAGACAATCGAAGACGAGATCGCCTTTTGGGACGGCATCATCAATGGCGAGTAGCCAGGAGGAAAAAATGGAAGTGGATTTTTCAGGGCTTACGAAACTTGTCCAGGCCTGCGCTAAGGCGAACGTGAAGAAGATCAAGCTTGGAGACATTGAGATCGACTTTACGCATGTTACAATTGATGAGACTTACGTAACTACTAAGTCGGCGATAGAGTCATTGGGGGATGGGGCTTCCGGTCAAGAGAGCGCACAGGCGACTCTACGGCTGGATAGAGAAGAGCAAGATGACCAGGATCTTCTCCTAACGGACCCTCTCGAGTTTGAAAGGGTGCAGATGAGCTCATGAAAAAGATCCAGAACGCAGCTGACCTCGATACGCTCTACGTTAAGAGCGAAGAAGCCGACAAGGCTGACTTCGCCAAAATGCGCTCGGGCCTGATGCTCGTGGCCGGCGAGCATTACATGAAGAAAAACGCTCAAATGTTTGAGCGTCTGCGTTCGGCGAAGAACCTCGATGAGCAGGTGAAGCTTCGGATCTCTAAGAACCATATCGGTCGCATTGCTCGCCGGTACTCAAACACCATCATGACCGCAGCTCCCGGTGTAACGATCGGCCCCAAGCACAAGCGCGAGCTCCAGGACCAGAAGGCCGCTGAGCTTAACCAAGCCATCTGGAACGACGCCAAAGAGAAGTGCAACCTCCCCTCCCTCGTTATGCAGTGGGCGGACGACTTCGTCGGAATTGGCGAAGTCTGGACGAAGCTCTATTACGATGAATTCGCGGGAGCTAAGGTTGGCGTTGCCCAGGCCATTGATGAAACCGGCCAGCCGATCTTTGACGAGATGGGCCAGCCCGTCCCTGATGAGTCTAAGCCCGTCTACGAGGGCCAGATCCGCTTTGAAGAGATCTTCGCCTTTAACGTGCTGCGCGACCCCGCATGCCAGAACGTAAAAGAGTCGCCCTACCTGTGCATCCGTAAGGCTGTGACCGAGACAAAGCTCAAGGCGATGTTCCCCGATCACGCCGAGAAGATCCGCGCCAACGGCGAGACGCCTTTCTTGGTGTTTGACGTCGGTTCTGGCTACCGCAAGGGCAATGAAGACGAGCTCATCGTCAAGGAATGGTACATCCGCCCCTGCCCTGACTACCCGAATGGCTACTACTACATTCATACGGCAGGCGTGATCCTCGACGAGGGCGAGCTCCCTGAGGGCATCTTCCCGATCGTAGGCGAGCGCCTCGAGACGATCCAAACGAAGGCCCGTGGCATGTCAGCCATCGAGCCCTTGCGTCCTTTCCAAGCCGAGATCAATCGCTGCGCCTCCAAGATCGCCGAGCACCAGATCACGCTTGGCGACGACAAACTCATCATGCTCAATGGCGGCAAGATGTCTTCCGGTGGCCAAGTCCCCGGTGTCCGTGGAATCACTGTCAACGGCGGAGCGCCTACGATCCTTCCTGGTCGGTCTGGCGCTCAGTTTCTTGATTACCTCCAGTCCGAGATCAAGGGCATGTACGACATGGCCGAGCTCGACGAAGAGGAACTCAAATCGAACCTCGAACCTCACACGCTCCTCTACCGGGCAGCCTCCCAGAAGAGGAAGTTCTCGCGCTACATCAACCGCTTTGAGCTGTTCCTTAAGGCTGTGTGTCAGACCTACCTCCGCATGGCGAAGGTTTATCTGACCGAAGAGGCCGTTATCCTCGCCGTTGGCCGCGCAGAACAGGTCAACATCTCCGAGTTCAAGAACACCAATGACCAGTCGGTTGAGATCGTTGTTGAGCCAGCATCTGAGGATGTCGAGACAAAGCTCGGCCGTCAGCTTGTGATGCAGCACACTCTCCAATATGTCGGAGCGCAGCTTGATCCCAAGACCTTGGGCAAGATCCTTCGCAACATGCCTTACGCGAATACCGAAGAAGCGTTCTCCGATCTCACGATCGATGATGAGAACGCGACAAACGACATGCTCTCGCTCGATCGTGGAGAGCTCCCGTTGGTGAACATGTTCGACAATAGCGAGTACCTGGTGACACGCGCCACCGCTCGCCAGCGACAGTCGGACTTCAAGATGATGTCGCCCGAGATCCAAGGTCTCTACGACAAGTACATCAGTCTCCACATGAAGAACATCGACGCCAAGAAAGAAGCAGCTCTTCGCGCACAAGCGGGATTCATTCCTGATGGTGGCGCTCTTGTCGGCATCGACTTCTTCATTCAAGACCCGAATAACCCAGAGCGCACGCGTCGAGCACGCGTGCCGTATGACGCACTTGATTGGCTTGTGGCTAAGCTCCAGGAGCAAGGCACCTTTAAGAAGATCGCTCAGACCCTGCCTGAGAGCGCTGTGGCCCGCATGGCGCCCAGCTCTCCTGAGATGGCTGAAGCAGCCCGCCAGCAACCGGTGGCAGGTGGCGCACAAGCCGAAGTAGTTCCGCCCTCATCTACGCCAATGACGGCGTAGTGACCGCCGCCCTTGGAGGGATTTAGGGGCGGCCGGAGATCTTGCACATGTCAGAAGAAGGTAACGTTACATCAACCCCTGGTACTCCTGCGCCTACAGCGGCTCCGAGCGCTCCGACAGAGGCACCGTCCTCTGCGGCCGGCTCCACTCCTCAAGGCGGTGATATCACCCCTCAGGCAGCAGTGGCAGCCGCGCAGGCTCAAGCGTGGTCGCCTGACTGGAAGTACAAGTTTAACGGGCAAGAGAAGGAGCTCGATGAGTTCTTTCGTCCGCTCGCAAAGGACCCGACCTCTCTTGAGAGGCTAAAGGACTTCATCCAGCGCGCTGATGCGTTTGATGTGAGCAAGCCGAAGCTCAAGACATACGAAGAGAAGATCAGCCAATACGAACCCGTGATCCAAAACCTCACGAAGCTCAATCAGCTCTTTGAGAAGGGTGATCACGAGCGCGTTCTCTCTGAGCTCGGTTTCTCGGACGATATGATTCTAAATCTCGCAAAAGCGAAGCTTGATCGCATGCGAATGCCAGAAGATCAACGGAAGCTCTACGAGCAAAATACTCAAGTAACTCTTGAAAAAGAAGAGTTACTCAATCAGACTGAAACCTACAAGTCGCAGTGGGCGGAGGCTCAAGCGCAGTTAACGGAAGTCCAGCTCGATACGGAACTCGGGAGAGATTCCTATCAAGCCGTCAGGGAAGCTTACGACAAGCACCACGGGAGTGGGGCTTTTAAGCAGCTCGTGATTTCTAGAGGAGCTGTTCTTGTTAGCCAGGCTGGGAAGCACATTCCCCCCTCCGAACTTGTGCCGATGGTCGCAAAGGAATTTGCGCCCTTCATTACGAGCCCGGCAGGCTCGGCGACGCTGTCAGGGATGCCAGCGCCCGAGACCCAACAAGCTCAGCCCCCGCAAGGGATTGCGGTTCCGGGCACCGAAACTCCCACAAAACCAAAAGTTATTCCGCAGGTCGGACGTGGCTCAAGCTCGCCGGCCAAGACGCAAATTCGGTCACTCGATGACCTCAAGAAAGTGCGTGCAGCGGCATTCAGTCGGTAAGCAGTAGCATCCCAACCTAACGGGATCTTCTGCCTGACCGGCAGGAGATCCCTAAATGGCAACGTCCCGTAGCTTTAGCTCCATGTTGAATGAGTACCTCCCGACGGAGCTGCTCAAAGAAGAACTCCTCAAGCGCGACTGGATCCTCTCGAACGTCGAGAAGGATGACAACTGGTTGGGCGGAAACCTCGTGGTTCCCTTCCAAGGCGCCCGCGCTTCCAGCGTTGAGTTCGGCCAATTGGCTGCTCAAGGCGACATCTCCGAGTACCAGTACGTCCGCGGTAACGTTGCGGCGTACAAGGAAGTCTGGGGATCGCTCGTGTTCCAACACACCGACCTCATGCAACACGGCACGATCAGCGAGCAGAACTTCCTGAAGATGCTCCCTGACATGATCGACGACTTCATGGGCTACATGAAGGAAGTCATCTCGATCAACCTCGGCACCGGCCCTGAGTTCGCAGTCGTTTCCTCGTCTGCCGACGCAGCTACCGGCGTGTTCGTGGTTGACCGCATCGATCGCTTCTCGATCGGCCAGAAGTGCGTTCTCGACGACAACGACAGCGGCCCGACCGATGTCTACGTCATCGGCGTGAACATCGACGACAACAAGGTGACCTTGTCTGCTACCCGTGGCGGCGCAGCTGCTAACCTTGCAGCCTACACCTCGGCACAAGCGGCGAAGTTCTACCACCCCGGCGCACAAGCTAACTCCTTCACCTCGATCCAGTCGGCTCTTCTCTCGCAAGCAGCAGGCGGCTCGGCCCAACTCCATGGCATCAGCAAGACGGCTTGGCCCTACCTCCAGGCAACCAACGTCTCGGGTGCTTCGGTCACCGCGACGAACATCGTTGAGAAGCTCTTCGATTTCTACACGACGGTTCGCCAAAAGGCTCGCGGCAACGCGAACACCTTCCTCATGAGCTACAAGCACCTTGCGTCTGTGATGAAGCTTCTTGAGACCCAAAAGGGCGGCTTCAAAGTCACCCCGACCACGCAGAACGCTTCGCTCTACGGCTGGACCGAGATCGAGATCACGTCCGTTAAGGGCGCTCTCAAGCTCGTCGGCATCCAAGAGTGGGCTGATAGCTCAATCGTCGCTCTCGACCTCTCGGCGTTCAAGTTCTACTCGAACGGCATGATGAAGAAGCGTCAATCGCCCGATGGCAAAGAGTACTTCGAAGTCCGTGGAACCACCGGGTTCTCGTACATCGTCGACGTGGCTTGCTTCGGCGAGCTCGTCTGCTTGAAGCCGTCGACCTGCGGCGTTCTCCACTCGATCAGCTACTAAGTTCCCAGTTATCAGGGGAGCGTTCCGCGATGAGCGGGCGCTCCCTTTTTTCTTATCCCGGCACTCATAGGAGGCTTACACTATGATCACCGATCTTGGAACGAAGGGCGCTGCTCGGCCATGGCGCTAATTATTAAAACATTCGCAAGAAACGTCCCAACTGCGGGGGCTCCAGTTCCCGTGTCACAGACGCGGATCTTTGCGACCTCGTTCCTGCTGCGTGCGCGCGAGGAAAACGTTGGGAAGATCTTTATCGGCGACGCTGCGGTGAATTCGACAAACGGTATCTATCTGCTGGCCGGCGAGGCTCACGACTTCTCTGCCATGCCTGTTAGCCGCGGAGTCCTTCAGGTGTTTGACCTCTCGAAGATCTACATCACGTCTGCTGCCAACGGCGACGGCGTGATCGTGGAGTACGTCACAGAGGAACGGTAGCCATGGCTCGCGTTGGGATTATCCCCCGATCTAGCGGCAAGTCGGCACCAGCCCCTGCAAGCCAGGCTCCTAAGCTTGTGCAGACCTTTGACACCGCTCAGGACACCACGGCAGGGAGTCTTCTTAAAGTTAGCGGCGCGAATGCCGTGGCGTCGATCTCGAGCAACGCAGTGGCAGAGATCCCAAATGGGATATTCGGTGTCGCAGTCTCTAAACCCACCTCCACCACCGTTGACGTGCTCTTCATCGGAATTCTTGGTGGGTTCTCATCTCTCACTCCTGGTGCGCCCGTTTACGTTTCTGCTGCGGGCACGCCGACAACGACGCCTCCTCCTGGTGGTGTCCTTCAGCAGATCGGTTTCTCAGTCTCATCCACACAAATCTTTTTCATCCCTCAGCAGGCGGTTGCAAGAACATGAATTTCACAGGCGAAGAGTATTGGCGTTGGCGTAACTCAATCACTGAAATGTGGCTCGATGAGCAGAAGGTAAAAGTCGCCGAGCTCACAATGAAGCTCATGCAGAAGGAAGCTGAGCTTCACTCTGTAAAAGCACAAATATTTTTTCACACGGAAGTCGAGAAGAGGCGCTCAGCCCTTTGCGCTACACGTACAGAATACGATAAACTCAAGTCAGTACTCGAAAGTAAAATCGGTGAGTCACTCAATGGGAAGGTCATTGACGATTTCACGTATGAAGTCAGAGATCCTTCGTCACCTGACGCGCGGACGGCGGTCGCGAGCGGTCAAGGCGATGAGGGCTAATTACCTGGGGGGGTATTAGAAATATGGCACAAGTGAAACTTCTCAAGATTGGCTCGACCGGCATTCCTACGGAGTTCGATGTCGTCAACGACGAGATCACTCTGAAGAGCTTTGCAGTCGACGGCGGGGGGCCGGTCCTCTCTGCTACGGGCCTCGACATGAACGGTCAGAAGGTCAGCGACCTTGCTGATGCGACGGCTGCTGGCGATGCGGTCTCTAAGGGGTACCTCGAGACGGCGCTTGGCGATTACATCCTCGAGACGGAGAAGGGCGCAGCCAACGGCGTTGCTCCTCTTAACGGCTCCTCGAAGATCGACGCTCAGTACCTTCCTAGCTACGTCGATGACATCGAAGAGTACGCGAACCTCGCAGGATTCCCCGCTACCGGCGAGCAAGGCAAGATCTACGTCGCTCTCAACACGAACAAGACTTACCGCTGGTCTGGTTCTGCCTACGTTGAAGTGAGCCCCTCTGACGTGAACTCGGTCTTCGGTCGTACCGGCATCGTGACCGCGCAAGCCGGCGACTACACGACCGACCTCGTCACGGAAGGCTCAAACCTCTACTTCACGGATGCTCGCGCGCAGATGGCTGCATGGGACATGTCGTTCACGGCTGGCGAAGCGATCGCAGCTCGTGATGCCGTCTACGTGTCGGGAGCTGGCGAAGTCGGAAAGGCTGACTGCGGGACGCTCGCTAAGTCTGGCCTCTGGGGCTTTGCCAAGGCTTCGGCTTCGGCAGCCGCTTCGGTTGGCGTTCGTTCAAGCGGAAAGCTTGGTGGCTTCTCCGGTCTTACGCCTGGCGCGCGGCAGTTCCTGTCGAGCTCTGGCGCTATCACCGAGTCGCTCCCAACCGGTACGGGTAGCGTGATCGTGCAAGCAGGTGTCGCTCTAAGCGCGACTGAGCTCGGCATCCAGATCATGCAGCTCGGCCGCCGTGCCTAAGGTCCACTGATTCATGCGCCCCCGGGGTTGGGAGTTAAGCCTTCGCCTGGCCCCGGGGGAGCCGTTTTAAAGGAGATGCTGCACTATGGTCGACAAGATCAAGCCCCTCAAACTTGAGTCCCCGACCGGTGGTGGCACAGAGTCCGACACCTTTCCCACTGAGGTTGATCCCACGGAGGATTTCCTCTCCGCCAAGGGAGTCGCCTTTGACGGTGGCGAGACTGTCCATATTTGGTCCTCCAACAACGAGATCCGCTTCAAGGACTCGCTCGTCTCTGACCGCCCTCTTAAAGCTCTCATCAACGCTAAACTCCTTACGTTTACAAATTCGGTCACCTCAGCCACCTCAACCTTCAGCACGCACATGACCTTCCCGTTTCACGGCGTCAATTCGGGCAGCCAGGTGAAGTCGATTGTGGGTGTCGGGATGGTTGGCTCTGGCGTTACGGGCGAGGCTCGTATCTTTGATGTGACCAATAACCAAGTTATCGCTACCGGCACGTTTAACTCGGTAACTAAGACCATCTTCAACTTCTCAGCGCCCGCCAACATGTCAACGGGCGCAGCCGTCTGGGAGCTCCAACTCAGGCGCTCGGCTGGCTCCGGCTCAACTGTCGCGTCGCTCTTCTGCTTGGAATTGAGGTACTAATGGCAATCCTAAACAAGTATCGAGCCTACTGCCCAGCACACGGGGCGTATGTTGAATCCTGGGGTGAGGCCCCGCCAACGGTGTGCCCTGACGGCCACCCGGTGGACGAGGCAAGCACAACGATCATCGAGTCTCTCAATGGAGAGGTGCAGAAGGTTGAGGTCACAAAGCAACCCGACCCCTCGCCTTTCGCGCAGCCCACTTATCGCACAAAGCGTGAAGGCCGGGGCGTGATGACCGTGGCTCCCGGCGCCTCTGAGATCATCGACTACGTTCTGCCTGAGGAGCGCTATGTCTCTGGCGGGCGACTCATCGTCCAGGGAGCAAAGATCGGCGACTGGATCTCGGCTGAGATTCAGGACTCTAACGCTCTTATCCCTGAGCCCTATCGTGCCGCGACGTGTGAGGCCTGGCCGATGGTGGCGAAGTACATCATCAAGGAATTCGTGCCCGTGGCGCCCGAAGGCTGGACGAGCATGATGGAGATCAACACCTGGCCCCTCAATGCCCGGGTTACGGCGGGCCTCGCGCTCCGAGTAACCTACCACGCAGGGAGCGAGGAAGGTGAACGCAAGGTCGCCATCAACTACTACCTCACCAAGAGGCTCGCTTAAGATGAAGGTCGTCTTCACGCGGAACAAGTGGCCCGTCTCGCGCCTTATCTGCTGGCTCTCAGGCGAAAGGATGAGCCACGTGGCCGTGGTGTTTGAAGACGCCTTGGTGTTCCAGTCGAATCTCTTCGGTGTGAGTGTTGGATGGTGGAGCGAGTTCAAGGCGGCGCACCATGTGGTCGCAGTCGTCGACTACCCGCATCTAGGCGAGGAGTGCGAGAAGAAGCTCTACCACGCCGTGATCGATCGATTCGTCGGCCGACGCTACGACTTCGGGGCGCTCATCTACCTGCTCTGGCGTGGCCTTCGGTGGAAGTTCTTTAAGACGCGGCTCCCGAAGGAAAACCGTCTGGGTTCCCCGGGCGGGCTTCTGTGCACCGAGCTTGCCGCAGTCGTCCTTGAGGCCTTGGGCGTGGATGCCCCTGATAACGTGGATCTGATGAGCCCTGAGAGGTTTTTCCGGGCTCTGACTCAACCGAATCAAAAGAAGGAAGCTATCTCATGATCGAAATCAAAGTTACGACCGGCGACGACAAGAAGAAGAAAGCGTTTGAAGACTGGGAGGTAGAGTCAGCCTCGGCAACTCTGATCCGCGCCGAGGAGATTAAGCAGGACAAGGAACTGATGAAGCTCGTCAATGAGCACGTCGAGAAGAAGCAGAAAGCCATCTCCTCCATTGCTGACTTGAAGAAAGTGGCTAAGTCGAAGCTCCGCGAAAAAGCCCCCGAACCGGACCTAATCACTGAGGAAGATAAGGCAGCTCTCCAAGAGAAAAAACGCATCGACAAGAACCTGCGCGATATGGGGTTTAAGCCGAAGGGCTGATACAATGACTTTACTACTTACGTATACGTAAGTTCACAGGGGGAGAAATCAATGGAACAGGCAGTTGGCGTTAAAGATACGAAAGAAGTCGTTAAGGCAATTCTCGAGCTCGTGAAGGTCTCGGCCGACTTGCTCAAGGACGGCGCTCAAGTCCAGGACCTTATCGCAGGCTACGCCGCACTGGCTGGCGATCCCGTTAAGAAAGCAGCTCTTGAAGCCGCTCTCCAAGGCATCGGAAACATCCCCGCTGAAGTTAAAGACATCAACCTGGCTGAAGGGATCGAGCTTCTCGTCGCTGTCGCGCAAGAACTACCCGGCGTCCTGGCTGCCTTCAAGAAGGCCTAAGTTTAGATGGGTTGGCTCACTCTGATCCTCGAGGCGCTTCGTGCGATCCCGAAGATCATCCAGCTCGTTCAAACGCTGATGGAAGCTCAGCGCAAGGCTCAGGAACAGCGTCTGATTGATGAGACGCAGAAGGCGGTCAAGGATGGCGACACTCGAACGATCGAAGAGAACATTGGTAGTCCTCGTGCTGGGGCTCCTTCTGACCTCGACGGCGTCGTGCGTAGACCTTCGAAAGAGGGTTGACGCTGTCGTCTGGGTTGGTGACGCGGCGAACGCTGGCGTCTACCGCTCGGTGAAGTGCACGCCCGCAGCTGAGCTTGAGGGCCTTTGCAAAGTGAAGTGTCCGAAGGACGAGTCCGAGTGCAAGGAAACCTACGAGGAGTTCCTGCCAGCGAGTCATCCTACGTTTAACCGTATGCGCGCGTTTCTCGACGACGATCTAAATCGCCTGCTCGAAGAAGCGATGAAAAAGTGCGGAGGCAAGTAAATGGCAAATATTGACGGCGTAAATCCTCCGGTCCTCAACGACCAAGACTATGTTACCAAGATCAAGAACTCCCTTGATGCGATCGATGATCACGATCACTCATCACTCAAGGGCGTCCAGATCCCGACTGGCGGTATCGCCAACGGAGCCGTAACTGACGCTAAGGTCGCAGCCGGAATTGACGCCGCCAAGATTGCCGATGGCACGGTCTCGAATGCTGAGTTCCAGCACCTGAATGGTGTGACCTCTGCGATCCAAACGCAGCTCGACTCCAAAGCTACAGCGACTGGCCTCTCTGACCACTTGGCTGACACGACGGACGCTCACGACGCATCAGCTATCTCAAGCGTGCCGGCTGGAAACTTGGCTGCAACCGACGTGCAGTCAGCACTCAATGAACTCCAAACGGACATCGACACGCGAGCCACGAGCGCAGCGCTCACCTCCCACACGGGAGCAGCAGTAGGCGCGCATGCGGCGAGTGCTATCTCGAGCGTGGCAGCCGGTAACCTGGCAGCGACCAATGTGCAGTCGGCGTTGAACGAACTCCAGTCTGATATCGACACCCGGGCGACGACTGCCGCGATGACCGCAGGGGACTCTACGGTGGCGACTAACGCTGCGACGGCTCTCTCTAACCACACCGGCAACGCAACAAACGCGCACGCTGCCTCTGCTATCACAAGCGTTGCTAGTGGAAACCTTGCAGCAACGACCGTGCAAGCGGCTCTTGATGAGCTTCAGACCGATGTCGATGGTCGCGTTGCAAAATCGACTGCGACCACCAAGGGTGACCTCTTGGTAGCGACGGCAGCCTCGACGATTGCACGCCAAGGTGTCGGCTCAGACGGCCAGATCCTCACGGCTGATTCGGCTCAAACAAACGGCATTAAGTGGGCAACACCTGCATCGGCGCCCTCCTACAGCTTCGAGACCTCAAACCTTGCCGTCGCGGCGTCGGTGGGCTCAAGCGCTCTGACGGTCTCTCTCAAGGACGCTTCCGGCTCGGACCCATCGGTAGGTAGCCCGGTCAAAATCGGTTTCCGAAGCTCGACGAGCACATCAGGCGTCTACAACCAACGGACGGTGTCTGCCGCGACTAACGTGGTCGTTTCGTCCGGCTCGACTCTGGGTCACGCTTCCGGCGATAGCCGCTACATCTACGTCTATGCGCTCGACAACGCGGGAACGGTCGAGCTGGCTGTGTCATCAGGACTTTATCTCGACGGGTCGCTCGTCTCGACGACGGCGGAAGGCGGCGCAGGTGCTGCTGACTCCAACCATGTGATCTATTCGACAACCGCAAGGACCAACGTCCCGGTGCGAATGATTGCCCGCCTTACAGTTAACCAGGCAACGGCTGGTACCTGGGCGTCGAACCCAACGGCCATTGTGCTGACTGCTCCCGGCTTTGCTGAGAGTGAGCCCGTGGTGGCGAGATACACGACGGCAGCTGGCCAGAGCATCGACAACGCAGCTAATGAGATCATCGACTTCGGAACGAAGGACTTCGATTCCTGTGGATGCGTGACCACTGGAGCCTCTTGGAGATTCACGGCCAATTCCGCAGGCAAGTACGAAGTTGTGGCCTCAGCGCTCTACGCGTCTGCGTCGTTCACAGCAACGAACGCCAACGACATTCAAGTTTGGAAGAACGGTTCTCGGCAGTCGATTGGTACCGTTTTCATTCCAACTACAGCCACCCGGTCGGTGGCCGTGGCGGTGAGCGACATCGTGAGCTTAGCTGCTGGCGACTACATCGACATTCGCACAAGTCACAGTGAGGCCGCGCCCCGCAGTCTGCTTTCTAACGCTCAATACAACTTCATCACGATCAAGAAGATCGGGAACTAAGGAGAGCTAGGCAATGAAACGGTACGAGATCAAGCGGCTCGACGGGACGATTGGGTGGAGCGCTGAATTTGAGGCCGACTCGGAAGCGCAGGATTGGATCGCGTTGAACAGGGCGAACGGCTCCTGGGGCTCAGCGGCGGAACATTCAATCGTAGTAACCGATCTGACCGCGGAGCGAGCAGCTGAGAAGCAAGAGCGCCAAGACCGCAAGCAACGCCTCCGCGCTGCGAAAGCAGTGTTGGCGAGCGCAGGCACGCTTACGGCCGCACAGACCAAGGCGATCCTCAAAGACATGGTCGATGAGCTTGGGATCGGAAGCTAGAGCGATGAACGACAAAGACAGCCAAAAGCCCTCCTTCTTTCACGAAGGCACCTGGCTGCCTGTGTCATTGGTCCTCAGTATCTTGGGCGGCGTGGCATGGGCTTCGGTTCAAGCTCACCAAGTCAGCGTCAACACGCAGGACCTCGCTCAACTTAAAGCCCACACTCGTGAGACCCGCATCTCACAAGATGAGAAACTCGATGAGATCATCCAACGGCTCTCGCGTATCGAGGGCCAAATGGAGGGGTTGAAGAAGTAATGGCTATCTTGTCGGTCAAAGACTTCATCGGCGGCAAGACTGACTTCGCCGTGGGCGCTAACCCCTCGCAGTTTGAGAACGCCGACAACCTCGTCATTAACGAGTACGGAGATCTAGAGCACAGGCCAGGGACGCTGCTCGATTTCACGACCTCGGGCTCTAGAGCTCGCCTTCCAACGAATGCCCGCGTGGGCCTCCTGGCGCCTCAGACCACAGGTGCCGCAGCCGCCTTCACCATTCTCAAGCAGAGCGGAACCAAGCTCTTCTATGACAACGGCACGGCTCGCACCGAGCTTGTTGGCCCGGGCTCCGCCTCGGCCTTCAACGTCCCAAGCCTTGATACCGAGGTGTCGTTCTCCTACTCCGAGTGGAACAACCACACCTTCATTACCCACGAAAGCCCCTGGCAGCTGCCAGTTATGATCTACAGAGATTCTAGCGGAGTGTTGAGACTCAGAACCGCGGGGCTCCCCCCGGTCGCAGGCTCATCGATTACCGCTGTGGGTGGTGCCGGGGGCTCCTACATCTACGCCTTCGTCTATAAGTATTCCTACACGGTAGGCTCGACGACGTATGAGATCCGGTCTCGCCCGTACCTTAAGTCCTTCACCAACATCGCCTCTGACCCATCGGCGGCGAACATCACGGTGGGATCCATCCCGACACTTTCGTCTGGTACCGGCGAGCACTACGACACGACGACCATCAAGGTTGAGATCTACCGCACCACCAATGGTGGCAGCGTCCTCTACTACGTAAACGAAGTCACCAACGGCACAGCAAGCTACATCGACTCAGCCGCCAATGCGACTCTCCAGACTGCCAACAACACCCTCTACACGACGGGTGGCGTGTCGGGGAATGACCGCGCTCCTAAGTGCAAGTTCGTTCACTCAACCTCTGACTTCACCTACTGGGCCAACGGCTATGAGGTAACGGTGGGCGGCGCTGACGGTGAGTACCTCCCGCAGCGCGTGTGGCAGTCAAAGCGTGGTGGCCCCTACTCTGTTCCGGCAAGCTTCTACGCCGACATCGAAGAACCGATCACGGCGATCTCGTCTGTGAAGTCGATCCCGATCGTCTTCGGCGCCAACTCCGTATACCGCCTCGATGGTACGTTTGATAACAACGGCCGTGGTGGCATGAGCCCTCGGAAGATCTCTGACCGCGTGGGGTGTGTCGGCCATCTGTCGGTGGTGCAGACGCTTGATGGTCTGTACTTCGCAGGTAACGACGGCTTCTACTTCACCGACGGCTACAAGATCTACTCGCTCTCAGCCGAGGATTTCAAGGCGACCTACAAGCGGCTAGTCGAGACCGACCTCCAGAAGAAGCGGATCTACGGTACCTACGACTCGCTCAACAAGCGCGTTCTGTGGTCTGTGCACGATCCCGATGGCGACACGACTCAAGAGAACAACACGATCTTCTGCATGTACCTGCCGGCGAAGAAGTTCACCACCTGGAGCTCAGGCTCTGAGGGCCGGGGGTACTACAACGAACTAACGGTCACAGCAGCTGGCACCACTCTGACGCTTGGATCAACTGAAGGGATCTCGGCTGGCGACTTCATCCGCATCCCCGGCGTGAACACGTTTGACATGTACGTCACAAGCGTTGATAGCACGACGCAGCTCTCCATTAACACCTCGGCAGGAGTTGGCCCCGTCACGGTGCAGTTCTTTGTGAACGAGCCGATTCGAATTGATGTCTTCGGTAACTTCCAGCCGTCGTCTCTTCTCTTCGCTAACCAGATCGTCTGGCAGGGTGATGGGCGCGGCTTCACGCTCAAGTACGATAACGACACGCTCTCTGATGTGCAGATCGATGAGCGCTGGGATTCCTCATCAAGCGACCCCATCGTCCCGATCAAGCGCACGATCCTCTTCAACTACTCAGGCCCGATTCTTGATCTTGGCACAACGGAGTTCCGTAAGTGGGTGAACTCGGTTGTTGTTAAGGCGCGGCCCCGTTCTGACATCTCGGCCAATGTGGCCATCCAGCCGTATGGTGAGAACGACGACAGTAACTCGCTTCAGGAGCTGAAAGAGATCTTCGCCACCTCGTTCTACCCGTGGGGCGCACCTCTCATCTCGTATGGTGACCCGGCCCTCTACCGTCGGCGTCAGCAGATCGTGGACGAGATCAGGCGCTTCCCCAAGGGCCGCATGCGCTGCGAGTATAAGCAGGTGCACCTAAAGTCGGCGTTCGTGAACCTCTACAACTCGACCTCCTACGGTGAAGGCACGATCTCGGTGGGCTCAGCGCCCCTGAAGACCAAAGTCCTCACCATCACAGGCCAGGCACCCAGCGACCTCTACAACTCATGGATCACGTTTGAAACGGACGACTACACGGCCGAGTACAAGATCCTCAGCCAGACCGAGACAACGATCACGTTCCTTGACCCGGCTGGAGCCATCGCCGTTGGCGCAGGAGCCCCTTGGATCATCCGGTCCTACCCCACCAACAACTTCGTCAACCTCGTCGAGTACACGCTCTACTATGAAGTGATGAGCGCGACTCAGTCGTCCTTCCGGGCGACGTCAGGGCAGAACACGTGACAGCTCCACTTCGCCGCCCAGTCTTTGACGCCATCCCAGATGAGCGCGTGAGGGAGTTCTTCCAGTGGTTCTACGAGTTCCTCTCTGGCCAGCCGCTTCTCTTGGGGCGCTTTGAGCACTTCGAGATCGAAGTCACGCAGGCTGAGACCGGGCTCCTCATCCCGCACAACCTGGGCTTCGTCCCACTCGACATCCTCCCGACCTCTGTCACGGGGCCAGGCACGGTGACATTCAACTACACCGCCTTTACTGAGAACTTCATTTCCATCACGACGACGGGCGCCTGCAAGGTCCGCTTCTTCGGAGGGTCCTATGTCAACGAAAACGTATAGCAGCCTGAAGACGCTCGTGCAGGATAAGCTTGACCTGCGCGACGAGGACTTCATCGACGACGCCGAGATGCTTCTCTACGTCGAGGAAGCGGTTCGCTTCTGCGAGGCTGAGATCCACAAGCTCAACATCGAAGATCAATACTTCGTCTCTCACGCTCCCTTACGCGTGCGTTCGGGCTTCTCAGATGTGGATCTCCCCACAAACATCTACGCCAATAAGATACTCCGCGTCGTCTACTCGAATGGGTCGACGACCCGCGACATTCCGCGCATGAGATCCCTCACCCGCTACTCGGATGCTGAAGCGACCCGCAAGGACGCACCGGCAACACCTGGCGCCTACAGCTACATGCTTGTTAACAACTCGCGTAGCTCCGGCACGCGGCTCCGCCTCTTCCCAACACCGAACGAAACATCGACCTTCGCCACGCTCTCTTCCGAGTTCGCAGCCACGGCTGGAAGCGAAGTCATCACAGTCACAACACCTGCTTCGTGGACCGTCGGTCACTTCGTCACAAGCGCCACCTTCCCTGCTGGCACGCGCGTGTCGCATGTGAGTGGATCGACCGTGACGCTTTCAAACAAGGCGCTCGCCACGGTCGCTGCTGGCACGGTTGAGCTCACGTCTGATCTCTTTCAAGTCTGGTTTATCCGCGATGCGGAAGTGCCGGCAACCGATGAAGACGTGATCGATTTCCCAGAGTTCTGGTCCTTCATCGGGCAGCACGTGGTGGTAAACTGTTTAAAGAAGGAGCTTGGTAACCCCAGGCTCGGGATCGAAGTCGAAACGCTCAGAGAGCTTAAGGAACAAATGCTCTCCACGCTCTCGAACATGGTGCCTGATCAGGACGACACCATCCAGCCAGACGTGGGTCACTATCAGGATATGGGGGGATTCTAAGTATGTCGAAGAAAGTCGTAATGACCGAGTCCGAGTATCGGGACTGGGCGAGAAAGAATAACTACAAACTGATGGTGAGGCCCGGCAACTTCGTCGTTGTTCCCGATGGTTCTGCAAAGACACAGTACGGAAAAAAGGAGGAAGACACCAGGAAAAAGGAAGAACAAGCGCTACGCAAGCTGATGAAGGCTCAGCCCGCTTACGAGAGCCTGCTGAAGTCCAGCGCAGCTCAAGATCTTCAGAAGAGCGCGTACGGCACGGACCCCTTGGCCGAGTTCCAAGCACAACGTGCGCAGGCACAGGCCGCGGCCGAACAGGGCAAGCTCAAGATCGGGCAGCAGCTTCACGACGAGCTGCAAGACCAGTCGATCGCTCAAGCAGGCCAGACCGCTAACGCCTACTCTCAGCTTGCTATGGGTGGTGGACTCTCCTCTGGCGCTCGTGAGCGCGTTGCCTCAGGCGGCCTCGAGAGTAATCTCTACGCCGCTCAGGCAGCTCGCCTTGATAATCAGCGCGCTCTTCAAGAGCAGCAGTCGACACTCGATCAAGGTCTTCTTGGCATTACAGCTAAGGAAGGCGAAACGCGTCGCGGTCTTCAGAACAGCTACCTTGACCTTCAGAAGCAAGACACCGCGGGCATCAACTCATACAAACAAGATCAATGGGCGAAGAGGGCGGATCTTGAGTCCGGCATCTTGAAGTCTCGCAGCGAAGAACGCATCGCTAAGAATAACCAGAGATAAGGGAGGAAGAATCAATGTTACCACTTCTTGCAGCGGTCGGAGCCCTTGGAACTGGCTTAGTCAGCCTGACAAACGCTCGCGCCAACAACGCCGAAGCAGCCCGTCGCGAGCGCCTCAATGGAGAACTCGCAAGCCTCGACACGCGCTTTGGCGCCTTCCAGAAGGGTAACTCCCGCGAGCGTCTTGGAATGAACCCGCTCGAACGGAAGTCTATGCTCGGCGCCGCTCTAAGTGGCGGGCTTTCGGGCGCACTTCAAGGCGCGAATGTCGCCTCCGCCATTGATAGCCAGAACGCCTACAAGAGTCTCCTCAGCCGTTTGTCGGCAGGCCAAGGCGGTAACGAAGCCATCCGCATGATCAAGGAGCTGAAGCCGTGAGCCCACTCCCTCCGAATAAGGCTCCAGTCACTCCTGAGGAGCTGGAAGAAGCGGCCGCGCTCGGGCTTCCCGTTCAGCCCTTGGTCGGAGGTGGTGCAGATGTCGTCATGGCAGCTGACGACCTACCTCTTCCCCCGGTTGACTTAGGTGAGCTGCCCCCAGAGGAAGAGCTCTCGCCCTTGCAGCTGATGCTCGAGGAAGAAAAGAAGTCCGACGCCGCACGCCGTGAGATGCTCTTAGGCGAGTTGACTGAGCGCTTGAAGATGAAGCCCGGCACAGTCGACTGGACCCCGCTGGCGTCACAGCTTGATTCGATGTTCGGCACTAAGACCATGGCGGCTGCTGAGTCACGAAACCAAGTCGGTGCTAAAGAAGAGAAGCGAGTCACTGATCTCTACGACAGACTCACTGCAAGGGACACGGACAAGTTCGGCAAAGCGCTTGCTACGAGCACTGAGCGCAAGGCTCGTGATGTTCTCTCGGGTGAAGACAAGCTTCGCGATGACTTCATGAAGAGCGATCTGACGAAGCAGTTCGACAAGGCAAAAGAAGGCATCGATAAGGTGCGCGCTCTGGCGGCTTCGAAGTCGCAAGGCGGCGCAAATGATGTGGCGCTGATCTACGCGTTCATGAAAGCTCAGGACCCAGGCTCCGTAGTTAAAGAAGGCGAGTTCGCGACCGCTCAGAAATACTCGGGCTCGCTCTACGATATGTTCGGCATCAAGTTTGACCGCATCCGCGGCGGCTCCGATATGCTTACGCCTGAACAGCGCCAGTCGATGATCCGTGCAGCAGAGACGGCGTTCGGTTCTCAAGAACAGAGCTACTCGGCCTTCCGAGAGCAGTTCGCTGACCTTGCCCGCAGGCGTGGATACGACCCAGCGAGCGTTCTCGTGGGACACGCCCACGCGGCACGCCGAGTTCCCACAGCACCTGCAGCAAAGGCTCCATCGCCGGCACCTCGTCGTACTGCCCCGGCACCAGCGCCTGCACCGAAGAAAGCGGCAACGCCAGCAGGGCAACTTTCACCTACCTCCCAGCGGCTCATTGATAAGTACGGGAAGAAGTAACAATGACCAAGGAACAAGCAGCACAGATCGTTCAAGCCATCCAAGAGAAGCTTGCTACCGGCGAGATCACCGCCGCTGAAGCTGACCAGGACCTCATGGACCTCGAAGGCGCCGTGAAGGAAATGGAACTGGCTGAGATCGAGGCCGAGCCGATGGATCTCCCGACGTCGCCTATGACCATGGGCACGGAAGATATGTCGATGGACGAGATGCAGGGCGCTGGGCAGTACGCCGGCCGATTGGCAGAGGTCGCCACTGGTGCTGCTCCTGCCCGCCTTGCTGCCGCTCAGGCAATGGGCGCTGACTACTCCTTAGATGAACTCCTCGACATGGCGCTCAAGCTCGACGGGTCGTTTCCCTCTGGGGAAGAGATCGTCAATCGCACTGGTACTGGGAAGGGAAGCCCTGTGCTTCAGACTGCAGCGTCGGTGGCTCTTGATGCCGCTGACCCGGCCGTCCTGCTCGGCCTTGGCGGGCTTATCAAGAAGGGCGTTCAGGCTGGCGGCAAGAAGATATTCCAGTCGGGCCTTAAGAACGTCGACAAGGCTGTGCAGAAAGCCGGCAAAGATTTCAACGCGTACTCGGACACCCTGTTCCGCCATGGGATCGCTGGCACGAGCGAGTCGATGGTTGAGCAAGCCGACGCCCTGGCCGACAAGCTCTACAAAGAGCAACGCTCAATCCTGGAGGCGGCAGCTAACGCTGGTGCCGTGGTCGACCCGCAGCGCGCATTTAACCCTGTGCTCCTTCAAGCTCAGAAGATCGCAACAAGCGGCCCTGGTGGAAGAGCCACACTGAAGTCCGTGAAGGGCCAGGCGCAGAACTTCCTAGAAGAGTTCGATGGCCTCGTGCGCGATCACAAGTACCGCCCCGAGATGAAGGAAGGCCCGACGCAAGTCCCGGCGTTCTTCGAGCACGAGCTCCCGACCCGTGGCACGGCGACGAAGTCCGAGATGGTTGTCGATGTCGATCAACCTCTGACGGGCACGCCCGGATCTCCCGATCAGGGCGACATGTTCCGCTCGCATCCTGAGCACGTTCTAGGTGCAAATGCTCGTCGCGGCCAGATGCCGCTCTTCTCACGCGATTCTGTCACGGCGGCTCAGACCCCGGTTTCGGCCGAGACGGTGCAGTACCAGCAGGCGCTTATGGACATGCCGAAGGGACAGCAAAACCTTCTGCGCCCTAGCGACATCATGGCCCCTAAGGCTCCCATCATTCCTGCAAGTGGCGGCGTGGCAGTCGACGATTTCTCCGACATCAAGTCTCAAATCTACGATCTAGCGGGCGATGACGCCTACTCGAAGCTCAAGCGATCTGACGTGGGCGAGAAGCTCATGAAGCGCGCAGGACGTCGCGCTAAGCTCGCCACAGAGCTTGCGGTGAAGAAGGTCGATCCGGCCGCTGCCAAGCGCCTGAAGGAACTGAACAGCGATCTGGGCGCTCTCCTGAGCGGCCGAGAAGCCATGTTCGGCGAGTTCTCGAAAGAGGTCACGCGCAACGCTGTGACGCCGGTTGATATGGCACTCGGGATTCTGAACCCGAAGGCCGCCATGTCGAAGAAGATGGGCGACCTCGCTAAAGGCGCCTACGTCCGGACGAGCCTCGGCAAGCTCCTCAACAACCGTGGGGTGTCGGCTGCTGCCGGTGTTGCTGGGACGGCTGCCACCAAGCAGGCCATCCCGTCGGCGTACGAGTACCTGATGCTGAAGCTCCAAGAGGACGAGGGCAAGAAGTAGCCCTTCTAGCGGCGTGATTTTGTAACTGGTTTGTAACTGGTTTTTTTTGAAACCAGTTGTGGATTACGAGTTTCAACTCCCCGTACGACTGTACGGTGCGTCATGAATACGTTAGTCGTGACGCACACTTACACGCACGGCCTCGTGTCAACATTACGAAACCTGTCCCGATCGCTTTCCCTCTAAATGAGATTTCTAATCAGATGGTCGCAGGTTCGAGTCCTGCCGGGCGTGCCACAGAAAACCCAATAATATCACTAATTAGAATGTTGGCAAAAGCCACTCAGGCTTTTTCGCTTCGCTTTTTCGTAACTGGTTTATAACTGGTTTTTTTTGAACCAGAACCAGTTACACGAGATTCGGGTTCGAAGTTCAAACGGTCCGCGTGCTGACGGTAGTAGTCGCTAGAGATCGTTCCGTAGCGTTCCGCCATGCGTGGTGTTGCGTGTCCCAGCGCACGTTGGATTACAGGCGTCTCAGCGCCCGCCATACGCAAGAACGAGGCGAAGGTATGTCTGAGGCCGTGGAACGTGATCGTCGCGCCTGTGGCCTTCCTGAAGGCCTTCATGCGGCTATTGAGCTGGTGGTAGCCCATCCCTGTCCCGTCGGTGTGCGAGATGACCCAAGCCTCAGGCGATTTGAAGGGCATCCTCTCAAAGTGCGCCTTGAGAAACGCGGAGAGCTTAGCCGGCAGTAACCCTTCGGCGATTGGCCCACCCTTACGACCCTCGACGATCTTGTTACTCCGCTGGAGCCTGCGCCGGCGCACGAAGATCACTCCCTTATCGAAGTAGACGTCCCGCCGTTGAAGCGCCAACGTTTCCTGCGTCCTCAGCCCGGAGTACACCATGAGCATAAACGCCGCGTGCAGCATGTAATCAAAGGTCCGGGCCCCATCGAGAAGCAGCTGCACCTGGCTTCGATCGAGAATCACGTTCTCAAGATCAAAGGTTTTGATCCGCTCCTCAAAGCCGGAGATGCGGTCGACCGGGTTGACAGTTATCTCGCCCTCTAACAGCAAGTCTTTGAGAAACACACGGACGAGAGCCAATGCCCGATTGTGCTGGATCTTGCCGGACTTCTCAGCGATCTCATCGAAGATGGGGCGCAGATCTTCTTCGCGCAGGCGAGCGGGCGCGAGGTAACCAATCTTCCTATCAAAGAACTTCGTCCAGACACGCCGCTCTTCCTTCACCGCGTCTGGCGACTTAGGGCCCTTTCGCTTCTTGATCTGCGTGCGCCCTAGCCCCTTCTCCCTGTCCTGCATCCACCGTTCGAAACGGGCCGACGTCGACTCTCGCGTGTTCTCGATTCGAGGGCGCACGACGCCGCCTTGGGAGGCCTTCCTCTCCATCTTGTGGCGGAGCTTCGCCTCCAAGTATTCGGCTTCGGTATCGAAGTACTTCTGGAACGGCTTACCGTTTAGATCGTGACCTTGAAAACGCCAGTACTTGCGTGCCATGCACCGGGCGGCTTAGTAGCCAGCGCTCGACCGAGTCAATCGTAGCCTTCCTACGCTTACCCACCCAGTAGGTAGGAATTTCGCCCGACTGAAACGCCTCGCGCACGACATCGACCGAAACGTCGCCAATATGTGCGGCGATCGTCGGTGCGCTGTAGAGCTTAGTAGCAGTCTCAAGCGTTAGCTGACTTGCCCTGCGGCCATGCGACTGAAGGCGCTTAGGCTTGCTAGCGCGGCGGAGCTTTCGATCTTCGGCCTCCCGCTCCTCGCGCTCGACTTGTTCTGGTGATTTGTCCCACGGAATTACCCTTTCCCCCATACTTGAGTAACACTCGTGTAGTTACGCGCCGCTCGTCAAGCAGGCGATTTACGAATTTGCAGTTTGAAACTGTGACTGACCCACTTCGCCACGAGCTCGCAAAGCACCTCTTCGGTGTCGCTCGACCATGACTCCATCTGCCTGAGTCCCGCCTCGGAGATCTCGGCGTGCATCAGCTCGTGGAGGAGCGTCTCCGGGATGTCCGCTTCGTTCGACGCGTCGATGTAGATCTCGTGCTCGCCTGGGCAGCAGAGGCCAGCGACAGGCTTGCCTTGAAACTCGATCGCTGAGCAGTACTTAAGCTCATAGTCCTTGCGGCTGACACGGACTCGATGTCCGTAACGCTGACGCAAGACTTTGAGTCGCTTGGGTTCAATCTCACGGTAGCGAAGCTCGCCAGACCCACGAGCATTTTTGGTAAATGGCCCAGCAGATCGCCCCATGAGAGAACCCCCTTGATTGAGTTACATACTGCGCACGATGGTACGCAGTTCCCCCGGACGTATCCCCGTTGGTTATTAATTCTATCAAGACCGTGGACCTTTAGGTCGTTAGATTTTGCGTTCTGGAGCCGATATATATGTGATAGCGGCCTTGACGGCTCAGCACCGCAAAAGAAGCAAGGCCGAGTCACCAGATCAATGAACTCGCCAGTCTCAAGCTCAAACGGGATCCCTCGCCCTCGGGCATCGTGTCCGGCTTTGTAATGGTGCTGGCGCGGCAGGCCGCGAAGCTGTTCTTCAGGCCTCTGCAAGCGCTCGGCTCCGCATGATGGCTCTGTACTGCTCCAGCGTCATCTCGGGCCTGCGTTCTTCGAAGGACTCAACTTGTTCAACGGCGATTTCGCAC
>Ga0196964_10000178_pt1 | contig 44783 bp, 56 predicted proteins | sample S1_10metaG_FD_148615 | JGI IMG/M metagenome (GOLD analysis project Ga0196964, IMG submission 148615) | Soil microbial communities from Anza Borrego desert, Southern California, United States - S1_10 | ecosystem: Environmental > Terrestrial > Soil > Desert | place: USA: California | collected...
CCAAGTCGCCCCGTTATTAGTGTAATATTGCACTGTAGGGGCGGCACCGGCATACCCAACTATAATTACCGTCGAACCATTAGTCGCGATATCGTATAGCCCAGGGTTACTGCCATCAAAAGCCGTGGTCCGTATAGTCCAGGTCACCAAGTCAGGGGAGGTACTAACCGCGATATTTGTCGGGCCGCGGCCAATGGCAATCCAGACCGAACCATGTTTGATGATGCGGGCTACAGAATAGCCACTGCCCTCAAAGCCGGTCGTTATCGTAGTCCAGGTGAGGCCATCGGCAGACCGCTTGCAGACACCATCCGCACACCCAGCGAGGACCCAAAGGCGGTCATTGGTGAACCACTCTAGATGGTTTGCCCCACTCGTCATTCCGGGGATGGCATCAGTCTGGGTAAAGTTAGAACCATTCAGGGATGAGCCGAGCCGCGTTCCGCTAGTTGGCACAACCAGATAACGAGGGCGTGGCATTAGACGAACCCTGTTGCCGGCGGGAACATATGAATCTTGTTGCTCGCTGCGTGGTACTTGCCGCCCACCACATCTATCTTGTTGGCGGTCGTAGTGAGCGTGGGGGCTCCATTATCGCCCCAATCATAAATGGCGTTCCAAGTGATCGTGCGGCTGCCGGTCGCGTCTTGCTTAATGCGAAAGATGAGCGTTTGGCCGTCGGTCAGGTTAGTTGGAGCCGCCATCGTGCGGTTACCACCTAGGGTGACATCAAACACATCACCCAGAGCCGCATTAACAGAAATGGTAGCACCATCACTAAGAGCCACTCGACCTTGCGGGTAGAGACCCGAGACCATCCCCTTAGGGGGCTTTGTAGTAGCCATCTTAGAGCGCCTTGATGATGAAGTTCACAACCAGCGAGGGCTGCATGTTATTGTGGGCCGTCGCCGGATTGTTGCCGGCGTTGCCGGTCGTTCGATTCACATCCGGAGCCCCGTCCACACGCAGCACCGAGTTGTTACCAGTGGTGGAGACACCGTGGGTGGCGATAGTGTGACTGTGTTCCGGAATTTCGGCCAGCGCCAGGGAGTGAGTCTCAGCACCAACCGTAGCGCCACGAGTGCGCGCGGTTAGGCCCGTACCCGTGCCTGCACCAATCGGGGTGCGACCCCGAAGGTCAGGAAGATTAAAGGTCGTCGTGTTGTTCCCGGCGCCAAAGGTAGTGCCGAGGAGGGCGAAGAGACTAGCGTAGGTTATACGACTCACAGCCGCGCCGTCACAGATAAGCCATTCTGCCGAGGGCGCAGAAGCGCCACTATAGGGCATTACCACACCAAGGGGCATGAGCTTCACGAGGACATCAGCTCCGAGCTTGGCCAGCGTCACGGCCCCATCTGCGATCTTCGCGGTGGAGACGGCGCTGTTGGCCAGCTTGCTGGTCGTGACGTTGCCGTCAGCCATCTTTGCGGAGGTCACCGAGCCGTTAGCCAGCGAGGCATAGAAGTACGGGATCGTCGGGCTCTGGATAACTTCAACATCCGAGACATCGCTCGGGATGGCCGAAGAGAAGACCAGGGTCACCCCGTCGCCGTCGAGCGAATAGGTGTCCTTGTGCTGAACTACACCATCGAAAGTGACGACGGTGTTGTCTACCGAACCCGGGCTCTCTGAGAGCTCCAGCTCCGTGGTCACTCCGGCGGTGAAGTCGTCACCGGCATCGAAGTGGTCTCGGGTGATCTGGAGGTTCTCCTCGTCCTCGGGAGTCGAGGCGTCTTCGAGGAGCTCCTGGATCAGGTAGAAGAGCTGATTCGAGTCGAGGTCAACATCATCGGCGTCCAAGATGGCGCCGTTGGTGAAGTCCACGAGACGGTCTTCGCTAGGGGTAGAGCGTTGAATCTTGATTTCCGCCCCGTTGTCGGGGGCTTCATCGAACTGGATCTGGGTATCACTGAGCCAGGTAAAATCTTCGGTCTCGACTCCATCCACAAGGACGTGAACGTGGCTTCTCGAAATGAACGGGAAGGTCACGTTGTAGTCAGTCTCAGAGCCGTCACCGTCATAATTGACGTAGGAAAGGGCCATTGAATGGGGCCTTGCGGGAAATGGAGGTAGCCACCCCAGGTAGACTGAGGTGGCCCCTTACGTGGAGTCGAGTTGTTAAACTAGTTAATTACCGAGTAGGTCTTGAAGGGCGTCGGGCCCCTGCCGCTGGATCGCCTTAACATTTCGGGCGTCCGTGCGGATATCAGCGTCAAGATTCGGATACTCTTTGCGGAGACGGCGCATACAGGCTTCGAGGTATTCACCACGAATCGCCTGAACGCGCTTCACCTTGGCAGAGTCGTACTCATTCGTGCCCTCAGGAAGGTTCTTGTATCGCTCGGACTGAATCTCGTGAGCGAGCCGTTCCTTCATCGTATAGCGCCCCTTCCGCTCGATGGAGTGGAGCTCCATGAGGCGGTCGTAAGCGTCCTGCCCCTTTTCATTCAGGTACTTGGTCAGGTCGATGCCGCCCTTGGTGCCCATTTTATGGCTGGGCTTGGTAAAGGCATGCTCCAGCCTGGCCAGCTCGTCCTTCACGTTGTCGTGGAGGTCTGTGGAGTAGGCGATGGGAGCGACGCTATCGGGGCCGAAGCCAGCCGGGTACTTGATCGGCTCACCGAAGATATTGCGCTTCGGAGGGAGCTTCTCGGACAGTCCGGGAGTACGGGCGTAGATGGCATCCATCAACCCGCGAACTTCTCGCATGGTGTCGTCACCGGCCCCGACCACGCCAGCCACCTGCTTAAAGGCGCTGGGGACGTGGGAGCCGGCACGGGACTGCGCCCAGTGTTGGAACCGAGCGGGGCCATCTCGATGTGATTGGTCCACCGCTTCAATGAACTCTGCGAGTCCCCTGAAGTACGTCTTCGAGGTCAAATTCCGGGCCACCGCAGCGCCCATAGCAAGAGCTATGTCGGTCCGCGACTGCTCGTCCATGTACCCGTGGGCTTCACTGAAGTCGGCCGCGAGGCCAAACATCATGCCGTAGGGGTCCATGCGGGAGTAGTCGACGTAGGTGTCTCCGACCTTGATGGAGTAGGGGCGCCATCCAGTTGCCTGGAGAGCGGCCTTCTCGTTCGGGTCGGCCGGGCCGCGCCCAGTCAGCTTACCTTCCAGCGTGAGGGCAATCGCAGAGGTCCAGAGGGCACCACCGGTGGCCCACATGCCACGAGCCGCCGCCGCCCGCTGCCCACCTGCGGCGAGCTCCGCGCGGTACGTCTTCATCGCCAGATTGAGGCCCGGCGTGTGCCAGCCCACTTCCTTGATGATGTTCGTCGGGGTCCGAATGAACGGAAGGATCAGACGAGCCCACGGATGTTTGGCCTGCACGGTCGTGGAGAGCGTGTTGGCGAAGCTGTTGGGATGGAGGTCCTCGGTGAAGGTCGAGATGCGGGCCTCGTGGAGAGCACCCTCATCGACCCCAGTACCGGTCTTGTCAAAGGCGCCAGCAACACGCGCCTCGATGTAGGTCGCGAGGGTGTCGCCCTTCATGCCCTTCTGCATGCCCTCTCGCGTTGCCATCGAGTAGACGTTGGCGCGATAGTTCATCTGCTTGAAGAACTCGTCGGCGGTCAGCAGCATGCGCGTCGGGATGCGCACCACGGTGCCCGTCCAGTTGGCGACGGCTCCCATGAAGGAGTTCTCGTTCCACCCGAAGGCTTTCGCTGAGATGGCCTTTCGGGGCCCCTCGGTCTTGAGTGAGCGGGGGTCGAGGATGGACTCCTCGGTCCTGAAGGCTTTGCACGCGAGGGCGAGGCTATCCTTGATGGCCTTCACCTGGCCCACGTAGGTGTCGAAGCCTTCCGAGAGGTTGCCACCCACCATCTTCTCCAGGGGGCGCAGGCCCGACTGGATCATGTTGGAGGTCAGGTTGACCAAGTGGGTCTTGGGGCCACTGAGGATGGAGTTGATCCAGTACTCAGTATAGGCGTTGAAGGACTTCAGGACTGCGGAAGGTGGCCGAAGAATCTTCGCAGTGGCCGTAACGTCGCCACCAGAGGCGATGATGGCCTTGATCTGGGCCGTGGAGATGTCGGCATCAGCCGAGAGTCCCCACTGGCGGGTGCCACGGGCCTGGGCAGTGCGGATAGGAAGGAGAATGTTCTCCATTTCCGCAAGCTTCTGGACCATGGTGTTGATCCTGGAGCGGTCAGTGGTCACGCCGTTATCGAGGGCGCGCGCTTCCTTCCAGACGGCTTGGGCAAGGCCCTGCATCTGGCGGCGAGCCGCAAAGACCATTCCAGCTTGCCGGTTGGCGTCCTTCGAGAGGACCGCCAGGTTGGTCCAGAGTTCCTCGGGAGTGGTACCGAGGGCATCTGCGATGTCGACCGTCTCCTTCCAGGTCTGGATGCCGCCGACCTTCTTTTCGATCTGCGGCGCGAGCTTCTCGGCCGTCAGCTCAAGGACCTGGCGCATGGTGCCGGGACCTTCGATCTTCTCGTGGTTGAGGAGACCGGTGATGCGGTCCACGGGGAAGTCAGCCTGGTCAGTGAGCTCCTTGATGATGGAGTCAGCGTCTTCTTGGGCGAGAGACTCGGGGGTGGGCGGAGCCTTGGGAGCTCCAGCCTCGGGGGCCTCGGCCTTCGCCTGAGCCTTGGCTTGTGCCTCCTCCAACTCATCGGCCACTTCAGCGGCAGCCTTCCGGGCCTCTTCCTCGCCACCCTTCTGGCGAGCTTCACGAATCCTCTTCACACCCTTCACGACAAGAATAAGGCCATCCACAGCGGCCCCGAGGGTGGCGCCCTCAAGAAAGGCCTTCAGGCGGCCCTCTGCCTCCGAATCATTCGGGTCCGCAGCGAGGTACTCGGTGATGGGGTTGGCGAGCGACGGGTAGGCCTCGATGAGGTTCGAGAGGCGCTCCTCAGTGGGGTCGAAGGCGATGGCCTCCGCCGCCCCACCCTGGACCGTCAGACGTGCAGCCGTTACGCCCTTGCCGGCCTTCTGAAGCAGGTTCATCGCCTGCATTACCTTGCCGGCGCCGATCATTCCGACCGTGAACTGCCCGATGCTTTCCCCGATCTTACCTGCAACGCTTTCAGGCGCGGTTGGAGCGGGGATAGAATCAATAGCCGTTTCGGTGGCCTTGCCCTGTTCCTGAATCTTCTTACCGCCCGCAGACTCACGCATGTCATCAGGCATGAACATGCGGCCCGATGCGACGCTAAGGCCAAACTTTGCCGTCTCCTTAGCGCCCTTGATGGCGCCCCCAGTGACGTTCTTAGCGCCACTTGCGAGGTCACTGCCAGCTTCAGCCAGGTTGTCGAGGAGAGCCTCCGGCTGCGCCTCGCCGGTGGGCTTGGGAGCGTAGTCGGGATCGTTGATGGTGCTATGGGTGCCGGCCTTCTTCGCTGCCTTGGAGTTCTTGTCCGCCTCGGCTTCCTCCGGCGTCATAAGCGTCTCAGGGTCTACACCATCGAGAGGGATTTCATCCGGCAGGGGAAGGGGCTCGAACTCATCGTTACCGCCCGCAGGAGGCGTCGGGTCATTAATTGTCGGGCGGTCCATTGCGTGTTCGATACCTTACTTGTTAGGTTCAGACTTAGGTTTGCGGGAGAGAGCAAGCTGGGCCAGGTAGAGCTTCTTGGGCTCGATACCCAGGCGGTCTGCAAGGCGCTTGATGGCGCCGCTGGTCCCGCGGGACTCATTGTATTCCATGACAGCCTTGTTCATGGAGTCGCCCTCGAAGATGAGGTCTCGCTGCCAATCGACGGCAGCCGGGTCGACAATGAAGGCACTATTCTGGTCCACCTTGACCTTGGCCCCCTCAAGGGCCTCGCCTGCGTAGACACCGAGGAGCGTCTTCTGCATCTCCACGGCGTACTTCAGAACGTCCCCTTCAGTGGCCTCGGGGTGAGACTTCTTGTAGGACATCAGGTAGTTGAGGAACTCGTTCTGAGCCCGAGTCGCGTTGATCGCGTTGGACTCCTTGAAGTCCAGGTCGTTGCCTCGAATGGTCTGGCCGAGGGCTCGGTGGAGCTCCTGAACGGTAGAGTCACGGAGCGTGGAGCGGAACTCTTTGGCTCGCTCTAGATTCTCAGCCAGCTTGGTAGCGGTCTGCTTGCTGATCTTGCCCTTACGCTGGGCTTCCATGACTTTGGCCAGGGAGCCGTTGCCTCCGAAGACCTCCGCCGTCATCTCGACAACGGTGTCCTGGTCCTCAACGATATTGTCGGCCCCATTAATGTGCGCCTGGCGCCAGCCGTAGGCCTCTTGGGCCGCCTTCGGGTCGACCTCAGCGAGCTGCTGGAGCTCCTGGGAGACATCGGCACCGGGGTCGGTGTTGATCTTCTGAAAGATGGAACGCTGGCCGGCATCAATCGCCGCCTCGCGCTCTTCCTTCGCCTTCTCGGCGTTGATGCGGTCACGCTCATCAAGGCCCCGGAAAATAGACTCTTCAGTTTCCCGGCGGAGGTCCTTCACGAACCCGATCTGGCCGAGAGTGTTCTTGCCATCTCGCCCCGCTGGAATCTGGTCCAGGAGGTCGAGGTAACTGGAGTCGAGGGTGAGGAGTGCCTTACGAGCGATGGCCCCGGCCATGATCTGGTTGCTGCGAGTACCATCGAGACCATTGAGGTACTGGTCCTGAACGAGCCCGTGGATGGTCTTCGCGTAGAACTCGGGGGAGCCGCCGGACTGCTCCATGTTATCTAAGAGGAGGCCAATCTCCGTGTCAGTGTTTTGCTCCACCTGAAGGAGGATGGCCTGGTCACGGGCCGTGCGGTGGTGTGACAACAGGTTGGATTGGCTGCGCTCTACTGAGGGCGTGAAGATGCGCGCTACCTCGGGGTCGCCGGGATCGGCCCCAACCCCCTCCATGTACTTCTCGGTGAAGCCACCAACGAAGTCGGAGATGTCATCCTCGTTACGCGAGTCACTCCGGGCGTAGGCCTCACGGAGCGCCTGGTCGTACTTCTCCGCCTCGATGCGGTACACCTGCTGGCGCATGCCTTGCAGGAACCACGGATTGCGGGCAGCGGGGAGCTCACCCCGAGCCACGGCCTCACGGAGGGCCTTCCGGTTCTGAAGGCGCTTATCAGCCAGGATGGCCTGCTCGCCCTCGGAAAGTTCCTTGTTGGTCTGCTCGGCATGCTGGATGTCAGCAGCCGCGAAGAGGGATGGAGAAAGGTCCTTCAAGGCCGCGGCAAGCTGGTCGAGCTGAGACGGGCCTTGGGCGCGTGGAATCTCGTCGGGGCGATGGAACGTGTCCACCGGAGTGGCCCTGGGAGTCAGCGGCGCTGGCCCCGGAAGAGGACCCACCTGAACACGATTCTTAGGCATCATTAACCCGTAGTGCGGCCACTCGGAGTGGCGGTGGTGTAGCGGTAGCGGTTGTAGGCATCGAGGCCCTGACCAGCCATCTGGATACCAGCAGCGAGATAGGACGGTCGCTCAAGGGGAGCTCGGCGGGTGGCAATGGTGCGATCCACAGCACCGGCTCGGAGCCCAAGGAGCTCGGCCGTCGACTGCGCCTGGTCCATCTCAAGGTTCTGCTTCACCGCGTCGCTATAGCCCGCCTCCTGGCGGTAGAAGTCCTGGATGAGAGCATCCACGGAAAGACCAGCAGCGCCGGCCTCACCGGCCGAGACGCGCGCCGTAGCACGGGCCTGGGCCGCCTTCTTGCTGTTCTCCAGGAGCTCTTGGGCAGCCGCACTGGCGTTCTGCTGGTCACGGAGGCGAACCTGCCCCGCCTGCTGCTTGAAGGTCTCGGCCGCTAAGGCGGCGCCCTCATCAGCGGCGCGCTGGTTGATGCGGTTCTGCTCTTGGACGTTTTGGTCGGTCGAATAGACGGTGTAAGCGGTCGTGCCCAGTGCGAGGACTAGACCGGCTGCGGCGAGGGTACACATGGTGAATTATCAATCCTAACGAACTCAAAGAATGGTCTCTGCTCGACACCGAGGCGTTCGTGCTTGTGGATGGCCATGAAGCCAAATCGCTTCAGCCACCGGATGTGAACTTCGTTCCGGCAGTCCACCACGTTCCACAGGAAGGGATACTTCAGGTGGAACTGGTGGAGATACGGAAGGGTGCCACGGAGGAAGTCCGTCTTGATGGACAACAGGGCGTCTGAGCCAAGGAGCCACACAGCGGCCTCTAAGGGGTCCATCAGGGGATGGTGGTAGATACCAAACATCCCGATGACGGAGCCGTCGTCAGCCACTATGGAGTAGGTCTCGGTTCCATCCCGAACGCTCTCGGTGAGAACGGTCTCGGGTGGCTGGGCGAGTAGCGCCTGCATCTCTTGCAGGTCGGCCTTACGCAGGCGCGGGGCGAGAGCACGGGCATCTTCTAGAGTGGCTGGACGGACGCTAGGCACGCTGACTCCTCTGGGTGAAGAACCCCTCCCAGGTGGCCGTAGTGAACCGGCACGGGAGGTGGGAATCGGAGATGAGGCGAACGACAACAACCTGCGAATCACCTGGGCACAGGACGCGATGTTTGCCCGCCGCCAGGTATGCTTCACCAGCAGCAGCGACACCGAGCGAAACACTATTGAACGGCTTCACCATGGTGTCCCGACCGGGCAGGATGACGTGGGCCTCAAAGTAGGCCGTCGAGTCGAACCCAACGGTCAGGTTCCTGATCTGGTACTTCCCATCGATGATCGGGGTCTCGCCGCCATTCGGGCCGGGCTGCCGAAGGACCGGCTTCGAGAATTCGAGCATAGCCTCGTAGGGCTGCCCGATGAACACCTTGGTGGAGCTGTAGTCGCCCTCAGCAAGGATCATGGTGCCAGTCTGGTCGACGGTCTGGATGGACATGCCCTCGTAGTAGTCATCATCACCAGCCCGGACCACCACACGCATGGTGGAGGTAATCTCGTAGGGCAGGGTCCAAGTGGTCATGTCCGAGGTAGCGTCGTAAGAGACAGTGACCTGCGTCTCATCGAGACGGCGATCTAGACCGATTACGAATCGGGAGTCCTCGTCAGTCTGACCGGCCTGGAACTCCATCGATTCGAGGTGGTAGCCATCGTCGCGTTGGACCACGAAGTACAGGGTGGATTCGATGAAGTCGGCCGAGAGGACTTGGCAGCCTTCCTCGAACAGGTACTTCGACCACGAGGACTGAACCTTCTGGTCGTTGATCCAGTAGTACTTGTAGATGTAGAAGCCGTGCTCCAGGTCGTCGGTGATGGCGATCACCACGTCCTCACTGGTGCAGGCCGCGAGCTTAGTGATGGTTCCTGAGATGTACTTGGGGACATGCCCGGTTACGTCGGAAGCGCCCTTGGTGTTCGACCCGTTCGCCTGAACGAAGTACTCCCGGAGGCCCGAGAAGGCGCCGCGCGGGAAGGCGAAGTAGACATTGTCACCAGCGCCCACAGGGCGGGCATCAAGACTCGACTGGTAGTCAGTGGTCTGGTTGATGACGGCTGTGGTGGGCGTGAGAAGGCCATCCGCCGTGAACACAAGCTGGGCCTGGTCAGCGAAGAGCAAGAGCTCCTCGTGGAACGGCAGGGCGTGCTTCAGGGTTGCCACCTGGGTCTGGGTAGAGGCCAGGTCGATGGGGTCGGTATCCAAGGCGGTGGCCACGGACTCCCGGAAGAAGTTGAAGAAGTCACCCTGGACGGTGGTAACCACATTCTCCTGCGTGAGGACCCCTAGGCGGTCCCTGAAGAAGAAGATGTCCTGGATGGTGTTGCCGATGAATGACGGGTCGGGGCACGACTCGGTGTCGCCCACCTCTCGACCACTCCACTCTCCCTCGCGGAAGGTGAACGTGCCGTCCGACTCTCGGACCAACACATGGGGCATGGTGGTGGTATCGAGCGTGGTCTCGACAGTGGGACCGATGGTCTCCACCCAATTGCCGTTGGAGAAGGTCTGGTTCGCTTCGAGGGGCACGAACTCCACGTAGTAGTCGTCTGCTGCCTGGGCCGTATCGCCAACCACCTTGGTCACGAAGCCCGCGGGGGCCACAACCGGGAGGTCGGTGAACCGCTGCACCTTGTCGGTGGCCACCTTCATGGCCTGGTTGCCGTAGGTGTCCTCTACCGAGATGTCGATGGCGGTGCCGCTGTTCTTCTCGATGTAGATTGAGGAGCCGACCCGGGTGAACGTATAGTTGTCCGTGAAGTCGGCGGCGGAAGACGTGATGTCGTGGCTAGTGAGATTCGAGGCAGTCCCACTGATGTCCGAGTCTAGGCGGATGGCGCTATTATTTACCTTGGCCAGGATGGCGTAGGTACCAGGAACAGCTCCGGTTCCCCCGGTGATGGTGATGGTGTCCCCAGCGTGCCAGACGTAGTTGGTGAAGGCGTTCGTCTGAGTAAGAACGTAGGTCCCAAGGAAGGGGTAGTTCTGGTAGAAGTCGGCAGTGGTCACCACGGTGCTGGTGTTGTCACCGAGGTTATCGATGAGGCCCTCTGCGATGACATCGGTCTGGATGTCAGCGAGCACGGTTGCCGAGGTCGTATAGGAGGTCGCCTCGACACCATCGATTTTGATGATGTAGGTGGTGCCGTACTGGCCCTGCTTCACGGAGACCAGGGCCTTGCCCAGGTTGCTATCCGAGGTGTCGCCGCTCATGGCGGCTTCGATCCCGGAGTTCACGATGAAGGTGTAGTCGGCCACCGTCACGGCGCGCATCTGACTACGGGGAGTGGTGGTGTTGAGGTACTCTTTCCCGTCTGGGAAGGCTACCGTCTTCGCGGTTCCATCGATCCCGAAGACCTTCAGGTCGCCATCAGTCACGATCACCTTGTAACGCTCTGAGGCGCTTCGGTTGATCGTGTGGATGAAGGCATCACTAACGTCGCTGGTCCCGAGGCGAGCAATATGCTTTGACGGGCTACGCTTGCCGAGCCCTTCCACGATGGAGCTGTAGGCGTTCTCTTGTGCCTCAAGCTCGGACGTAAGGCGAACTGCGGGGGCCTGCTGGGAGACACCACCAACCAGGCTGGGGACAGGGAAACTCAGCAGCGGCATTAGGACCCCTGGCGATCAAGCGCCCGATAGACTGAGTAGTTGTTGAAGATGGTGTGGTCGGTGTTCTCGCCCTCGGCCTCTTCGAAGGCCATCTTGGCCTCGCGCTCTTCTTGGTCCGTGAACGCATTCAGCGTCTCAGAGCCAACGAACTTGGCCTGCATCAGGCGAGCCGCCTTGATGGTGATGTATCGGCGGGCGATGGGCGGAAGGGAATCAAAAGGAAGCAGGAGCACCACCTCGGCCCTCACCGTGTCGGTGAAAACATCCGTGTGGTTCTTGCGGTCGTAAAGTTGGGTGCCTCGCTGAACGAGGTCGTAGTCACCGGTGTCGTTATCATCATCCCGGTCAACGCGCACAATGTTGGCGGCCAGTGTAATCAAGCCGTCTTCATCAGGGACCAAGGGGTAGTCACGTTCGGTGTTGAATTGCCAGCCATGTTCTTGAATGGCGTGGGAGGTATCACTGAGGATACCCTGGGCGATTTCAACCTCAGGCACCGACCCAGCGTCGAGGGCCGACACCGGAGCCTCGCCAATGGCGCGCAGCATCACGTTGACCGCATCGAGCTCGGAAAGGGGAGTTTCAAGGGGCATGAGGGTTTCCTAAAGAGGCGAAAAAATACCCCGTGGAGAACTCGGTTAGGAGCTCCCCACGGGGTGTATTTAGAGACGAGACTTAGGCGTCCGTACGACCAGCGAGAGCAACGCCCTCAAGGAACACTTTGCAGCTAGCGCCGTCCGTGGAGGTGCCCGAAAGGACAACCTTCATGTAGGGCATGAGCTGGACAGTGGTCCCAGTCGAGACCGCGCCGCCACCGACCTGCGCCACCGACAGAGCGGTGGAGTTATCGGCCTTGACGAGGGCCCGGTACGAGTCGCTCGCATGGAGCTTGCCGTGGATGGCCACGGTGCAGGTATCCGAGGCGTGAGCGGCGATGACCACCGAGAGGTGGGCCCAGCCGCGCCCCTCACGGGGCACCTGAATCTGCTTGGCAACGGGCGTGCCGTCGAACGGGTCGCCGTCGAACAGGATCACGCCATCAGCGGGGAGAAGGTCCATTTGGATTACGCCTTCTTCATCTCAAGGGCGCACTCGGGGCGGAGCTTGCCGTGACCGCAGACGATCTTAGCGACCACCAGGGTGCCCTGACGGCTCACCTGATACTCGGTCTCCATCGCCAGGTCGCGGACCTTGACGGTGCCCACCGCACCACGCTGCCAGCAGATACCGCGGGTATTGCTGAAGTCGCCGTGGTAAGTGTTGTGGGGAGCGGGGCTCTCCTCAGCGATGTTCGTGGTCGGGACGTGGTTGCTCTTCAGAATCTGGAAGCCAGCGAGACGGCCGACATCACCATCCTGAATCGAACCCGAGCCGCCCCAGTCCTTGTTATGGATCTTGGTGTAGCGGGCCAGCAGCTTGAACTGGGCGGGCTTGAGGGCGCAGAAGCGATCCTCCTCAGGCACGTCCTTCTCGTCCATCGCCGCCTGGGCGTCGAACAGCATGTTGTAGATAGCCTCACCATCGGTGTCGATGGCGGCGTCCGTCAGAGCGGTACCACCGTTACCACCAGTCACGTTGGCCGACTCACGGGCAGTCAGGGCGATCTTCTGGAGGATGTGCTTGTCGACCTTCACCGAGAGCGAGCGGGAGAGCTGAGTCGTGAACTCGGCCTTCGCATCGTAGTGGGTCAGCATCTCATCGAAGTTGGCGATGAAGACGTCAGCCAGCAGGGGCCGGTCGACGTTGATCGTCACCTCGTTGGTGTTGATATCGTTGGTACCGAGGAGCTGGGCGCCCACAGCGTGGTAGCCAGCGGTGGCCTTACCGGTCGCAACGAACTGCGCGGTCTTGCCGGAGTTGATCGTGTGGACCCGAGTCAGGCCCATGGCGATGTTCTTCTCTTCGAAGGCGGAGAGAATCTCACCGGCCCAAACCTTGAGGAACAGCGCGTAGTCATTGGCGAACGTACCGTCGTTGCCAGAATTGATTGAGCCAAAGCGGCTCGGAGTGGCATCAGCCATTTGTTAGAAAACTTTCGGAATGAAGTAGAGAGGGAGCTCTCGACCTCACACCCGCACAAGCACAGAGATTGTCCGTTCAGGCTGCCCGCAGGTAGCCCTTCAGGGTCACGTTCCGTTCGTGTGTAGAGAATCTTTAGACGCTTCAGGGGCGTCGAGCCGCCGAATAAAAATTCAGCGCGGCTATTTTAATGAATGATCCCGAGGAGTGCGCGTACACCCGGCTTCAGGCCCTAGGCAGCCATCCGCGGCTCTCGGGGTTCATGCTGGGTTGGTCCTGTCCGTACCAGCAGCTACTTCCCAGGATGCCCGAGCTTATTTAGCGACGTATTTGCTCACCGTCGTGCTGGTTCTCGCGGAATCCCAGCAGTGGCTCCAGGGCTTGGATTCGAACCAAGGGCCAACGGATTAACAGTCCGCCGCTCTACCAACTGAGCTACCCTGAAATAACAACCCGCATCACTTACCCTCACTCAGCGGGAACTAGAGCCTGGCACGCACAGGATGGAATCGAACCACCAACCAGCAGGTTTGGAATCTGCCGCTCTGCCAATTGAGCTACTGTGGTATGTGGACCCCACGCTGGGAACAGAGGTCCGTTACGTCATCCCCGAACTCTTGCCATGGTCCGCACGTCCCGTGTTGATAGCTCCCACGGGGGAGTTGAAAAACGATAGAAGTACCGACCAGGGCCAATCCCGGAAAACCGGTATGAACCCCAGCCGGTCTTCATTTAAGAGACCACTTGGTTCCTTGTGGTTACCTACATACGGTTCTTTAGGCGACCGCAGCCCAACCCGAAGGAGACAGGTATCTAGGACGTAGGTGACCCCGAAGTGGTCGTGAAGAATGTCCCGCTCCACGGGGAGACGGGGCCGGCAAGGCACGTGACCTTACCGGGGCGAAGAAAAGTTCTCACGTAGCTGGCTGTTCCAGCGGCCTCGGTAAGGTTACCCGGCCGTAAGCGAGAAGAATGGCACCGCCTCTCCGGAGGTTAATCCGGAAATTATTTTTTAGCCCACAGGCAGGAGCGAGGCGGGTGAGGGTGTGCCGTCCTGGTTCTCCAGCCTCAGCCAACTGAGGTGCCCACGCCGGGGCATGACGACTATCTTTGGTGCTACACTTCGCTCCTCTCGGAGGGGTCACAGATGTAGCCAACTGCCGGTGCGGCCGCACCTCCCGGAAAATGCCACTTGGCGTTACCCTCCTGAGAGCCGGGTTGCTCTCGGTGGATTATCCCGCGTTACCGGGCCTCTTTAGATTTTAGGAAGCGGAGGATTATCCTTCTGCTTCTTCTTGCGCTTACGCTGAACCTGAACACCGACGCCAGTCGCCGCCATTGTAGCCAGGGCAACCGCCGTATTCTCATTGAAGCCAATGCCGTTGATGACCGAAGACAGGATTCCACCAGCGCCTGGGACGTAGGTGTTCGCCAGCATCTTGGCCAGCGTCTCTAGCGACCCCGCCACTTTATCGAGGGCCGGCACCGACACGACGGTCTTCGCCTGACTCTCGGAGGTGTCGTCTCGGGTCTTCTTCTGCGTGGTCACCTCGGTGATCTTCACGTCGATCGCCTGGCCACCTTCAGTGCCAACCTTATGGGTCACCTTGGTGGTCTCGGTCGTCTCATCCCGGTGCGCCTGGCTCTGCTTAGCTTCGTCACGGGTAAAGCACCCGGTCATAAGCGCGACAACAACTAGCACCGGCAGCAACGGGATGAGTTTCATAGTGGTCCTTACCAGACGCCCTTGGCGCTAATCTTGATCTTGGCGAACACGCGATCGCGCTCCGCTTGACTGGTCTTGTACTTCGCGGTCTTCATGTCAGCGAGAATCTCGTCGCGGTGGGAGTAACCGGTCATCGTATCACCGGCCTTCGAGCCGCTGATTTGGCGGCTGGGCTCATTTTGGCCCGCAGCCGTCCACTTCTGGTGGATACCCTGGAAGGCCAGCTTGATGGCCTCGTGGTTACCACTCTCGATGGTCTTGTTGAGCGCTTCTTTCTCGGGGTCGGAGAGGTTCTCGGCGCTCCAGCGGTGCATCTCAGCGAACTTCTCGGCACCACCAGCGACCCCGTGGAGGTCGTTCATGCGAACATCAGCGATAGCCTTCTGGCCCTCGATGTAGGTGTCCACCATCTGCTTGGTGATGCCCACGCTCTCCAGCTTCTTGAGGCTCTCGGGGGAGAGCTCGCCCTTCTGCTGGAACTCGGCGTTGAGCTCGTCCATCTTGAGCCCAGCTGAGGTCACGGCCTGCTCGGCCGTCTTCTGCTCGGGAGTCACCTCGGGGAGCTTCAGGGCCTCAGTGCCCTTGGGAGCCTCGGTCTTGGTCTGCTCGCCCGGCTTCTCAGCGGTCTTCGCCTCGGGCTGCTTCGCGCTGCCCATCTTCTTCTCAAGCTCGGAGTAGGCCTTCGCCAGATCCTCGGGGCTCTTGAACTTCGGGTCCAGCCACGCGGGCCGCTCGCCCTCACCGGTCTTCACCTGGGTGATACCATTACGGGCCTGCTGGGTGAGCTTCTCCATGGCCTCGGGGCTGGGGATACCAGCGGGAGGCGGGGGCGTCACATCGACTCGAACAACTTCACCCATTTTAGTAATCCTCTCGAATCGTGCCATTAGGCATGACCGTGCGGCGGGGGCCGATAGACGACGCCGCGACTTCCGCAACAACTGGGGTCACATTGGGGGCAACCGGAGCAGGAGCTTCAGGGGCCTGAATATTTTGAGCTTCACTAGGAGCCGGGGTTATCGCCGTATTAGGCGGCACCGGCGTCTGGCGCTTGCGCGGCATTCGATTGGTTACCTTGGGGGTTATTCTTCGCCATCTCGGTCATCGCCTTGATGACGTGCGGAGCAACGTTCTGGAGCGCGGCCTTCTGTTGAGCCTGCGCCTGGGCCTCAGTCACTTCCTCTTCGGTCCTGATGAGACCCTTCTTGTCTATCCCCAGCGCAGTAGCGCGGCGGGCGAACAAGTCGGAATAGTTCACGTACCGCTCGACCACCTCAGGCCCGTACTGGGCGACGCCACCGATAAACATATCGAGGCGCTGGAGGTCGGAGCCACGCGACAGGGCTTCAAGGCCAGTCACGATGGTGGGGCGAACAATGCCCTTCGGGAGCGGCTTCAGGCGCCCCTGCTTGACCATCTGGGAGACCAGACGGTTCACGAGGGGGAGCTGGAACTCTTGGGCAAGGAGCGAGTAGACGCCACCGAGGGCAGACTCCAGCTCGGCGGCGTGAAGGCGAATCTCTTCCGCAGTCACACGCTCCGCATCGCGGGTAGTGGACATGAGGAAGGACGCTTCTAGGTCGGCCTTGACGCTGTTGAACGTGTCGTGGGCCGTACGGAAGTCGTTGTACTTCTCCATCTGGAGAACAGTGACATCGTCCCGCTTGCCGGTGCGGACCGCTCCATTCGGAGCTTCAGCCACGGTCTTCTGCTTGGTCACCCCGTTGGGGTTCACGAAGAAGATGACCTTCGAGGCAGCTACAGAGCCTTCTACGATGGCCTGCCGTAGACCGTCAGCACTGCGGAGGTCACCTGAGAGGTGCTCGACGTGGCCTCGGCCGTAGTCCTCACCGTCGATCTTAACCCAGCGAAGAGGGATGTAGGGAGAGGCATCGATGGGGTAAGCGCCATCAGAATCAGGGACCTTAACGGCCTTGATTTCCTGGTAGGTGATAAATCGCTTTCCATCCCGCTTGATGCAGGTGTGGAGCTTGATGGTCTTCTCGGTGTCCTTGCACTTGGCATCAACCTGCTCTCGCATCTCAGCGGGGACGGACGAGCGGCCGATCATCTCCTGAGTGATAATCTCAAGGACCTGACCCATGCCGTCACGGAGGACCACGTAGGAGTCCAGGTGGTAGACCTTCATGCCGCCCTTGGAGGGCAGGTAGGCCAGGGCATTACCAGCGACGATGAGATGGAGGATCGCTTCGAACGCGGAGACACGGGTAGTCCCGGTCTCGACCTCGTTCATGATTTCCTTCTCGTAGAGAGCGAGGCCCTCTTCGAGCTTGGTCTTGAGCGACTTGTCCTTGCCGAGCTTATCGAGCTCGGACTGGGAGATGAGGAAGCGGAAGAACGGAGTGTTGGCCGGCAGCAGGGCCAGCAGGAGCTTGGCTCCCAGGTTGTTCACCCCTCGGGAGCCGATCGACTGCCACGGCTTGTACAGCTTCGTGGTCGAGTTGTGGCCCTCAGGGGGCAACAGGCTCGGGATGGTGTACTTGCTGGCCTCTCGGGCTCGGTCCAGGAAGGGGCGGCGGATAGCTGCTAGCTCTTCGTACCGGGCCTCCAGGCCTTCGGGCTTATCGGAAGGCGTGCTGCCCCCGGCCCCCTCGGATGAGGAGTGCTTCTTAATGGTTCCCATTGAGGTTGCCCTTTAGGGAACGTTGAGGCCGGTGCCGTTACCCCTCGGGACCATCAGGTCTCGGAGGCCACGGCTCTTCGGGCGCAGCAGCAGCTTGTCCTTAGTCGCCGGGTCGAGGACCGGAGCGGTTGGGGAAGGCTGGGGCGGGGGAGGAGGCGGGGGAGGGAGAGGCGTAGGTCGGGGAGCCCGGGGCTTACTCGTACACATAGCGACTGGCGCCTCACTATTCGGATTGGTCTTGGTCGCCCTCTTCAGCCGGGTCATCCTCCGCCTTCTGGGCGGTGTAGACTTCTCGGAGCCACTTGATGAGCGCGCGCTGGCCACCGTAGTGCATCAGCTCGTCTATGGTCTGGCCGGGCATGATGGGCTTTTCGGGGTACAGCCGTTCGAGCTCTATGAGGAGGTCTTCGGGGACCTCTGGGAATGCATCAGCATCCATTGGGATACCACCTAAGTATAAGTACACAGGGGGTGGGGTGGCTGTAGGGGCATTAATGGGGGCCTACTTACAACCACTCCACTATTTATAACATCCCATGTGTTATGTATTTAAAGACGTACGTCTTCCACTAAAGTAGCTACCGACGCCGCCAAATCATCTAAAGTACCATCATTCACGAGTTCGTAAGCCATAGGAGTATCGTCCAACAGGCCTTCTGACTCGTGCCCCTCTAGCGCCGTGACTCCCGGTCGAACCACTCGAACAGTGATCCCACCGGCCTCCGTCAGGGCCTCAAGCTCGTTCGGAAAGCGCATGTCGTCCACCACCACGCTGTGGCCTTTCACCATCTCCGCCCGGATGCGGTTAATGGCGATGTCGGTCCACACCTTGGGGTGAACGATACGCCGCCCCCACTCGGTCCCGAGGGTCTGGAAGAGGTACCGCGGGGAGCGACCCAGGCCGGGGATGGGGAGCTCCTTCAGGTCCCCCTCGATGTACCTAGGCATCTCCAGGGTGGGGATGCCGAAGTCATAGAGCATCCGCGTGACCATGAGCTTGAGGGTCTGGGCCAGTTTGATCGGCACAAAGCCCCGAGAGACCAACATGCGGGCCACTTCAGATTTCCCGCAGGATGGTGCGCAGGAGTACAGAGCGATAAGGTCAGGCATTTCGCACCACCACTTTCGCCTTGGGCCGGCATGCCGCGGAAATGGCTTGTCGACACGGGCGGCAAACGTGCTTCAAGTCATGGCTTTCGTATGACTGGGCCGGAGCCCCCATCGACAAGACAACATGACAGGGGGCGTCATCCCAGTAAGAGCCGGTGAACTCCTCGCGGCAAACGTCGCAGAAGGTCTGAATTTTTTGGCTCACTTGATCTTTCCCAGGTAGACCCCGAGGGCCAGGCAAGTGGCCAGCAGGGTGGTGAGGATGGTGAGGACCTTGAAGTAGAAGTAGAAGAGTGACCTCACACGGTCCTCCACTCGCGGATGCGATAGGCCATCTCACCGTACTGCTTCTTGACCCAGTTATCCGCGGCCTCTTCGGTGAAGAAATTGGGTGAGAAATCCCAAGAGTCCTCACTGGGCTTGATGCCATTATCCAGCGGACGATGCCAATCCGAGAAGATGCGTCCGAAGTCCACCTGAACACGGTACTTCGTTCCATCAGTCTGAATGCGGTAGGGAATGCGCTTCACGCAGCCTCCTTCTGACCCTTCGGCGGTTGCCAAGGGATCGGTCTCTTGTTGATGAAGTCGTAGTCCTCAGCCCGGCAGATGCGGGCCACCTGTGCTTGCACCAGGGCATCCGCCTCAGTCAGCCCCTTCGCCACAAATTGTGCCACCACGAGTTCCCAGAGCGTCTGGTCCGCTGTTTGCTTAGTAAGCGCTCTCTGCGCCTTTGCGCGGCCGATACCAGGGCAGCCACTATAACCATCCGTGGGGTCACCTGTAAGCGTCTGCTGCATGTGGTAATAATCAGCCCGCTCTCTGCTGATTTCGATGGTTCCATGGTTAGGATGTCCTGGATTAAAAAGGAGCCCCGGAACGTTCTTCATGTCCTTATCAATGGATATGATGATGCGCTCCCCCGAGATGAGGTCATTGTCCCCCATCGTGGAAAGAATGCCCATCACGTCGTCGGCTTCGAGCATGGGCCGCTGGAAGACCTCGTAGGACTCGTGCAGGTACTTCCTCAGCTCGAACAGCAGGGCCGGCTTGATGGTGTTCTTCCGGTTGGCCTTGTAGCTGGGGAGGATTTCCTTGCGGAAGTTCTGGGAGTCCGAGAGGCAGACGATGAGGCGATCCGCGCCGAGCATCTTCTTCAGAGCTCGGTAGCGGTCATCGATCTGCTTCTTGGCTTCCTCTGAGTCGGCGGACTTGGACTCGATGCCGTCACCCCAATCGACTTTCGTCTCGCAACGAGAGGCGATCTGGTAGGCGTCGATGTCCCCGTCGATGAGGAGGGTTCTCACTTGAACTCCACCGGGACAAATTCCACGGCTACGCAGCAATGGTAGCCCCTCTCGTGGTAACCAGCGATTGCCTTCTTGATCTGCGCGCCCGTTCCCTCCGCAACCACGGTTTGTTCTTGGGTGCAATAGACGCCGAACTTATGGCGAATCTTTATGGGGGTGCGCTTCATGCGATGTCCTTGTGTGGGAGAAGCTCAGTCCCCGGCACCTGCCGGTTGAGCTCGTGAACGAAGCCGAACCACTTGATGATCCAAGCGCTTTCGATGCCCTTGTCCGTGTAGAGAGCCCCGGCTCGTTCGAAGACCGGGGGCATCCACGTAACATGGACCGGCTGCCCAACCCACCTGCGCTCAGCAAGGCGGCAGCCGTAGGGCGGCTTCCAGAGGCGTTTCTCGTTCAGTCGCTCGGCATACTCGTACTCAGCGGCGGTAAGGACCACGGAGACGCCTTTCAGTCTGCTTCCGGTCCCATCTCTCGATGAGCCGAGAGAGCACCGCTAGCCACGCCAGAGCGCCGATAGCAGCGATCCCGAGGGTGCAGAGAGCGCAGTCGCGAAAGAACTGCTTCACTTCTCCTCCAGAGGCTCGAACAGATTGATCGGCTTCATGTCGTGGTACGGCTGAAGGCGGAGGGTGAACTCTCGCTGCTGGGCCGACTCAGGGGACTGGAAGACCGTCCTGTAGTTAACGTTCAGGTCGTACTGGAAGTAAACGCAGAGGAGGTAACCCAGGGCCACCAGGGCCAGGGCCTTGAGGATAGAGCGCATATAGTTCTTTCTTGTGATGTTATTGAAGAAGGGCGGACTTCACCGCCTGCTCATACCAATCAGCAACCGCCCGAATCTGGTTCGGAGAGGCGTTCTGTTTGATCGTGTTAGCGAGCTTGCTGATAACGACGACGTTGCCCCTGACGTAGCCCATCTCGGGGACCAGGCGGTCCAACTGAGGCGAGCCGTCGTGGGCTACCCCAATGCCCGGCACCAGCGGGATGCCGAGAGCTGGGCAGTGGGTAGGAATCACGATGTCTTCCAGGGTCAGGTTGAACGGTAGGTTCGCGGCCCGAGCCCTGGCTCTCGCTGCGCTAATGAGTCTCAGCCCAATTTCCGCCGATCTTGTATTCACCCGCGAGCGGGCAGAGGGAATCGAAGCAGACGCCGGCCTTCGCAATCGCCGCTGCCGCCGCTTTGCCAACGTCATCGGCAATTTCCTTTCGGGCACTGATCTGCCACTCGTCATGCACCATGGCACAGAAGCCCCAGTCCTTGCCGTGAACCCACCCACGAGCGGTGAGGTCATCGTAAAGGAACTTGGTGGCCTTCTTCATGACCACTGCCTCGAACCCCTGTAACAACCCCGCGAGCCCGAAGTGGGCATTCTCGCAAGGAATCCTCCGGCCATCCAAGCCGGTAATCGATCCGGTTTCCTTCACGCGGCGCTCAAGCTCGTTCTTCAGATGTTTGAAGGCGGGGAAGTTCTTGAGGAACTTCGCCCTGAGCTCGGTGCCGGTGGCCTTGTTCTTCCCGACGATCTTGCCGATCTTCGGGTCACCAGCCCCCAGGAGGTAGGCGTAGATGAAGGTCTTGGCCACGTCGCGGGTCTCAATGATCCCCTCGGTGGCCTTCATGTTGGCCGTGTGAACGTCACCGGTGGTGACCAGCTCAACGTACTTCCCACCGTCCCAGCGGGCCAGGTAGTGAGAGAGAGCGCGAAGCTGGATGCCGGAGGCGTCGGCACCGACGAGGACATGGCCCTCATTAGGGACGAAGAGCGCGCGGCACTCGTAACCGTAGTGACCAGCACTGCCCATGATGGGGTGCTTGTCCTTGCCGATCATGACCGAAGGAATCTGGCCCATGTTCGGTCGCTTGTGGCTGCACCGGGAGGTCCAGGTGCCCATCGTATCTACCTCGCCGTGCATCCGGCCATCGGCCTTTACCAGCTTGAGCCAAGCGTTGTCGCCCTCGGCCACCTGACCGAGCTGCTTGGCCACCATGAGGTACTCCGTCAGGAGCTTCGCCTCGGGGTAGTCGAGACCGCTGAGGATGGCCTCATCGATCTGGGGCTTGCCGCCGTCAGTGAAGACCTTGGGCTTCCAGCCGCGTTCCTTCAGGGCTCGGGCGATGTGGTCGCGGGAGCCGGGATTAAAGGGCGTATGCTTCTTCTTTAAGGGGCCAGGGCGTATGTTCTTTGCCTTAGCCTTCTGGGCCGCCCCCTTCGTCGGGTACTGCCTCGTGACTTCACTGACAGTGCCACGCGCAAAACCATTCTCGCTGAGGATCGTGCCTTCGTAATACTCCGGCGTCTTCATGTCCTCCCACCAGCCGGGGAAAGTGGTCTGAAGTTGGGCTTCCAACTCCAACTTCCTCTTCACCAACTCTGCATGCAGCTTGTGGGCCGCGGGCTCATCGAACCGGAAGCCATGCTGCTCCATCTCGAACATGACCTGGGCGAAGTCGTGCTCGACCTGGATGGCCTCTTCAGAGAACTTCTTCGACTGGATCAGCTTCCAGAGCGCGGCGGTAGGTCCGTCCACGTCCTGTACGCAGTAGTCGAGCATCTCCTTGGTGAACTCCTTCCAGTCGGCGGTCTTTCCGAAATCACCCTTACGGGCCTTGAGGCGCCAACCCCAGGCTTCTAGGGAGTGGGCACCTGTGAGGTTCTTGGGGAACCCCTCGACGCGGGCCTTCTTGTCGAGCTCGGCCAGGTTGGGCCAGATGAGCTTGGCGAGGAGGAAGGTGTCCCGAACCTTGCCCTTTGGCTTGAACCATGGGTAGAACTTCTGAATGACCGGGATGTCGAAGCGGATGATGTTGTGGCCAACAATAACGTCGGCCTCCATCAATTTCCGAAGGAGCGGCTCAATACCTCCGTCGCTAGCAACCCCAATATGACTAGCCCCGGCCTCTGGGTCACAGGCCACCAAGCAGTGGATCTTGGTGACCTTCTCCAGCAGTCCGTCAGTTTCGATGTCAAAGAGAAGGGTCGTCACGCCGGCAACCTCAGGGTCCAATCTTGGTACCTTTCCTTCAGCCTGCCCCACCGCTGCATGCTCCTCGCCAGGTCCCGGTCATCCCGGCAGCGAACGAGCGTGAAGGTATGGTTCTGCTGGTCCTTCTCGTACTCCGGGGTGGTGTAGATGGTCTCACCGTCGAAGCCGATCTGGCAGATGCCGAAGTCGTGGCGCTGGATGGTGAAGACCGGCTCCACCTTCCGATTCATCACCACCACCTGCACCGGCGCTGGGTGCAACGGGGAGACGAACTCGTGGACACACACCACGCCCTCGAACTGCATGTACTGGGCCACGTGCCGGGGCACGACCACCTTGCGGTGGGTGTAGCCGATAAGGCACTCGCACAGCTTCGCCAGGTACATGGGCTGGTCCTGGATGAAGATGTCCACGTCCTTGACCGACTCGGCCCGACCGTTGAGCCAGTCGCGCAGGGCGCCCCCGGCGGCGAGGGCCTCGGGGAAGCCGCCGACGTGGAGGCGCAGCAGGGTGTGCGCGATGAAGTTCATGATGTGCATGGCTAGTCCTTCTTCGCGTCCCTAGCCTTGGCCTTGGTGACGAGCTCCGTGATCTTGTCTCGGTGCTCGACGAAACGTGCGAGCCCACGCGCAGCTCGACGGTCGAGTCCGGTGTGGTTCTCTCGACGGTGACTGGAGGCGCGCTCCTTGACTAGCTCGCCCTTGTTCTTCAGCCGCCTGGAGCGATTCGGGGTCTTAGCTCCGACCAGCTTGCAGAAGAGCCTGATGCGAAGGGGAACTGCACGGATATCGTCCGTGTAAATAGTTTCCCCCATGTCATCCACGAAAGCCGGGATGCGGTCCATGATTGTCCTTTGGTTGGTGTGTTAGAAGGCGGGCTTCTCGTCGGCACCGGCCGGGAAGAAGTCCTCGGTCACCTCGGAGAGGCGCGCCGTCTTGTCGTCGTACTTGAGCTGCCCCGCCACCCCGGCTTGGCCGGTCCAGCGGTTCTTCAGAATGCGGATGGTGGTCAGGTTGCTCTTCTCGGTAGATTGCTGGTCACGCTCCAGGCCGATCACGAGGTCCGAGAGCTGGCCGATGGCGGCCGACCCACGGAGTTGCGCGAGACTGGTCTGGGCCCCCTCTTCATGGCCCCTGCCCTCTGGCCGCTTGAGGTGACTCACAAGGATCATCCCCACGCCCGTCTCTTGAACGAGGGATCGAAGAGCCGTCATCGTGTTATCAATTAGTCGTCGCTCATCTCCGTCTCCATTTCCGGAGACCACGATGGAGAGGTGGTCGAGAACGATCCATCCACAATTACAACCGCGAGCCAGGTAACGAACCTTAGAAACAAGGTTGTCACTATCGAGACTGCCGAAGTGGTCATACAGATAGCAATGACCAGACCCAACAGTCCCATCGAAAGCCTTTCGAAGGTCTTCATCGGACACTCCTTCGCGGGACAGATGGAGGGGTTTGTTGAGCTCGATACCGATAAGGCCTAAGGCCGTCCTCTTGGTGCTCTCTTCAAGCGCGATGTACCCGACGGTCTCACCACGCTTCATGAGGTAGTGAGCAATCTCGCGGCACACCTGACTCTTCCCGATCCCTGACCCCGCGGTGAACGTCACGAGCTCCCCGCGGCGCATGCCTCGGGTCTTCTCGTTCAGCTTCTCCCACGGGTAGGGCACCGAGACGACGTGATCTTCCTTGCTGATGGCGTCCCAGAGGTCGACACCAGCCACGATCCCGTCGGGGCGGAACGTCTTAGCGTTCCACATGGCCGTTAGGACTTCAGCCCCACGCCCCGCCTGGAGCATCTCGTTGGCGTCTTTCAGGGGGAGCTGGGCGATCTTGGCCTGGCCGGGCCGCAGCAGCGCCGCGCATTCCTTGGCGGCCGGGATGCCGTGCTCGTCGTTGTCGAACATGAAGACAACCGACTCGAAGCCTTCCAACCACCCGAGGGCCTTCTGGATTGCCTTCTTGGCCCCCTGCGCCCCGTTCGGTACGGACACCACGGGCCACCGGTTATTCTGAAGCTGGCTCACTGAGAGGGCGTCGATTTCCCCCTCTGTGATGACTACCATCTTGCCGCTGTTGCCCCAAAGCCACTGGCCGTAGAGACCGGCGGACTTCATGTCACCAAGAGCGATGAAGTCCTTGTCGGCGGTGCGGACCTTCTGAGCGATGACCTGGCCCTGATCGTTGCAGTAGTTAGCTACTTGAACATCCTGGCCCTTAAACTCTGAGACGTGGTAGCGCCACTTCTTACACGTCTCCTCCGAGAGCTTGCGCTTCTCGATAGCCATGGGCTCACCGAGCGGGATGAGGTCCCCCGACATTTTCTTCCTTTGAGTGTGAGGTTGGGCGCTGGGCTCCGAGCCGTGCTCGTAGTGCCCGCACCCGAAGCAGTAGCCGTGACCGTCTGTGTAGCGCCCGAGGTTGTCATTCGAGCCACACGCGGGGCACGGCTCGTGGCCAATGCAGGTGGAGCTATCGTTTGAGGAAGTACCGTGCATAGGTCTTCCCCTTGGCGTCACGCCGCATTTCAGTACGGAACTTGTAGCCGTCGCGCTTCAGGTCGTAGATACGAGCCCCGAGGCGCCAGCAGCGAAACATTCCAACGGCCTCCAGCGGGCTAATGCCACGCCGCTTGCCGGTGACCGGATCGGTCTGGTGGAGGTAGGCGAGAATCTCGTCCTTCTGGGAAACTTTAGCGACCATCGTCATTCGATGGTTCCTTTCAGTTGAGTCACAACGGCCTCGGGGATCACGGTATTGAACTCCAGAGTTGCCTCGGGGTATTCCTGCCGGAGCTCCATCACGAGGTCCTTGAGGGATGAACTTTGCTCGATGGTGAAGGGCGGCTCGCCCATTCCTCCGACCAAACAAATAGAAACCGTCAGAGCATTCAGCCGGGTACCGAGACCCATGGCGTGGTTCTCGTAATCACGCCCCTTCTCAATCTGACCGCTACGCCTGATGACGAAGTGGTGGAGACACTCGAACCAGCCAGCCTTGCGATGGCGGAGGTCGAGCTCTTTGAGGGTGAGGTCTTCGGTAGGCTGGGTGTTGGATGCGGTGACGGTGATGAAGTCAGTACGCAGACGCTTCACACCCGCTCTCCCGGCACAATTATCGAGCCACCCCAGCGGTAAACGCGTGTCCCTTTGCCAGGAAGCTTAGTGACTTCGAGGGTTAGGCCGTTGTGGCGCGTGAGGAATGAAGCAAGGCCGCGAGTGGCCTGAAACTTTAGCCTCTCAACGAGTTCCTTCTCACCACACTGGTTTACTAGTTCTTCGCGGACTTCAGAAAAGGACTCAAAGCGCCGAAGTAGACCAGCTTCCTGGAGTAATTCGTATGCCTCAGTTACGGTTGGTTGGCTCATCGATCCACTCTTTCGGGATGTGCTTATCCGCGAACTTGAAGCCGTTCTTGATGCACCAATCGGCGTAGGTGGTGGCAGACCCCTTGTTGATCCGGTTCCGGGAGTTCCCGAAGACAAACCGAATATCAATTTCGGGGTGCTGTGCCTTCACTAAGAGGTGCTTCTTCCGGTCCTCGGCGATGAGGTACCCCTTGGTCTCAATGAAGATTCCATTGGGGAGGCGGAAGTCGGGGTGGTACTTGTGCCGCTTCGCCGGCTTCTCGTACTCGATGACTTCGACCTCATACTCAACAGGAACGCCCAGGGCTTTTAGCTCCTGGGCGATCCGCTCCTCGAACCCGGACTTGTAGGCCGCGCTAGAAGTTGCCGCGCTGCTTCTTGGTCGTGTCATCGGGCTTCCCCTCAGGGGCCGCAGTCTCGTCCTTGAAAGGCTCGGGAGCGGCCTCGGGCTTCTCCTCGGCGTGCTCGTAACCCTCCTCCTGGGCGAATCCGAAGCGGCTGGCGTTGCCACTGCCGCGGGTCACGAGGTCGATCACCTGCACCGCCTCCAGGCGGAAGCTGGCGCCGGCCTTCTTGTCGGCCGCGGCGAAGTACGGCGTGATCTGGTAGGCAACCTTGATCTGGCTGCCGCCCCACACGTCGACCTTGATGGGCTTACCCTTGGCGTCGAACATCGGGACGTTGAGCTTCTTCTTCTCATCCGTCTTCTTGTCCGTGTAGCCACCGTTCATCTTGAAGGCGATGAGGTAGTAGCCGGTGGGCTGGTCGTTATCGTCCTTGTCCAGGGCGTAGGCAGGCTCGGCCTTCTGGATAACAATGGCCTTGCCCTTCGAGTCGGTCTTGCCCTTGTGCAGCTCCACCTGCTCCTGGTAGGACTCTTCGGCCACTTTCTCGGCCTTGGCGAGGATGGCCTCGGCCTCCTCCTTGGTCAGGCGCAGCTTCACGCTGTACTCGCCGTGGTCCTTCTTGAACTTGAAGTCTGGCTCAGAGAGCCTGGGGAAGACGGCGGTGCCCACGGGGGTGGTGAATCGCTCGTACTTCTTCTTGGGGTTGGTAGGCATTAGAAACTAATCCTAGTATTGGTGACGTCGAACATACCCACCGCGTTCTTCGGGTGGTTAGCAACAACCTTTTGAAGGGCGGAGTACAGCTCGCCCCCCGTGTATGGCAGCCCCGCGTACTCCCAATTTTTCTTGTTCGTACTTCCGAGGAGCATCTTGATGAAGAGTGCCTCATCGGGGGTAAGGGTCAGGACCACCTGAGTCTCCTGCTCCTCAACCTCCTTCATGACGAGGCGAGTGGTCGTCTGAGTCGTGGCCGTAGCCATTAGTTATTTCCTTTGGGTTTCTCGTCATCAACCAGCGTCTTCTTGAAGCGCTGCTTTGATGCGGTGTGATAAATGACGATGCCTTCGGGGCTCATGAAGCCTTGCGCAGCCTCCGAACCGTGATTCTCCAAAGACCACAGGGCATCGGTGATCGCCTCTTCTAAGAAGTCCCCGACGTATAGAGTAGGAACCACACCACAGCACTTGGGAGCGGTCTCGGTATTCCACCTGCCCACGTTGAAGAGGGAGAATCGCTTCTCCTTCAGACCGTAGCCCCGCTGAATGCCAAGGCCCCACCACTCACCGTAGTGTCTACCTGGCCCCAGCTTCAGGAGCTCCTCCTGGTTCTCCGTGGCCCACTTGCAGAATCCGAAGTTGTCATTGTCCAGAGTAAGCCAGCGATTTCGGCTGCCGACCTTCATGGTCAGGCCGTCCTCGCTGATGTAGACCTGGGCGTTGGTGCCGTCGATCTTTTCGGTTATAACAATCTCCCGCGAGAGCCGGGGGATTTTCTCGAACGCCACAAAGGGGACTTCGAGAGTCGTATCCATAATGCCTTTCTAAGTTCTATAACATAGCAACTTCGATGAAAATTAAGCAAAGAAGAAGTCGGACTGGAGCACCAGGTTGATGTCCAGGGACCCCTTCTTCGGCAGCGGAGGAAGCTCGATGCCCTCCGGCAGCCCCTTCTGAATCTCATCTCGGAAGTCCTTCAGGACATCCTGCTGATACATCTGGCAGAACGCCTGCCGGAGACACTCACGTAGCGCATCGGTGTCCGCTGCGTGGGTGCCGTAGCTATCATGAATCATTGCGAACGACTCGATGCCGAAGGCGGCCGCGGCATCCACCGTGAACATGAGGGCCGCTGCGTCCAAGCTATGGACGAAGTTCGGGCTGATGCCCTGGGCCTGCCGCCGCTTATCGATGCTCTCCGCCAGCTCCTCTTCGAGGATCAGCTTCACCACCGAGCCACCAATCGTCGTATCCACCCGCCGCTTGTTCACATTGGGGTACGCCTGCTGCACCTTGAACCCGCTGGGGGCCGTCCAGTTCAACGGGCGAGACTCCTTAGAGACGATCTGGCTGACCTTCTGAAGCCAATTCATGGCATCCCGAGCCGCCACCACGGTCTCCTGGATGGCATCCCAGAGGAGCCCCGCAAGGAACTGGCAGGCGCGGAAGAGCTCCTTCGAGTCACTGAAGGGGTTCAGCAGGCCTGGCTCGTTCTTGAGGCGCTCCGTGACGTGCTCAATAAGGTACTTCCGAGCGCTGTGCCGGGTGCCGCCGTAGGGCACCACCATCACGGGCCTCTTCGCCGTCTTTCGAGTGATCCCGAAGGTCAACCAGACGTGGGCGAGGGTAGACCCGTTGGCCTTCAGCTTCTCGATGGTCCGCTCCGCCACCAAGGCATAGATGTCGCGCGGCTTGTCACTGGGGACAAGGTTCGTCGCGGCGCCGCCCACAGGGTCACGAAGCATGGCCGAGAAGTGCTGGAGGCCATTGCAGCTCCCGTCGAGTGCGATGGGCAAGTGAGAGACGAAGCCGAAGCCACGCTCCACGAAGCCAGCCCACTCGATGCAGAAGGCCAAGAACTGCCACGCCTTCTCCCCGTTGTCCGCCATCACCCACCACCGGTAATCCAAGGGTGCCTTAGCGGACATCACAATGCGCTCTTGGTTCTCCCTGACCCACTGCACGCGGTCCTCTAGGGACACCTTGTCGTAGCCCCACAGGTTAGCCCCGTGGATAGCAAGCCAGTCGGCTGCCCGCTGATCCAGGATGGGCTTCCCCTGGGCGAAGGTCAGGAGCCCCTTCGAGATGTCGTGCCCCTGGGGATTCAGGCCCACGGGTACCGAGTACACGCGCCCTCGGAAGTCGAGGGTGTACGGGAAATAGATGGCCGCTTCAGAGGCGAACTTCTCAGCCATCCGGATGGTCTGCTCGACCTGAAGGCGCTTCGAACCGAGCTTGAAGTTGGCCTTCATGACCGCGCTGGCCTGCCGCTTCCACTTGTCGCGCGCTTCCTTGTTGGTGTCGATGTCGAGCGGCTTACTGGGCTTCGGCTCGTTCTCGCGGGGCGGCATGTCACCGACCACCGCGTTGGAGTTACGCCACACCTCCACCATGGCCTCAAGGACCGGCCGGTTGACCTTCCAGGGGGTATTCTGGATGGCGTTGAGAGAGCTGTAGACGAGACCGAGGTCGGTCGAGCGAAGCTCCTCCTGGTAGTGTTTGTTACGGGACTTCACCAGCTTGAGGCGCGAGAGTGGGTGATTCTCCGGGCTGGAGCCACCTTCGTTCCGCTTCGACAGCGTTTCGCTCGTCACCTGAGCCCCACCCCCTCCACCGAGGTACCCACCACCAGACGGCTTCGTCCAGGGCACCGGAGGGATAATCATCGGCTGGTACAGGGCACACATGAGCTCGCCGTAGCCAGTCTTGTTCTTGATCCACTCCAGGGTCGTCTCGGTGGCCGCGAGGTAGTACTCCTTCTTGCCCCGGTTCACAAACATCTGGGTGGTCACCACGCCGGTGGAGGCTTCGACAATCTCAATGAGCTTGATGCCCAGGTGCAGCTTGTCGGAAGCAGCCCAGTCCTCCCAAGGCACCCCCTTCTTGTTCATGGCATGGATGAGCACCTGACGCTTGTAGGCGTAGTGCGAAGAGTCCTTGTTGAGGCGCTCGGCGATGGTCAGGGCATAGCCCCTCAGGCTGCCCTCCTGGCCGGTCTTGGGGTTGATCGCCTTGGCCTCTTCGAAGGCCTGGAAGCGAACCTCGTCTTCGATCATCCCCCCGAGACGCACGGCCACGGCCTGAAGACGCTGCCGGCGGGTGATCCCGTCGAGGACCGCCTTGGCTGCCATGAAAGCGGCCACCTCCGGTTCGATGAGCTCCAGGTACCGGACTGCGATGGCTCGGGCAGCTCGCCCGTCCTTCTTCACCAGAGCGATGAAGCCCTCGATGCCCTTGGTAACTGGCTCGATGGTGGTCGTCAGGAGGTGGTGTCCGTAGCAGGTCTCCGTCTCCCGGTTGTGGAGCTGGGCCTCGGTGATCGCGGTACGGAAGCGGCGAACGCCCTGGGCCCGCATGTCGGCCTCAAGGGCCAGCTCCCGTTCGATAAGTGGGTCTGCGTTGAGAGTCTCGGTCGTCATGTGGCGGTTCTCCCAGCATGAATGGGGGGCTATCTGCGTGGCAACCCTGTGGCAAGCTGTCTGCCACATGGTATCTCATTGCAGATTCTATGTATCGCATCTCGGTTAGTCAATCGGCACCTTTCGCCTTATCCTATCAACATGTTACGATGATATTGAACAACCTATGTGACTGAGCCTCAGATTTTGGCTCTCTCATTCCTGGTTCGAATCCAGGCGGGGTAATTGTTACCCCTTGTAGCTACTAGCTTGCCTGCCGCTCGGGTGCTTCCGGTGTGGCAAGCGCAGGTGCCTTTTGTGGCAGATTTGTGGCAACCTGTGGCATCGGTGTGGCGTGTGGCAAGGTCTGCTGGCTGGAGACGGTATCTCTTTCCGGCTCCAAGACCCGCATGGCCTCCACGAACTGCTTCGCACCCAGCTTGGCGTACACCATCGTCTGGGTGATCGTCTCGTGCCCCATCAGGTCCTTGATGGTGTTGATGGGCACCCCGCGCTGGGCCAGGCGGGTGCCGAAGGTGTGGCGGAGGCAGTAGGGCACGAAGTCCTGGTCATCCTCCAGGCCCATCGCAGCCCGCACCTGCTCCCACGCATCGCCGTACCGCTGCCACTGGTAGGGAAAGAGATAGCCCTTGGGGAAGGCCAGGCAGCGCCGCTCCAGAATCGCCCTGACCCGCTTGGTCATCGGGATCGACCGGATGCCGGCCTTGGTCTTACTCTCCAGGACGTTCACGGTGTTGTTCCTGAAGTCCACCCACTGGCCCGTCATCTTCTTGGTCTCACTGGGGCGCATGCCCGTGTCGAGCATGACAATGGTCCAGTCCACCATGTCTGCCTTCCCCCGCTGGGTCAGCAGACGGAGGATGATCCCCTCCTCGTTCTTCTCGTCGTTGAGGTAGCGAACACGGCCTCGGGTGGACTTCTTGATCCCCAGGACCGGCTTGAAGGGCACTCCCCCTCGCTGGTGGGCGATCTTGAAGACCATGCTCAGTGCCACCAAGGCGTGGTTGATGGTCGCCTGGCTGTTGCCCTTCTTGAGTAGTGCCTTCTTGAAGCCATCCACGGCGTCCGTGTTGATGTCCCCGAGGCGCTTGTCGCGGCCGAAGTAGGCCTCTACGACCTTCTGCTTGGTCTTGTAGAAGGCTTCGCTCTTGGTGCCGTTCCAGTGGACCTCGAAGGTTTTATCGAAGGCCTCGCCAAGGGTCCAGGTGGTGGGGACTACAGGGGCGGCCTGGGTGACCGGCTGGGGAGCGGCGGACTCACCGTTCTTCTGGCGCCACTCCTGGATGAGCTGGGCCTTGAGCTCGACCTCTTTGTCCTTGGCCTCGGGCTCCGTCCCAACCGTGGCGAACTTGCGCGCGCCCTTGTAGGCGACGTTCACCTCGTAGCTGTCACCACGCTTGCGGTAGCCCATGGGTCACCTCGTCATTGTGATTGCTAAAGCAAAGGGCCCGACGTGAGAGCGGACCAGGAAAGTCCCGTGTTCGTCGCGGCGGTAGCTGAGGATGCCCTTCTTGGAGAGCCCCTTCAGTTCCTCCTCGAAGCGGTGTTCATCCACACCTGAATCGGTCCGGATAGTCCAGGTACCATCTTCGCCAGGTGCCGTGAGACGTACCTTGTCGCCTTCTCCCATAGCTCACGCTCCTTGTAGTGCCTTCTGTATCTTATTGACCAGCGCCTTCCCGGCGGGAGTCAGGGAATAGACCTTCTCCCGCTCACTCGTAGAGGAAATTTCCTTCTTCAAGAGGCCTGCGCCGACAAACCGAGCGAGCTGGCCCGAAATGATGGCCTGGCCACGCCCCAGCTTGTTCCCCAGGTCCTCTTGCCGGACATCCTTCTGATCGTCGCCACTCAGCAGGACGAGCGTCAGAAGGGTCTCCGCCTGACCGACAGTGGTCTCCTCTCGGGCCGTTCGAATAGCCTCAAGGGCTTCGAGGAGGTTCTCCAAGGGGGAGTTCTTGGGCATTGGTCGGCTTCCAGTTTCTCGGGGTAAGGACGGCATGGATGAACGCGAGCCTAACGAAGTACTCGCCTTTGTATCGCATACCAGAGATGATCCTACCGGAAAGGCTATGGGATGCGACACACTCAACATAAAGGTCTCCGATAAACGGAAGGTGGAAGGTACGGGACACCATAGAGAGGCCCTTTCGGGCAATCCACTTTCACGCCAGTGGGCGGGCGTTGGCCTAGTGGTCCTCGGCCGCAACCGAGGTATGGGGTCGCTAGGCTGCTAGGGTCCATTGTGACCCAGGCATTGCAGGTCAAGGGAATGGCGATGAACTGTACTTAGAATGTCACACAAATTTGTGGGCGTCAAGTGATGTCGCCCACAAAAGGCAATTCGTTCTCGGCGAACCCTATACGGGGCCGTAAGCTGGGACGAATGGATCGTTTCAGCCATCTGCTCATGGGGTATGTTGCCGACAAGCAATGGACCTTGACGACCTTCTCGCTGAAGGTGAAGCGATCGAAGAACTACGCCACGGGCCTCATCAACAAGCGCCATAAGCCGCCTCTGGAAGACTTGCCTATGTGGGGGCAAGTCCTTGGTTTGAACGCGGCGCAGTACGCTGAGTTCGAAGAGGAAGCCTGGCTGGTTCATGCCCCACCTCCACTGGTTGCTCGGTACCGGGAGCTGAAGAAGAAGCTCAAGACGCCGTAGGCATGTGCTCATGGTGTTGTACGGGTCTCGTCGTTGCGTGTTGGTGCGGGCCTAAGGTAACTCGTCTATGATGGCGGAGGCGATCCGCTCTCTTGCCGCTTGCGCTTCGTCCAGGTTGTCAGCATCGAGGAGCTCGTGCTGGTGGTCCTTAAGGATCGCCTCGATGCGGTACTTCATGGACCGCTTCGGCTGGAAGACGTAGGTCGAGCCCGAGGGCAGGTTGGGGTCGAAGGTCGGCTCAGGCTGCTGAGACATGGAACCTCGTCCCGTTGCTCGGCGTCTGCCCGGGTCTGCCCGGCTTGCACATGGTGGTCACCTCAAGCCACGCGAGGATCGCCTCATCCTCGCTCATGCCCCCAGGCGAGAAGAACTTGGTGCGCAGCTTGGTGAGCCGTACCGCCTCTCCGTGGGTACGCGACTTGTTGATGGCCAGGCGGAAGGCTTTCTTGATCTCGTTGCGCTTCTTGTCAGGGAACTTGGCGGGATCGTGGTTGTTGGTGGTCACCTCAGGAAGAACCGAGGTTGCCAGGCCGGCGTAGGAAGTGAGACGTGTGGTGGTCATTGGGTGTCTTTCACTTGCTCATCTTGTTGACGAAGATGCGGATGTTCTTGGCGACGGAGGATGGCTTGGCCTTCCTTCCAAGCTCGCGGCCTCCGTAGTCTTCCGTGTTCTGCCGATGCGGACAGAAAAGATGATCGGCCTGCCCCCGGGTGAGGCCAAAGAACTTCTCGGCCGCTAGAAAGGATGGGCGAGGGGCCAGCCAATCTCGCCCAGGCTGCCCCTTTCTAAGCGCGATTTCGAAATCCCCATCCAAGATGTCGAACTTGAAGTTCCGAGGAAAAGCAATCGGGCATTCCCCCAGAGCACACCCAGCGGTCCCGCAACTCACCTTCGGGTCCCCACTGGCGACTATGTTGAAGTCGAACTTCTTGTGGCCCCTGTAGTCCGACTCCAGGTGTTCGGCCAGTTTGAGGAGGCGCTTACGGTAGACGGAGGCAAGAGACATTGGATGGTCCTTTCGGTTGGGTTAGAGACTTGTGGTGTCGGCACTTCACGGCTGCCGACAGACCTTTGGCGTATCGCTTAGAGGTACTTCTCGATGCGATCCGCGATCTGCTTGAAGGTGCGCCTATTCGTGTCGTTGTGATGCGTCGCGCTATGCTTCCCGAGCTGCGGGTTGCCCTCACCCTGCGTCAGACCAGCCCACTCCTTCACTTCGTCGGGAAGTAAGCCCGAAGCTTCAAGGTACTCCGTCGTATCCTCGAACGCCGGCTTCTTGTTCACTTCTCGGCTGTGCAGGTCGCACAGCACGCCAAGGCAGCAGTAGCCGTTCTTGGTCTTGAGGGCCCCGCGCCCCTGCTTGTACTTCCCGCTGCGGAGCGCCTTCACCCACTTGGCCTTCACTCGCTTGTCCATGAGATGTTTCCTTTTTGAAGAGTTGTTTGGTTGATACGATGTGATTGATATGTCTATGTGTTTGCCGTTTACTTGAGGATCAGGGCTACTCTGCCTTATAGTACCGCTCCCCCATGATCCGGCCCTTGCGGTCCACGTCCCTCATCCCGAGCATCGGCCCGGTGCGCACCAAGCGGCCCGTGCGGTCGTCCTTGAGGTAACGGTAGATGGGCTCTGAGTGGCTGTAGGTGGAACCGCTGTAGTGAGTGCGGAGTGCCATTAGTTGTAGTCCTTCGCTTCCGCCTTGGTGATGAAGAAGTGGATGCCCGGCGCGCACTCCTGCTGCCAGTTCGGGTCGAACTCCATGGTGGGCACCACGACATCTCCGACACGATACATGAAGTCCCGGTCATAGTCGCTCCGGGCTTCGATCAGCGGGCTCCCATCCGCGGCCTCGATGCTGATGACAACAGCACGCTCGGCCCGGCACTTGCGACCGAAAGCACTGGACCGCGCTGCATCGGCCGGGATGCGGAGCTTGACGATGGCCCCCTCGCGGCACTTCTTATAGCCGATGATGTCACCCTCAGGGAGGATGCGGGTCTTCGCGATGACCAGGTCCGCCCCCTTGGCGCCCGCGAGGTTGGCGCCCGCGAGGTTGGCGCCCGCGAGGTTGGCGCCCGCGAGGTTGGCGCCCGCGAGGTTGGCGCCCGCGAGGTTGGCGCCCGCGAGGTTGGCGCGCGCGCCTGAAGGGTCACCCTGAAGCCACTTCTTGTGCTTCTCAAGGATACCGGGGAGGTCTTGGGAGGTGATCGTCATGTGTAATCTCCGGGAGATGGTGAAGGTTATTAGCGATCGCGTATGCTATCGTATAGCACTTGCTATGTGTAGAGTCAACGGGAAATCCGGAAGGCGAGCCCCCAGAGGTCATCGATGGTCCGCGGAGTGCCCTTGTGCCAGTGCTTCGCGCCCATGACCTTCAGACCCCAAGCGAAGAACATCGCGAGCCCCTTCATGGCCACTCGCTTGCCTACCCATTGGCCCTTCACGCTCTCATGGAGGGCCACTTTGTATTCCGCATCGCGCTTCTTCCGTTCCTCTTCAGGCCCACCAACGAGGTAATCCAAGTCGTGCTGCTCGGCTGCCGCATGGCCGCCCGGCGTGGGGATCGAAAAGGGAGACGTAAAGGACCAGCGGTAGACCTTGATGGTGCGCGGTCCGGTGCCATTAATGAGGCCGCGACGACGGAGTGCGGCGAGGAGGTGGGGCGGGAGGTCGGAAAGGAGGAGGCGGCTCATGCCCCCTCCGCGCAGTCGGGGCAGGGCGCGAATCTCGCGTGCCCGTTAATCCCCTCTGGTGGCGCGTAGACACGACGCTGATCCCAGCACGTCTTACACTGCACCGGCGGGATGGGCGCCTTCCCCTCCCCGGCCGGGATGGCGAGGGCTGCTTCAATCCGAGCCATAAGTGCATCCCGTATTGCGATTGCCTCGGCGATGTAGTGGTCCGGATCGTACTGACCAACATAGCCACGGGCTTCCTCCAATAGCGCCCTCATCGCCTCCCGCCCGCGCTCGGCTGCAATGGCCCGCTGTTCCTGACCATTCGCCATGCGTTCGGCTTCCGCACACTGTGCCTGGGCATCGTCGCGTTCCTTGATGGCGGCGTCACGCTCGTCGATGATCGCGCGTCTGGCAGACTCCGAGTAATTGAACGCGGCTATCTTCCGCTTGGCCTCTGCCAGTTCCGCCCTCGCCTCGTCGCGCTCCTCCTGAGCATTCTCAAGCGCGCCAAGGCAATCGTCCCTGGTCTGACGTAGCCCCTTGATGTTGTCGCGGGCGTCCTCGAAATTACGTTCCGCCCTCTCCCTCGCCGCCCTCGCCTCGTCGCGCTGCTTGCAAGCCAGATAGAGTTCATTCTCCAGCCCGCCAGCGATCTTGCCCGACTCGGCTATCTCCTTGATGGCGAGGTCGCGGGCAGCCTCCGCCTTCTCCTTCGCCGCCCTCGCCTCGTCGCGCTCGGATTCGGCCTTCTCGGCACGCTCGCGGTAGTTGCGTTCCGATCGCTCCAGCACTGCGACCCATTCGATGAACTTCTCAATGCGCGCCCGCTCGTCGGCTAGCTGCTGCTCTAGCTCAGCGGCCTCGAATATCGTTCGATAGAAGACCGGGATTTCATCCCAGGTCCGAGCGCGGTCCACGTAGTACAGCACCGCGGTCCAGTGGTGCGGGTCCTCCCGCTGAAGCCGTTGCAGCATCTCCGAGCCACAGGCCCTGGCGACGCGCCGGGAAATCTCGGGCACAGGGAACTGGGAGGCCTTACCGCCGTCGCTGCGCTGGTCGTCGGTGGTCATGATGTTTACTCCTTCCGAGTCCAGTTGGTCTTGCAGGCACACACCAGACAGCCTACAAGGGCAGCCAGGGCGACACCTAGGAGGATGAAGGCGGGGAGGGCGCTCACGGGTGTACCGTGTAGAGCTCTAAATCGGTTGGCCACCGCTGTGAGAACGGAACGCATCTGAAGCGCCACCCACCGATGTTTGCAAGAACGACCGAATGCGGAATGCCACGCTCCTTGGTGAGTTCCTTAGCTGTCTTCTTGAGGTCCCTGATGTAGTCGGTGATTATCATGTGGCTACGCCCTCAACCAATCGCACGGCTGGACCCACACGTACGACCCATCCCGCAAGACCCCACCATAGAGCACTTCGGGGTACCACGAGAGGCGCGTCGCGAATGCCCGAGCGGCCTTGGCGTGGTTCTGCTCCACGTTGAGCTCGTGATCCCAAGGGAGAATCAGGCGGCCGGCCTGAGCCTTGGCCACGATGCGGGCACCCTTGTAATTGGTGGGTGGGAGGAAGCTGGTTTGGATGGATTGCATACGCGTTCCCTTGTTGATAGTTGATATATGATTGACGTTGCTATGTATCAGCCCAAGCCGTTCCGAAGCTTGAATCGCGCCAGCATGCTCCGGTACGGCTCGACAGCCTTGGGGGCCACTTCAGCAACCACTTGCGGTTGCGCTTGCTCGTCTATCTCGATGGCCTCCCAGGGTTCAGCTAGGAGCCCTGCATCGGTTAGGTCGATGGACACGGCATCGGCCGTGGGATCGATAGCCGAACAAGGGAACGCGAGCGGCTTGGACATGGTGTGCTCCTTGTTCCGGTATTGGGATCAGTAGGCGCCGAGCTTCTTCAGGGCACGCTTGTTCGTCTGCGCCTCGTCCAGGTAGCGCCGGGCCTGTCTGCGGCAGTATTCGCTGTGCTGGCTGAGGTGGCGCTTGCGGAAGAAGGCGAGGGCGAGGTGTTCGATCTCAGCGACCATGGGCTGCTCCGTTGGGTGGATGAACGAAACATAGCACATGCAATGTGTTAGCTAGTCCAATTCTAGGTGAGCATGGATTGAGTGTGTGATACCATAGTACTTGCTATGTGTTGTCATTGGGGTTACGACGATGCCTCCTAGTGGCCTTAGAATGCCTTCAGGAGCCCTTGAGGACTACTTGAGGGGCAACGGTGGGTAGGCCTGGCCTGTGGCCTTGGTGAGGCTGCTGGGTGGCTTGCTGGGGCACCGTGCAGTGGTACTTGAGGTGAACCCCAAGTGGGAGGCGGGTGGCTAGGCAGGACCAAAAACGACTGATTACACCCCATCTCGCACGTTCACGAACAACGCCACTGCGTCACTGCCCACCCAATGGGCGTAGCTGCACCAGCAATGTACCATGGAGACAGAGGCATCATCTATAGTGTCCCGTAGGGATGGCAGTGGGTTACGTCACCGTGCCACACCTAGGCGTGCCTGATGCCACAGGAATGATGCCCTTGCCGGCCTACACGGGCGAGGCCCCGGGGTACGGGGGGAACTCGCCTCCAATCGTATCGATATAGGCTCTCACATTTTTGCCCAAAATAGTCCCACCCAATACCACCCTAAGGCCACCTCAAGTGCCACCGCAGTCCACATCATGATCCACTTATGCTTCCTCTGAGGTTGCCCTTCAGTGGTCCTAGCGTCCCTCCAGAGGGCCCATACAGCCAGCCCTACGGCAAGCAGGATAGGCACCCCGTAGAGCTGCTCAGTGGTCAACATGAAGGAGACTTCTAGGGATCGTCGAAGTCATCGCTAGGGTCGAATCCCCGACCCTCGGTAGGGAACTCTTCCCCCTCAGAAACCTTTGCGTTCTTATCATCCTCCTCCCAACTCAAGACCTGTCCCATGATCCCGTGAAGGACCCATATCAGGTCCAACTTGGAGACACCTTGAGTGTCATGAAGATAACGACAGGAGCGAGTTAGGTTTAGGCCTAAGGTGACTAAGGGGGAATCTTGGTTAGGAGTACCCATGGTATATATCTACCTAAGTATAATATTGGGGATACTATATAATAATTATCAACCTAGGTAGCACCTTAGGGTTCTACTTTAGGGTTCACCTTAGAGTACTACTTAAGTGTATACCTTAGATAGCAACCTTAGGGGTGTGTCGAACCCCAATGGGGCCCGGAAGGGTTCACATTGGGGATACGATCATATCTGTGATGCTATGATACTAAGGCTAGGAGGCCCTAGGATCAACGATCTAGGCTCGGGGGTACCCAGGTTATGGGTTCGACCTCCGAGGGCTTTAAATCGCCTAGGATCGGCTTCCCGCTCCCTAGTCCTGGGTCAGCCAGGTTCGTTCCTCTACAGCATCGGGGCCGAGGAGGTGTTCCATGAACTCCCAAACCTCTCTATTCTTACCATCCTCTTCTGCCTGAGCCATCTGCTCGTCCACATCCTGGGCCATGACTTCGACCCAATGGGCGACCCCCATGGCTAGGGCTTCGAGGCGGTCATCTTTCTTAAGTGCCCCGCGATCCTTTGTAATGCGGGTCATCTGGTAGAGCCCGGAGTAGCTTTGGGCTGACTCCATGGCGTACCCTTGGATGGACCGGTGGTCTTCCAGGACCAACCGACGATCGATCACCAGGCGATGAGCGTTCATGACCGGCTCCAAGGAGTCGATAATGCGCTTCTCCTTCTGGCCGGTGTGGTGGACCTCCTCCACGGAGCAATTGTGGTGCTTCCGGAGGACGGGCTTGAAGAGCTCGGTGAACATGCCGTCACCGAAGTTGGACTCGATGAGGACCTCGTTCACCTTCTGCTTCTTGGCGATCAAGGCGAGCTGTTCGAGGGTGGCGGGGTCGTAGCCTCCGATGAGGCCGCCCCACTCCACGGCGTAGATGAGGCCGTTGAGGACCTTGGTGACTGCGTAACCGGTCTCGTCCTTACCCCGACCCGAGGGGTCAATGGTCAGGACGGAGCCGGTGTACGGCATCCAGGCCCCCTCCGCGATCTTCATGGGCCGATAGAGGCGATCCCCGGAGAACCCTGGGTTGGGCAGCTCGTTGTCCGTAAGGTCCGGGGCAGCGGCCCAGATGACCTTCGGCGGGCCCACCTCGGTGTTGAGGTTCATGACCATCAGGTCAGCGAGCTTCAACGGGTAGCGGGTCGCGTCCGAGAGGCTCGTATCCAGCATGAACTGGAGGGCGAAGCCGCTGCGGGCGTACTCCATCTCTTTCGAGAGGAGGACATCTTCATCGAAGCGTTCGGGCTCAGTGGGAGCACCGACGATCTTCGGGTTCTTTATCAGGTCATCTTGCAGGAGAGGTGCAAGTTCGCCCTGATAGGCAGCCCGAAGGCGTTCATTGGGGTATCTGGCGGGCCAGATGCGGATGCGATAGCCCTTCGCGGGCAAGGCCCGGTAGATGCTATCCTCGCATTGCGGCGTACCGAGGTAGATAACCCGACCACCAGGCTTCAAGATAGCGCCGAACTCTTCGGTCGCGGTCTTGAGCTTCTCACGCATCATCTGCGTCTGGGAGTTCTGGGCGGTCTCGATGTCGTCGGCTAGGATCAGGTCAGCACGGGAGCCCGTAAGCTGGCCAGTGATGCCTAAGGACTTAACCGAAGGGTCACGCGCAGGCCGCGCAGGACCTACATCGAATTGCACCTTGGCTTCACGCTGGTCGGCGCGGGGTGCCAGATGCTGAAGGAAAGGGACCGTCTGGATGATCTGAAGGCAGAAGGTTGAAGTGTTGTCCGCATGGGCCTTGGAGGCCGAGACCACCATGATCTTGAGATTGGGGTCTCGCCACAGGAGCCACACGATGAAGGCAGCGGTTACCCAAGTCTTTCCGACACCACGGAAGGCCTCCAGCATGTCCTTTGGGGAACCATGCTGGAGGAACTTCGCCATGTCGTTCTGAATACGGGTGGGCTTGGGAAGACCAAGGTGCTGCCAGACTTCACTTAGGAACTTTTGGAAATCACCTTTGAGGGCTTCCTCATCCATACCTATTACGCAGCGCCCTTGATGAGGCCGGCGTTCACCAGAGCGGTGCGCATGGCGTTCACCAGGGTGACCAGCTCGATGACCTTCTGGGCCACGTCGGACTGGTTCTGGCACATGACGCGAATCTCAGCGAGGAGAGTGTTGAACTCCGCCTCGGTGGGGTCCTCGCCACCGGTCAGGTCGGCCTGGGTCGTGGTAGCAGCCAGGGTGTCGTCGTGGGTGCCCGAGAGGCCCGTCGAGTCGGTCAGGGTCGCACTAATAGCGGCCTGAGCGGCGCCCGAGGGCTGCACGATCGGGGCGGCGTTCCAGAAGCCGATCTTCTGAGTGACCGCGGTGCCGATCTTGGAGCCGGTCGTGGTGTCGGCGGCAATGTTCGCAGCGTCCGCCATCGTGAGGCCCGCGCAGGCAGCGATGGTCTGACCCGAGGGAGCCATGATGTCGGTCGGCTCGAAGGTCACGCGAAGGCGAGCGAGCTCACCAATCTCGTTGATCTTGCAGTAGCGGGTGACCGAAGCCGTGGTCACGGTGACCGTCAGGGTGTCCCCAGCGGCAACCTCGGTCATGCTGGCGTAGGCCTGCGAGTCGGACGCCGAGTAGGCCCAGGGCTTCTCACACCGGAAGGTGTAGACGCCGGGCTCGGGGCAGACGAAGCCGACGCCGTTGCTGGTCGAGAGGATGATGGGAGAGAGAGTAGCCGCCGCGGTGGACGCAGCGATAGTCGTGAGAGCCATTGAAGGAGACCTTTAGGGAGCTGAAGTATTCGCGTGAAGAATCTGAATGTGGGAATGGGGGAGCACGGAATCCGAGTAGCCGAACCATACCCACCCATCGATGTAGCGCGCACTACCGGTTAAATTACCAATGCTGAGGCTGGTTTCCGCGGCGTACGGAGGGTTCAGAGTGGTGTCGGGCGTGCCGAGCGCACAGTTGTGCCATACGTTGACGGAGGTCGTATCCCAGGAGCCAGCGAGCGTGCCGATGGCGCGGTTCACGAGCGCCGAGGCGATCTGTGCCGGTTGTGTTCCCCCGGCATCGCCACGGCCGAAGTTGATAATTCCAACAGGAGTAACCTGGATCAGCAGGTTTGTGTTCGTGGTGATGCCAGACAGGGCGGTCGTAGTACCGGCCTGACCGGCAACGCTTGGAGAAACCGACCAGAGATTCGGAATGATAACGCCGTAGACGGTGCCCTGGGTGGCGCTCGGGGTGAACGCCACCGTCATATCGTCAGCAGTACGCTGTCCCGCCGTCGCGCTGGTTGCCCAATAACTTGTGGCGGTTGTTCCATATTCGACCTGGCTACCAAATAGGTAAACTCCGCTAACACCATCGCCACTGTAGGAGCTCACCGTGTCGCCGGTCGAAAGGCGCACAAAGGACCGGATCGTTGTGCTAGTATCTGAGGTGACAGTAACGACGCAGCGATACCAACCATTTCCGACGGACGTGATTGACTTTGAGACCAGCGTGAATCCCGCCCCGCCTGACGAGTTACTACCGGCGACTCCGTTGCCTAGGTCGAAATAAGCTCCAGCCGAGTTGGCCGAAGCGTTGTCCGCCAGCGATAGCAGAATCCAGGTGCGCTCCGCCGCCTTGGCGTAGACCGAGGTGGTGAAGGTCAGCGATGCGGCCGCCTTCGTGATCGCCGATGTGGTGACCACATGCGTGCTACTCGCAGTATTGTCCTCGGTCAGCTTGTCGGCGGTTAAATTGCCCGTCAGCGGGTCGGCGACCACGTTCGCCGTGGCGGAACTGCGCGTCTTGGTCCAAGTTGAGCTGGTGAGGCCCTCAGACGACAGGGCCATGTTGCGGTTGAGAATCGTTGAAGTCGGGAAAGCAGCTTGTTCGAGCTGGAGACCCCAGAGATATACACCACTGGTCGAATCACCGGCGTAGCTGATCGTCCCCGTGTTCTCCATCGCGCATAGGACGCGAATGGTCGTGGTGGCGCTACTGGTAGCTGAGAGAGTAATGCGATTCCATCCGCTACCGGCGTCAGTGATGGTGTAGCCGTTGGTGCCGCCAATGGTGGTAACCGACCAGCCTGTACCAAAAGCCGTTGGTGCTGTGACGAGGGTTCCGCCTACTGGACTGACGGTGATATAGACACCGTTACTTGTGGTGCCGTCATCAACCTGGAGTCGAAAGTGTCGAGTTCCTACAGCATTCTTGATGTACACACTCACTGTGTAGTCAAGAGCTGATGCAGCCTTATTAATGTTCTGGCTGACCGAATGCAGGCCTGTACCTGAGCCCTCAACGAGGCTATCAGCCACAGTTTCGCCGTTAGGAGCCGCAACTACATCTGCGGTGATTGTCGGTGATCCGCTACCAGCCGTCATGCGCTCAAAGTGCTCGCCCGTCCCGGCTGCCACGAGATTGGTTCGGTTAATCTCGATTAGGTCGGCCTGGTAGGTCGTCCCCCCGACTGTAATTGGGCGCTGCCGGCGTTGATTAACCAGCTTGATCGTATTATTGTACGGGTCGTATGCACTCGTGGTGCGCGAAAAGGTCGTCGGCTGGGCGTTGAGGCTAGTAAGGTTCGCCAGAGACATCACCAAACCAATGGTGCGCCTCTTGGGGTAGACGATAAAGTAGTCATCGTCCTCATCGGTGGTGATGCTCATTGATTACTTTCGAACGGCCATGCTCAGAGTCCCATCGGCCGAGACGCGCTTGAAGTAGAGCGTCTGGGTGTCCCCACGGTTCAGCTTAATGGGGAACGGCCAGTTGGCCGGGACGGGGAAATACGTGCCACCCGAGGTGTAGGCGTACTGCCAGTCCTGGGTGCAGGTGCAGATAATCTCTCTGCGGCTAGCGTTCTTGGTGAACTCGTAAGACTTCTCAGCGGAGGTCAGGGAAAGGGCAGAAAGCACCTTGCCCACCGTCTCCACGGTGTCAGTACCATCAGGCATGTTTATTCTTCTTATATATAAATGAAAAACGTTATTTACTCATGAACCAGCTAGAGACGAACGCGACCAGAGCAGAGACCACTCCAGCAGCACCTACGGTGCGCGAGTGTGTGTGCTCAATGGTATCGAGACGCTTCTCGTGGTCCTGTTGGGAAGCCAAGAAGCCGTCTAGCTTCTCGTCCATGGCCTTTTGGTTGGCCATGATCTGACCTAGAAGGAACGGAACGGAACCCTCTGGCTTATCTTCATCGGATGGCATAGGGGGTTCCTGTTACAAGAGAGGCAAGAGCTGCCCCGGAGAAGTGGGGATGGCCCCAATTCCTCGGACTAAGACTCCACCAACGCCGGCATCAACAGCCGTTGTCCATACCGTACCGGTACGGTCGGAAAGAGAGACCTTACCAGAGGCGTCACCCGCCGCGAAGGCGTGGGTGGTGTCTAGAGCGCGGGCAAGGCTGCCGGTGTAAATATCACCGGTTAGACCATGTCCTGTTCGTTCTGTCCAATTAGTGCCGTTGGTGGAGGTCCAAAGTTTGTTTGCAGTGGTTGCTAAAATGACACCATTGGCGTAACTCAAATCAATAATCTGATCTGCTACAGGTGGGGTTTGGGAGGACCAATTGATTCCATCCGGGCTTGTATAAACAGTACCTAGACCGCCAGCACCCCCCGCAACCATGAATAATCCCGCCGCCGAAGAGTACGTCGCGGCATTTAAATTTGTTACACCAACTCCAAAAGTGAGAGAGGTTGTCCAAGTCGCCCCGTTATTAGTGGAATATTGCACTGTAGGGGCGGCACCGGCATACCCAACTATAATTACCGTCGAACCATTAGTCGCGATATCGTATAGCCCAGGGTTACTGCCATCAAAAGCCGTGGTCCGTATAGTCCAGGTCACCA
>Ga0196964_10000179_pt1 | contig 44554 bp, 27 predicted proteins | sample S1_10metaG_FD_148615 | JGI IMG/M metagenome (GOLD analysis project Ga0196964, IMG submission 148615) | Soil microbial communities from Anza Borrego desert, Southern California, United States - S1_10 | ecosystem: Environmental > Terrestrial > Soil > Desert | place: USA: California | collected...
GCGTGCGCGGAAGCGAGCGCGCGGCGGGACTTTTTGCCCAGACGAAAAACTTCGGCGGCCCGTATCTGCTCGAAATTCAAAGCCCGATTCTGCTAATGATACTTCTCGATCAGCTACCGTGCATGCGGCTCTCACTCGAGACAGGCCACCCGGGCTGGCCGCTGGCCGCGTGCTGGCTGGCGTTGGCGTTGAATGGTGGACTGGTTCTCACGGGAATCATCGCGGGGCGGCGGAGACCGGCACTACTGGGTCTTGCCGTCTTTTATGTTCTGCTGCTGCCGACCAACTCGTTCCTCCCCCGCCCTGATTTTCTCGCCGCGCGCAACGTCTATCTGCCATGCGCCGCGATCGCGGCCGTTTTTTCCGGCGCGCTCATTTTTCTCGCGTCGCGGCAGCAGAAGATCGCTCTAATTGCTGGCGGCGTTCTGCTCGGCTATTGGGCAATCACGGCGCATGTGTGGGCGGGATGCTTCGCCGATCCGCAGAAAGTCTGGGCGCGCAGCGCGCGCGTTGCGCCGGAGCATGCCACGGTGCGGCTCAATCACGCCGTTTCGTTTCTGAAGCAGCCAAACCTGGACGCGGAGTCCCGCAAGCTCGTCGAGGCCGAAGCGAACGCCGCGCTTGCGGTAGAGGATTCTCCGACGATGCGCTATCACACGGCGCGCCCGCGGACCAACCGCCGCGCCGTGGCGTATCGACTGCTCGCCGAGCTGCGCCGCCGCGAAGAGCGCTACGCCCAGGCTGTGGAGTTCATTCAAAAAAGCTGGCAGGAGAGCAACAATCTGGAGACCTGGCTGCTCTGGGCGGATCTGTGTTACGACGACGAAATGCAGGAGCAGTCCGCGCAGATGCTGAGCGAAGGTCTGCGCGTCTGGCCGCACGCCTGGTGGCCGCGAGTGATGCGCGGACTCTTCCGCGGCCGGAGAATGGCGCCTGAGGCCATGACGCACGACATTTATTCCGATCTGCTTCCAGCCGAAAACGCCGGCGATTCGCCGATCCGTCCGTTGCGTGCGCTGCAGGTCCGCGTGCTTGGAATTCTGGCGCAATCAAAACAGGCCCGCGAGCGCGCTGCATCGCTTGTGGAGAGAATGAGCCGGATGGGCGTTCCGGCTGCCGAACTTGAAGAGTTGCAGAAGGCAATTCAGTCAGGAGATTAACGCGCGCGCCGGAAAATATAGCGCTGCAGGACGCAGTTTTTTAAGATTTCGACGCTGCAGCCATTCAGTTCTTTGACAACCTGTTCAAGCTGCAAGACTTATGTCTTAACGAAACGTTAACACACCTCACACGATGGCTTTACCTCCGCAAGGTACAGTTCTGGCAGATGAAGAGCGAGAGAAGATGCCGGCGCAATGAGGCGACGGCAGGTGCGCAGATAAGGGATCTGCGCAGCGGAGAATAGAAGATGAAAACGGCCATCGTGGCGCTGCTCAGTGCCATCCTGTTGTGTGCAAGTTCGAACGCCGCTCAGACGGAAAAAGACGGCAAGATCGTTTCAATCGGCTCAGACACAATGAGCCACCTCATGAAAAATACCGCTGAAGCCTTTAAGGCGCGGCGTCCAGATGTGACCGTGGAAGTTCAGGATCCCGGATCGTCCGCAGGCATAGGCGCGATGATCAACGGACAGAGCGATTTGTGCCCGTCGTCGCGGGCGATGAAACCGGAAGAGTTCGCAAAATTTGCCGATAACTTCGGCAGCGGCGTGCGGCCGATCGATTTGCGCGTCGCTCTGGACGGGATTGTCATCTACGTCCACAAAGACAACCCGATCAATCAGCTCTCACTCGAGCAGATCGGCCGCATTTTCGCGCAGAACCCCGCTGAGGATCTCACGGACAGCAAGGGCAAAGTCTCGAAGGGAATGGGGACGAAGATCAGGACGTGGGGCGAAGTTGATCCGAATCTTCCGCCCGAATTCAAGAGTGCCAAGATCACTCTCTACAGCCGCAACGCTGCGTCAGGAACGTATTCCTTCTTCAAGGAACACGCGCTCAACAACCACGACTTCGACGCCAACAGCCAGGAAATGCCGGGCACATCGTCGGTCGTGAACGGCGTGGCCAAGGACAGGTTTGCGATCGGCTATGGCGGCATCGGCTACAAGACGAACGAAGTCAAGCTTCTCCCCATTTCGCCGCGCCAGGGCGAACCGGCCATCCCGCCAACGACCGAATCCGTGGCGCAGAAAAAGTATCCGATCTCGCGCGCGCTGCAGATTTTCATCCCCAAGAAACCGCAAGGCGTGCTCAAAGAATACCTCGAGTTCATCCTCTCGCCCGAGGGACAGAAAATCATTGAGGGCGAGAAAGTCGGTTTCGTCGGTCTGCCTGAAGCCCTGCGGCTGAAGGAACTCGAGAAGCTGAAGTAAGCGGCCAGCGGACAAGCGGGCCGCAGCAGGCGCTGCGGCTCTGATGGTCACCTGCTCCAAGAGGCCAAACGTGTCAGAGCTCAGCACAGCCACCAATCTCCCGCCCTCACCGCAAGCGCCGCTTGCATCGGTTAAGCGCGTCGAGCAGCTTGCGTCGACGCTCAAGATTGCCCAGCAGAAAGATCGAGCCGGGAAGTGGGCCATCAGTTTTGCAGCGCTTCTGGTGCTCAGTGGCGTGGCGATGATCCTGTTCTTCCTTGTCGCTGAATCACTGCCCCTGATCTTCGAGCCCGAAAAACATCCCGGCGGCACGCTCGAGAAAATGTTCCTTCCGCAGAAATACAAGGGTTACGCCGAGCCGCAGTATGTCTGGCAGACCGAAGCGAGCGAGGGCGGGGAGGAAAAGTTTGGCGTGCCGCTGCTCATCTGGGGAACGCTCAAAGGTGCGTTCTGGGCGATGTTTTTCTCGGCTCCGCTGGCGATCATGACGGCGCTGTTCGTCGCTGAGTTTGCTAAATCGCAGTTGCGGACGGTGATCAAGTCCGCAATCGAATTGCTCGCCGGCGTCCCGACGGTGGTCATCGGATTCATTGCGTTCGTTACGCTCTCGCCGATTTTTAACGACTACTTCCAGAGCAACACCGCCTATTTCCGCAATGGTTTGTGGATCGGCATCCTCATTCAGATTCTGGTTTTCACCATCGTTTCAGCCGGACTCGGCGCGCGGATCCTGATTTCACGGCGCAGCGCGGGTGTCAAAGCATTTGGCATCGCAGGCGTTCTGATGCTGGGCGTGCTGGCCGGCCTGCTGACAGGACGCGTACTGGATTGGACCGCGGCGCCGCTTTTCCGTCCGCTCTTTGGAGTCACCAAGTACACACAGCTCAACGGAATCCTCGCCGGGTTCTGCCTGGGCTTTGCCATTATCCCGATCATTTTCTCAGTCGCCGAAGATGCGATGCGCGCCGTCCCGCACTCGTACCGCGAGGCGAGCCTCGCGCTCGGCGCAAGCCCCTGGGAGACGGCGCTGCGCGTGATCCTGCCGGCGGCCCTGCCCGGCATCTACGCGGCGCTGATGCTGGGACTCGCGCGTGCGGTCGGCGAAACGATGATCATCCTGATGGCGTCGGGCAACACGCCGATCTTTGAAGTTTCACCGTTCACCGGAATGCGCACGATGTCCGCGGCGATCGCAATTGAGGCGTCGGAAAAGGCGCGCTTCTCGACGGGCTATCACGTTCTGTTCTTTGTCGGAACACTGCTGTTTTTCATGACGCTGGTTCTGAACGTGGCGACCGAACAGGTCATCACGCGGCTCAAGAAACGTTACCATGTGGGATAAAGGCTGATGCCGGTTTCAGACGAAATCCGTGAACGGAAAGCGCGCCAGGGAATGTTCTTCATTTCCCTCGGCGTCGGCGCGACCAGTGTCGTCGTGCTGATGCTGCTTTTCATCGTCGGCTACATGGTCTACCGCGGCTCGGCGAGGCTGTTCTTCTCGCCGACGTATGTGCTCTACCATGCGGATGGCTCGGTCAGCACCACGCGCATCAACGAAAGCATTGAATTCGACGCAGTCGATGAACTGGGTCGCAGCGAAGTCCAATCGCCGCTCCAGGCCGCCAAGCAGTTCCGCAGTCTCAAGGTCCACGAGATGACCTACGGCAGCGCGCCCATTCCGGACGGAACGGTCGTGGAGGTCTGGAAGGATGATCTCGAAGAGGTCGTCGATCCGTGGGAAGCGGATAATCCTGACGCTCCCAAAATCAAGAAGCTCGTACCGAAGAAGAAAGAAGAAATCAAAAACGCAGCGTCGATGGCTTACGACCTCGAGAAGGGGGCGTATTCCGTTGTTCTGAAGGACGGCACGCGCCGCGAGTTCGACAAAGCGGCGACACTGCATTTCAGGCAGGGCGCTGAGCTGCTCAATCGCAAGACCCTGGTCACGCGTTACCTGCAGAACAATCCTGATGAAGACGCGCGCCGCCGCGCTGCGGCAGCGGAACTGATCGCCAGCAGCGCCCGGGAAAATGCCCATGCAGTCGACCCGCGCTGGAAAGTGTGGCTCAAGGCGCCCGTTGAAAAAACTTCCGGCGGCGTCACCTGGCTGCTGGAGGAACGCACCCGCGAATTTTCTGCCGTGACGGCATTCACGATCGTCGACAGGTGGAACTGGTTTCAGTTCTTCTGGGATTTCCCGCGCTCGGGCAATACCGAAGGCGGCGTGCTGCCCTGCATTTACGGCACGGTCATGATGACGCTGATCATGACGGTGCTTGTCGCGCCATTCGGTGTGGCCACCGCCGTGTACCTGATGGAATACGCGCACGATAACTGGTTCACGCGGCTGATCCGTATCGCCGTGGCGAACCTGGCCGGAGTTCCCTCTATCGTCTTCGGTCTGTTCGGGCTCGGCTTTTTCGTCATGGCTGTCGGCGGCGGAATCGACCGCATGCTGTACACGGCCGAGATGGTTGAAACCCGGGACGGCGTGCGTTTCACCGGCAGGATTCTGGAGAAAACCGCCGACCATATCAGCATCCAGCTGAAAGACGGCAGCGAAAAGAAAGTGCCCATGGCGGAAGTCAAAGCATCGGGCCAGGTGGTCGACAAGGTTTTTGGAACGCCCTGCATTCTGTGGGCGGCGCTGACGATGGCGCTGCTGACGCTGCCGGTGATGATCGTCGCGTCGGAGGAAGCGCTGCGCACCGTACCGCGCGAACTGCGTGAAGGCGCGCTGGCGCTGGGCGCAACGAAGTTCGCGACGATCACGACGGTGGTGATTCCCAGCGCACTTCCGGGCATTCTCACGGGCGTAATTCTCGCCGTTGCGCGCGCCTCCGGCGAAGTCGCGCCGCTGCTGCTGACGGGCGTGGTGGCGCACAAGGATCAACTGCCGACGAACGTTCTAGAGAAGTTCATGAACCTGGCGTACCACATCTACGATCTGTCCGTGAAATCCCAGCCGAACAAGATTGAGGAAGCCCAGGCGCTGGCCTTTTCCGCCGCGCTCGTTCTGGTCCTGGTTGTCCTGGCGATGAATCTGCTGGCCATTCTTTTGAGAGCCCGGCTGGGAAGCGGTCGACGTGGCTGAAGGGAGCGATAAGATGAACGTGGACAGCGCAGAAGAAATTGAGGTTCCACGCGTGCAGAGACCTCTGCCAGCCCAGCACATGCCTGAGAAAAAGTCCCTCGAGGCGATTCCCGACCGAATCAGCGTTGAGAACGTCGAGTTTTTCTATGGCGCCAAGCAGGCGCTTAACGGCATAAGCCTGGGAATTCCTGAGAAGCATATTACGGCATTCATCGGGCCGTCCGGGTGCGGCAAAACCACCTTTTTACGCATGATCAACCGCATGTGCGACGTCATCGACGGCGTACGTTACTCCGGAAATATCAGCATGGATGGCCAGAACATCCTGGAGCCCGGCGTGGACGTCGTCGCGCTGCGCCGCAAGGTCGGGATGGTCTTCCAGAAGCCCAATCCATTCCCGAAATCGATCTACGACAACGTCGCTTATGGCGTGCGGCTCTATGAGAACAAGCCAAAAGCCGAGCTCGACCAGATCGTCGAAGATAGCCTGCGCAAAGCGGCTCTGTGGGACGAAGTGAAGGACGACCTGCGCAAGCCGGGCACAGCTCTTTCGGGCGGACAGCAGCAGCGCCTGTGCATTGCGCGCACGCTGGCGGTCTCGCCTGAAGTGATCCTCATGGACGAACCCACATCCGCGCTCGACCCGATCGCAACGGGAAAAATCGAATACCTGATGATGGAACTTGCCAAAGATTACACGATCGTCATCGTGACCCACAACATGCAGCAGGCCGCGCGCATCTCCGACCGAACCGCCTTTTTCTTCATGGGAAAGCTGATCGAAGTCGGCGACACCGAACAGATTTTCACGCAGCCGCGCGAGCGCCAGACGGAAGATTACATCACCGGCCGCTTCGGCTGATCGCAGCGTCGCTTAGCTCCTCCGTGCAGAAAAATCGGTGGATGTTATACTTCGTGGCAACCATCACAAACGGAGGCGCCACATGCCGGCGAAGAGCAAGACGCATTGCATTGGAATTCTCACCTCGGGCGGAGATTGCCCCGGCTTGAACGCGGCCATTCGCGGCGTGGCCAAGACAGCGATCCAGGAATATGGCATGCACGTCATCGGCATTCTCGATGGCTTCCGCGGCCTGGTCGAAAACCGCACGATTCCGCTCGAAGCCATGGCCGTCAGCGGCATTCTCACGCACGGGGGAACGCTGCTGGGCACCAGCCGCGACAAGCCGCGGAAGATGGTGATGGGCGCCGAAGAGATGGACATGACCGAGACGGCCGTGAAGAACGCGCACCGGCTCGGAATCGATTGCCTCGTCTGCCTCGGCGGCGGCGGAACGCAGAAGAACGCGCTGCATCTGCACAAAAAGGGCGGACTGAACGTGCTGACGCTTCCGAAGACGATCGACAACGACGTTGCCGAGACGGATATTTCGTTCGGCTTCGACACCGCCATGGCCATCGCGACGGAGGCCATCGACCGTCTGCATACGACAGCGTCGAGCCACCAGCGCCTGATGGTCTGCGAGATCATGGGCCATAACGCCGGTTGGCTGTGCCTCGGTGCGGGCATCGCCGGCGGAGCGGATGTGATCCTGTTGCCTGAAATCGAGTACGATCTGAATATCGTGAGCAAATTCCTTCGCGACCGGCGCCGCAGCGGCAAACGTTTCTCCATTATTGCGCTGGCAGAAGGCGCACGTTCAAAAGACCAGGCCAAGATCGACAGGGAAGCCGAGAAACAGTCGCAACGAATGAAGCAGAAAAATGGCGACGACCTTCCCGTCTTTCAGGAACCGAAAGCCAGCCGGCTCGCGCGTGAACTTCAGCGCCTGACCGGCATCGAAGCACGCATGACGTCGCTCGGCCACGTTCAGCGCGGCGGTGGACCTTCGCCTACCGACCGCCTGCTCTGCACACGCCTGGGCAGCAAGGCCGCGGAACTTCTCGCGCAGGGCACGTACAACGTGATGGTGGCGGTGAAAGGCGAAGAGTGCGTTCCGGTGCCGCTCGAGAAAGTTGCAGGCAAAAAGAAGCTGGTGCCCACAGACCACTCGTGGATTCGCTCAGCGCGGCTGGTCGGAACGTGCTTCGGCGATCAGTAAAAATGATGCATGATGCATAAAGAACTAGACACGAACCGGAGCGAGTGTTGCGCCTTCTTCCAGAGCGAATTGCAGCGCGCGTGGCGGGAATGTTTGTGACGGGTCGGCAATTTTGTCGAGCAGCATTCGCGCTGCGGTGCTGCCGACCTCGTGCCAGGGAATGACCATCGTGGATACGGAAATGCCGGTGCGGTCCAAGCGTTCCTGGAAAAATGTGATGACCGATAAATCGCGCGGAATGGATAGCCCGCGGCAGGCGGCGGCATGCAGAATCGGAAGTGCGGTCGTATCGTTATAAGTCACAAAGGCACTCGGGCGGTCATCACCTGAGAGTATGTGCGCGGCGAAGGCGGCGCGTTCGCGAAGGGGAATAAATTCGGCACCCTGCACATACCGCGACGGAAGATTCGCAGCCCTCATCGCGCGGGCGTAGCCTTCGTAACGGTCCACGTTGCTGTAATGATGCGGCGGTCGGCCGACGCCGATCCCGAAATCGGCGTAGGCGATCCGCCGGTGGCCCAGGCGTAGAAGCGTCTCGGTGGCGCTTCGGCTGGCGTCGAGGTCATCCGGGAAGACGCAGTCGGCCTTCTGCTGCGTGTTGATCCAGACGCTCGGAATGCCGTGCTCCTGGATCAGCTCGATCATGCGCTGCGGCACGTGGATGTGATAATTTGATCAGCAGCCCGTCGGCCGACCACTGGGTCAGGATTTTGGGAACGAAACCCTGGCTCGTAAGCTTCTCGTCGGGCAGCGCGGTGAGACTCATGTGGTAATCGCGTTCGGCCACGCCGTCGTGAACACCGCGCAGCAATTCGTTGGGCAGGAAGCTCTTGGACTTTTCGGTGCTGAGCAGAAGTGCGACGCAGTTGAAGCGGCCCATGCGGATGGCGCGGGCGAAGCTGTTGGGGCGGTAGCCCAGTTCGCGGACGGCCTTCATCACGCGCTTGCAGGTTTCGGAGCGGTAGCGGTGGCCCTTATTATTGAGAATCTGGCTGACAGTCGGGACCGATAATCCGCTGCGTTCGGCGATTTCCCTGATCGTCACCGGCATGGAGCGGTCCCTTCGCCTAAAGAATGCTTTCGGATTTGATACACCGCGAAGGGGCGCCGCGGCGTGAAATCATCAACCACTGCGTCCGGCGGTTCAACCGAATGTTGTTTGAAAGACCTCCGCGTCTGCTGAATACTGTTGGCTCATTTTCCGGCAGAACCCTGTAGAGGAAAGTTTCGCATGCTTAACGAACTCAAGCGTTCAGATCCCGAAGTTTTCGAAGCGATCAAAGGCGAAGTGAAGCGCCAGCAGACGCAGCTCGAAATGATCGCCAGCGAGAACCACGTCTCACCCGCGGTGCTTGAAACGGCGGGCACGGTGCTGACGAATAAATACGCCGAAGGCTATCCTGGCAAACGCTACTACGGAGGCTGCGAGTGGGTCGACGTGGCTGAGAATCTCGCGCGCGACCGCGCCAAGCAGCTCTTCGGCGCCGCGTACGCGAATGTTCAGCCGCATTCGGGTTCGACGGCGAACATGGCCGTGTACTTCACGTTCATCAAGCCCGGCGACAAGGTCCTGGGAATGGATCTCTCGCACGGTGGCCATCTCACCCATGGCTCTTCAGTAAACTTTTCAGGCCAGCTCTATAACTTCGTTGCCTACGGCGTGAACCGCGAAACCGAACACATCGACTACGACCACGTGGCTGATGTGGCGAAGAAAGAGAAGCCGAAGATGATCACCGTCGGCGCGAGCGCCTATTCGCGCGCGATCGACTACAAGCGCTTCCGCGAGATCGCCGATTCAGTCGGCGCGTTCCTCTTTGCCGATATCGCGCACCCGGCCGGTCTGATCGCAAAGGGCCTGCTGCCGAGCCCCATCCAGCACGCTCACGTCACCACGACGACAACGCACAAAACGCTGCGCGGCCCGCGCGGTGGACTGATCCTGATGGGCAAAGATTTTGAGAATCCGTTCGGTCTGAAAGCGCCGAAGAGCGGCCGCACCAAAATGATGAGCGAGCTGCTCGACAGCATGATTATCCCTGGCATCCAGGGCGGTCCGCTGATGCATGTCATTGCCGCAAAGGCCGTGGGCTTCGGTGAGAACCTGCAGCCGTCTTTCGCGACGTATGCCGCTCAGGTCATCAAGAATGCCAAGACGCTCGCCGATGCGCTGATGGCGCGCGGCTTCCACGTCATTTCCAAAGGCACTGACAATCACCTGATGCTCATCGACCTGCGCAACAAGAAGATCACCGGCAAGATCGCCAGCGACGTGCTCGATCACATCGGCATCACCGTGAACAAGAATTCGGTGCCGTATGACACGGGCTCGGCGCTGGATCCGAGCGGCGTTCGCATCGGCTCGCCGGCATGCACGACCCGTGGGCTGAAAGAGAAAGAATTCGAAGTCATCGCTGACATCATCGACCGCGCCCTCTCCAATCCCAAGGACACGGCCGAGCACGAGAAGCTGCGCAAGCGCACACTGGATCTGTGCAACAGCTTCCCGCTTTACGGCGAGATGATGAAAGAGCTCTTCGGCTGAGCCGAATTTGCCTTGCGCAAAGACGCTGAGCCGCAAAAGACTTCATTAAATGAAATAAAAACGCCTGCGGAAATCGCAGGCGTTTTTTGTCTATTCACGAGGAGTTACTTGGCGCTGCCGGTCTTGCCTGCCTTGGCCTTGTAGGTCAAGACTGGATCAGCCGTGTAGAGCTTGCCGTTAAAGATGAGGCCAATCGGCACATCAAGCGGAACAGTGATATCACTCGTTCCAACCAGACCTTCGTCTGCAAGCTTCGACTGGTAGTTGCCCTTCAGCTTCAGCGCAAACTTGGCCATACCTGTCTTCTTGTTCGGTTTGCTGATGCGGAAGGCTTTGTCTGCGGACTGGCCTTTTTCATTCAGCGTGTAATCATCGATCACGCCGCCAACATTCACGATCACCTTCAGCCCGCTATAGGTCACTCCCGCTGCAGGGAGCAAGCCGCTGAGCGCGACCTGGTCGGCGTCCTGATCTTTCTTCAGGAAGTTCAACTTCAGGCTGAGCTTGACTGGACCGAGGGCCTTTTGATCGGCCGGCAGATCGCCAACCGGCGTCGACCCTGGATCATACTTGTCTGTCTTGTTCGGTGAATCGTCGAAGGCATCTTCCAGTTCGTCGGGGAAGCCGTCACCATCCGAATCGGCGGTGGACTGATCGGAACCGGCAATCGCGGGCGCACCTGAAGTTATCGTCAGCGTCCGGGTGTCGCTGCCGACATCGTTAGTGGCCGTAAGCGTCACCGAGAAGGTTCCAACCGAGGCGACGGCTCCGGTGATAGTTGCACCGCTGAGGGTTAGCCGCGTCGGCAGGTTGGCCGCATCGAACGTAATGGTGCCGCTGCCGTTTGCCGTGATCGTGTAGGAGAGCTGCGCACCCGCTGTTACGCTGATGCTGAGCGCGCTGGTGATCTGCGGGGCAACACCGGCGCCCTGCGCGCCGACATTGATTTTCAGGATGCGCGTGTCCTTGGCGATGGCGTTTGTCGCCTCAAGCGTAACATCATAACTGCCCTGAGTGGTTGGCGTGCCGCTGATGCTGTCGCCGGAGAAAGACAGTCCCGGAGGCATCGGCGTGGCGTTGAAGGTGATCGGCCCGGTGCCGCTGGCCGTGATCTTATACGAGAACGTGAGGCCAACGGCGGTGTTGGCAGTGGTGGCGCTGGTGATCAGCGGCGCGCCTTCAGGGTTGATCGTGATCTTCAGCGTCTTGGTCGTCGTGCCGAATTCGCTCGTTGCTGAAATTGTGACATCCGTGCTGCCGCTGGTCGTTGGCGTGCCGCTGATGGTATCAGTCGCGAAGGAGAGCCCATCCGGCAGCGGCGCGGCGGCGTTATAGGAAATCGTGCCCGCGCCGGTCGCCGTAATCTTGTACGAGAAGGGCTGATTGACGATGCCGCTGGTGAGCAGATCGCTGGTGATGGTCGGCGGCGGCGGATTGACGGTGACTTTCACCGTATCGGTGGAGCTCAGGTTGGAGCTATCCGTAACCGTTACGGTGATCGTATAGGTTCCCGAAGCCGCGTAGGTCTTGCTGAGCGCGAAGCTGGTGCCGTTAAGTGTCAGAGACTGTACGCCGCTCTGGTCGCCGTAGTCCACGGTCGCCGTGTGCGTGTCGGTGCCGTTGAGATCGGAGAAGCTGCCGTTCTGATTGAAAGCAGCGTTGAACGCCACAGTGGCATCCGGTCCGGCGTTCACCGCCGGTGCGCTGGTGTAGGTGCCGGCGAAAATGTCAGTGGCTCCATTGCTGTCGTTAGAAACAAGTTCGCTCGAATCCGTCTCAAAAACGATGGTCAAGCCTGATGCCGAAATGCTGTCGAGGCGCCAATTCGAACCGGACCCGGTGCCTCCGCTAACCAGGGAGGTCGCGTTGGTGAGGCAGTCACGGCGGAAGATGTCTGATTTGCCGTTGGAATCGCCGGACGTGAGATTGGAATAGTCGCTCAGGAAGGCGCAGAAGCGGCCGTCATCGCTGATGCGAAGCATCCCGCCACCCACTCCGGAACTGCCCCCGCTGCCAAAATTGCTCGTCCCATTGACGGCGCTGACGAGGATGGTGTCATTCGTTTCGCAGTCGCGGCGGAAGATATCCAGATTGCCCGCATCATTGGGCACCAGGTCGGAGTTATAACCGTAGAAGAATACATAGCGCCCATCGGCGCTGATCGCCGGAAAGGACCACGCGGGAAAGCCGGTCGTCGCGTAACTGCTTTCACCATGTTTTGCGCTGCAAAGAATGACTGTCTGCGAGTTGCAGTCTCTGCGGAAGATGTCTGACTGCGGTGAGGTATCGGTGACGCCGGGGAGCAGGTCGGTGGCGAAGCTCTGGAACGCCACATATCGGCCGTCCGCAGAAATCGAAGGATAGGCGCATTCGCCGGCCGGCGAACCCGTCGTGCCATTGATGACGCTGACCAGAATCGTCGTGCCGGTCTGCATGTCACGCCGGAAGACCTGCTTGTTGGTTCCGTTGTATCCTGGAGCAAGATCGCTGGCCGTCGAGACAAAGATGACGTACCGGCCATCGGGTGTCAGATCGCCATCGATTGAATCGGAATTGCCCGCGAGCGTGCCCGCCTGATTGATTGAGACCAGCTCGGTGACGCCTGTCTGGCAATCACGCCGGTAAATATCCTGCGCGCTGTTCTGATCCTGCGAGACAATCGCTCCGTAAGTCACGAACGTCACGTAACGGCCGTCGGCGCTGACGCTGAGCAGATCGCAGGGAGACGTTTCGAAGGTGAGGTTGTCGTTCTTGATGCTGACTGGAATCGTCGTGTTCGTCTCCAGGTCGCGGCGGAAGATGTGGCCGTTGAAACCGCCCGGACCCGCGGGATTGGAGATATCCGATGCCTTGCTCTTGAAGACGACATAGCGCCCGTTGGCGCTGATCAGCGGCGTCTCTGAATCACCGTTGCCGCTGTCCGTCCCCGCGGTATTGACGCTCACCATCCGCGTCGTGCCCGCTTTCAGATCGCGCACGAAAACATCCTGTCTGTTATTCGAATCGGGAGTGACCAGGTCGTTGCCTGCCGCATTGCTGCTGAACACAACATAACGGCCGTCAGCACTCACCGCGCGGCGTGTCGGCGCGCCCGAAGCACGCGAGTAATCCGTGCCGAACGTGCTGCTCCCTGAACCCGGGTTGCCATCTGACGTCTTTGCCGAGATCAGCCGTATGGTAGCCGTCTGGCTCTGCGCGCCCACCGAGAGGGATACCGTCGCTGAGGTCGTGCTGCCCGTGGCATTGGTGAGCACCACGTCATACGAGCCTTCATCGTTGCTGGAGGCGTTGGAAATCGTGAGCTGCGACGTTGTTGCACCGGAAATGTTCCCGCCATCATTGATGGCCGTGCCGGCCTTGCGCCACTGGTAGGACACGACGTTCGTGCCGCTGACGCTGAAGGTCGCGCTTCCGCCGGTCGCGGCAGTCTGACTGGACGGCTGCGAGGTGATCAGCGGAACATTGGAGAACGTTACCGATGCTTCCGACCGTGTTCCAGTCTGTGGGTTGTCGCTGCCTGAAACTTTGCGCTTATCGGATGCTGTAGCGCGGATCGTGTACGTTCCGTTTGTCACCGTGCGAGTGTCGAGGTTTGCGGCATACGTCGTGGCGGAGGTGCTGGATACGGTCTTCACGACATTATTGCTGCCATCCAGCACGTCGTACGTCACGCTCTTCATCCCAATGGTCGTCTCAAACGTCAGCGCCAGGTTTAACGTGCCGCTCACATTCGAGCTTGCCGTCACGCCTGTGATGTCCGTGATCACCGGCGCCGGCGGATAACTGGTTGGATCGTTGGGGATCGAAACTTTCGCCGTGTTGCCGACGGCACCGGTCGTCCACGTGCCGGTGGGCTCCTGGAGTTCTTCACCGTTGGTGAAGCCGTCGCCATCGGAGTCGGAGGTGGCCAGTCCCACTGTCCAGGTGTGCGATGTATTGGCAAAAGCCGTCTTAAACGGCGTGCCGGCACCCTGGTGGCAGGTGTTGCAGCTGTTCACCGAGCCGTTCGGCACATTCGAGACGTAGTTGCTGAAGCCGGTAACGTTTGAGACCAGCAGACTGCTGATCGTCAGGAAGGCGACGGCGAACGCCGCCATTTGTCGGGCCTTCTTTGAAAACTTCCGTTTCTGTTTAAGCATAGACAGCACTCCCCCTCGGTAGGCGAATGGCCTCTGAACATGTCTGTAGTTTTATGAAGACGTGGAACATCATGCCGTGAGTGCAAAAGTGGTGCCACTGAAAAAGTCACGTGCACCCTTTGCGCCAGGGCCTGTTCCGAGGTACTATCTCCTCAATAACGAGCTTACCGGCACGATTAAGGCAGGCCCATGAACCGCATCGCCTCTTTCCAGTTTTCCAGTTTTTCCTGCATCATCTTACTGTTGAGCGCTGCCGTTTTTTGCGGCGAAAATGCGCCACCCGACAAGACAGCTGAGCCCGCGACCTCCGAACAAATCGTGCGTGAACGCTTCCTGCTGGCTTACCAGACGGCCAAAAACAGCGACCGTAAAGCCGAAACGGCGGACATGCTGCAGGGCCTGAAAGAACGAGAATCACACCGCCTTTTGACGGGCATGCTGGCAGACCGTGACGAAAAGGTAAGGCTGCGCGCGTGCAAGGCCATCAGCGGTACGCCGGATAGCGATGGTTACTTCGTCAAGCCGCTCATGGGAGCGCTTGCCGATAATTCGGCCACCGTGCGGATTGCCGCCGCGGACGCGCTCGGGTCGGCGCAGATCAAAGCTGACGCCATCAAGGCACTCACTTTTTCAATGATGAGCAGCGTGGGGCAGCTTGAAACGAAAAACAGCACGGCCGTTATCGAAGCCTATGATAAAGCGCTCGAACGCCTTGCCGGCCAGCGCAGCCCGCTGCGGGATGCCCGCGCGCTCAGCAACTTCTGGATGGATTACTGGAAGAAAAATGAAGAGAGCCTGCGCCAGGCTGATAGCGCCCGCCTCCCCGGGTCCGAGCCCGTGCGGCCCGAAGGTCTTCCGCGTGACTCGTTCGACAAAAAGTGACCTATCACCGTGTCCGAAACAAGTACCGCCCCCAGCCTGCTGCCGCTTCCCGATCTAAACCAGCGACATCTCCAGCTTGAAACCGTGCGGCCGGCGGCATGGCGGGCACTGGATGCTTTTGTTCCCGCGCCGGATTCGCCCTACGCCTGCAAAGATCCTGCGGCACCCGCGCTCGTGCTGGTCCCCGGCCTCGGAATGGACGGGCTGGGCTTCATCCGCCAGTTGCCGCTCGGCAGCCTGGCGCATCTTCATTTTTTTCAGACGCCTAATGAAGAGGCTGCCGGCGAAGAGGCTCTGGGGCACTTCGCGCGTCATGTGGAAGAGTACATTTTCGCGCAGCGCCTCGATAAACACCCGGGTGGACTGATCCTCGGCGGATGTTCAATGGGGGGCGCCGTCAGCCTGGCGGTTGCAATCCGCGGGCGTGTGCCGCTGCACGGACTGATTCTGATCGGCACGTTCGGCAATGCCGCCCACCTCCCCTTCTGGCAGCGTCTGGCCGCGCCGCTCTCGTGGTATCTTCCGCCAAGAACGATGCGGCGCTTTGCCAAGCAGGTCGTTGCGCGCACTTCTTATTTCGGAACCGTCAATGCCGAAGAAGCGGATTGGCTGGTTTCCTGCAAGCTGGACCGAACGCGGCATTACTTCGGCCGAGCCGTCCTGGCTCTCACGCGGCAGAACCAGATCGAAGCGGCTCGCAAGCTCTCGTTGCCGACGCTGGTGCTGCACGGAACCTGCGACAACGTGCTCCCGTACAAAGCAGGCCAGGAACTGGCTTCGGCAATCCCAGGCGCGCGACTGGTCACCATAGAGCAGTGCGGGCACGCGCTGTTTTTCACGCACCATCAGGTAGTTAATGACGCGATTGCGGAATTTATTCGGACGCAGCGACAAGCAAGCGGCCCCAGCTGACACGTTTTTTCCTGAAGCGAACTGCAGGCTATCTCCTTGTCTCTGCTGTAAAAACGTAGAGACTGGAATTCTCAGCTGAATGGAGGTGCTGTGGCGGGCGCCGCTCTGCCGAAAAACTCCGCATGGAATTAAAGCCGCAGATCATCTCCGCAGCATCGACGCGGGTTAACGACGAGCCCGGCGTGCGTCCGCTTCCGTGGCCGCTGTGGAAGTGGCGCAACGTCTCGCGCCGCACGCTGACTGCTGTAACGCTTCTGTGGATCGGCTCGCTGATTGCCGGAACCACGTCGCAGGCACTGGCGATTCGCGAAATCCACGGAAATCTTCCTGCCGCGCCGGCCTGGTGCTGGCTGGCGCTGCACCTGCCGTTCACGCTTGCCATTCTCTGGACAGTTTACGCGGGAATTGGCTACGGACTGCTGCTTCAGCTGATTTCAGGGCTGGCCATCGCCGGCTCTCTTTCAGCGCGGCCGTGGTTTGGAGAGCCGCTCGCGCTGGCAGTCTTCGCTGGCATTCTCAGCGGTTTCTCGTTCGATCCGCGGCTGCGGACGCTGCCTTCCATCGGCGCGTTTGCATTCTGTTCGTTCTGCGCCTCGGTGGCCTCGTCGCTGGCAGCGCTGATGTTCGGAGGATCCGTCGCGCTGCAGGCGTGGGAGCCGCTGTGGGTCTGGCATTTTATCCTGAACCTGGCTGTCGCGGGAACCTTCGCCGGAGTTTTCGGCTCTTCCATCGAACGCCTCAAGCGCATCGGATTCGGCAACCTTCCGGCGACGCGGGCGCATGTTCAGATTCAGTTCTTTGCGCTGCTTCTGGCGCTGGTGATTGTGCTGGCTTTCTGCATCACATGGACGGTTGCCGCAGACGCGTCGATGAATGCGGCCATCAAGGAGTTGGCAGCCACGCCCGCCGCGCGGGAGGCCTTGATGGAACGCATGCAGGCTACAGCCTTCCGCAAGGCAGCCCTTGTTGCGCTGCTGCTGGGAGCCGTCAGCGGCGGTGCCGCGCTGGTGATCCTGGTTCTGCGAAAAAACCGCGAAGAGCTGCGCGAAGAAGTGCAGCGCAACACAGAGAATCTGCGCCGCCGCCATCTGCAGCTTGCGACACTTCAGCAGGTCACTGAATCGGCCAACCGCAGCCTGGAGGGTGAAGCGGTTTACCGCGAACTGGCGCAGATCCTCGCACGCATCACCGACGCGGCACAGGTCGCCATCTACGCACCGGATCCACAAGACGGAAATTTCCTGCGCCTGGTGGAAGGCGCCTGCATTCGCCCGCAATGGTTTGTGCATCGCGAGGCGCTGCATGTGGAGCGCTCGCCCATCGGTTCGGCATTTCAATCCGGAAGCGTGCTGACGATCCCCGACAATCTTCCGCTGAATGTTCATGATGAAACGCTTCGTTCGCAGTACCAGAGCTCCAATCTCGAGTCGCTGCTCGTGCTGCCAATCCTGGGTGAGCGCGCCGTCTTTGGTGTTGCGGCGGTTTTCATCGACCGTCGCTACGCCCCCGACGATGAGGAGCAGCGCCTTTTCAGGCTGATCGGCCGCGCCGTCGGTGCTGCAATCGAGCGAACCGAGACGCATGCCAAGGCGCGGCGCTTTGCCGGAGACCTCGGCGGACTCTACCGCTTCAGCCAGCAGCTCGCCGGTGAAAGCGACGAGCGTGCGCTGCTCAAGCTGGCGGCTCCGGCTGCACGCAGACTGCTGCAGGCCCAGGCCGCGGCAGTTTTCCTGGTGCATTCAGAAGCCGGTAAAACAGAGGTGCGCTGCGCTACCTGTGATGGCCCCGACAAAACTGCCGCGGCAATCCAGTCCATGCATTTTTCCGTCGAGAGTCCCGGCCTGATCTGCGAAGCCATTCGTGAGCTGCGCACGACCGGGACCGGAATTCGCGGCATGACGTCCTCGCACCAGGACCTGGCTCCGGGCTGGCCGGAAGCGATGGCGATGGTCGTTCCGCTTCCAACTGCTTCCGGCGAAACCGCACCGGCCGGCGCGTTCGTGTTCGCTTTTGACGGGCGGCACAATCTGGGACTTGAAGAAACAGGGCTGGCTGAAGAAATCGCACGCCAGACGTCGGCTGGTTTGCGGCGCGCGCGCCTCATCGAAAAGACACGCCAGCAAGCCACTGAGCTGAAGCTGCTTGAGCAGATCGGTCGCTCGCTGTCGCAGCGTTTGACCATGGCGCACACGCTCGAACAGACCGTCGACAACGTCAACAAGATCATTGCAGCAAAGTGGGCCAGCGTCTTTGTCTTCGATACGAGCACGCAGACCTTGCGAATGCGCGCGACGACGCAGCCGCAGCCGGGCGCAAGGGAAATTGCCATTCCGGTGCACTCGCAGTCAATCGCGATCGCGTGCCTCAAGCAGGGCCGCACGCTGATTTCAACGGATATGGCCAAGGACTCGCGCTGCAATCCCGAGCTGAACAAGCGCTTCGAGACGGGGTCCTGCGTTCTCGTGCCGCTCGGGCCGCAGGGGCAGCGCTTCGGCGTGCTGATGGTCTGCAATCCGACGCCAGGTGAGTTCTCGGCAGACGAGGTGCGTCGCCTCGAGCAGGTTGCGCAGTTGTCCTCAGCCGCGATTGAACGCGCGAAGCTTTACGAAGAAGCCTGCCAGCGCGCGGATGAATTGATCCTGCTCAACGAAGTCGGCCATCTGCTGGTCGAAAATCCGGCACTCGAGAGCACCCTGCAGCGCATCGCCGACCTGGTCTGCCGCAGTTTCCAGCTCTCCGGCGCCGGCTTCCTGATCCTGAATGAAAAACGCAACGCACTCATCAGCCGCGGCATTACCGGCCAGTATTCGCCGGTGCTGAAGCATCTGCGCATTCCGCTCGAGGTGGAAGACATCACCACGGAGGCCTTCCGTAATAACCAGATTCTCACGGTCGAGCGCGAGCAGGACGACCAACGCGTTCATCGCCTCCTCATGAAGCTGCTGCCCGGCGCGGTCTCTGGCGCGGTGCTGCCCATGTCGGGAGCGGAAGGAACCGTCGGCGTGCTGGGCGTCTGGAAGAACCGGGAGTTCACGTTCCTTCCGCGCGACCTGCAGTGCCTTGCCGGAATCGCGCGCCTGGCCGCCGCGGCCGTCAACCGCGATGAACTCGGCCAGGCCTTGCGCGCATCGGAAAAGCGGTTGCAGGAAGTCGTCGACGGCATTCACGCGATGATCGTCAGCATCGATCCGCGCGGCCGGATTCTCAGCTTCAACGCGGCAGCAGAACGCGTCAGCGGCTTGAAAAGCGAAAGCGTCCTCGGCGAGTCGCTCGCGCATATCGTCAGTCCGCGTTCGGCCGAGCGCGCACGGATCGAATCGGCTATTACCCGCGCATTCGAGGAGCAGGATTGCAGCAAGGAACTGGTTCTCAACTGGGCCACGCGCGGCGGCGGCGATCGCAAGATCCGGTGGACCTCCAGCTTCCTGCGCAACTCGGAAGGCGTGCCGACCGGCATGGTGTGCCTTGGCATCGACATCACCGATCAGATCCTGCTTGAAGCGCAACTGCTGCAGGCTCAAAAAATGGAATCCGTCGGCGCGCTCGCCGGCGGCATGGCGCACGATTTCAATAATCTGCTCGGCGGCATCATCGGACAATGCACGCTGGCCAAGGCGCAGAGCAAGGACGAGTTAATGCTCAGCGCGCTGAGCAAAATCGAGTCGGCGGCGCAACGCGGAGCGGATCTCACCTCCAAGCTGATGGCGTTCGCGCGCAAATCCGTGCTGCAGCCCCGCCCAGTTGACATCGGTGCGCTGATCAAGGAGTCCTCCGAACTGCTCGGCGGATCCCTGCCTCGCAAGATCCGCGTCGTTACTGTAATCTCCGATAATCTTCCGCCCGTCTATGGCGATCCCACGCAGCTTCAGCAGGTGATTTTGAATCTGTGCGTCAACGCGCGCGATGCAATGCCCGCTGGCGGCACGCTGAGTCTCAGTGCCTCTCTCGACGGTGCAGGCAAATCCTCGCCACCCGGCGTGCTGCTTGAAGTCAGCGACACCGGCACCGGCATGACCGACGAAGTTCAGCACCGGCTCTTCGAGCCATTCTTCACAACCAAGGAGCCCGGCAAGGGCACCGGGCTGGGCCTTTCCGTCGTCTTTGGAATCGTGCGCAGTCATGGCGGAAAAATTGAGTTCCAGAGCGAGCTCGGCAAGGGAACGCGATTCATTATTCATCTGCCCGGCACACGCCCGGCCCTGTTGCGTGGAAGTGCGAGCGCAGAACTTCCCGCGATTGCTGCGCCGGCATCGGCACCGTTTGCCGGGCACGAAAGACTGCTGCTCATTGACGACGACGCGATCCTGCGCGACACAATGCGCCAGCTGCTTTTGAATCTTGGCTATAAAGTAAGAACTGCCGCCGGCGGAGTGGACGCGCTGAACCAGCTGGATAACGATCCCGCTTACAGTCCTGACGTAATCCTGCTCGACGTCATGATGCCCGGTTTGGCGGGACTTCCTCTTTTCCATGAGCTGCGCAAGCGCCACCCGCAGGCGCCGGTGGTCCTTATTTCAGGCTACAGCGCCGATCAGACGGTGCATGCGCTGCTCAATGCCGGCGCGCGTGAACTGGTTCAAAAACCGTTCACGCTCGAGAAACTGGCCGCAGCGATTCGCCGTGCCATCGCGCCAGTAAACACCGAGCAGGACGCGCTCAATTAAAGATCGGCGTAGAATGCAGCCAGTGCGCCGCCGCGAGCCCGCAGGGAATGAATGCTTTCGGCACGCTTTCGCGCGGCGTCGCTCATCGCCAGCAGCTTCTGCGGCTCTGCCATGAGTTTTTCGATCGCCGCGGCCCAGCCGCGCGGATCACCGCTGAGCTGCCGCAGGCCGCACGTCGGATCTTCGGCCAGCTCCCGCAAGCCGGGCACATCAGCAACCAGCAGCGGCACGCCGCAGGCCAGCATCTCTGCCGCGGCGCGGGAGGTCCCATCGCTGCCGGTCGTAAACACCAAGCCCAGTTGCAGCGAGCCGAGCATGCGGGCAAATTCCCGCGGCGCCTGCTTTTCAAGTTTAACCAGCTCCACCTGAGCCGCCGGCAGCCTCCGCACCTCATACGCTTCCCTGCGCAGCTCTCCTTCCATCTCTCCGCGCCCGATCAGCAGACCCTTCCACTTCCCGCTTCGTGGCAGCTGCGCGAAAACATCGAGCGCCGCGCGCTGTCCGCGGTCGCGCCCATCGCGTTCGCGCTTCCAGCGGCCCACGTGCCCGATGCGGACGATCGCATCGGAATGACGTTCCGCAGGCGGAACAAACGTGTCGCTGTCAATTGCAACTGGAACGTACTCCGCCTTCTCGGCGCCGCTCGCTTTCAGCGCCGCAGCGTGTTCGCGCGAGACGCAGATATTTCCGTCACTCTGGCGCGCCAGGCGCGTGCGGAATGGTCCCGGCACGGCCTGCGGATCGCGATGCCACGTGCGGACCAGCCGCGCCGACAGTTTCCTTCCCATCGCCGCAGCCGCCAGCAGCTGATCGTCGCTGCGGTGAACGTGTACGATATCGATTCCGAGGTCGCGCACAATTCCGCGGAGTTGCCGCACGTCAAAGGGGAGATTCAGCAGACGCATTGCGCCGCGGCCGAGCTTCAGCCCGCTGACGTACGGCACACCTTCCTCCTCGCAGGCAAGCATCAAGCCCGAGCCATGACGCGAGGCGATAAAGGCGGTGTGGCCGCTCACTCGCAGTGCCTTGACATCGGTCATGGCCGCAGCCGCCGGACCCGTCGGGCCGCGGCCGGTAATCACATGAAGCACGTTCAACGGATTTTCTCCGCCAGCACGCCAGCAAGCTGTTCGCTGTCCGGCCGCGTTCCCACAAATTTGCGGATCAGTCCGATCATTTCAGTGGCCGGCAACCCCTTCTGAAGCGTGTGCTTCATCTGCAGCAGCAGGTTTTCCTGTCTCGTCGTAAACGGCCCGCTTGTCGCATCCAGTTTCGGCAGAAGGATCTTCTCGACGGCGGCTGCAAGCTCCTGAAGCCCCGCTCCGCTGCGCGCGGAGATGGAAAGTGGTTCACTGCCGGCAAAAAAGCCGAGCCCCAGCGCATGATCATCCACTCCAGCGTCGGACTTGTTAAGAACCAGCAGTGTCGGCCCGGTTTCGGCTGCGCGCGTCACTGTCTGCACGTCCTCTTCTGAGGGCGGACGCGAGCCGTCCAGCACGACCAGCCGCAGCGCGGCAGCTTGCGCGGCCTTTAATGCGCGCTCCTGCCCTTCCCGTTCGATGGGATCGGCCGCATCACGCAGGCCCGCGGTGTCTGAAAGCAGGATGTTGAGTCCGCGAATTTCAAGCGGCGTATCCAGCCGGTCGAGCGTCGTGCCGGGAATATCGCTGATAATGTGCCGTTCGGTACGAGCGAGCGCGTTGGCAAGAGTCGACTTGCCCGCGTTGACCGGCCCGAGAATGACGACATGATGCTGCATCAGCAGTTTTCGCCCGAGATGCGCCAGCCGTAAATTCGTCTCGACCGCTTCATACAGCGGCGATTGCCAGAGCACTTCGCCCGCTTGCATGGCCACCGCCAGGTTGAAGCCATGCCGCTCCCACGCGCTTTGAAGCGCGCGGCTGTTCAGTAACCACTCCGCCTGGCGCGACGTGACGCAGTGCGGCAGGCGCAGTTGCGCTTCGATCGAGATGAGCGAAAGCTTACCGCGGAGATGCGCGCGCTCGATCAAACCCGTGGGTCCGCCAGCCTGAAAACCTGCCGCGATCAGCGCCTCTTCCACGGCAGCCAGCGCGCCCGCGCCGCCATGGCACGAGAGCTCAATCTGCTCGTTGCCGGTCGCGGACTCCTTCTTCCCGATAAATGCAATGACGACTTCGTCGACAACCGATGCGCCTTGATCGAGCAAGCGCCCAAAGAGCAGATCTCCCGATACCGCCGCCGTGAGATCGCGCTTGGACTTCAAAATCGGTTTGAGCAGCAGTGCAATGTCCTCACCGTCAAGCACGAGCTTCGAAATGCCGCCCGCACCGCCGCCGGTCACACGCACGAAAATTGGAGTAGTTGCAACGCTGGCCATCACTCAGCGCCCGCCGTTCTGCAGAAACTCGGCCCACGCGGCACGCAATCCCACATGGACCAGCCATGGATTCGCGCGCAGCATTCCCGCACGCACACGTTCGTCGAACGTCTGCTCGATGGCCTGTCGAACACGCTCGGTCAGGCCGCCTCCGGTAAGCGCGATGCAGGCATCGGCGCCAAGTTCCTTGAGCTGCCCGTAAATGCAGGAGCAAATCCCGCCAATGAGCGAATGATGTACGCCCAGCTGCATCGCTTCCGCCGTCGTTGTGCCGATATAAGAGGATAATTTGATTACGCCGCCGCCGAGTTTCGGTAGCTGCGCGGTGCGCTGATGCAAAGCGTCGAAGCACATCGCCGTTCCAGGAAAAATCAGCCCGCCTTCGAAGCGCGGCAGTTTCTTTCCGCTGCCCGGCCGCACAGCGTTTACCGTCGTCGCCGTTCCGAGATCGACAACGACCCAGGGGCACTCCCAATCGTACATCAGCGCGCCGAGCGCCGCCGCGATGCGGTCGTCGCCAACTTTATCCGCTGGCCGCGGAACGATGGTGAGCGGTGCCGGGATGTCCTTTCGAAAAACCCGCACGTCCGCGATGCGCTCGAGCGATGCCGCGAGTTTCTTTTTATACGCGGGCACGACGCCGGAGAGAATGATCACGCCGGGCTGGGCTCTTCGAATGAGCGACACAGGCGCCGCGGCGCCTGTTTTCCACGCGCCGATTCCCGCTTGCGGCGTGAACTCGGTCCACGCGACAGCACTGCTGTGCGTATTGCCCACATTAATCGTCAGCACGCGCGGACCGGACATGGCTACCTCAGTGGCTCGGGCCGAGTCACCGGTACCGGGCCTGAGATGAACGTCCGGTACCACAGTTCGAGCGATAATAACGCATAGAGCCGCTCCCCGTGCTGTGCTTTTCCGGACTGGTGTTCGTTCCAGAAGCTCTCCCAGAAGCGCGGCTTGAAGAGTTTGTCGCTGACCAGGTGCGACTCTTCGAAAAGCTGCAGCGCAATTTTCTGGAGAGGTCCACGGAACCAGTCGTCGAGCGGCACGCCGAAGCCCTTTTTTCGAGCGTGCACGACTTCCGGCGGCAATGTTTTTTCGGCGAGCTTTCGCAGAAGCGGCTTGGTCTGCTTTCCGGGAAGTTTAAGTGAGTCGGGAAGTGAGAGCGCGAATGAAATGAGGTCGACGTCCAGAAACGGCGAGCGCACTTCGACGCCGTGTGCCATCGACATGCGGTCGACTTTATGCAGCACGTCGCCGGGCAGATACGTTTCGTAATCCGCGCGCTGCAGCACGCCTGGCGCGAGCGCGTTCGGCAGTTCTTCGCTGCCTTCCGGCTTGAGCGCGTTGCGCGCACGCAGAATTGCGCCTTCCAGGATCTCGCGCGGCTCGTCTCCATCGGTCTCTTCGCTCATGGCGTCGCCATAGAGCGCCGCCTTCTGTTCTTCGCTGAACAATTCCATCGCAGCGAGATACGGATGATGGCCGCGTTCTTCCGTGAGCCGGCATTTTTCGAGCCAGCGCAGCATGCGGTCCCAGCCCTGCCGTGATGGCGTTGGATAACGCCAGTTCACATACGCGAGCGCCAGTTTCCGGAACAGCGCCGGAGTCTTCTTGTAGCGCTCCAGAAGCTGCATGCCGACGTAGCGGTCGTAGCCGCAGAACGCTTCGTCTCCTCCATCGCCACTGAGAACAACCGTCGCATGCGGCTTGGTTTTCTCAGCGAGCACAAATGTGGGCAGCGAGGAGCTGTCAAAAAACGGCTCATCCGCGTGCCATACAATTTGCGGCAGAAGCTTGAAGACGTCCGCGGGGATTTCGAAATCGGTGTGCCTGGATTGGCAACTTTCCGAAATGATTTTTGCGAAGCTTCGTTCATCGTATTCCGAGGTTGGAAAACCCGCGCAGAAAGATCGAAACTTTGGACGTGGTTTTTTGGAATATGCGGCGATCAGGCCGGAATCGATTCCGCCTGACAGCCACAGCCCGATTGGTACATCCGCTCCCAATCGTCTTTCGTGGGCACTGCTGAATACCCAGGGTAGAGTGCCCTGAACCCAATTTTCAGACTCAAGTCGCGACGGATTGGTTTCATCGGCTGAAAATTCGCTACGAACCCCGAGATCGCCGCGATATTCGGGATCTTGTCTTTGAGGCAGACGCCACCACTTGCGGTACTGCAGCGTCCCCTTCGCTGCCACGGCGAGATTCCCTGATGGCAGCTTTTCCACGTCTTTGAATCCACTGCGCGGCGCGGGGACGTAGCGGTAGGTCAGCGCCTGGTGTATGGCGACCGGATCGATCTCGGGCTTGATTCTGAGGGCGAAGAGCGCTTTAGGCTCGCTGGCGAAGGCAATGCTTCCGGAACGTTCCGCAAAGTAGAGCGGCTTCACGCCAATCGGATCGCGCGCGAGAAAAAGTTTTTGCTCGCGTACGCTCCAGATCGCGAACGCGAACATGCCGCGCAGTTTCGGCAGCATGTCCTCGCCCCACGTTTCGTAACCGTGCAGCAGCACTTCGGTGTCGCTCTGCGATTTAAAGGTGTGGCCCTGCGCTTTGAGTTCCTCGCGCAGCTCGCGGTAGTTGTAGATCTCGCCGTTAAACACGACCCACAGTGATCCGTCTTCGTTGCTCATCGGCTGGTCGCCGGCCGGCGAAAGATCAATGATTTTCAGGCGGCGGAAGCCGAGCGCGATGTGGCTATCGTGATAGAGCCCCGCACCATCAGGGCCGCGATGCGTCAGCACATCCGCGGCGGCGCGAACGCGTGAAACGTCCTCTGGCGCAATGCCGTCCCATTTGAGCAGGCCCACAATTCCGCACATGCGTTTAAGCCTAACGTGACGAGCGACGGGTGACGAGTGACGAGCGGCGTGCTACGGTTTATGAACGAGCGCCCGGCACTCAGGACTCAAGATTAATACTTAAGCTTCCACACTTCGCAGGTACCGTCCGAATAAATGACTTCGCGAAGTTTTTCGAGCGTCTTTCCGTAGCCACGCGGAACCGGCGCGGTGCGCCGCCAGAAAATGTGCGTCGGCTGGTACTTCTTGAACGCCTCGACGTACGCCTCTTTGGCAATGGGAAATCCGAACGTGCCCAGATGCAGCATGACGACATTCAGGTAATCCGGTTCCGCGATGGCCAGCCCATAAAGCCGGATGCCGTACACACGCCGCCGTTGCGAGACGACCTGGAACAGATCGTTCCAGTCGCAGAAACGGTACACGTGATCGAGCAGCAATCCGGTGTTGTCGGGCGAAATCATCGTCCAGTCATGCCCGTCATCCACGATGAAAAGCGCGTCTTTCGGCGTGTTTTCGCGAATCCACTTATACGCCGGCACGCACTGCGTGTCCTCGGCCACCTGCGCGAACTGGGCCGGCTCATACGAGCGGAAATCGTACTTGAGATTCACGCCCGCATGCCAGATCGCGAGAATGGCGCACGCGGCGAGCAGTGCGGAAATCGTTTTCTGCGACGCACCCAGACGATCGCGCCCGCGCCAGGATTCCATCTGCTGCCGCAGAACAAGAAATGCGGCAATCAGCAGCATCACCAGATAAAACGGACTGTAGCGGTCGTCGAGCAGCAGCTCGTGCGACAAGTTTCCGGCGAGCCCCAGAATGAATGGCAGAATCGCCATCACGCCTGCAGCCGGCCAGAGCATCAAGCGGTACCGGCGCTCTGTAAGAAAACCCGCAAGCAGCAGCGCCGCGGCGATGGCAACGTGAACGGCCCAGCGCTTGTGAACTTCATATGGCCAGCCGACGAGAAGATAGCGCGCGACCATCTCCTGATACGTGTGAATTTTCGCATTGTGCCGTGCGATCAGCACCCATGGCAGCAGTGTCACGAAAAGCGTGCCGAGTATCACTGCGGCCGTGCGGAAGCTGAGCATGCGGCGCAGCGTCATCCACGAAATGGAAAGCGCGAGCGCCAGCCCCCACGGCGCCGCAACGTACGGACGCATGTAGACCAGAAGTGCCCCGGTCGCCGAAAGCACGAACGCATTGCGTTCCGTTGGTGCCTGGACGAAGCGAACAAAAAAGCAGGCAAGCAGAATCGATAGCGGATACTCAAGATTCGTCGGAACACGGTTGATCCAGCCGTGCGGCACACGGTTGCCCAGGCACACTTCGTAAAGAGCGAAAAAGATCGCCATCCCAGCCGTACCGGCCGCGAGCGTCAGAAGCTTTGCGTAGGGCTTGCGCGATTCGGGAAGACAGCAGCGCGCCAGTTGCAGGAACAGAATTGCCAGCAGCGGCGGAAAAATGATGCGCCAGATCCAGATGCAGGTGACAACGTCCAGCCCGGTGAGCGTGATGAGTTCGCGCAACGTGTCTTCAAGATAAAACTGCGAGACCACTTTCGGATCGCAGATGCCGTTCACCGGATTGCTTCGCGTCGTGCCGGCAATCAGCGGCTGCAGGCGCTGGCTGTAGGTGTATTCGTCGCCGATGTAAGCGAACGTGTAGTACGAATTTCCCGGGTCGTATCGCAGGCGGTACGGAATCACCCAGCACGCAAACACATTCGCGGCGAACGCCACGGCGCAGAGGAACAATCGAATTGTGATGGCTTGCCGTCGCGCTGTGAACCGCGGAGGTGTCACGGTTTTCCGATTCCGTAGTACGTGAATCCGTTCTGACGCAGGAACTGCGGCTGGTAAATATTGCGGCCGTCAAAGATCACCGGTGCGCGCAGCGACTTCTTCACGCGCTCCCAGTCGGGCATGCGGAATTCATTCCATTCCGTCGCGAGAACCAGCGCATCCGCACCGTTGATGGCTTCGTAAGAGGATTTCGCAAAGGTAATCTTGTCGCCGAAGACGCGCTTTACGTTCGGCATCGCTTCAGGATCGAACGCCTGCACCTTCGCTTTCTCAGCGAGGAGCTTTTCGATCAGCGCGAGCGCCGGCGCTTCGCGGATGTCGTCCGTGCGCGGCTTGAACGCCAGGCCCCAGAGCGCGATTGTTTTTCCTGCCAGGTTTCCACCGAAGTGCGCCTTGATGCGCGGCAGCAGGATCAGCTTCTGCGTTTCATTTACACGCTCAGCCGAATCAACAATGCTCATCTCGACGTCGCATTTGCGGCCGGACTGCACCAGCGCGCGCGTGTCTTTCGGGAAGCACGAGCCGCCGTAGCCGATGCCGGGAAACAGAAACGCGCTGCCGATGCGCGCGTCTTTGCTCATGCCGATGCGCACCAGGTCAACGTCCGCGCCGGTCTTTTCGCACAGCCGCGCGACTTCGTTCATGAATGAGATTTTCGTCGCAAGGAATCCGTTGGCCGCGTACTTGGTCAATTCGGCCGAGGCCGGATCCATGCGCAGAATCGGCGCGCCGGTGCGCACGAACGGATCGTACAACGCGCTCAGCGTTTCAAAGGCACGGTTGTCCGTGACGCCCACGACAACGCGATCCGGTTTTAAAAAGTCTTCGACGGCGGTGCCTTCTTTGAGGAACTCGGGATTCGCTGCAACGCTGAACTCGCCTTTGTAGTGCTTCTTGACCTCGTCGGTAATTTCTTTATTCGTGCCGATCGGAACGGTGCTCTTCGAGACCAGCAGTTTGTAGCCGGTCATTCGTTTTGCGATCTCAGCCACGGCGCTCAACACGTAACGCGTGTCGGCCGAGCCGTCCTCGGCAGGCGGCGTGGGCAGGCAGAGGAAAAACGTCTCGGCGTGTTTGACGGCTTCGTCGTAGCTGGTTGTGAACTTCAGGCGGCCTTCGCGCAGGTTGCGCGCGAACAGATCGCTGAGGCCCGGCTCGAAGATGGGTATCTCGCCTTTGCTCAGGCGCGCGACTTTCGCGGCGTCAACGTCGAGCCCGATGACATCATTGCCCGTTTCGGCGAAACACGTCCCGGCCACAAGCCCAACATAACCGGTCCCGACAATGGCAATGCGCATGCTGTTTTTGTCCTCGAGCCAGTCTCTACAATTTACTCTACAGGCGTGCGGGACTCAAAGACACATCACTTGGTCCGCAATTCTGCCTGCGTGTTGCTGCTAATCGCGCGAGCCGGCGAAAAAGAGCTGCAGCGCCTTCACCTCGTAGCCCTGAAGCATGCTCTCGATGCCGGTCACTGCCGCCTGCGCGCCGGCGATTGTGGTGATGCACGGAATATTGTGCGACACCATGGCCGTGCGGATCTTCGCTTCGTCGGTGTGATGGCCTTTGCCCGTCGGCGTATTAATGACCAGCGTGATGTCGCCATTCTTAACGAGATCCAGCATGTTCGGCCGGCCTTCGCTGATCTTCTTGACTCGCTCGCTCTTGATCCCCTGCCGCGCGAGCGTCTTATGAGTGCCTTCGGTCGTGACAATCGTGAAACCAAGACGCACGAGCTGCTTGGCGAGCTGCACCGCGTCGCGCTTGTCGGCATCTGAAACCGAAAGGAATATTTTGCCTTTCGCCGGCAGAGTCTGCCCCGCCGCCATCTGCGCCTTGGCGAACGCGCGGCCGAAATCGGTATCGATACCCATGACTTCGCCGGTGGATTTCATCTCCGGCCCGAGCACCGTGTCGTTGCCCAGGAACTTATTGAACGGGAAAACGGATTCTTTAACACAGATGTGTTCAGGCACTGGCGCATGTGTAATGCCCTGCGACTTGAGCGACTCGCCAACCATGCACTTGGCGGCGACCTTCGCCCACGGAACGCCTGTCGCCTTGCTGACGAAGGGAATCGTGCGGCTCGCGCGTGGGTTGACTTCGAGCACGTAGATCGTCTCGCCTTTGACGGCGAACTGAATGTTCATCAGGCCGACGACTTTCAGCGCATACGCAAGGCGGCGCGTGATGTCGGTGATCTGCGCGATCTGGCTGTCGGAGAGGCTGTGCGGCGGAAGCGCCATCGCGGCGTCGCCTGAATGCGTGCCGGCTTCTTCGATGTGTTCGAGCACGCCCGCGAGCAGCACGTCGGTGCCGTCGGAGATCGCGTCGACGTCGACTTCGATGGCGTCTTCGAGGAACTTGTCGATCAACACCGGCGCGTCGGGGCCCGCTTCGAAGGCAGCCTCGACGTACGGAACAAGCTTCGCCGGGTCGTAGCAGATTTCCATCGCGCGCCCGCCGAGCACGAAACTCGGACGCACAAGAACCGGATAACCGATGCGCGCCGCAACCTGCTTGGCTTCTTCGACCGTCGTGGCGGTGCTGCCGGGCGCCTGGTTGAGCTTCAGTTGATCGACGAGCACGTTGAATTTCTTGCGGTCTTCGGCGGCCTCGATCGATTCGACCGACGTGCCGATGATCTTCACGCCCGCGTCATGCAGGCGGCGCGCAAGATTCAGCGGCGTCTGGCCGCCGAACTGAACGATCGTTCCGTCCGGCTTGACCATGTCGTGAATGTTCATCACGTCTTCAAACGTGAGCGGCTCAAAGAAGAGCAGATCGGACGTGTCGTAGTCGGTCGAGACCGTCTCGGGATTCGAGTTCACCATGATCGACTCGTACCCGAGCTCTTTCATCGCGAAGGCAGCGTGGCAGCAGCAGTAATCGAATTCAATACCCTGCCCGATGCGGTTGGGGCCGCCGCCGAGGATCATGATCTTTTTCTTCTTGCTCATGCGCGGCGCCGCTTCGTCCTCGTCCTCGTACGACGAGTAGAAGTACGGCGTGTACGCTTCGAATTCGGCCGCGCACGTATCGACCAGCTTGAACGTCGCCTGAATGCCCAGCTCTTTGCGCCGCGCGCGAACTTTCGTCTCCTCGATGTTCCAGAGGAACGCGAGCTGCGCGTCGGAGAAGCCGTTGCGCTTGGCCTCGCGGAAAAGCTCGCGCGTGGCGCCATCCAGCGACTTTGCTGCGCGGATCTTCGCTTCGACTTCGCCGAGCTCGGCGATGTTGCGCAGGAACCACGGGTCGATGCCGGTCAGCTCGTAAATATCGTTGATCGTGAATCCGGCATTGAGCGCCAGCCGCACGGCGAAGATGCGCTGCTCATTGGGGCGGGAGAGAAGCTGCTGAATCGTCTCACGCGAAACTTCTTTCTGCTGCCGGGCTTCGCGTGCGTCGCAGCCCATGCCCGCGCGCTTGGTTTCCAGTCCACGCAGGGCCTTCTGCAGCGACTCGCGGAACGTGCGGCCGATGGCCATCACTTCGCCCACCGACTTCATCTGCGTGCCGAGCGTGCTATCGGTCGCGGGGAATTTTTCGAACGCGAAGCGCGGGATTTTCACGACGCAGTAGTCGATCGACGGTTCAAAGCACGCAGGCGTGTTGCGCGTGATGTCGTTGGGAATTTCGTCGAGCGTGTAGCCGACCGCGAGCTTCGCCGCGATCTTCGCAATCGGAAATCCCGTCGCCTTGCTGGCCAGCGCCGAGCTGCGCGAGACGCGCGGGTTCATCTCGATGACGATCAACCGGCCGGTTTCTGGATTGATGCCGAACTGAATGTTGCTGCCGCCCGTTTCGACGCCGATCTCGCGGATGATCGCGATCGCCGCGTCGCGCATGCGCTGGTACTCTTTGTCGGTGAGCGTCTGCGCGGGGGCGACGGTGATCGAGTCGCCGGTGTGAACGCCCATCGGATCAAAGTTCTCGATTGAGCAGATGATCACGACGTTGTCGCGACGGTCGCGCATCACTTCCAGCTCGAATTCTTTCCAGCCTTCGAGCGACTCTTCGACCAGCACTTCGGAGTTGAGGCTGTACATCAGCCCGCGGCGAACGATCGATTCGAATTCTTCGAGGTTGTACGCGATGCCGCCGCCGGTTCCGCCCATCGTGAAGCCGGGGCGGATGACACATGGCAGGCCGATGTCCTGCGCGAGCTTCAGCGCTTCATCCAGCGTGTGCGCGGTGCCCGAGCGCGGCAGGTCGAGGCCGATCTTGCGGATGGCCGCCTTGAATTGTTCGCGGTCTTCGGCCTTGTGAATGGCCTTCTCGTCGGCGCCGATCATCTGAACGTTGAATTTTTTCAGCACGCCCATCTTCGCCAGGCGGATGGCGGTGTTCAGGCCGGTCTGGCCGCCGAGCGTCGGGAGCAGCGCGTCAGGGCGTTCGATCTCGATAATCTTGGCGACGGCTTCGGGCGTGACCGGTTCGATGTAGGTGCGGTCGGCCATTCCGGGGTCGGTCATGATCGTCGCAGGATTCGAATTGACGAGGATGACGAAATAGCCTTCTTCCTTCAGGGCCTTGCACGCCTGCGTGCCGGAGTAATCAAATTCGCAGGCCTGCCCGATGATGATGGGGCCGGACCCGATGATCAGAATTTTGTGGATGTCCGTTCGTTTGGGCATTGTGATTCCGCAAGGTTCCTGACCGGATGCTCTGAGAGCATTCGGGACGCTTTAATCTTGTTTGTCTCTGGTGCCGCAGGCGCGGGGCATCTCGAGCGGGAAGTCCCGCCAGAATTTCACCGGAGAGAAGTTACTACATCCCTGCGGGAAGGAAAGAACAGGTGCAGACTTTTTTTCTCACGCAAAGCCGCAAAGTCGCGAAGAACGGCCGGGGGCTTAATTCACCGCGGAGACGCGGAGGCGCGGAGAGGTGTGGCATGGGCAGCGTTGCAGCAGGACTGCTATGCCTCCATGCAAAAAGCAATGGCTTGGAAAAGAGTTTTCGTCATGCAGCACTGCCCATGCTTTCGCGCGGCGCAGCACACACCCCTGATGTGAGAGTTGCCTTCATAGCCTGCTTCAGCAGGTTTCGGCTGTTGCTTGCCACCACCTTCAGGTGGTGGGACGGAAGCAGCTTTTACTCTCAACAGCCGGCTTCAGCCGGCTTACCGAATGCACGCGAGGGCTTCAGCCCTGACTTGGGCTTCACTGAGCGCGGACCATGGGCTAAAGCCCCCGCGAGAGTGCCTCAAAAGCCGGCTGAAGCCGGCTCCTGCATATCTGTTGGAGCCGGAAACCACCACCTGAAAGGTGGTGGCAAGCAACGACGAACCCGGCTGCAGCCGGGGGCTAGGATAAAAAAGCTTCGACCTACAAGTTGTTTACATCAAAGCTTTGCGAGATATTTGAAGAATCTGGGTCGCTAATGGCGGGGGCTAGTTGTCTTAGTACATGTGTAGGGGATCTGCGTCACTCGCAGGCTGGCGGCCTGCGGTACAAACGCCGGCGAGACGCCGGCGATCCCAGCGCCTCGGTGGTGAAGAGAGATCAAGCCTCTTCGTAGGCCTGCGCGGCGACCGGGCCGGCGGCGGCGTATTGCCAGTCCCACTCGCCGATGGGGTCTTCGCCCATGCTGGCGATGTGCTTCTGGAATTCGGCTTCGCTGATCAGCACCGCGGTCATTACGCTGACCGGCGAGGGCTGCAGTTCGACCGGGCGCTCTTTGAGCACCGGCTTCTGCGGCGCGGCCTTGGCGGCCTTTTCGCGCTGCTGCGCTTCGTAGTCGCCGATGGACTGCGCGATCACTTCCGCCACCGGCAGCGCCTCGATTATATCCAGCAGTGCATCGCTGCGCGCTCCGCGCGGGGCCGGGCCGTCGGCGTAGAAATAGTTGTCTTCGACGGCCACCAGCGGCACGCCAATCGGCTTGCGCTTGTAGATCGTCTGCGAAATTTCTTCGAGGCCTTCTTCAGTTTCGTCGCCCGCGCCCGCGACCACCTCTCCGGCGGAGAGATCGAGCGCATCGAGATCGACGTTGACCTTCGCGACCTTCTGCGGCTTGGGCTTCGGTGCGGGCTCGTCGGCAACCGATGATTTCTTGCCGCGCTGGCTCAGGCCGCGCTTGTTTGTCTCGATGACTTCGGCCTTCGAATCGTCCAGATCTTCGAGGCCTTTGACCTTCGGGCCTGCGGGTGCTTCGGGCTGGCGCTGGCGGCGCGGAAGCGCAGCGGGAGCTCCGACCGACGCGAGCGGAACGGCAGAGGGCTCTTCGTCCACCGGAACCGGCGCGGGAATATCGATCTGCATCGGAGCCGCGGGTTCGGCACCACCACTCATGTCCAGGTCCAGCGGCGGGAGATTCGAGGCGTCGTCCAGCGTGAGCGGTTCTTCGCCGGGCGCTTCTTCCGGCGGCGGCGCGCCATAGGAGCGGTCGATCAGCTGGCTGATCGGCGCCCAGATGGACTTGAACGACTTGACCTTCAGGCGCGTCTTCTCTTCGATCTGCGTGATGGCCTTGCGGTTGAGCGGGTTGGCCATGACCAGGCAAAGGAGATTGCCCAGGCGCTCAAACGGACAGAGGCGTTCCGCTTCGCACAGCTCGCGGGGAACCAGTTCAAGAACGTCCGGCGCGACGGCGAGCTCATCACAGCGCACGTCGGTAACCTGGACCTGCTTGAGCAGCGCAGCGGCGATGGCAGCATCGGTGCAGGCGCCGTTTGCCTGCAGGATCTGGCCAACAAGGCCGCCCTGCTGTTCCTGCTGCTTGAGTGCGGCGGCAACCTGCTCGGCCTGCACGTCTCCATTCTCCAGCAGCAGCTGTCCGAGCTGCTTGGAGCGCATCGAGAATCGAGAGGAGCGTCGTGACGCGTCGGCCATTGCTATGAACTCCGAGGTGAAAATCAGTCATCTTTCAGCCCGCCCGATCAGCGGGCTGAAAAAGCGCGGGGACTACCGGTTACTGCAGCACCTTGATCAGCGTGAGCAGGTTGCCGCCCTTCGGATTCGGGCGATGCTCAACGGTATCCATGGCGTTGACGACATCCGAGAAGCGGCCGTCGGCCTGTATCGATCCGCCCGGGCCGAAGTCGAAAGGCTTGCCGTAGTCGGAGATCTTGATCGTCAGCGACGAACCGTTCGGCACGATCAGGAGATGGAAGGTGCTGTTGGCGTCATTGTCATAGGCGCGTTCAATGACGTTCTTGCACGCGACGCTGACAGCGGTCTCGACTTCAGAGGCCTTGCCATTGAAGCCCAGGCTCTCGGCGCACTTGGCAGCCAGCGACGCGACGCCATCGGCGACCACACTGTTGCAGGGAATGCTGACAGCGATGGGCTTGCTCTTCTTGCTGGCGAAGAAGCGCACGCGTCCGGTGGGCTCGACGGCGAGCACCGCCGTGCAGCGCGGGCACTTGAACTTGCCGGGCGCCGGAACGTCGAGCGTCACGCGGCAGCGCGCGCATGCGGTCTGAATCGGAAACGTAACCGCGGCAGCAGCGGCAGGCGCCGGAGCAGGCGCAGGCGCGGCCGGAGCCGCAACAAAAGCGGGCGCGGCCGGGGCAGACTGCGGATAGGCGGATGGCGCGGGCGCCGGCGAGGTCTTGACGCTGACAGACGGCGGCGGCGCAAGCTTTCCGGCGAAGGAGCGCAGCGCGGTGGCCTCGTCGGTGACGATATTGAAGAGGGCGTTGAACCCGAGCATTTCCATGACGAGCATGACCTTGCTCGGCACGCGGCAGAAGGCAATATGGCCGCCGATGCTCTCGAAGGTGTCCGAGTATTTCAGCAGCGTGCCCAGACCGGTCGAATTGATGTACTTGACGTTGGTGCAGTCAAGAATCAGGTTTTTGACGCCCCTCTCGACCAGCTTGTCCATTACCTGCTGGAACTGCTGAATGGTGGAGGCGTCGATCGAGCCGTCCACTTCAGCGAGCGTCGCCGTCGTACCGTCCGGAGACTTCACCACTTTGACGCGAAATTCAATGCTTGCCATGACTCTCCCACCCCGAGACCACTTTGCCGGCCGCTACGCACACATCCCGATGACGGCGCGGCTATGATTTGCGAACGTACCTCGTCAAGCTGATCTTGTTACCCGCATAGTTGTACTCGAGTTTGTCCACGCACTTCAACATCAGCATGATACCCAGGCCGCCATGACCGCCTGCCTGGTTGCGCTCGCGCGCCGCGTCCACGGGATTGCCGCTGACGCCGCGGCTGAGATAGATTTCAGTGTCGAACCCGTCGCCCTCGTCCTGCACGGCCAGCGTCGCCTTCTCGCGATCCAGCAGATACTGAATGTCCACGTAGCGGTTTTCGTTACTCTTGTTTCCGTGGCGCGCGGCATTGTCGACGGCTTCACGGAAGGCAACGGCGAAAGCAGCCGCGGCTTCTTCCGGCAGTCCGCTCTGGCTGAGAACGTGATTGACCAGGTCGTTAGCCTGCTCGATCGTCTCTTCCTTCGTCTGGAAGCGGAAGTGCATGACGTGTTCGAAGTAGTTGCGTTCTTCAGCGCAGCGGGCGAGCTCGGATTCCGCGAGCTTGACCAGATCGGTCAGTTCGAACGGCTCGTTGATGTGCTCGTCAGACATCACCTCAAGATCGGTTACCTTCTGCGGGTCCGCGCCTTCGCCGTGAATGGCGATGATCGAGGTCATGCTGATTTCGCGGTTTTTCTTCACCGCTTCGCACACCTTGCGCGCATCGCCCAGGCCGACGTCGAGGACGATCAGGTCGGGCTTGGCTTTCGCCAGCTGCGCCAGTGCTTCTTCTTCGCCCTGAACGACGTTGACTTCGCTGCGGGCGCTGGCCAGCCGGCTGGCCATGACGCCGGTAAAGAAATTCTTCTTGGGAACGACCAGCATGATCTGGAAAAGGCCCGAGCCTTCGATGGCTTTGCGCAGCGCTTCGTCCAGGTCCATCTGCACCAGCCGGGTGGCGGGCAGGCCAAGCGTGCCGCCGGCCTGCGTCGTTGTGGCGACGGGCTGGCCCTGCTTGACCTGGACCATCAGGAACTGCGGCAGCTCGATGGCATTGCCGCGCTGCAGCTCCTTTTTCATCACGTCAATTGCCCGGTCGAGCACGGCGCGCGTCTGCGGCTCAGGTGAATTGAGCTCCCGTGCGACCCGCTGGGCCAGTTCTGCTGTCGAGACCGTTTTCATGAAGGGCTTCTTTCCCTCAGCGCAACTTCGCCATCGTACCGGTTGAACTACTTCGCCTGTTTACCCGCCAATTTGTTCAGCAACTCGTCCTGCGTGATCAGCTTCTTTTCGATCAGCAGTTCGGTCAGCGCCTGCAGCACGGCCTGGGGCGAGGCGCGCGTACCGGCCGAAACCGCCGCGTGCTGCCCGCTGGTGATGCCGCGCGCCTTCTCCGTCTCCTGGATCTCCGGACACGTCCGGCCATGGAAGTAATAGTCGATCGCACGAATGATGTTCGCGCGCGACGCCACGGCCGTTTCGATGCGCAACCCGGTGACGAACTGCAGGTTATCTACACCGTCCAGATCGAGAGGATCAGCGACTGCGACAACGAGCGTTTCGTTTGTTTTGCGAATGGGAAGAATCTGATTTTTCTCGAGCACTTCGACATCGACAAGCGCCGAGCAGTTGGGCATGACGACCAGGTCCTTGAGTCCAAGGACTGGCAGTTTCATCTGAGCGCCGAGAAACTCAGCGAGCTGATCTTCGTTGATGTAGCGCAGCTTCGACAGGATGACGGGAAGTTTTCCGCCAACATGTTTTTGTGTTTCGAGTGCCTTGTCGAATTGTGCCTGGGAGATAACGTTGTTGGCGACAAGCATTTCACCTAGCTTTAGGCTCATGTGCGCGCGTCCCCCGACAGCCGTGCCCGTTAATTGCCTTCAGCCACTGCTCAAGCCAAACTTTTCGCTAAACAGGCTCTAATTCAATCTCTGTAAAAACGAAACTAGCGAAGTTTACAAAAACTGTCAAGGATTTTTGACAATTCACGTCTTTATCTTCTGCGCGACGTGCTGCACGTCGGCACCTTTTTACATAGCAGCCTCAACGCAACGACACTACGACTCAAAGACATGAAGGAAGGGACAATACCTTCATGTCTTCGGGGCAACTGTTGATATTTAAGCTAGAGCTCAGGCCGTCTTGGTCAGGCGCTGCGCAAGTGCGCGGAAGAGTTCGCCGCGTTCCTGGAAGTTTCTGAACATATCATAGCTTGCGCACGCCGGTGAGAGCAGCACGACTTCGCCGGGCACAACGCCAGAGGCCGCAAGACTCGCCGCGTGTTCGAGATTCCGCGCGTGGATGATCATCGGACCTTTCATCATCTCCCGCGACGCGCGCAGCACAGCCTGCTCGATTTTCGACGCCGTCGTGCCGAGGAGAATGAGGCGACGCGCTTTACGGGCGATGGCGATGCCGAGTTCATCAAACGGCGAGCCCTTGTCGTAACCGCCGGCGATCAGCGTGATGGGGCCATTGAATGACGCCAGGGCGCAGATGGCGGACTCGGGCGTCGTGGCGATCGAGTCATTGTAGAACGTCACCGATCCCGGTCCGCGTGCGACCATTTCAAGCCGGTGCGGCAATCCGCTGAAGGTCGCCAGCGCCTCGGCAATCTGCCAGGGCTTGACACCGTAGGCCAGTGCCGCTGCCGACGCCGCAAGCGCGTTAGCGACGTTATGAATCCCGGGCAGACGCAGGGCCTGACGAACGGCGACGACTTCTTCGTAACGCCCGATGCGGACAACCAGTTTTTCGCCATCCAGGAAGGCCGCATCGCCTTCCGGCTCGATCTTCACGCTGAACTTAATGACGCGTCCGCGCGTGTGATTCTCCCAGCCCGCCAGCATCGGATCATCCGCATTCAGCACAGCGGTGTCGGTGCTCTTCTGGAAATTCAGGATATTAAGCTTGGCGGCGGCGTAGGCTTCCATCGAGCCATGGCGGTCGAGGTGGTTCGGCGAAAGGTTCGTGACGATGGAAACGCGGGGGCTCTCGCCGAGTTCCTTCAGGCCGTCGAGCATGAATGAGGAGAGTTCGAGCACGATCGGCACGTTCGGCGCAAGATCCTTGACCGAGCCCAGCAGGCATTTGCCGATGTTACCGCCCATCAGGGACCGCGAATCGTGCAGCCGCATCATTTCGCCGACCAGCGCGGTGGTCGTGGATTTTCCGTTTGAGCCCGTGATGCCGATCTTCGGGTTGCGTGGTGTGAGCTTAAAGAGCAGATTGATGGCGTGCTCAATCTGAGCGCCGGCGCCGCGGGCCATGGTGACGAGCGGGTTGTCGCTGGTGACACTGGGATTGACCACGACGATATTCGCGCGGCGGAAGTCTTCGACGAAGTGCCTTCCCAGGACATAGCGGATCGGCAGGCCCGCGAGGGCGTCGATGGACGGCTTGAGGTCCTTCTCGGTGCGCAGATCGGTGACTGTCACCGTCGCGCCGTTCTCAGCAAAGAACCGGGCCGCACCGACGCCTCCTCCGAAAAGACCCAGGCCCATGACAGTGACACGCTTGCCCGCGTACGCGCCCATACTATCCCCTCTCAATTGTTGCGGCTCAGACTTGAAACTGCTGTCAGTAGTTTTCGGCTTTTTTTGAGGAGGGATTGAAGGAAAACGGCCGTGTTTGCCGTAATGAACTCTGCTCAGCCCGGCATAAGTAAAAAACCAGCGGCCGGAGCAATCGCCCCGGCCGCTGGCAGATAAGTCTTACGTACGAGTTGAAAGGCTTACTTCATCTGTTTCAACAGTTCTTCCGGATCGACCTTTGAATCGCGAACGGTGCGCGCGAATGCGGCTGCTTCGCCGGTCGCGACCGTCTTGGCGACAAAGGGGATCTTAAAGTACTCCGCCTGGTGCGTGCGGATGTGGTCGATGTTGGCACTATCGTTTTCTTCCATCACGAACTCTTTGAGCTTCTCCGTGTCGGGCAGGTGTCCGCCGCTCGAGGTCTTCTTGTCCGCCATCGGGATCAGCTTGATGTCGAGCGTGCAGTTTACGCATTTGTACGATTCGCCGACCTTCTCGAAAGTGAAGTAGGTGAAGTTAGAGAATGCCACGACGGGAACTTTGCGGTTCTCTGTTTTCCTCGGTTTATAGTTGCCCGGAAGTTTGGCGTCGCCGAGCAGGTGGTCGAAGCCGTAAATGATTCCACCCAGCAGCCGGTCGGTGGCCGAGAGCGCTTCCATCATCTCCGATCCGGCGCTGACCGAGCCATACACGCGCGTGCTGCCGTTGAGGAGCGTAACGCCGAGCGCGTCGTCCTTGCGCAGTGACTTGAAGAGCTGCACGAATTCCTTGCGCGAAACCGGATTCTTGTACGTCATCTTGCCGTTAATGAGAAACTCGTCTTTTTCCCGGTTGTAGCTCAGCGTCGTGATCGGCTCAATGCCTTCTGCCGTTCCTTCCAGCACAACGCCCTTGGGAACGAGCTGGTACTTTGCGAGGGCAGCAGTTGCCTCATCGGCGGTGCCTTCAGCGTGAACCACTGTGACGGTGTCCGCCGCGTGAACCGAAGCGAGCATTACAGACAGCGCGAGGACAGGGATTAACCACCGGAATGACTTCGCGGACATATCTCGTTTATCCTTTCGCCATGGTTAAAAAAAAGGGAGCAGCACCATCACCTGGCGCTGCTCCCGTCAGTATCGTTACAAGGCTCAGCGGACCTTGAGCAGACTTTCAATGTCGGTGCCGGGGATTTCCTTGTACTTCTTCATGATGCCGTCGCAATCGCAGGACTGCTTGCGCCAGACCAGGCGGCCGGGCTGATCGAGTGTCGTCTTGGTGACGGTCTCGAACTTTGCCGGAACGTCGACGCGCCGCTTGCCTTCGGGCTCAACCTGAACCTGCTTCTGAATCGTCTCGTACTTGGCCGGGATGGTCTCGTAGGTCACGGTCGCGGGCGTGTCGACAACTTCGCGCTCAACGGTGATGTACTCGGCCGGGATCACGGTCTTCTTGACTTCCGCGTCCTTCACCAGCTTCTGAACCTTGACCTTCTTCGTCACGGCCGGAGCGGCAACCTTCGAGGTCGCACCGTCCTTGTCGAGGACCTGCTTGGTCACGGTCACGTACTGAGCCGGGATTTCGCAGAGGCAGTAGCACTCGTTGGCCGATTCGCGCTTGTCGACCTTTCCATCGCAGTTGACCTTCTTCCAGTAGGTGCGGGCCGGTGAGACCAGGACCTGTTCGGTCACTGTCTTGTACGTCGGGGCCGATGCGACGAGGCCTTCGCTTTCGGACTTCACGACGACCGTCTCTTCAACCCACTCGTACTGCGCGGGAATGACTTCGAGCTTCGTCTGCTCGGCACGGACGAGCTGCTGGACCTTCTCGGTCTTGTACTTGGCAGGCACAACCACGGCGCGCTTGGATTCCGGCGCGACCATCACGCGTTCTTCCTTGGTCTCATACTTGGCAGGCACCGCCTCCATGTAGAAGGTCGCCGGGCTGATCTGCACTTGTTCAGTCACCGTCTTGTAGGTGGCCGGCTTGCGCACAAGACACCACGCTTCGCCAGGCTTTGCCGGCGGCGGCGGAGCACCCTCTTGGAAGGGCACCTCATTGGAATCAGCGCACATCGCCATCTGAGCGACCACGGCGCAGACGACAAACAAACCAAACACAGAGCCTTTCGGCGTCTTAATCGACATTTATACTCCCTCCTCCTTCTTTAGGCGGCTGGCCTAAATCAATTTGTTCCGATGGCCCGGAGAATAGCATAAAGCGTACCGTCAGGGAAGAGCCTGCTTCCAAAAAATATATATGTGTCGGCTGATTCCGTTTCATAGTTGAGGAAATCTGTTTCGATTTGACTTACAGTTGAGCTCGCAAAATCAGTGCTGACAATGCCTTCTACAGACATTCTCAATTTGTGTAAAATTTTGCACGTGGTGAGGCAGGAGCTGCGTTCATTGACGTCCTTACGAAAATAAGCCGAACACAACCGGTAAAAAACGGCACGTTCGTGTGGCACAAGGTTGGAAAGCGCATCATTATTGGCCAGCAGGCTTTGCAGTTCGCGAAAAAGCCGTGTCGGTGCAATACCAGCTTCAACTAAGCCGCCTCAGCACGTATTGAATGGAGACGGCAGCCGACCCAAAATGGGATGGTCCATCTTGATCCGGCGAAAAACTGTACGGCCAGTCGATTATCGAACATACGCAGAGCCCGCTGAAGGCGACGGCATGTCTTCATCCTCGAACAAGTGGAATTCCGATTGCACCGCCGCTACGTGAGCAGTTTCTGGGAACATAATGGCCACGTATGACGTCATAGTTGTCGGTGCAGGGCTGGCAGGTCTCAGCGCTGGAATGGAACTGGCCAGTAAGCGTCACCGCGTCGTGATTCTGGAAAGCAGGCATGTCGTCGGGGGACGAACCTCCTCCTGGATTGAAGATGGAATGCCAGTCGAATCAGGCTTTCATCGGATGCTCGGCTTCTACAAGAACCTCCGCAAACTGATCAAGAGTGCCGGTCTCAGCATCAAAGATGTGGTCTCGTGGCAAGACGAACTTGAGTTCAGGACAACGGATGGCGGACCTGCCGCGGTCTTTGGAGCAGCACCTGTAGCTCATCCGCTGAAGACCATCTCGGGCGTGCTCGGCAATAATGCGTATCTCTCTGCGAAAGCAAAGGCGTCGTTAACCAAGTTCTACGCGAAAGGACTCGCTGCCTATCTTCGCTCACCAGAGGCTCTCGACAAGATCAGCATCGCTGAGTACGCAAAGCGCACAAAACTCAACCGTCAGGCTGTTGAGCGCATTCTTCGTCCGTTGACAGCAGGAGTTCTATTTCAGCAGCCTGAGAACTTCTCCGCATTCACGATGTTCTCGCTCGTTGCAGCGAACGCTCCACGTTCATTCCGAAGCCGAATAGGACTGTTCAAGGGCGGCATGACCGAAGTCATGACCGGTCCGATTGGCAATGCCATTGAGCAGAATGGAGGCGAAGTTCGCACGTCGTCTCCCGTGCGAGCGCTTCTCGTGCGCGATGGCCGGGTAGTAGGCGTACAGACGGACAAGGACGAAGTGACAGGACGGCACGTGATCATTGCGACAACCATCTCAGCGGCTCAGCAACTGCTCAAGCCGCACTTTGGATTTCAAGAATGGTGCCGACCCATGCTCAGCCTCCCATCGATGCCAGCAGTCACAATTCAGCTCGAACTGAGCGAGCGTTCCATGCCGGTGGATCGAACGAGCTTTGGCGTTGCTTGCTGCCTCGCCAGTTTTGCCGAACAGTCCGCAACGACATTCAGAAATGTCGCCGGACGATTGTCGATCATCCTTTCCCCACCTGAACGTTTCCTGAGTCTGCGCGATGAGGATGTGTTGCAAGAAGTTAAACGGGATGCTCGGCGGCTCGGAATTAATCTCGAAGGCAAGATAGTCCGATATCGCGTGATTCGACAGCCCTCAGACTTCTATTCGATTGCTCCAAACAACCAGCATCTGCGGCCTCACCAGAAGACGCCGATTGAGGGGCTGACTCTTGCAGGCGACTATACTCGACAGAAATTCCTCACAACGATGGAAGGGGCGGTCGTATCCGGTAAGAAGGCAGCACAAATTGTATTGAAGGCTCTCAAGTAGCTTCTTCTTGAACGCGAGTTGCTGTTCCACGCCATTTGAGCGCAAGCAAATGTCACCACCAGAGCCCCTGCCGGCAGGCTCTGCGTTGATGGCAGGCTCTGCTATCGTCCAGTCGATACCATGAATGGCTGCGGCCGACGTGGCACTGCCTACTACTTCCGTGGATCGCCGATAAAAAAGGCCGCGGCCTGTTGATCGCAGCGGCGCAGGATTCCTACATAGTTCCCAGGCGTCAATTTCTCGTGAGGTCCGCCCAAGCCAGAGGGCGGTTCCGCATCTTTCAGCAGCTTGATGCCCGGAAACTGGTAGTCCCAGGCACGATATTCGTTCTGCGTGGCGACCACGGCCATTTCGTCTGGAGGCGTTTCAAATGAACCGTAATACACGGTGGCCCGAACCGTAAACGCGCCGCCGGGGCCTTTTGCCTTTCCTACATACACGATGGAAGTGGAGTCTCCGCGAAGCCCTACGCGAGCAGGAACGATCATAACGAGCGGCTTCTGATCCGGTCCGGGGACTACCCACTCGGAACGGCCGTCTGGCGCGGCACCCGGCCGTGCGATCAGGCGAATCAGACGGTTGGCATAATACCAGTCGAAGGCCTGATTGAGCTGCTTCTCATTTGTCCTGGCGGGCGCACGAACAACGGCAATGTACGGCTCCCATAGAGTCTCATGCTTATCCTGTCCGCCCGTCACTTCTCCAGCCTGATAGCGTCCGGTGCGACCATCATAGTTAAATGTAAAGGTGAAGCGTCCGTTTTCCTTCAGCAAGGGGCCGTTTACAAGCAGCCCCTGAGCCCGCATTTCGGCGTGCAGCTCCGCTCCGTTTCGCGTGAGTGTGAGATGTACAAAGGAGCCGCGCCAACTCCCGTGGAATGATATGTTCTCCTCGTCCTTGTCACGTTTTAGAACCAATGGTTCGCCCGCGCGGCCGTTGAGCTCGGGCGGCAACTGAACAGTGACGCTCTGCAGGGACTCAACGTTGCCGTCGGCTGGAAGATCGAAAACGTAGCGCAGCGCGGCCGGAGTTTCGAGAAGTTCGAAATAACTGCACGCGAATTTCAACGAGGCTCCATCCGTTTCTCTCAAGTCGACACTATTCATGAGAACTTCATCGCCACGCTTAACATCGACGTACAGCGTGTCCTTCTCCTGCGTATTTTCGATTATTTCGATCGTGAGTTCATGTCCTGCCTGCGTGGTGAATACCCGGCTGTCTTTGGCGGTTTCTCTGGCGGTATGAATTTGAGGCGCGTCGTCTGGACGCCTGCCCGGAATGCAGAACTCGAGCTCATCGATTTTCGCCGGATCCGGCACGTTCTTGAGTTTTACGTACCATTCACACGGGTATTGCGGGCGGTCGAGG